>Ga0315902_10006638_pt1 | contig 15975 bp, 21 predicted proteins | sample LakEriMetagenome_9_FD_203523 | JGI IMG/M metagenome (GOLD analysis project Ga0315902, IMG submission 203523) | Freshwater fungal communities from buoy surface, Lake Erie, Ohio, United States - Buoy 12 MA117 | ecosystem: Environmental > Aquatic > Freshwater > Lake > Lake biofilm | place: USA...
CAATCTCTACCGCTATTTTAGCGGGAGGGACTTACGTAACCACCACATTTTTTGGCGGCGGTGACGACAAAGAAGAGACAAAGACAGAGCAAGCAGCTCCTGCACAACAGCCTAACATCATCTTAAACGTTGATAATTCTTCTAAGAACAGCTCATCAAGCGGTGGAACTACTGTAATCAAAGAAAAGGTGGTTGAAAAACCCGCCAAAGAAGAAAAGAAAAAGGAAGAGAAGAGTGAGAGCTCGGACGCTCCTTGGTAAAAAATACTAAGAAAAATGAAAAAGATCAAAAACTTTTTGGGTTTTGGACCTTCGGCTGAATATGTCAAGGTTGAAGACAAGAATCGCTTCTATTACATGCTTCAACAAATGCAGGCAAATCGTTGGAGAATTACAGCAATCGTGCTTGGCCTGTTCTTCTTTATACTTTTGGGTATCAACTCTGGTGTATTCATCGGTGCTGAGATCAACGAAGATTGGAAAGAAATGCTACTAATTCTTCTTGGCGCATTCGTAGGTAATCTAAATAAGGTGGTTGACTACTGGTTCAATTCTGAAGATCGCGACAAAATGTTGATCCAGAAAGTTGATGAAGAAGACGGTCTTTCTCTATCAAACGTAACTGACACTGGTTTCGAAAAACCAGCACCGGTTGCACCTGCTGCACCTGCTGAAGAAGTTTACGTGGAAGAAACTCCTGTTGAAGAGTATCCTACTGAAGAAAACCAATAATTAATGAAGAAGCTCGTATTCATACTTGCTACTCTTTTCATATCGCTGCAAGGTATTGCTCAGGTCGGAACTATTAAGACCGAGCAATACCAAGCAGAATTTGAAAAGAAGATGTCGATAGACTCGGTACCCGAGTACACAGACACGATTAAGATTCCTATCCAAATCTTAAAGATTGGAATCAATGAAGAACTCTACGAAATGTATCCTGAGCTGAAAGATAAAAGAGTCGGCCTGGGTGTGACCAACATTGTGTTAGAGTATCTTGAATACACTAACCGCTTCGTTTTTACCGAAGACAAGTTAGAGATCAAAGAAAGAATGGTTCAGCAGTTCAAAGCTTCTGACAAAGGATTCACTGAGAATAAAGTCGATGGACGAGGTAAGATCAAACTTGCCGAATACTTCGTTTACATTGAGGTTTATGATTTCTCTGTATCCGATGATGAAGTCGTGAAGATGAACGGCCAATCACAAACTACTCAGATAACAAGATTGGGACTTCAAGTTAAGTTTGTCGATGCTGAGACAGGTGAGATCATAATGGGTTCGGGACTTGGCGAAGCAAAGACAATCAAAACAGTTTCAATACTTGATGGCATCGATGATAGCGAGATTAAGTTTAACCAATCGCACATCGGCATAACAACCAAAAAATCTTTGGAGACAGCTTCCGCCAGGATTGTTCAAAGAATGATCAAAAAGGGAATTTTCAAATCATAAATGTATGCAAAAATCCTATCCGTCATCGCGGCACTCTTGCTATCTTCCGTCTTGTACGGACAGGTTTCTTATTCATACGTTGATCCTTGCACTGGAATCGTAAAGACCATCACGGTACCGTCTGATGGTGTTACTGTCACTTATTACGGTGAAATAAAAACATTCCAGCCAGCCGACTTTTACAACGGAGCGTTTGAAAGTTGGGCACAAGGAGTGTACGGTTCGTTTGGAGGAAACAATCCTTGCGCTTCTGTAATCGGTCTTCCTACCGGCATTACCATAGCACAGGGAACAACTCTAAACTTTTTAGGAATCATAAACTCGTTAGATGCAGTTAAAGATCTAGCAGGCGGATCGACAAACATACTCTCTGGGGTTCAAAGTGCGAGTCGGGCCGAAGGAAAAAAAGACGGTAAGAAAAATGGAAACACCAATTCTAATCCTAACGTTTCTGGGAACAACAGCAACGGCAACAGTAATCAGACTTCTTCTGGTTCATCGGGCCAACAAGAAGGGCAGGTGCAAGGAGGCAATCCGCAAACGAGTCAGAACGGAAGCGGACAAAGCAATGGATCAACTGGTCAGAACCCGAGTAGTCAGGGAAATGGTCAGAGCGGGTCAAACCCTGGATCAGGCTCAGCAAGCGGCGGACAAGGTTCTGGAACACCAGGTAGCGGAACCCAAGGTGATCAAAACGGCTCGCAAGGCAGCGGCTCCCAAAGCGGTCAAGGCAGCGGAGCCAACGGAAGCGGAACTCAAAGTGGACAAAGTAGCAACGGAGGAAGTGGCTCTGGTAGCGGATCAACAACCGAAGCGCCGAAAACCGAGGACGGTGAAGGAAAAACCAACATCTTAGGTGGATCTGTAAACAGTGCAGTATCTGCAACCAGTGGAGGATCACCAAACAACAAAAATGGCAATCGTCCAAATGTAGTGGCAAGTAGCGATTTTGTAGGTTTCAATTTCAAAAACTCTGACGTAACTTACGGAGGTAAGTTCACCGGAGGGTATACTTCTTTGAGGTGGGACGGAGCAAGGTCGCACGGAGTTTTGGTCGACTACACTACAGCTTTAAGAGGTCCTAACATCAGCGGTTTCTATGCCTTTCTTCGTAAGAAGAGGATCGACTTAGGATCTGCCACCATCACTTTAGGATTTGATCGTAAACCTACTGCTTACGGAACGCTGTCTGTAGGACAGATGTGGAATCTCAACAAAAGCAACAAGGCCAAAGCAATGTACATGCTTACCGCTTCGGCTGGATCTGTCTATGGTGAACCTTTCATAGGTACCGCAGCAATCGTAGGAGGAATGTACGACCTAAAGATAGGAAAGAGATTCGATGTAAAACTAATGGGTCTCTACGTTTATGCACCTTACGTAAGTTACTACAACGATATTCTTTTGAAGTCGCCTCATGTAATTTTGCCAATCATAGGCACAAACATTAGAATAACTAAAAAATTCAAACTTAACATCAACGGTGGAGGAGCTTGGGCAATTAAAGAGAACGCTCTCAACTACACCGTAATGATGGGAACAAGATTTTTGTTATGAGAAGGATCATATCATTCTTAATATGTTTAGTAATGATCGGTTCGTTAGCTGCTCAGCCGTTTACTCATTCTGGGTATGTTTACGGTTTTAGCGGTCAAGGATTGCAAAACATACCAGTTCTTTTGTATGGCAAAAGAATTGCTCAGTATGAAGTCACCTTTCCTACATATCCGTCTTCTCCCAATTACACAACAGGTACCGTAGTGTCTTCGTCGGATGATGTAACACACGGTCCTTTCAACATTGGATTCACATTCACATACTTCGGTAATAACTACACACAGTTTTACATAGGTTCTAACGGTTGGATAGGTTTCAGCTCTGGACAGACAACCGGTTACACAGCTCAGTTTATTCCAAACTCAGCATCTCCTACCAACGCAATCCTCGCAGACTGGGAAGACCTTTTTCCTGGGTCATCGAACATCAGGTACACAACCACAGGTTCTTCGCCCAACAGGCAACTTATAGTTTCTTTTAATGCGGTACCTCATTATGGATGTAGATCCAATTTGCACACATTTCAATTCATCCTCAACGAGACATCAAACGTCATAGACATTAACTACGCTTCCAAACCTCTTTGTGGCTCGAACAACGCAACCGCCGGTTTGGTCGCAACTTCGTTTTCAACAGTGGTGCCCGTAGGCGGTAAGAATGCTTCTACATGGAATGTTACCAACTACTCGGTAAGATTCACTCCAGCGGTTCCTGAAACTACTTTCACAGTCAAAGGAACATATCTGACAAACGCAAGCGGTTACTATAACATGGTTCCAAATCTCGATGATGCTTCACATGACTTTCAAGTTAGAATTGAGAATCTGACCGTGCCTTCACCTGTGACTAACGATGCGATATACCCAATACAGATCAGCCAAACACCTATAACTCCAAACGCTAAACTTTACTATACGATGGATGTGAATGGTGACGGTCGCTTTACAGTCAGTGATTCATACTACATATACGGAAAAATGTCTGGCCGCTTTTCAACGTTCTATGGAACGGTACCTCTTTATCGTGTGTTTACACCTGCCGAGTGGACTACCATCAATGCCAGCTCAAACGATCTAAGAGGGACAATACCCGGTGTTCAGACAATGACAATATCATCACCAGTTAGAGGTGGCACTTCAAATTTCTATCTCCTAAGAACTGGCTTAAAAAATTAAAACCATGAAAAGATTACTATTTTTGCTACTTCTTTTACCGACTGTTGCATTCTCTCAGGACTGCATCAAGGTTGATTCTGTTTACTCAACCGCCAAATTCAAAGATCTTGGTAAGAGAGACATTCGCTTTGGCGTCAAACAGATGACAGAAGACATGCTCTCCGAAAAGTACTGCATATCAGAATCAGGAAAAGATCTTGACGTTGAGATCTTTTTCTTTGGACTTCCTAAGACGACCGTAAGAATCGTCGGTGTTGAAAAGACAAACCAAATCACGCAGGTAGGAGTAAGAATCTATTATGAAGGAAAAAAGTACGAAGCTTACGGCGAATCTGACACAGAGATTAGAACTATCATGCTCGAGGTTGAAGAAGGGTCGGTACCTTTCCAAAAGATGACCGTCTCTTCCGCGTTGAAAAAAGCAATTGAACAATGTATATCAAACATGCCTTAATCGCTTTACTATGTTTTCTTTCTGTAAATCTAAACGCTCAGATCAAAATTGCAGAATCTGGCGAAGGTTGGAAAGAACAAGTCGAAGAAGCTATTCAGTTGATCAAAGACACAGACACCTCTGCTTACAGAATCTTAATTGAAAACTGCAAAGAAGTAGAATACATCATAGGAAGCTTTTCTACTACTTACCCTCCCAACAGAATAGCCATCACGGTCAACGATATGAAAATGAATTCTGTGAACAACATAGCTTGCATTCTTATTCATGAGTCATGTCATCTCTATGTTTACAATCAAAAGCTTGAGATGGAAAGTCCTGACTATGAAGAGTACTTGTGTTACTCAAAAGAATACGACTTTCTTTGCAAACTTTCATATGTTGAAGATTGGTTGTTTCAGAATACAATCAACAAGCTACTTTTCTATAAAGCAAAGTCAAACAGGCAAGAATAAGAAAAGATAAATACAAAAAAATAGATAGATGAGTATGTGTTATACTAGAGAGCAAATCGAAGCAGCAGTCAAAGAAAAGGGATATGTTTGGTTCGAAGGAGATAAAGATTACGATGTAAACATCGTGGGAGTAAGAAATGCTGCGACAGGCCAAAAAGTTACCAATGCGTTCGATGACTGTATCACATTGACTTACAAAGTAGGAGGTGATTGGAAGTTTCATTGTTGGATGGCAACCACCGATCCTGGAAAGAAGGGTGTCATGGAATATCACAACGCTGCTGGAGTTGCTCGTTTGGTCGAAGGTCAGTATCGTGGATCACACGGAATCGGTCTTCACCAAGGTAAGTATGAGGCTCTTAAACAAGCCAAGAACGTAAAAGTTTACCGCGATCCTAACCGTGACTTGACATACGATGAGACCAAAATCGCTGAAGGCGTGTTTGGGATAAACATTCACAAAGCCGGTGCTGATTCAACATACGTAGAGAATTGGTCAGAAGGCTGCCAAGTTTTCAAAAGATCAAAAGATTTCGATGAATTTATGGCGATCTGTAGAAAAGCAAGAGAGATTCACGGCAACAGCTTTACTTACACATTGATTGAATCGTCTGACATTAAGTAAGATATATACCATATGAAAAGGCACATTAAACTCTTTGAAGAATTTCTAAATGAAGAAGATCCGTTAGCGGGTCTTGGGCTGGGAGGAGAGAAAGAAAAAGAAAAGAAAGACGCCGACCCTTTCAAAAAAGAGAAAGAGGCCGCAAAGAAAAAGCAAGAAAAGATCGAAAAGAAGCACGAAGAATTCGTCGACAAGAAGAAGACCAAGATCGAAGACCTTCTTAAAGACTATCCAGAAGTGGACAAGGCTCTGGGTGACAAGATCATCGATGCAGTCAACTCACAAGATCGTGTAAAGATACACAATGCCTTTAATGATCTTATGGCTCTGCAGATCAAGCACCAAGAAGAAGGAGACGAAGCAACAGTCAATCACATCGCTAAATTGAAAGACCAGATCGATGATTTGGACAAGTCATACACAGACGATAAATTAATGTAAATCACAACAGAAAAACAAATCACAAAGATGAAACAATACATCAGACTATTCGAAGAATTTGAATCAGAATTAAACGAAGGAGTTCTTCCTGCGTGGGCAAAGCCTTACGCACCTCAAGGAGCAATCGGCCACCTCGCACTTGAGAACAGCTTCGGTGAATACACTGATCGTTCACAATCTGCTACAAACTTTTCTGTTGGCGACAAAGTTCGTTGCATTGATCCTAAAGCGCCATCTTACGGTAAGATTGGTTCAATCGTTGCATTTGAAGATGTGACCGTTCGTTGGAAAGTCGATAGCACCGACACCACCGTTGGAATCGACGCGTTAGAGTATCGTTGCCACCCACAAAACCTTCAGAAAATCGTGTTGGAAGAAGTAATCGTAGTTCCTAAGAACTCAATCTCAAACACACAAGTAGACCCAGGAGTAAATCAGACTGACATCGCTACTCAGTAATGAAAAGATACGTAAAACTTTTTGAAGAGTTTTCACTAGTTCTTGAGAACCGTAACGAACATCCTTACGGGTGTTCGATGGTTTTTTTACGTTACCCGGAACTGTTTAAGATCCAGGATGCAATCAATCCAGATGATCTACATGACAACGGTTTCGAGGACGAACCTCATGTGACTCTCTTGTACGGAATTCACGACGGCGGTGAACACGATGAACTCTCCAAAGAAAAGCTTGCGGAAATCATCGACATTAGCAAGCCTACACTCGATGAGGCAGTGATTCTCAAAGGCGTATCTGCTTTTGAGAATGATGAATATGATGTACTTAAGTTTGACGCAGAGTCTCCTGCTTTAAGAGAAGCCAACAAGAAGCTCTCTGATTTCCCTAACAGCAATTCTTTTCCCGACTATAAACCACATGTGACCATCGCTTACCTCAAGTCAGGCAAAGCAAAAGATTACATCGAGAAGTTTAAAGACATCAAAGATATCGAGGTAAGTCCTGAAAAGATTGTGTACAGTCGCCCTAACGGTACTAGGATGGAAGAATATCCCGTTGACGAATCTTGGGAATTGCACGAAAAGAGCCTCTCTGAGATGGATTCTTATCTTGATAACTTGTACACAAACATCAATGAAGTTAACTTGGTCGACATCATAGCTAAGATCAAAGGAGTTTTCACAGCAGCTAAGAACATCAAGGACAAAGCTGCCAAAGCAATTAAGAAAACTCAAGAAAAGGCAAAAGACGCCAAGGAAACACAGGCTAAGATGAAAGAGAAAGAAGGCAAGACCAAAGATGCCGATCAGGCCAAGGTCTATGCCGAGCGCACAAAGGAAGAACAAGCAAAACTTGCGATGCTACAAGCAAAGCAAAAGTACGAAGAAACCAAAGCAGCGGTCGCTGACGCAAAGACAGCCGTTGCCAACGCCAAGATGAAGAAGGCGTCTAAAGCAGGTAAATAAGTATGGAAGAAAAATACGCAGTAGTTAGAATCCAGAGCGGATCTGTCATGGGTTACATTTTTGAGTGGATTGAACTAAACTTTTTGACAGCAGCAGATGCTTACGCTTACAAGTCAACTCTACCTAATCCTGAACACTACATCATAATCAACTACTATCAGTAAAATGAGCAGCCAAAACAATCAAGTTTGGACATTGTCGGTGCTTGAAGAATCTCCTCAAGGATTCTTGGTAATGTCGCCAAACGGCGACACACAGTGGATGACTCGTGAACAGTACGAATCATACCTAATCAACTCAAAGAAGCTTAAAGAACAAAACTAAAGTTCCACTAGAGAATATAAACTAAACACAACAGTTTATTCTCTATGAACATTTTTGTACTTGACCTGGACCCAGAAAAATGTGCTCAGTACCACTGCAATAAGCATTTGGTAAAGATGATCACTGAACACAATCAGATTCTTGGATCAATATCATACACGGCAAGAGGTGTACACCGCAAGGCCGATATCACACCAGAGTTCATAGAAAAGACATTTAGAGGATTTCCTCGAAGTGAGAATGGCAAACCACATCCTTATGGGATAGGTTACCGTAATCATCCTTGTACACAATGGGCAGGTAAGACGCTCGACAACTATCGTTGGTTGTGTACGCTAAACGCTGAGATGTGTAAAGAATACACTCGTCGTTACGGTCGCAAACATGCTGGTGAAGAAATCAATCGCTGGTACGCAAGCAATCACCCCGAACTTCCGATCACAGGCATGACTCCTTTCGCTCAAGCGATGCCTGAAGAGTGTAAGAATCCCGATGCGGTCAAAGCGTACCGTGACTACTATATTAAATACAAGGCAGGGTTCGCAAAGTGGCCTGCTGACATAATCCCGGAATGGTGGCCCTTATGAATGTAGAACAGATAGAACAAAAAGTAAGAAGAATAACCGAGGTTCGTTTCGGCAAAGACTTTCAGTTTCGACCGGGACAGCTCGAAGCAATCGTCGACATACTCAACACATACCTCAATTCAGAAGTCGACACCTACATCTTGGAAGCACCTACCGGAAGTGGTAAGTCTTTGATCGCTATGATCTGTTCAGCGTTTCTTCAAGAGATCAAACTACGAGGATACATCTTGACCAGCGAACTTGCTCTGCAAGATCAATACATTGGTGACTTTAATAGGTTTGGGTTGACGTGGGGCTCGATCAAAGGTGCTGACACTTACACATGTGCCGTGAACATGTTGCCGTTTTCTCTGGGCGAATGTAGGATTCAAAAACTGTCTTACGAACAAGCAGAGCAACTTCCGTGTTGGGAAGACTGCGGATACTTGGTAAACCGCAAGAAGTCTATTGAGTCTGACATATCGTTATTGAACTATTCTTACGCACTGATCCAAAGAAATTACGTAGAAGACCAACAACAGAAGCAAGGTCACGGAGTTCCTTTTCCGGCCAGGGATTTTGTTTTCTGTGATGAAGCACATCGCATCATCGACATTGTGCAAGGTCACTTCTCCCCCAGGATCAACCAAGAATTCATAGACGCTATCAAGTATTTGGAATCTTTTCAGAAAAAGAACGGGTACGGCGGTGAAGTACTATCGACCAATCTAATTTCTTTGGTCTTCTTGATACAAGAAGAAGAGAACAAGAACATGCTTAAGTCTCACCTTCAGAAGTTTTACAATTACCTGGTAAAGCAAAGGTACAAAGATAAAATCGTTGCTGACGATGCCGCCAAAAAGTTTATTGACTACAACGCGATTCCTGCTGACTGGAGAAGAGCTCTTGCTTACATGGACCGTGTTAAAGATGTTTACTGCAAAGTCGAAGACTACATCAAGATACTAGAAAGCGGCTCGGTGGACAAGATGGTCAAGACAGTCACACAGACTCTCAAAGACACTCCTGAGATCGTTTTCAATTACGTTGACGAAGGTTACATGGTGGATAGATATTTTAGCAAAAAGTTCGGCTTCAAGGTTCTGATGTCAGCAACGTTTGGAAACCCTAAGTATTTCCTAAACGCTTTTGGCGGAAAGAACGCCAGGTTCAACCGCATCAAGAGTACGTTTGACTTTGCCAAGTCGCCGATCTACCTAATGTACAAAAACAGACTAAGTTACCGCAACATCGATGAAAAAACGCCTCTTCTTGCTGAATCTTTGTGTTCTATCCTTGACCGTCATCCGGATCTATCTGGAATCGTTCATAGCGGCTCCTATTCGCTGGCTAAGAAAGTTTGGAACTTTCTGCCTAAAGCGCATCAAGACAGGATCCACCTTTATGAAGGAACGAATGAAAAGATCAACGCAATCAGCAACCTTGTAGAAAAAGGGAACAACAAGATTGTGATGGGTCCGTCTCTACTTGAAGGCTTGGACCTTAAAGATGACTTCAGCCGTCTGCAGATATTCTTGAAGGTACCGTACCCGAGTCTTGCGAATAACTTCGTCAAAGAAAAGATGAAACACTATCCTGATTGGTATAAGTGGAAAGCAGCCGTGAGTGTTCTTCAAGGCGTCGGAAGAAGCGTTCGTAGCGAAGAAGACTGGGCAATCACATACTTCTTGGACGGTTGCTTACAAGATATCATAGGTGAGAAACTTAGTGTACCCGATGAATTCACAAACCGTATCATAAGAGTAGAAAGAGTATGAAAGTAGCATTTATAGTAGGATCATTCGTAACGCCTTACCAAGGAGGATCCCCTAGCGCTTATAGTGTTAAAGAAAGAATAAATCAAACACACGAGACTTTAAAGTCTATTCGTGAAAGATGTCCAGAAGCAAAGATCTATTTCGTTGAAGGATCTGACACTTCTATTGAAGATTACGGATTTGACTATGATGAACTTATCAGACCGTCTTCAGACTTCGAGGCCAGAAAATTATTGTACAGTACTTCTAAGTCTCCTGGTGAATGCGTTATGATGATATACGCTGCAACACATATTCCTCTTGAAGAATACGATCTAGTCTTTAAGATATCTGGCAGATACACACTTACAGAAGACTTTAGTTTGGACAACTTTTCTCGTGAAAAGTTTACGTTTTATGATCATACACAGTGGGGGTACGAAACAACACTTTACGCGTTTCCAGGAAGTCTAAAGAATGTTTGGATCGAAATTTTACAAAAGTCTTTGAACCACATGTCAAGAAACCACATCGACAGCATAGAGATCACTATTAGGTTTTGGCTAAATGTAAAGTATGTTCACGGAGTAGATAAACTTGGAATACAAGGTTTCAACGCTCCAATGAGAAGATTCATCAGATACTAATATGAAAGTTGCATTTGTATACTCGGGTTTAATTAGAAACCTCAAAGAAATGGGTGAGCATCACAAAGAAATTGTGACAGGATTGAATGCTGATGTTTACGGAAGTTTTTGGGACACTACAGATTCAGATGAGTTCAACACTTTAAAAAACTTTAATAAGATTCTTAACCCAGTTGCTTCTGAGACTGAAATCTTAAAAGCCTGGGAGAAGTCTGTTCTCTTTAAAGAAACACAAGATTCAATTGACGTAAAGATTCCTTTCCCTGATGCAGGTGTTCAACATGCAAAGAAGGCGAGTATCTTTCCTATGTGGTACAAAGTTTGGAAAGCGAATTACTTGATGAACATGATAGGTAGAGAATATGATGTAGTAGTTCGTCTTAGAACCGACTTACACTTCACTAGAGGGTTTCATCCTATTACCAACGATTTTATTAACATGCCGTCTGGAATCATCGGAATCACCGGAGGATACGAAGATACATCGTTTGGACCGCATGACTTTTTGGTTTACGGCAAACCTGCGATCATGGACTATTTTTCTTCCTTGTACTTAAATCTCCATCATTACTTTTACTCGGGTGAATTCACAGCACATCCTGAAAACATATTAAGAGTTCATCTATCAAGAAAAGACCTAACGATGAGATTCTGGGGCGATGAAATACGAATCTTCAGAACAGGCTATCACAATTGGGACACTGGTCCTAGCGGAGAAGGGTACACCATGAAATCTAAAGATTGGTTTAGAACACCTCCACCTGAGCTAAACTGCTATCACCCAAGTTGTTAATAACTTTTTCCTAAAAAGTTTGCATATTTCGTTTCTTTTGGTTAATTTTGCTATATCAATTTAATTATTCTACTATGAAACTTGGAACAGAAACAGGGTCGGTCTTCAACTGGATGTACGGCTCAAACAAACGCGGACCCATTGTTGGTGAAGGCGCAACCGAACTTCACTGGACAGACCGCAGCGCATACTTTGTTGACTCGGTATCACCCGACGGAAAAGAATGCGTCATTGAGCGAGCCAAGGCGGTACCTGAGTTCAAAGGCATGACCGACTCGCAATCTTACACATACGAAAGATCTGATGCTCCAGTACGCAAACACCTTCGTTTTCGTTACGGTTCTTGGTTCGAGAAGTACATCTGTCCTTGGGAGAACAAGGTTAAGTACTCCAAGATCAACATTTCTTTCGGCCACATGAACGAATACTACGACTTCAGCTTCTAAACTATGAGTAAGACAAAATCAACGGCTAAGGCCAACTTCGAGAAAACCACTCGAGAAGAAGCAATGAAGGTTGCTCTTGAACTGCATTCAGAAATCAAAGACTTCTGCGAAAAGATTACCGTCGCAGGCTCGATCCGCCAGGGCAAAGAAATGGTGGGCGACGTCGACATCGTGATCATACCCAAAGATCCGGTCGACGAGTTCGTCGCCAAGATCAAGGAAAAGATCGAATTTGAGTACGGCGGATCTAAGAAGCTCTTTGGAATGTACAAAGATCGTCCGATCAACATATTCATAACCAACGAAGATTCTTACGGGGCTTGTCTTTACCAATCAACAGGACCAGCTATGTACAATGTACAGCGCCGCCGCTTGGCAAAGGCCAAAGGTTTTAAGCTGAACGAGTATGGACTGTTCAATCGTGAGACCGATGAAAAGATCGCAGGAGCCACCGAGGAATCGATCTTTGAAGCAATGGGATGGAAGTTCAAGGAGCCACACGAAAGAATAGCTCCGGTGTGGACCAAAAAGTAAGAACTATCTTACAATCCGTGTATAAATAACAATACGGGGGTGCCTGGAATCGACGGGCAGTCTTGAGTTCTTTGAGGTGCAGGCAGAGAGATGTCATCTATCTCTTAAATCTACGGTGGCAAAAATCAAATGGCAACTCTTATGTTACCGCGGAGGGCGACCTCCACCTCGACGGCGTGAGCCTCGAGTTTGCTGAGCCTGTCTTGATGGCAGCCTAAGCGCTGGGCGGCAACTGCCCAGAATAAAGAAAGTTGCAAACTGAGTTGAAAAACTCCGCGGAGAAAAATGGTTCGCAGTATCCGCTTTCGAAACCACGAGGAACCATGAGGAGCAATCCGATACCCATTAAGATCGTCTCTAGTGGCAGGTTCGCTGACCAAACGCTATAAAGTCAGTCCAAAAACTTCAAGGCGAAAAAGTTTGCCAGTGTCAAACAACTGGACAAGCCTGTGAATGACCGAGAAGGGTCGCTGAACCGGACGGGGGTTCGAATCCCCCCACCTCCACAAAGTGAGTTCTTTGACATATTAAAAAATAACAATTAGAATATGGAAACAATCAATTTTGTTTTGGGTGCTCTTAGTGGACTGTTCTTAGTAGGGATTGTCTACGCTTTCGTGGGAGTGCTCAAGATGTCAAAGCAAATCAAGAATCTCCAAGAAGAGATTCAATCAATTAACAAAGATCTAGGTGATACACATCGCACCATAGATGTAAAAAACGACAATCTCTGGAATGAGCTCGACCAAAGAATCAATGACGTTAACCACGTTATTGACAATAAGGAACGAGATCTTCTCCAAGACATCGAAAAGAATTTTGAAGACATTCGTCGTCATTCAGATTATCTTGCCGATGAAGTCAACAAAAAACAAGAAGAGGTTACCAAGTACATTGATAGCCGAATCGACAAAACGATCGATGCTCTGTGCATGAGGATGGACGCAAAGATCACAATCAACCGTCAAAACCCCGAAGAAGGGGACTAAAAAAATTCACCGTCAAAGAACTCACTCAGAGGCTGACTTAAAGTCAGCCTCTTTTTTTGCAAGATAAATATAGAAAAATCTATGGCTATGCTTCGCCAAATCGTGGAATGTCTGATGGAGGATTGTGGATTCTCGGAAGATCTTTTCATACTTCAAGAAAAAGGAGATGAAGTGATAGTCGAAGTTGACGAAAAAGCAGCAGCTGACTACATACAAAAGATAGCAAGCGAAGAACAATACAACGAATGTATGGCATGCCAGTACTCAAAAAATGGGAAAAGACACAGAATAACGTTTTTCCTCTGGTGATATATAAGTTAGGTATTGGATAATATGTCTTACATTATGAAGATATATACAATGAACATAAGAAAACAACACAAAAATTAAGATGGGAAACAATAAACAGTATCTAATGATCCTTGAAAGATCGGGAGAAAATCTCGCGATCAACAAGAAAGACAACGAGTACGTTCTTGAAGGCGTCTTTGCCCAGTTTGGTGTAGAGAACAACAATCACAGAATCTATGAAGAGAAAGAATACCTTCCTCACCTAGATTACCTCAAAAAGAAGATTGACGAAAACCGTCTTCTCGGAGAACTCGACCACCCTGATAAGTTCGACATCTCTCTTTCTAAAGTAAGTCACTTGATCGAAGACGTCAAGTACGATCCTAAGAAAAGACAGATCGTTGGAAGAATCAAGCTTCTCGATACTCCAAGCGGTCAGATCGCTAAGAATCTCGTAGATACCGGTGTTCCTATCAGCATTTCATCAAGAGCCGCTGGCGTAGTTGGCGAGAACAAGAAAGTACAGATCAAGAGAATCTTTACTTACGACCTCGTCGCTGATCCTGGCTTTGAGAACGCAAGATTGAACAAGATCAACGAGAGCCTTGGATTCGGCGAAGATGACAATGTTCTTGTTTACGATGTAACCAAAGAATTTCCAGCTTTCTTCGAAAGCATGGATTCTGATGAGATATATACACCAAAGGAAAAAACAACCGAGACTATGCCTCAAAACGATTTTGTATCTATCGAAGAAATGAATAAGTACTCTTTGATCATCAAGGAAGAAATTGAGAAGATCAACGAGAGACTTAACGGAATTTCATCACTCGTCGAGAAAGACGAGAAAATCGCAAAGCTTGAAGAAGAACTTGCTAACCTTCGTCAGTACTCAAACTACTTGGCTGAATCGCAAAATCAAGCTCTTGCTTACGCCAACTACCTTGGCGAGAAACTCGACCAATCTGTTAGCTATTCGGAGCACATTGCTGAGAAAGCCGATCGCGGTATTCAGTACAGTGAAATGGTTGCCGAGAAAATGGACAAAGGACTTGAGTACAATAACTACATCGCTGAGAAACTCAACCAATCAATCAATTACAGCGAGCATGTTGCTACCAAACTTGAAGAAAACATTAAGTTTGGCAACTACCTTGCTGAAAAAATGAATGAGACTGTTGCTTATGCCGAGTACATCGCTGAGCACACAGACAACTCAATTCGCTACAGCGAGTATATCACTGAGAACGTCGCTTCCAAAAAGGACTTCCAAAATCTTACCGAGTACGCAGAACACATGTTCGAGAACTTCATGCCTAAGGCAGACGGTAAGACAGCAGACGTATCAGAAAATAACGACGGAGATCTCGTATCTTCAGCCGTTAAAGAAAATGTATCATCCCGTTACACGGATCTTGATAAAAAGATCGAAGCAGTATTGGAATCTATCAAAAAACAAAAGATAGACGAAAAAGCCGATGATGCTCGTTATCCATTCGTAAAATTCTTAGGAGAGAACAAAAGAAATGAGTTCTTTGCCCTGAATGAGACCGAAAAAACAAGGGTCACAAACGCGCTCAACGCCAGACCATCTTTCAACGAGGAGCAAATCGTGAAGGTATGGGAATCTGCGCTTGCTGATGTCGAAGTCAACGAGAAGTGGTTGACAGACATGCCAGTGGAATACATTCCTGTATGGGAAAGTGCTACACCGGAAGTCAAAGATCGCCTCGCTCGCCAAGCTAGACTTTACAAGCTCGAAACACCTTACCAGATCAATAACTTCTGGCAGACAAGAGGTCTTGGTAAAACTGAACAGGCCATCGTCGAAAGCCTTAACGAATCAAAAAGAGTAGAAACTGCTAAGTCGGACACAAATCCTCTTGGGTACTCCACTGACCACGTTAAGAACGTAGCCGCTGGTTTGAACAGATTCAACAAACGTTAAAAAAAACAATCTCAAAAATGAACTTGTTAAACGAATCACAAGTATTTGAGACTTGGGCCCCTATTCTCGAAGAAAAGACAGGCATCAAAGACTCA
>Ga0315902_10006640_pt1 | contig 15973 bp, 11 predicted proteins | sample LakEriMetagenome_9_FD_203523 | JGI IMG/M metagenome (GOLD analysis project Ga0315902, IMG submission 203523) | Freshwater fungal communities from buoy surface, Lake Erie, Ohio, United States - Buoy 12 MA117 | ecosystem: Environmental > Aquatic > Freshwater > Lake > Lake biofilm | place: USA...
AATTAAAGGTGCCAGGGTTTTTCAACTGGAGAAAATAGCCAACTGGCTGGCGTTAAAAACACACCAGACACAGTTGATTATTCATTTAGGGGCACTATCGCGTAACATTAAAAAACATCAGTCCTTAATGGGTACGGCAACAAAGCTCATGGTCGTACTGAAGGCATTTGGTTACGGAAGTGGCAGTACGGAGATTGCACGCATGCTTCAGTATCAACAGGTACATTATCTCGCAGTCGCCTACATTGATGAGGGGATAGAACTGCGTAAGACAGGTATACGAACACCCATCATGGTGATGAATGCTGAAGAGTCGGGCTGGGAAGCTATGTTGCAATATCAGCTAGAGCCTGAGTTATATTCCACCTCCATGACGGATCGGTTTATCCTTTTTCTGAAGCGTGCGGGATTTACATCTTACCCGGTACACCTGAAAATCAATACGGGAATGAATCGGCTGGGTTTTGATCCGTCTGAATTGCCAGATTTATTGGCAATCATCGGTGATCAGGATGCTATCCGTATCCAGACTGTTTTCAGCCATTTTGTTGCCAGTGAAGATCCTGCTGCCGATGATTTTACCCGGGAGCAATTGAATGTGTTTATACAATCTTGTGAGCAGATTCGGTCGGTAACAGGTTATTCCTTTTTACGTCATATAGCTAACTCCTCTGCTATTCAAAGGCATCCGGCAGCACAACTTGATATGGTAAGGCTGGGTATGGGTATGTATGGTACAGACCGGTCTGGTCAACTAAGGCTTGAGCCGGTTGCCACGCTCAGCTCTACCATTGCACAGGTTCGGCATGTGCCTGCCGGAAGAACGGTGGGCTATGGACGAAAAGCGGTACTTGGCAGGGACACCATAGTCGCTGTAGTGAACATTGGATATGCGGATGGATTCAGCCGCCGGCTGGGTAATGGTGTGGGAGCTGTTTGGGTGGCTGGACAGCGGGCAAAGGTGCTGGGACATGTATGTATGGACATGACGATGGTGGATGTAACCGACATACCGGGTGTGGTTCCGGGTATGGAAGTAGAGATTTTCGGGAAAAATCTTACGATCGACCAGATGGCACAGGCTGCCGGTACCATTACCTATGAGATTATGACAGGCATCAGTGCACGTGTTAAGCGGGTTTATGTGGAAGAGTAAGAATACGTTAAATTCAATCTACTAGAGGCCTGTAGAGTTGCCTAATGGCGCAATTGTTATATTTGCAATTGAAAAAAGCGAAACCGTGAAAGGAAAACACCTGATTTATCTGATCTTATTGATATTAGTTGCCGACCAGGCGCTGAAGTTTTATATAAAGCTGAACTACTATGTTGGCGAAGAGCATGCAATGGTAGGCGATTGGTTTCGTTTACACTTTGTAGAAAATGAGGGAATGGCCTGGGGATGGAAATTTGGTGGTGATATAGGGAAGATTGCTTTGACACTCTTTCGTCTGGTAGCAGTTATCTGGGGTAGTTTTTTGATCAGGGATTTTATTCAGAAAAAATACAGCAATGGATTCCTGATTTGTGCTGCACTTATTTATGCTGGTGCCCTTGGCAACTTGATAGACAGTCTTTTTTATGGAGTTATTTTTGAAAATAGTGATCCCATCACTCAAAATGTAGCTCGTCTTTTCCCGCCCGAAGGCGGTTATGCTTCTTTGTTGCATGGTAAGGTAGTAGATATGTTATATTTTCCTATCATCACGCATGCACACTTTCCATCCTGGGTACCCGTTTGGGGCGGACAGGAATTTGAGTTTTTCCGACCTGTTTTTAATCTGGCGGATGCCTCCATTTCTACCGGTGTGATTACACTGCTCCTTTTTCAAAATCGGTTGATGAAAAGGCAGGAGGAAAAAATCGCGCATACGATCGTTACCAATTCAGAAGTGAGCGATAAGAATCAAATAATGTAAGCCCAATCCGGTATTATCAGTAAATAGTGGGCTGTCGGGTGATTGATAATGACTGTGTGTTGGGTGTGATGCCCAATACCTGATCTATTAATCCGAATCCTTTAGCATAATAAGAAATACCGGTTAGAATGATGCGGTCGGTTCCATTCGTTGGCTTGAACCAAATATCCCTTCTCACTGCAATTACATTTTGGTAAGTATTGCCTCCGATGGTATAGGGAACCGTATTCTTCGACACGATGGTAAACTTGGCTTTGGTGTCACCGTATTCATACACACCCGGTGATGCCTCGAGTTTTACTGTACCATATTCAGGTGTTTCCCATGTCTCATTTACAGCTGCTGATTCTTTTAAGAAGGGATAAAGCAGTAGATGATCGGGTACCGAATCAAATATATAGATGTAAGCAAACTCCGGCGTACTCAGGGAATAATAATTACCTATGTTGGAATTTTTAGCAAAAAAGAATGTATCTGACAGCGACAGTCCAAACTTAAAATATTCCAGGCTATCGATGGTAAATGTATCTTCTGCTACGGTAACACGGAAGGTATCAAGTGAGCCAATGTTTGGGATGAATTTGTACGTCCAGTTGGAAGCCTTAGAAGTAGGGAAGTAATCATTGCCACCACCACCTGAATTACCAGAGCCGGATGTGGTGACAGGGAAAGTACAATAGGTATCATTAAATTTAAGCGTGAACACAGATGTTTTGGGCAGCAGGGGCTTTCCAAATCCCTTGATGTTTACCTTCAAAGCCCCCGTATTCAATACAAATCCTGAGTCACGAAACCAGATGCCATTGACCGTATCGGATTCTATGATGTATTTCCCCGTAGTGATGAAATTAACGTTGGCTTGAATGAAATTGGTCGAGGTCAGCGTAACGTCTACCTTATAATTTCCGTTTACACTGATTTGTTTGCAGTCTCCCAGAGAGTCGAGCAACGTTCCGCGTGCGATCATGGAAAAGCCCCCATTTTCTAGACTGAACTCTTTCTCACAGGAAGCCATTAAAACCGTGATAATCAACAGGTTAAAAATTTTATAGGCAGATGACTTCATGATAAAACCTTTGGGCTTTATAGGAGATACAAATTAAAGCAAAAATGCTGCCCGTAACCATTATAATTTTGATTACGGATCAGCCATCTTTTATTCGATGCTTCCTCCAAACGAATATAAGACCATAATACCCCTCTAAGATATTGATAAAAAGGCCTTAATAAAGTTAAAAGAATTAAAATAACGTTTGAAACCTCTCACCAGTAGCGGCCCCCCATTCCATGGCAGAAATGAAACGGCCGACCCTCATGGGATGCGATCAGCTGTTTTATGAAGGATCAGCCTTTTATTTAGCTCTCCTAAAAATATAGCGGGTAATGAAAATGCCCCCTGAACTATTGCCATTAGAACTTTGCTGGTTGCTGCCTGTAATGACTGAAAACAGTTCCCAGCCTTCATTACTGAATTCGTTCAGTCTTTCCACAATTACCCTGTCGTTGTTGGTTATGTTATCAAAGTTGATACCCACGAGGCTGTAAAAGTTTTTCAACTCTTTTTCCCGGGTTTGGCCATTGTCATCGGTGGTGAGGATTCTGGAACGACCCAATCCGCCCGGTACAACAGACTCAATAGCTGTTATCTGCTTGTATTCATAGCGAATTGCCGGCGCATAATTGTTTTGTGCCGAGGATGTAAGCACGAGTATCTGGCAAACAGCAGCAAGAAGGCAGATGCGAAACAAATTTTTCATGTGATTCAATTTTAGAATAAAAGTACCTACAAATCCTTAATTTTTTTACCGGCAGGCGCTTCATTCAATTAAAATTAGCACTTGGATTGTCGGTTTTCTGTCATTTTTTTCTCCTACATTTTTTTACAAATACATGACAATGGGCGGTGTCAGATCAGTCAACTTTGCACCCGCTTAAATGAATGGATTTGTGAGGAAGTTGCTATTGATCGTAAGTACTTTTATTTTTCTTAAGGCAGGGGCACAAAAACTAGTTGTTGCTGATACCATATTTGGTTCCGGCGATCCATTGGTTGTAACGGCCACCCGACTGGCTGGCAAGTCTAGCCGGGCACCACTACCCATAACGGTCATTACGGCGCAAGAAATAAGAAAGACCGGGTTGCTCCGTTTACAAGATATCCTGCAGGAGCAGACTGGGGTAGCGATCATCAATGCGCCTTTGGGGAATGCTTTAAATGGCTATCCCAATCCATTCGGGCAAGGTATTCAGCTCATGGGGTTGGATCCGGCTTATACCCTCATTTTATTGGATGGAGAGCCTTTGGTGGGTCGGAATGCGGGGATTTTGAATACGGGCAGAATTGCAACCGGGGATATACAACAGGTGGAGATTGTAAAGGGTCCTGCTTCCAGTTTATATGGAAGTGAAGCGATGGCGGGGGTGATCAATATTCTTACACAAAAGCCGGACAACAATTCACTCAACGCACAATTGTTTACAGGTTCACAAGCTACCCGCAGCGGCTCGCTCTCTGTAACACAAAAAAACACGAAGAGCAGTCTACACTTATTTGCACATCAATATAGTTCGGGTGGTTATGACCTCGACCCACAGACCTGGGGTAAAACCCAGGATCCTTTCCGAATTCTTTCAGGCAATGTGAAATGGATCTATGAGCCCCGGCCCCGACATCAGATCACTTTGTCTGTGCGGTTGAATAATAATGTGCAAAACAATCGATACCAGGTACAGTCAATCTCGCAACCTGAAATAGTTTCCGGCCAGACCAAGGATAATGATTTTACGGCTTTTTTACAGTGGCGATATCAATTGGCTGGTCGAGGTCGCCTTACATTCCGTTCATTCCTGAATGCTTATTCCAATGCATCATTTGTGCAATGGGAGAAGACAGGTGCTTTATTCGATGCCATCGATTTCCGACAGCAAATGCTGAAGCAGGAAGTAGAATATCAGTTGCCCCGAAAGTCTGGTGGTCAATTATTGGCACTGGCGGGTTGGTCAACCGATCAGGTTATTGCAACGCGGTATGCTAATCAGCCACCGTTGAGCTCTTTTTTTGCCTCCCTGCAGGAAGAATGGAAACTGATGAAGAATAAACTTACCCTACATGTGGGTGGTCGTATAGATAAGCGCGAAGATTTTGCTGCTCGATTGAGTCCACGCATGGCAGTTGCCTGGTATCCGGCAGATCGTTGGAAAATAACCGCATCGATAGGAGGTGGGTTTAAGGCGCCCGACTTTCGGCACATGTATTTGAATTTCAGTAATAGCCAGATTGGCTATTCATTGGTTGGCGCTGCTGCATTAGGCAACGAACTATTGCGTATGCAGCAATTGGGATTGTTGCAGGCGGGAGCCGATATCACTCCTTATCAGGCTGCTGCAGGCCTTCGGCCGGAATATGGAACTGGTCTGCATGTCAGTGCCCGGTATGCCAGCAGTGCCTCGTCGTTGAGGGCAGGCGTATTTTATAACCGGATCAACGGGCAAATTGATTTATTCTCCCTGCCATTTACCAGAAACAACGGGTTACCCATTTATAGTTATTATAATGCCGGAAATATTTTTAGCCGCGGCATAGAGATCGAGGGGCAGGTAAGGCTTTCGAAATACTTTTCCTTGCAGGTGGGTTATCAGTATTTGGAAGCAAAAGATTTGCAGGTACTGCGGGCCATTGATGCCAAAAGTTTGTATCGCCGGGATCCTGTCACCTATGTCACAACCTTATTGACAAGAAATCAGTATGTAGGTCTTCCCAATCGCTCCAAACACATGGGTCAGATCAAATGGATGTTCGAACAACCAGCAGCGGGCAGGTTTGCCTATCTGCGCGTGATGTACCGCAGCGCTTTTGGATGGATGGATATCAACGGCAACCGGGTTATTGATGATCCGAGAGAGATGGCTGAGGGCTTTTTTATGGCAAACCTGTCTGTTAGTCAGCGAATCAATTCCCACTTCAGCCTGCAGGGCGGTATTGAAAACATACTCAATTATACGCATCCACAGTATGCCCCTCACTTACCCGGCAGGCAGTGGACACTCTCCGTAATCTTCCAAGTAAAGTCTAATCAACCTTCTAATTAAATCAAAACATATGAAAACAATTTCAACCCTTACATCCCTTTCTATTCTCTCTTGCCTTTTCTTTCTTTCCTGCACGAAACAACCCATTTCTGTACCACAGCCGGTTACAAGAGTTCAGGTGTTATCAGTTCCCTTCAGCACCCGCGGGGCGTATACTTTTTTTAGTTTCAAAGACAGTACATCGGTAACCCCATTGGATTCTAACAGCACCAAGTGGGATTTCGCCATTCGCTTTACAAGAATCATTGTAAATAGTCAGGCCAGCGGTCCCGGCAATGCAGGCGTCATCATGCAGGATGGTATTTTTAATTCGATATTAACAGCTCCTGCTACCGGCTATAGCCACGATACGACGAGCACCAGTCTGGCTATTAAAGATGGCAGCTGGTATGATTATAATCCCAGAACGCATGCTTTTATTCCAAAAGCCGGAAAGGTTTTTATTTTTCGAACTGCGAATGGTACGAATTATGCCAAAATGCAATTCCTGGGGGTAGATTATGCACCTTTTACCGGACCGGTTCCTTCCACGCTTTTATATAAATTTGAATATACCTATCAGCCCGGAGCAGGTAACTCTTTTCAATAGTTCTTCTCCCCGCATTTCTGCGAGTAATAGGTAGTTATGAGGTAGGGAATGTAGCCGGCAGCTCAATGTCAACCATGCTTTTCTTTTCCTACCTTTGCAGCCTTTAATATTGAGCGGTAAGGTTCCGCATGGTTACTCAAAGTGAGCGGATTATGAAAGAAAAATATGCAGAGTTTACAGGACTGCATCTCCCCCAGATAGAGACAGAGGTGCTTGCCTCCTGGGAAGAGGAGCAGACTTTTGAAAAAAGTATCACCCTGCGCGAGGGTAAGCAACCTTTTGTATTTTATGAAGGTCCGCCCAGTGCCAATGGTATGCCCGGTATTCACCACGTGATCTCACGCACCTTGAAAGACATGGTTTGTCGCTATAAGACCATGCGTGGTTTTCAGGTTAAGCGCAAGGGTGGCTGGGATACCCACGGTTTACCGGTAGAACTGGGGGTAGAAAAGGAACTCGGTATCACCAAAGAAGATATCGGTAAAACCATTTCTATTGAGGAATACAATCGGCAGTGTCGTAAGGCAGTGTTACGTTTCAAAGACCAGTGGGACCTGCTGACCAAGCAAATGGGTTATTGGGTTGACCTGAAGCACCCCTACATCACTTTTGAAAATAATTACATTGAATCTCTCTGGTGGATATTGCAGCAGCTCTACAAGAAGGGCTTATTATACGAAAGTGTCAGCATTCAGCCCTATTCGCCGGCTGCAGGTACCGGACTCAGTTCGCATGAGCTGAATCAGCCGGGTACCTATAAGCAGGTGAAAGATACCAGTGTGGTGGCGATGTTCCGCCTGCAACATACCCCCGAATCGGCCTTTCTGTTTGAAGCATTGGAAAGTGGCTCCCATCTTTCTTCAGGTGAAATTCACCTGATGGCCTGGACGACCACTCCATGGACCTTGCCCTCCAACCTTGGTCTTACCGTTGGTCCGGATATTGAATATGTGCTGGTGCGCACCTTCAATCCATACACCCATATTCCGGTTAACATTGTTGTGGCGCGGAATCTGCTGCACAAATATTGTAAGCCCGAAGGCGAGGCAGGTGATTTTACCATTTATAATGAAAAATCTTCCGTTATTCCCTGGGAGATCAGAGCCAGTTTCACCGGAAGTCAACTGGAAGGATTGCGTTACGATCAACTGCTGCCCTTTGAAGCCAATAGTTTGGAGAAAATAAAATCAATCACACCCAACGCAGATCCTTTTCGTGTATTAACAGCCGACTTTGTTACCACGGAAGATGGTACCGGTATTGTACATACCGCACCGGCCTTTGGCGCAGATGACTATAAGGTTGGGGCACGCTATGGCATAGGTATATTGACCCTGGTAGACAGGCAGGGTAAGTTCGTTGAGGGCATGGCTGACTATAGTGGTCGATATGTAAAAAATTATACCGACGATAAAAATTTCATCGATGTAAATGTTGACATCAGTGTGCTGTTGAAAAAAGACAACCGCGCTTTCCGCGTAGAAAAATACGAGCACAGTTATCCGCATTGCTGGCGAACAGATAAGCCCATCTTATACTACCCTTTAGACGCCTGGTTCATCCGCACCACGGCCGTGAAAGACCAGATGGTTGAACTGAATAAAACCATTCAGTGGAAGCCGGCTTCTACCGGAGAAGGTCGCTTTGGTAACTGGCTGGAGAATATGGTGGACTGGAACCTGAGTCGCAGCCGCTTTTGGGGTACACCGCTGCCGGTATGGCGAACAGCCGATGGCAGTGAAGAAATATGTATTGGTTCGGTACAGGAATTGAAAGAAGCAGCCGCAAAAGCCCGCAACGTATTGGGAGAGGATGTCAACAGCTGGCTCAACGATCAATCCAACTTTGATCTGCACAAGCCTTTTGTAGACGATATCATTTTGGTAAGCAGCAATGGCCAGCCCATGCGTCGACTACCTGATTTGATTGATGTTTGGTTCGATAGTGGTGCCATGCCTTATGCACAATGGCATTACCCATTTGACAATCGTGCCCTGATCGATAGTGGTGAAGCTTTCCCGGCTGATTTTATTGCGGAAGGGGTAGATCAGACCCGTGGCTGGTTTTATACACTGCATGCACTTGCGGTGATGCTCTTTGGAAAAGTCGCTTATAAAACGGTGGTGAGTAACGGACTGGTACTGGATAAGCATGGGAATAAAATGAGTAAGCGCCTCGGTAACGTAGTGAATCCGTTCGAAACCATTCAGCAGTATGGTGCTGATGCCACGCGCTGGTATCTTATTACCAATGCATCCCCCTGGGATAATTTAAAATTTGATGCAGCAGGTATTCAGGAAGTGCAGCGCAAATATTTTGGAACACTGTATAATACTTACCAGTTCTTCATACTGTATGCAAATGTTGATGGATTTACTTTCCGTGAATCCTATATACCGGTTGCTGAAAGACCTGAAATTGATCGTTGGATCATTTCTTCTTTGCATACGCTTTGCGAAAAGGTAACACAGGCGATGGATGATTATGAGCCCACTGCTGCCGGGCGCCTGATGGAAGTGTTTCTCGATGAACATTTAAGTAACTGGTACGTTCGGCTTTGTCGCCGGCGTTTCTGGAAGGGTGAATATGAGCACGATAAAATTGCAGCCTATCAAACGCTCTATGAGTGTATTGATACCTTATGTCGATTGATGGCTCCCATCTCTCCGTTCTTCAGCGATGCTTTATTCAGACGTTTGAATGAAGTAACCGGACGACATCCGCATGTTTCTGTTCACCACACCGATTTTCCGGTGGCAGATAGAAAGCTGATCGATGTTCGACTGGAAGAGCGGATGCAATTAGCGCAGGATGTAAGTTCACTGGGTTTATCGCTACGCAAAAAGGCCACCATCAAAGTGCGTCAGCCGCTTAAAAAGATGATGATTCCGGTTCTCAATCCGGAAATGACGGAGCAGTTACAGCAGGTGGAGCATCTGATCAAAGCGGAAGTAAACATTAAGGAAATTGAATATATTACTGATACAGATGGTGTAATCAGTAAAAAGCTAAAACCCAACTTCAAATTACTGGGTGCTCGCCTGGGGGCAAAGATGAAGGCAGCCGGCCAACTGATTGCTGCCATGGGTCCACAAGAGATCGCAGCCTTTGAGAAGTCTGGCGAAGCTAATTTTGTCATTGATAATGAAACCATTACAATTCAAATAGCAGAGGTGGAGGTTGTAGCAGAAGATATCCCCGGCTGGACGGTCGCCGTAAAAAATGGCATAACAGCCGCCCTGGACATACAAATTACCCCTGAATTAGAGCAGGAGGGGCATGCCCGGGAACTGGTCAACCGGGTACAAAACATCCGAAAAGACATGGGATTGGCCCTAACTGACCGAATTTTCTTAAAAGTAGAGCGTCGTGGCGCGCTGGAATCAGCTATTATTCATTTTAACGATTATATTTGCCGCGAAATTTTGGCAGACTCGATCGAGCAGGTGCCCTCCATAAATGGGGGCACGGAAATTGACGTAAATGAGGAACTGCTAAAAGTCGAAGTCACCAAAAAAGGATAGTAGCTATGGCAAGTAAAAAATCAGCCCCTGTAAAAAAGGCGGCTCCAGCAAAAAAAGCAGCACCCGCCAAAAAAGCGGCCCCTGCAAAAAAAGCGGCACCTGCAAAAAAAGCGGCACCTGCCAAAAAGGCTGCCCCGGTAAAAAAAGCTGCCCCAGTAAAAAAAGCTGTTCCAGCGAAAAAAGCCGCACCGGCCAAAAAGCCTGATCCAGCGAAAAAGGCAGCACCGGCTAAGAAGCCTGCTCCTGCTCCGGCAAAAAAGCCTGTTCCGGTAAAGAAAGCTACTCCGGTAAAAAAAGTGGAACCGCCTAAAAAAGCAGCTCCTGCCCCTAAGGCGGCACCTGTTAAAAAATTGGTTGCCCCCGCAGCACCGGCCAAAAAGCCAGCTGCACCGGTTGCTCCAGCAAAGCCGGCTATGGTTATGCCACGTAGGATTGAAGTGAGATTACCACCTCCTCCTCCTGTAAGGCCCGTAAAAAAACAGCCGGAGCCGATGAAAGAGGTGAAAGTGCCAAAATTAACCACCAAGGCAAGCGTTCCTTATAAGCCAGGCTATACCCAGCTTGAAAAAAGAGCTGAGATTACTTACACCGGTGCTGAGCCACTGGTTAGATACAGTGATTCAGATCTGAATGAATTCCGTGAGTTGATTGCCCGTAAACTTGAGGCAGCCCGTAAGGAACTGAATTACCTGCAAGGACTGATCACCCGCAAAGATGAAATGGGCGGCGACAACGACGATGCCCGTTACATGACGATGGAAGATGGCAGCGTTAGTATGGAAAGAGAACAACTCGGACAAATGGCCAGCCGCCAGATCACTTATATCGATCACCTCGAGAAGGCAGCCATGCGGATTGAAAATAAAACCTATGGTATTTGTCGCGTTACTGGTAAGCTCATCGATAAAGCGCGCTTACGTGCAGTACCACACGCTACACTTTCTTTAGAAGCCAAGCTTGGTTTGGTGAAGCCCGCGTCTGAATAGTAGCTGCGACAAGCTGCTATTTTTCTTCTGTTGTTCTTCAGGAAAAAGCCTGTAGATCTACCAATTTTTTGTAGTGGCCATTCAGTTGCATCAGTTGATCGTGTGTTCCCCGCTCTGCTATTTCACCTTGGTGCAGCACAATGATTTCATCAGCATGGCGAATGGTGCTGAGGCGGTGTGCAATCACCAATGAGGTTCTGTTCACCATCATATGATTGATGGCATCTTGCACGCTTCGCTCACTTTCTGTATCGAGGGAAGAAGTGGCTTCATCGAGTATCAGGATAGGTGGATTTTTAAGAACGGCGCGCGCAATCGTGAGCCTTTGTTTCTCTCCCCCACTTAATTTATTTCCTCTGTCACCAATATTGTCTTCTAAGCCATGTTCCTTTTGCTCAATGAAATGCCAGGCATTGGCAATACGGGCTGCTTTTTCAATCTCTTTTTCATCTGTAACATTCGTTCCCAATGTGATATTGGCTGCAATGGTATCATTGAATAAAATTGGCTCCTGTGTAACAATACCCATCATGCGACGCACCGATTCCTGGGTGTATCTTTTTATGTTGACGCCATCAATCAATATCTCACCGGCAGTAACATCATGAAACCGGCATACAAGATCTGCCAAAGAACTTTTTCCCGAGCCTGACGAGCCAACGAGGGCAATGGTTTTCCCCTTTTCAATGTGCAGGTTGATGTGCCTGAGCACGGCCTGATCATCATAGCCAAAATAAACATCATTGAATGTGATGCTTTTTTCAAAACCCGTGAGGGTGATGGCATCGGGGGCATCTGTAACTACTGCTTTGGTTTGAAGAATTTCTTCAATTCTCTGAATGGCGGCACTGCCCCTCTGAGCATTATAAAAGGCAGTAGATAATGCTTTTGCCGGATTGATGATTTGGGTAAAAATAACAATGTAAGTAATAAAACTAGCTGGTGATAACCCTGTCTGCTTTCCCAAAACCAATTGTCCCCCAAACCAAAGAATGCACGAGAGTACAGCTACGCCTAAAAACTCTGAAAGCGGAGAAGCAAGATCTTTTCTGAAATTCATGTGATTCCTCACATGGTTAAGCTTGTTGTTCGTTTCAAAAAATTTTGCACGCATGATAGACTCTGCGTTAAAAGCCTTGATGACACGCAATCCACCAAGCGTCTCATCGAGAATTGACAGCAGTCGTCCCTGCGTCTCCTGAGAAATGGTCGATTGCTTTTTTAATGACCTACTGATGCGACCAATGATGAAACCTGTCACAGGTAATAGCACCAACAGGAATAGTGATAATGTCGGACTTAAATACACCAATGCAATCAACATGATGATAATTGTAAGGGGCTCTCGGATAAGACCTTCCAACGTGCTCATCACACTCCATTCAATTTCATTGGCATCATTGCTCATTCTGCTGATGATGTCTCCTTTTCGCTTCTCAGAAAAATATCCAATAGGTAAGTCAAGCAACTTGGCATAAAGATCTGCTCTGAGCTTTGTCATTACATAATTTCTCATAGGGGCAAGCACCCTGAAAGAAAAATAAGTAAACAAGTTCTTAAAGAACACAGCTGTTATTATCATCAAACAAATGAAACCTAAGGAATATATTTTTCCTTTTGTGACAATTAATTCCCCCATCGCATTCATGAGCCAATCCTTTATTCCACTGATACCTGTTAAAGAAATGGCGATTTCAGGCTTCACGAGCTGTGGGGGCTGGGGATCGAAGAGCATTTGTAAAAAAGGCGCCAGCATGGCAAGGGAAACCAGGGAGAAAATAACCGATAGCAGGTTACAAATAACATACAGAACAATGTTCCGGCGCTGTGACCTCAGATAAAACAATATGCGGGAAAACCGTTTCATGGGATGATTCGGGCAGCTTTTACCCCCGAAAGTAAGTACTTTTGTATGGAATCAATCAGGTGAATATGACGGAAGGTAAAAGACAAAGACAGGTGGCCGGGGTATTGCAGGAGGCGCTGAACGATATTTTCCAGCGATTATCACTTGGCATGATGCAGGGTGGCATGGTGTCTATCTCCTCGGTGAAAGTCACTCCCGACCTGCTGGAGGCACGCATTTATATCAGCTTATTCCAAGTAGCAGATCCGGAGCAGGCCATGAAGACCATTGAATCCAGGGCCTGGGAAATCAAAAAGGAATTGTCGCAGCGCGTGAAACACCAACTCCGTCGCATACCGGTATTGCACTTTTACAGAGACGATACCCTCGATTATGTATTTAAGATGGAAGAAATATTCAAAAATATGACTACTCAGGATAATACAAAGGAAGATAAGTCCTGATCCATACCAACCCCTCTTTTTTCATTCAATTTTGTTCACGTGAACCTGTTATTTGCCTGGCGATATTTCAGAACCGGACAAAAAGCCAGTGTTATCAATTTGATGTCACGTATCAGTCTGCTGGCCATAGGTGTGGGAGCTACTGCCCTGATCATCGTATTGAGTGTGGTCAATGGTTTTGAAGACCTGGTGAAGGGATTGTACAATGATTTTTATGCCGATATGCGGGTAGTACCTGCCCGGGGAAAAATCATGCGGATTCCGACCGATCGTTTGCAGCAGATTAAAAAGGTACCGGGTGTATTGGCTTTGAGTTGTGTGGCGGAGGAAAAAGCCGTATTGAACGGTGCTTTTCAAACCGTTATTACAATGAAAGGAGTCGACAGTCAGTATACTGCCGTCACCAATATTCATACCCCGCAACACCTCATGCGTGGTTCTTTTTCACTGGGTGATGTCGATCACCCGGCTATCGTGGTAGGTACAGGTATTGAAAATGCGGCTGGACTGGAGGTCGAGAAATTTCGCTACCCTGCTGTGGTCTACTTACCCAATAAGCAGGCTGACCGACTTAGCTCTGAAGAGGGGCTGCATTCTTTTTCCGTCGTTCCGGTTGGCACATTTGCCGTGCAGCAGGAGTTTGACAACAAATATGTGTTTACGAACCTGCCTTTTTTACAATACATGCTTTCGATGCAGCCGGATGAATATAATGCGCTGGAAATGCGCATCAGTGGCGATGGGGCTGCAGTTCAGCAATCGCTGCAGCAACTGTTGGGAAAAGATTTTCGGGTGGAGACCCGTTATCAGCAGAATGTCGGACTATACCGCGTGATGAAAACGGAGAAGTGGTTCATCTTTATCGTACTTACCTTGATCTTGGTGGTGGCAGCCTTCAATATTATTGGATCCCAAACCATGCTGGTATTGGAGAAGAAAAAAGACATCGCCATCTTACAGGCCATGGGTGCCTCTGAAGAACGCATTCGCTCTATCTTTTTGCTGGAAGGCCTGTTACTTGGGGTGATTGGCGGAGGCTGCGGCATGTTGCTGGCAGCTTTTATTTGCTGGCTGCAAATTCAGTTCAAACTGATCGGCTTTCCGGGTAATTCTTTTATCATCAATTATTATCCCGTTACGATGCGCGCAGGTGATTTTCTATTGGTGGGAGTAACTTTACTCGCCATCACGCTTGGGGCCGCTTGGATTCCCGCACAGCGGGCAGGTAGACAGGGGTATTCTCTGAAGAGTTTCTAAACCCAGTAAGAAGGGACTTAATAGTCGCCGAGTGTTTCGGGCAACTCAGAAAGGGCCGTAGCAAGCTGTGCATCGTTTGGAGCTATTCCATGCCATTCGTGACTGCCTTCCATAAAAGAAACGCCTTTACCCATTTCTGTTTTCATCAGTATGGCAATCGGCTGGTGCTGGAATGCGGCAGACTTTGCTTCTGACAGCGTTTGCAGTATTGTATCCATTTCATGGCCATTCATTTCCAATACCTTCCAGCCGAAGGCTACGAGTTTGCCGTGCAGATCACCGAGATCCATCACCTTATTGGTGGGACCGTCAATTTGTTGTCCATTCCAGTCAATGGTTACGATCAGGTTGTCGGCTTTGTGGTGGGCGGCTGCCATCAGGGCTTCCCAGTTCTGTCCCTCATTCAGTTCACCATCTCCGGTTAGGCAGTAAACGAGGTGATTATCTTTATTGAGTTTTTTCGCCAGTGCTGCCCCCAAAGCCACGCTTAAACCCTGTCCCAGTGAGCCGCTTGCAATACGAATACCTGGCAGGTGTTCATGGGTAGCGGGGTGGCCTTGCAGGCGAGAATTGATTTTTCGGAAAGTGGCCAGTTCTTTCACATCAAAATAACCGGCTCGCGCCAGCACGGAATACATCAAGGGTGAAATATGTCCGTTAGAGAGGAAGAAGATATCTTCTCCCTTGCCATCCATAGAGAACCCCGGCTTTCTGTCCATCACCTGAAAAAACAAGGCAGTCAGGAAATCGGTACAACCCAGCGATCCGCCTGGGTGACCGCTTTGTACGGCATGTACCATTCTGACAATATCGCGTCTGATTTGCGTCGCTGTTTGGTTCAGTTCCTGTGTAGTCATAATTCCGGGTTGTTTTGCAAATATAGGTGAGAGAATTCAGTTGATTGCCTGCCTGAGGAGTATTGTCACTTACTACCAACATTTTTTTTACTTTTGACCTCTGAAATAAAATGATATGTCTGAAGAACTGATACTGATAACCGGGACGGCTGAGGAAAGTATGCGTAAGGGGATTAGCCACCTGGAAACAGAACTGACAAAAATACGTGCCGGCAAAGCCAGTCCTTCCATGCTGGAGGGGATCATGGTAGAATATTATGGTTCTCCCACCCCGATTGCCCAGGTTGCCAATATTTCTGTGTTGGATGTAAGAACCATTAGCATTCAGCCCTGGGAGAAACCCATGCTGGCAGCGATAGAAAAAGCCATTATGCAGGCCAATATCGGCGTTACCCCGCAGAATGATGGTAACCAGATTCGTTTGTTTCTGCCGCCGCTGACG
>Ga0315902_10006643_pt1 | contig 15967 bp, 13 predicted proteins | sample LakEriMetagenome_9_FD_203523 | JGI IMG/M metagenome (GOLD analysis project Ga0315902, IMG submission 203523) | Freshwater fungal communities from buoy surface, Lake Erie, Ohio, United States - Buoy 12 MA117 | ecosystem: Environmental > Aquatic > Freshwater > Lake > Lake biofilm | place: USA...
CGAGCGGGCTGTGGGAGCAAGCGTAGGCAGGGATGCCGAAGCGCAGTGGACATGCAGTGAGCGGTGGGCTGGAGGCCCACCGCGAACGTCCGGCGAGAGGGCACGGGCAGCCCCTCGCCGGCTTGGGCGATCAAGTTGGCCGAACGGCTAAACTATCGAGACCCTCCCGAGGACCTCACCCATGCATCTCCCCGCCTGGCGTTTCGGCAAGCCCTACGAGTCGCTCGAGCGCGAGACGCTCGTCCACTTCCTCACCGGCGCGCCCGTCGCCGAGGTCAGCCAGGTGGGCGGCGCGATCGTGGGCCGCGACCTGCAGAAGGCCGCGCAGGCCCGCGCGGCCCTCCTCGCCATCGACCCCGAGGAGATCGTCGAGCGGCTGCAGACCGCCGGCAACCTCTATGCCAACGGCACCGTGACCGTGGGCGACGGCCCGCAGTCGCCCGAGCAGTTCGTGAAGTGCCAGTCGGCCACGACCGGGCTGCCCGAGAGCCTGTGCCGGGCCAACATGCAGAAGAACATGTTCGTGCTCTCGAACATGGACCGGATCCTCGACGCCCTGTCCCGCGGCCTCGATCCCCGCATCCTCTGGACGGGCCACGGCGTCGAAGAGCGCGGCGTGACGGTCAGCTACCAGGCGCAGTCGCCCGTGCTCGGCCTCGTGCTTCCCTCCAACTCTCCCGGCGTGCACACGCTCTGGCTGCCGGTCGTCGCCCTCGGCGTGGGGCTCGTCATGAAGCCGGGCAGCCAGGAGCCGTGGACGCCCTACCGGATGGCGGCGTGCATGGTGGAGGCGGGCATCCCCGCCGAGGCCATCGGTCTCTACCCGGGAGCCACCGACGTGGGCGCGGGCATTCTCGCCGGCTGCCGCCGCAGCATGATCTTCGGCAGCGCGAAGACGGTCGAACAGTACCGCGGCAACCCCGGCGTGCAGGTGCACGGCCCGGGCTTTTCCAAGATCATCCTCGGCGACGACTGCGTGGACGACTGGGAGCGATACATCGACGTGATGGCCGAGAGCGTGGCGATCAACAGCGGCCGCGGCTGCATCAATGCGTCGGCGATCTACGCGAGCCGCCATACGCAGGCGATCGCGGCGGCGCTCGCCGAGCGGCTCGGCCCGATCGAGGTCAGGCCGCCCGACGACCCGGAGGCGAAACTCGCCGCCTTCACGATCCCCGGCGCCGCCCAGGCGATCTGGGGGCAGATCGAGGGGCTCTTGAAGGCCTCGGGCGTGACCCACGCCACGGCCCCGTACGGCGCCCGGTTCGTCGAAGGCGAGCGTTGCGGCTGGCTGCGGCCCGTGGTGGCCCACGCCACGACCCCGGAGCCGGAGATCGCGCGGGCGGAGTACATGTTCCCGTTCGTCACGGTCGTCGCATGCCCGCAGGAGCGGATGCTCGAGGCGATCGGGCCCACGCTCGTCGGCACGGCGATCACCGCCGACGAAACGTTTCAGCGGCGGCTCGTCGATTGCACGCATATCGATCGGCTCAACCTCGGGCCGATCCCGACGACGAAGCTCGACTGGCTCCAGCCGCACGAGGGCAACATCATCGACTTCCTCTACCGGTCGCGGGCGTTGCAGGTGGCGGCCGGCCGCGAGACCGGCACATCCCCTGCCGCCGTGGCGGCACGGTGAGCGAGGACGCCGTGGCAGCATCGGCCCTGCAACCGCTGGTGGAGTTCGAGTTCCGAGGCGGCCCCCGGCTCATCGTCGGTCCGGGCACGCTCGGGCGGCTCGGCGCGCTGGCCCGCGAACTGGGTGCGACCCGCGCGCTCGTGACCAGCGATCCCGGAATCGTCGACGCGGGCCATGCGGCGGCGGGCATCGAGTCCCTGGAGGAGGCCGGCATCGCCACGCGGCTCTTCAGCGGCTTCGGCGAGAACCCGACGACCACGCAGATCGAGGCCGGCACGACCGTCGCCCGCGAGTTTCGCCCCGACCTGCTCGTCGGGATCGGCGGCGGAAGTTCGATGGACTGCGCGAAAGGCATCAACTTCCTGTTCTCCTGTGGCGGACGGATGCAGGACTACAAGGGCCGCGGCACGGCCACGGGACCGATGCTGCCGTCGATCGGGGTGCCCACGACCGCCGGCACCGGCAGCGAGACGCAGTCGTTCGCGCTGGTGACCGACGTCGAGACCGGCATGAAGATGGCCTGCGGCGACCCGCGGGCCGCGTTCCGCGTGGCGATCCTCGACGTCAACCTCACGCTCACGCAGCCGCTGTCGCTGGCCGCGCTCACCGGCATCGACGCGGTGTCGCACGCCGTCGAAAGCCATGTCAGCCGAGCCGCCACGCCCGGCTCGCGGATGTTTTCCCGCGCGGCCTGGCGGCAACTCGCCCGCCACCTGCCCGCGGTGCTCGCCGACGGCGGGTCGGTGGGCGATCGCGCCGCCGTGCAACTGGGCGCGGCCTGGGCCGGCCTGGCGATCGAAAACTCGATGCTCGGCGCCGCGCACGCTCTGGCCAATCCGCTGACCGCGGCCCACGGGCTCGTCCACGGCCAGGCGGTGGGCATGATGCTGCCGCACGTGGTGCGGTTCAATGCGGCCGCGTGCGGCGACCGGTTCGCCGAACTGCTGTCCGACATCGACATCCAGTCGTCGCCGACGGCCGCGGGAGGCCGCCTCGCCGCCTGGCTCGCGGCCCTGCTCGCCTCCGCCCGCCTGAAGCTTTCGCTGGCGGCCGCGGGCATCGCTCATCCCGACGTGCCGGCGCTGGCTGCCGCCGCGGCGACCCAGTGGACCGCCAGTTTCAACCCGCGGCCGGTCGAGATCGCCGACCTCGCGGGCCTGTACGAGGCCGCACGATGACAGGGCTCCGCTGGTCTGCGGGCCTGCTCTGCTTCGCGGCCGCCGTGGCGGTCGCGGCGGAGCCCGTCATCGACACTGCGGCCGCCGACGCCTGGCCGATGGCGCGGGGCACGCTCGCCGGCACGGGCCGCTCGGCCGCCGTGCTGCGGGTACCGCTAGCCGAGGCCTGGCAGCGGGGGTTCGAGAAGACGGCCTTCGGCGCGGTGCCCGTGATCGCCGATGGCGTGATCTACCTCGGCGACCTCGACGGCACGTTCCACGCCCTGGCGCTGGCCGACGGCGCGACGAAGTGGTCGTTCAAGGCCGAGGCCGCCGGCTTTCCCTCGGCGGCGGCCATCTCGCCCGATCCCGCGTTGCCTCTGGTGATCGTGGGCGACGACACGGGCCTCGTCCGCGCGTTCGACCAGGGCTCGGGCAAGGTGGTGTGGGAATACGAGACCGACGGCGAGATCTCCGGCGGGCCGACGATGCTGCCGACCGCCGACGGGCACCGCGTGCTCGTGGGCTCGCAGGACGCGTCGCTCTCCTGCCTGAACCTCGCCGACGGCAAGCCGGTCTGGAAGCATTCGATCGCCGACCAGATCCGCTGCTCGCCGGTCGTGGCCCGCACCGCCGCAGGCGACCGCGTGTTCATCGCCGGCTGCGATGGGAAACTGCACGTCATCGACGCCGCCACCGGCGAGGAGCGGGCCGCGGTGCCGATCGACGGGCCGACGGGCACCACACCAGCGGCGTCGGGCGACCGCGTTTTCTTCGGCACCGAGGGGGGCGCCTTCTTCGCGATCGACTTCCTCCAGGCCGCGACCGCCTGGCGGGCGGCCCCGGCCGCGGCCGGACAGGCCTATCGCTCGAGTGCGGCGCTAGCCGACGACCTGGTGATCGTCGGGTCCCGCGGCCGCGCGGTCGAAGCCTTCACGGCGGCGGACGGCACTCGGGCATGGCGCCGGCCAATGCGCGGCCGCGTCGATGCGTCCCCCGTCATCGTCGGGATCACGGACGCGCGCCAAGGAGACGGCGGCCCGCGACCGGCCGCGATCGTCGCCGACGCCGCGGGCAAGATCGTGGTCCTGGATGCCGCAGCGGGCGAGCCACGCTGGGAGTTCGACGCCGGCGGGGGCTTCGGCGCGGGCGCCGCGGTCGCCGCAGGCCGGGTCGTTATCGCTGCCGACGACGGCACCGTATGGTGCTTCGCCACGGCGCCGTGAAGGGAAACGGCGAGCCACCACTGTTTGACCCGCACCCGGCACGTGGCTAGCGTTAACGATTCCTTGCACGGCGTGATCGCCGCGCACGCTTCTCGCCCCGGAACAGCATCATGCTTCGCCTAATCGCCGCTCTCTCTACCTGCCTTCTCGTCGCCGCCGTCACCGCGGCGTCGACCGTGCTGGCCGCCGAGACGCCGCCCAAGGCCGCCGCATCCACCCACCGCGTCGGCCTCGTGCCTTTCAAAATCGAGGCTCGCCTCGAGGGCGTGTTCGAGTCGCCGACGATGGCCGAGGTCCGCGTCGATCCCAAGCGCTGGACACAGCTGGTGGTTACCGAGGCGGTGCCGCACGGCAGCCGGGTCGGGAAAGGGGACGTCGTCGTCACGGTCGAGACGGAGAAGCTTGACGAGGCGATCCGCGACCTGGAGATCGGCGGCCGGCTCGCCGACCTGACCCACGCCCTCATGGAGCGGGAACTCGCCTCGCTGGAGAAGGCCACGCCACGCCAGCTCGAGTTCGCCAGCCGCGCGCGGCGGATCGCGGAGGAAGATCTGAAGCGATACGAGGAGAAGGAGCGCCAGCTCAACGAGGCGGCGAACGACGCGAACCTGAAGATGTCGGAGTTTTCCCGCGAGAACGCCGAAGAAGAGCTCGCCCAGTTGGAGAAGATGTACGAGCAGGACGACCTCACGGAGGAAACCGAGGAGATCGTGCTCAAGCGGGCCCGGTTCCAGGCCGAGGTCGCCCGGCTGTACGAAACGTTCGCCCGCGACAACCACGAGCGTTCGGTCGCGCTCGGCCTGCCGCGGCGGCTGGAGTCGATCCGCAAGACCGCGGAGGCCGCGGCTCTCGACCAGGAGCATGCCGCGGCGACCCTGCCGCTGGCCCTCGACAAGCTGCGGCTGGAACTGGAGAAATCGGCGAACGAGCGCCGCAAGGCAGCCGCCCAGCTGGCCGACCTGCAGGCCGACCGGCGGCGGTTGCCGATCACCGCCCCGACCGACGGCGTCGTCTATTACGGCCGCTGGCGGCAGGGCAAGTGGATCGACGGCGAGGCGGCCGCCCAGCGGCTGCGGCCGGGCGGTCAGCTCGACCCGCGGGAGACGGTGGTCACGATCGTCGGTGGCGGGAAACTCCACCTGCGGGCGGCCGTGGCGGAAAAGGATCTGGGCCGCGTGCCCGTGCACGCCGCCGCGAAGATCGCGCCGCGGGCGTTTCCCGAGCCGTCGCTCGCGGGCCAGGTGCGCAGCCTCTCGCCCATACCGGTCGCGCCCGGCCGGTTCGAGGCCGTGATCGACCTGACCGACGAGCGGCCACAGCTCGTCGCGGGCATGGAGGCCGACGTGCGCGTGGTCGCCGACTCCCGCCCCGAGGTGCTCGCCGTGCCCCGCAAGGCGGTGTTCGTCGAGGAACTCGACGACGCCAAACGCTACGTGCTGGTGGTGCTTGAGGCGGGCAAGGAGCCCGTGAAGCGAACGGTCGCCGTGGGCCGGTCGAACGACGAACTCACCGAAATCACAGCGGGGCTTTCCGTGGGCGAGGAGATCCTGCTGGAGAAGCCGACGCCGGCCCGCAAGGAGCCGGCGGCCGCGAAGGCCGAGCCGACCTCCAAGCCGGAGGCCGAAAAGGCGCCTGCCGCCGCCAACACGCCCGCTTCCACCACCCCGGCCGCCCCCAGCAAGTGACCACCGTCGCCCGCCTGATACGGCTCCCCCTTGATTCCCGCGCATCGTCGGCTGTAGGCCCATTCGTGAATCGGCAATCGGGCTCGCCAACGATCCAGCAAGCCCCGGGCGGAAGCCCGGGGATCCCCGGGCTTCCGCCCGGGGCTTTTTGGGGCAACGCGCGAGGATCACGTTTGCACCGGATGACTCCATGCGTCCTGGCGCTCGCCGCCGTGTTCGCGGTCGGAATCCGACTGCACGCCCGCGCGGAAGAGCCGGCGGCACCGCTGGCCGAGGTCGGCCCGAAGCCGGCGGCCGTCGAACCCCTGCCCGCCGTGGAACTCGAGACCTCGATCGACCGGGGTGTGAAGTTTCTCGTCGATAGTCAGCGCGAAGACGGCTCCTGGGGATCGGCCGACAACACGAACGGGGGCCTGGACATCTACGCCCCGCCGCCGGGCGGCCATCACGCCTTCCGCGCCGCCGTCACGGCCCTGTGTGTCGCCGCGCTCATCGAATCGGGCCATGACGATGCGGCCGTGGGCAAGGCGATCGACCGGGGCGAGGCCTGGATGCTCGAGCGGCTGCCGAAGCTCCGCCGCGCCACGCCCGACGCGCTCTACAACGTCTGGGGCCACGCCTACGGCATCGAGACGCTCGCCCTGCTCCATCCGCGTCACGCCGGCGACGAGGCCGCCCAGGCGCGGATCATCGACTGCATCCGCGGCCAGGTGGACCTCCTCGACCGCTACGAGACGGTCAACGGCGGCTGGGGCTACTACGACTTCGACGTCGGCTCGCAGAAGCCGGCCGGCAGCCCCAACAGCTTCACGACCGCGACGGTGCTCCTGGCGTTGGCCGACGCCCGCGACCTCGGCGTGGACGTGCCGCAGAAGCTCTTCGACCGGGGCCTGGCCACGATCCGCCGCCAGATGAAACCCGACCGCAGCTATCTCTACGGCGAGCATCACCGCTACCGTCCGCAGCATCCGGTGAATCTGCCCGGTGGCAGCCTCGGCCGCTCGCAGGCCTGCAACGCCCTCCTCCGCCGCCTCGGCGTGGCCGACGTCACCGACGCGGCGACCGTCGCCTGGCTGGAACGGCTCTTCGCGCGCAACGGCTGGCTCGACCTCGGCCGCAAGAAGCCGATCCCACACGAGTCGTGGTTCGCGGTCGCCGGCTACTTCTTTTTCTACGGCCACTTCTACGCGGCCGAATGCATCGAATCGCTGCCCGCCGCCACGCGGCCACCGCTCCAAAATCAGCTCGCCCGGCTCATGCTACCGCTCCAGGAGCCGAACGGCTGCTGGTGGGACTATCCGTTCTACGACTACCACACGCAGTATGGGACGGCCTTCGCCGTCCGCACGCTCGTCCGCTGCCGCCAGGCAGAGTGACCGTCAGGCCGCGGTGTAGAAGGGGCTGGCGACATACGCGTCCTTGAGGTGACGCAGGCCGACGAGCAGCACGGCCGAGGCCGGCAGGGCCAGGAGCACGCCGAAGAACCCGAAGATCTGCCCGAAGGCCAACAACGCGAACACCACGGCCAACGGGTGCAGCCCGATCCGCTGGCCGACGATTCGCGGCGTGAGCACGAAGCTCTCGAGCAGCTGCCCGATTCCGAACACAACCGCCACGACGACCAGGTTGCGGGTCGGGTCGGCCTGGAGCGCGGCCACCATCAGCGCGAGCGCCAGACCGGCGCCGAAGCCGAGGTAGGGCACGAAGGCCAGGCCCCCGGCCACGAGCGCGATCGGCAAAGCGAACTCGATGCCGCCGAGCCACAGCGCGCCGGCATAGTAGGCCGCGAGCAGTCCCATGACCGCCAACTGGCCGCGGAGAAACTCGGCCAGCACGGCGTTGATCTCGCCCGCGATCGCCCGCACGCGGGCGTGCGCCCGCCGGGGCACGAGGTGGTCGATCCGGGCGACGATGTCGTGCCAGTCCACGAGCAGATAGAAGAGCACGACCGGGATCAGCAGCAGGTTGCCGATCCACCCCGCCACGGCCAGCCCACCGATCCGCGCGGAGGCGAGCAGCCGGCCGAAGAGCCCTTCGCTTCCCTGCACCTTCTCGCTGACGAGGGACTTGAGCGACTCGAAATCGACGTGGATCTCGCGGCCGAGCAACGCTTCGAGCGGCGGCGCGACCGCGGCATCGAGCCGGTCCAGCAGCGCCGGCAGCCGGCTGGCGAGCTCCGCGGCCTCCTTGCGGACCAGCGGCGCGACCACGAGAAACACCGCCAGCAGTGCCACGAAGCCGAGCACCAGAACGAGCGTCGCGGCAGCCCAGCGAGGCACGCGACGCTCGGCCAGCCAATCGACCGCGGGCGTGAGGATGTAGGCCAGCACGGCGCCGGCGAGGAACGGCGTGAGGATCGGGCCGAGCAGCCAGAGAATCCAGAGGAATGCGGCGGCGACGGCGATCCACCGGGCAGACTGCATGTGTTCGGATCGCAGCGGCATGACACACCTGTCTGTCCGTGGACGAAGCCCTCCATGGCCTGCGCCCAATTGATCGACCGCAGGACACGCCGGCAGATGATATCCTCGAACGCGTTCCATGGCTTGGTTCCAGACCGAACTGCGGCTCGCGCCGCGTCGTCGCGGGTTTCACCTCGTCACCGCCGAGGTCGATGCCGCCCTGCGCGGCATGCCCCGGCTGCGGGTCGGCCTGCTCCACGTGTTCATTCGTCACACGTCGGCCAGCCTGTCGATCAACGAGAATGCCGACCCGGACGTGCCCCAGGATCTGGAGATGGCATTCAACACGATCGCCCGTGAGGATGTTCCCTACCGGCACACGCTGGAGGGGCCCGATGACATGCCGGCCCACGTGAAGGCGTCGATGATCGGGTCCTCGGTGACGGTGCCGATCGGCAACGGCCGGCTGCTGCTGGGCACCTGGCAAGGCATCTACCTGTGCGAGCATCGCGACCGGGGCGGCCCCCGGTCGCTCGTGCTCACCGCCCACGGTGACACGGACTGATGGCCCCGACAGCATTCGACGCGGAGCGGTTTCGTCACGAGGCCCGGGCCGTCGTCGACTGGATCGCCGACTACTGGGCGACGCTCGAATCCCGCCCCGTCGCGCCGCAGGTCGAGCCGGGCAGCGTCCGGACCGCACTGCCGGCCGCCGCACCCGAGCGTCCCGAGCCGCTCGCCGCCGTGCTCGCCGACCTCGACCGCGTCATCCTTCCGGGGCTCGTGCACTGGCAGCATCCGGCCTTCTTCGGCTACTTCCCGGCCAGCACCTCCGGGCCGTCGATCCTGGGCGAGCTGCTCGCGGCCGGCCTCGGCGTGCAGGGCATGCTCTGGGCGACGTCGCCGGCCTGCACCGAGTTGGAGACCCACTGCATCGAGTGGCTCCGGCATCTCCTCGGCCTGCCCGAACGGTTCGCCGTGGCGGGCGCCGGCGGCGGCGTGATCCAGGACTCCGCCTCGAGCGGCGCGCTGGTCGCGATCGTCGCCGCCCGCGATCGGGCCATGGCGATGCACCCCGGCCGGCCGCTCGTCGCCTACTGCAGCGTGGACGCCCATTCGAGCATCGAAAAAGGACTGCGGATCGCCGGGATCGACGCGTCCCGACGGCGACGGATTCCCGTCGATGCCGCAGGCGCGATGGACGTGGCGGCGCTGGCGGCGGCCGTGGAAGCCGATGCCGCGGCTGGCCTGCACCCCTTCTTCGTCGCCGCCACGGTCGGCACGACAGCCTCCGGGGCGATCGATCCGGTGCCCGCGATCGCGGCCGTGGCCGGTCGCCACGGCGCCTGGCTGCACGTCGATGCGGCGTGGGCCGGGACCGCGGCGATCTGCCCGGAACTGCGGCCGCCGGTCGTCGCGGGAGCCGACCACGCCGACAGCTGGGGCTTCAATCCCCACAAGTGGATGCTCGTGAACTTCGACTGCCACGTGCTCTGGGTGGCCAACCGCGGGCCGCTCGTGCGTGCGTTGTCGATGAAGCCCGACTACCTGCGCAACGCCGCCACCGAGAGCGGCGCCGTCATCGACTACGCCGACTGGCAGGTACCGCTCGGCCGGCGGTTCCGCGCCCTCAAGCTGTGGATGACGCTGCGGATGCTGGGCGCGGCGGCGTTGCGGCAGCATGTCCGCGACCACGTGGCCTGGGCCCGCGAGTTCGCCGCGTGCGTGGCCGCCGACCCGCGATTCGAACTGCTGTGCGAGCCGTCCCTGGCCCTCGTTTGCTTCGCCCTGCGGTCGGGCGACGAGGCGAGCGCGGCCCTGCTCGGGCGGGTCAACGCCGGCGGCACGGCCTTCCTGACCCATGCCCGCGTCGCCGGCCGCTACGCCATCCGATTGGCGATCGGCGGCGCGATCACCGAACGGCGGCACGTCATGGCCGCCTGGCAGACCCTGGCCGACGCCGCACCATGACCCGCCGTCGCCGGGATGGCTAGGGGCGTTCGTCCGCGGTCCGGGCGGCGGCAAAGTCCACCCGGCCTCCGCGATGTGTCACCATCGATTTTCGCTGTATTTCCCGCACAACTCCTGCCGATTTTCCTTGCGTGAACCATCTTTCCCCAACCCCCGTACTATTGGCTGCGGCTCGCATCGGTGCGGCCATTTCAGGGCCGGCCGGGCGGGCTCCGACATCACGGAGCGGCAACCATGGCACGCCATGAAGCACTGTTGAACCTGCGGGCGATCCTCGTCCGACGGCGCGACGCCCTGCGCAGCGCCCTCGCCGGTGACCTCTCACTCCTCAAGGAACTGCGGAGTGAATCGCCGGGCGACGTCGTGGACGCCGCCTACGACTCCACCCAGGACGAGATCAGCTCGCAACTGGCCGAGGTCGAGAGCCGCGAACTGGCCAACATCGAGAACGCGCTGGAGCGGATGAAAGCGGGCAAGTACGGGCTGTGCGAAGTGTGCAACGGCAAGATCCCGATGGCCCGGCTCAATGCCTTGCCCTACGCCACGATGTGCATCGAGTGCCAGCGGGAACTCGAACGCAGCGGCGGTGGCTACGCCGCCCGGCGGGAAGAGACCGAAGAGACGAGCGAGGAGGCCGTCGGCGGCGAGCTGGAACTGTAAGCGTTCCGTGTGTCGCGGGCCGGCTGGTATGCTGGACGGGGTTCCCGGCCGTCGGTTCGAGGACCCCATGCACGCCGTTCCGTCTCGTCGTCCGTCCCGCGTCGTCCACGCGTGTGTCCTGGTCGGCGGTTGCCTGATGGCCGCAGACACGCTGCCGGCTGACGAACCGCCGGTGCGGCTGGCGCCGATTCCGGCCACCGTGGGCCGCGACGATCGGGTGGATCCGATGCGGCCGGCCCGCCTCTCCGCCTCCGAGCGGGAGCGGCTCTACGAACAGGCCGCCCGCGACGCCGAGCACCTGGAACAGCAGGGCCGCCAACTGCGGCGGCTGATGCAGCTGGTGCGGCCCACGGTCGTCCATATCGATGCCACGAAGCCGCTGCAGCGACCGCGCAACGGCAAGGCCACCGAGGACGAAGCCGGCTCCGGCGTGATCACCAAGGTGGCGGGCCGGACGGTCGTGCTGACAAACCGGCACGTGGTCAACCGCGCCGAACTCGACGCCATCGCCGTCCGTCTCGACGACGGACGGGAACTGCGTCCCCGGCGGCTCTGGTCCGACGCCGGCACCGACATCGCCGTGCTCGAACTGGAGGGCGACGACCTCCAGCCCGCCCGGCTGGCCGAGGGCGACGTGCTGCAGATCGGCGACACGGTGCTCGCCATTGGCAGCCCGTTCGGCCTGGCCCACTCCGTGACGCTTGGCATCGTGTCGGCGAAGGGTCGCCGCGACCTGGAGCTCGGCGAAGGGACCGTGAAGTTCCAGGACTTCATCCAAACCGACGCGGCGATCAATCCCGGCAACAGCGGCGGGCCGCTGGTCAACCTGCGGGGCGAGGTCGTCGGCATCAACACGTGCATCGCCAGCAATTCGGGAGGCAACGAGGGCATCGGCTTCGCGATCCCGATGCCCATGGTGATGTTCGTGGCCAAGCAGCTGGTCGAAAACGGCTCGGTGGCGCGGGCCTATCTGGGAGTCACGCTCGACAAGGAGTTTTCACCGCGGGCGGCCGGCCAACTGGGCATGGTGCGGCCCGTGGGGGCGCGGGTCGTGGCCGTCACTCCCGGGGCTCCGGCCGACATGGCCGGGATTCGGGGGGACGACGTGATCCTGGAGTACGACGGCACGGCGGTCGAGGACGACGACCACCTCATGAGCTTGGTGAGCATGACGCCCGCTGACCGCACGGTCGAGGTGGTGATCTTCCGCGACCGTCAGCGGCTGCCGCTGCAGATTTCGGTCGCCAGCCGCAGCGCGTTCGAGTAGCCGGCGCACGTTGCGTCAGGTCGCGTCGGCCGCGACGGCGAACCCGCGGAGGATGCAGTCCTGGACGGCCGCCGCGTCGCAGCCGACGAGCAGATCGACGTTCGGCCGCCACTGCCGCGTCTGCCGGCGATCCACCACGAGCATGCCGGCGGTCAATTCGCCGGCGGTCTCGACGTCGGCCGCTACCGTCACCCGCTCGAAGAGCTCGGGGTTCGTCGCCGCCACGAGCGCCACCACGTCGTGCAGGCAGATGCCCTCGCTGCCGAGGATCTGGCGGTGGGCCCGGAAGGCGTGGCCCAGCATCCGCCGCAGGATCCGGCCCGCCCGCGAGAAGTCGTCGGGGATTTCGTCGAGCAGATTGAACCCGAGGACCACCTGCGACGTCGTCTCCAGCGGCACGAGCGTCTTCGTGAGCGGCTCCCGCAGGACATGCCGGGCGGCGGACGGATCGCAGAAGAAATTGAAATCGGCCACCGGTGTCGCGCTGCCCGCACCATGCACGGTGCCGCCGCAGATCACGAGTTCGCCGATCAGTTCCACGATCGACGGATCGCGGGCCAGTACCCGCGAGACGTTCGTCAGCGGCCCGAGCGCCACGATCGTGATCTCGCGCGGATGGGCCTTGAGGCATTCCCAGATCACCTTTTCGGAGAGGTGCCCGCCGTGCAGCGGCACCCGCGGCACCTCGACGCCTCCGAGCCCGTCGGTGCCGTGCATGCTGAAGGGCCGGGCCGGCAGGACCACGTCGCCGGCCGCGACGCCCAGCCGGGGCAGCCGCGGCGGATCGAGGAATCCGACCAGGGCCTGGAGGTTCTCGGTCGCCTGCGCGGGCGGCACGTTGCCGCCGACCGCCGTGACGGCGACCACCTCCAGCCGCGGGTCGAACAGGGCCAGGGCGAGCGCCACGGCGTCGTCGATGCCCGGATCGACGTCGATGATCACCTTGCGGGGCGTCGGCGGCACAGCAGTCTCTCGGCGGGGCGCGTGTAGAATCTCGCTCAGCCCGGCCTCGGCCACCTTCCACCAAAGGGAGGCGAGGGGATCGGCGTGAGGATGCGGAGCGTGGCGGACCTTCGCCAGCGACGCAACTCATGCCGTCTCCGAGCCGGCTGGGGCCCGAACGGCCATGCATGCCGAAGACGGAACTTCCTGTCTTCGGCACATACGACCGACGAATCCTATCCGAAACCGGCGTTCCCAGGCACCTGCGCCCCGCTCCCGCATGACCGACAGCCACCCCGATCCCGACACCTTGGCGACGGACCTCCGTGCGGGCCGCCGCGCTGCGGCCGACGACGTTCGGCGGCTCGTCGATGCCGTGCTCGAGGGCACGGCCGACCTCGACGCGTTCGGCCGCTGGCTGGTGACGCTGGCCGATGCCGGCGAAACGGCGGCCGAGATCGCGGGCGTCGCCGCCGCCCTGCGGAAGCGGATGATCCCGGTGCGGCGCGCCGGCACGGCGCCTGTGGCCGACACGTGCGGCACCGGCGGCGACGGATCGGGGTCGTTCAACATCTCGACGGCCGCCGCGATCGTGGTCGCCGCCGCCGGCCAGCCGGTCGCCAAGCACGGCAACCGGGCCGTCTCGAGCCGGACGGGATCGGCCGACGTGCTCGAGGCGCTCGGTGTGACGATCGATGCCGGCCCCGAGGTGTCGGGGCGGTGCCTCGACGACGTCGGCCTCGGCTTCTGCCTCGCGCCGGCCCACCATCCCGCGATGGCCCGCGTGGGCCCGCTGCGCCGTGCGCTTGGCCGACCGACCGTGTTCAATCTCGTCGGCCCGCTGTGCAATCCGGCGGCCGCCACGATCCAGGTCATCGGCGTCGGCCGGCCGAGCGTGCGCGAGCCGGTCGCCGAGGCGGCGCGGCTGCTGGGCGCGTCCCGGGCGCTCATCGTCTCCGGGCACATCGGGGATTCCGGCCGCGCCTTCGACGAGGTGAGCCTCTTCGGGCCGACCGACGTGATCGACGTGACGTCCCACGGCACGCGGCGCCATGCATGGACGCCCGAGGACTTCGGCCTGGCCATGCTTTCGGCGACGCGGGTCGCGGAGCTCGAGGTCGCGGACGCGGCCGAGAGCGCGGCGGCGATCCGCGCCGTGCTCGGCGGCGAGCGCGGCCCGCGCCGCGACGTCGTCGTGCTCAACGCCGCGGCGACGCTTTGGGCGGCCGGCAAGGCGCCGACCCCGCCCGCCGCGCGGCACCTCGCGGAACACGCGATCGACTCCGGCGCCGCCGCGCAGACCCTCGAGCGGTTCGTGGCGTGCTCGCGGCGTTGAAGCCACATCGACCGAGGTCGATCGGGGCGATACCATGATCGCCAATTCGCCCTTCGGAATCCTCTCGCATGACCGCTCCCCGGCTGATCTTCGACATCCATCTCGACCTCTCCTACAACGCCCTCGACTTCAACCGCGACCTGCGGTGGACGCAGGAGCGGATCCGGCGCCGCGAGTTGGGCATGAAGGACCAGCCGTTCCGGACGCGGAACACCGTCTGCTTCCCCGAGATGCGCCGTGGCCGGGTCGGCCTGTGCGTGGCCACGCAGATCGCCCGGTCGGTGGACTACTTCTCGCGGTTGCCGGGATGGATGAGCCCGGCCCAGGCCTGGGCCCACACCCAGGGCCAGCTCGCCTGGTACCGGGAGATGGAGGCCTGCGGAGAACTCGTGCAGATCCGTGACCGCGCGGGCCTCGAAAAGCATCTGGCCGCCTGGCTCGCCGCGCCCGCGGCCGACCCGCCCAGCCTGCCGATCGGCTACGTGCTCTCGCTCGAGGGCGCCGATTCGATCGTCACGCCGGCACACCTGGAGCGGGCCTACGCCGACGGCCTGCGGGCGCTCGGGCCGGTGCACTACGGCCCCGGCGCGATGGGCATGGGCACCGACGCCGAGGGGCCGCTCACCCCCCGCGGCCGCGAGCTGCTCGCCCAGATGGAACGGCTGGGGATCATCCTCGATGCCACCCACCTCTGCGACGAGAGCTTCCGCGACGCCCTCGACCACTTTTCGGGCCCCATCTGGGCGAGCCACTCCAACTGCCGCAGCCTCGCCCACTGGAACCGGCAGTTCACGGACGCGCAGATCAAGGAACTCTGCGGCCGGGGTGCCGTCATCGGCATGGCCTTCGACGCGATCATGATGGTCCATGGCTGGACGCACATGCGATCCACACCGCAGGAGTTCGGCCTGAAGATCGAGCGGATCTGCGACCACATCGATCACATCTGCCAGCTCGTCGGCTCGGCGAAGCACCTGGCGATCGGCAGCGATCTCGACGGCGGCTTCGGCACCGAGCAGGGCCCGCTCGACCTCGACAGCATCGCCGACCTCGGCAGCCTGCAGGGCCTGCTCTCTGCCCGCGGCTACTCGCAGGCCGACATCGACGGCATCTTCTTCGGCAACGCGGTCGAGTTCCTGCGCCGCGCCCTGCCGGCCTGACCGACCGCCATCACGCGAGCGGCACTTCCAGGCCGTCGTAGCCCAGTTCCACGCCGGGCGGCAGCGCGGCACTCGTGGCCGCATGCCCCAGTTCGTGGCCCATGTGCGTGAGCAGCGTGCGGCGGGCCCCGACCCGCTCGGCCACCGCCAGCGCCTCGGCGAGCGAGAAGTGGGTGGGGTGCCGCGACTCCCGCAGGCAATCGAGCACGAGCGTGTCGAGGTCCCCCAGCAGCGGCCAGGTCTCGTCGGGAATCTGGTTGGTGTCGGTGCAGTAGGCGAGATTCCCGAACCGGAAGCCGAGCACGTCGAACACGCCGTGCCGCAGCCGCAGCGGCACCACGCGGGCGCCGAGGATTTCGAACGGCGACGTCGTGATCCGTTCGAACTCGAGCTTGGGGATGCCGCCGCCCGGAACCGGCGCCGTCTCGAACGCATAGTCGAAGGCCCGGCGGATCCGCCGTTCCACCCGTTCCTCGCAGAACACCGGCATCGGGCGGCCGGCCCAGGTACACAGCGGCCGCA
>Ga0315902_10006648_pt1 | contig 15956 bp, 11 predicted proteins | sample LakEriMetagenome_9_FD_203523 | JGI IMG/M metagenome (GOLD analysis project Ga0315902, IMG submission 203523) | Freshwater fungal communities from buoy surface, Lake Erie, Ohio, United States - Buoy 12 MA117 | ecosystem: Environmental > Aquatic > Freshwater > Lake > Lake biofilm | place: USA...
GGACTTGGGGGAGATACCGCTGCCGTTGCCAAGCATTTCGTAGCTGTATCTACCAATGCCGACCAAGTCGCGGCGTTTGGGATCGACACGGCGAACATGTTTGGTTTTTGGGACTGGGTGGGTGGTCGATACTCGCTGGATTCCGCGATTGGTCTGTCCACGATGATCGCGATTGGCCCGGATCACTTTCGCGAGATGCTGCGAGGCTTCCGCGCGATGGACGAGCATTTTCGAACGGTCTCGTTCGACCGGAACTTGCCGGTCCTGATGGGATTGCTGACGGTCTGGTACGTCAACTTTCTCGGGGCTCGCACCATCGCGGTTCTTCCCTATGAAAACTACCTCAAGCGTTTTCCTGCGTATCTGCAGCAACTGACGATGGAAAGCAACGGCAAGTCGGTTACGCTCCAAGGGGAACCGGTGGATTATGAGACGAGTCCGATTTACTGGGGGGAGCCTGGCACCAATGGCCAGCATTCGTTTTATCAACTCATCCATCAGGGAACGCACTTGATCCCGTGCGATTTCATCGCGTTCGCGAAACCAGCGGTTCGCCTGGGTCGTCATCACGATCTGTTGATCGCCAACGTGTTGGCGCAGTCAGAGGCGTTGGCCTTTGGCAAGACTTCAGACCAAGTGCGTTCGGAAGGAACTCCCGATTGGCTGTTACCGCACCGCGTGTTTGAGGGGAACCGTCCCTCCAACACCTTGATGGCGGATCGCTTGACACCCGACGTGCTTGGCAAACTGATCGCGCTCTACGAGCACAGTGTTTATGTGCAGGGAGTGATTTGGAACGTTAACCCATTCGACCAGTGGGGAGTCGAATTGGGGAAAGTACTCGCTCAGCGAATTGTTCCTGAACTGGAATCGGTGGAGTCACCGAACTTGTCGCACGATGGGTCTACAAATCGATTGATCCAGCGATACCGAGCGACGCGATAAAGGGCTTATTCGGGGATATCGGTGCGGACTTTGCCATCCGGCGACTGGTAGAGTCCGGAAACGCGGGCTTTGCTTGGCGGAGGCGGCTCGCGGCGAACGAAATCGCTGGCGCGGATGGCACCGCCGAGCGGAACGACATCTTCCTCGCCAGTTCCTCGCAACCACCCCATCAGCTTGTCCAAGTCGATGCGGGTGATGCCCATCCCTTTTGCCTGCGTCTCGAGATCTGCGCGTCGCTTGGCAGCGACCTCACTTGCACCCTCGAGGACACCGCCGACGACCTTGAATTCATCACCGATCACCAGCCATCGGGTATCGACGGTCAACACTCCATCTTGACGGCCATCCGGTTTGAGATCGACGGTGACATCTCCACCGTTCTGGAGGATCAAGGACTTAACGGCTTCGCGGTCATCCTTGCCATCGCGATCGATATCGAGTTTCCCGACGAGTCCGATATTGACCTTGCGACCTGGCTGCCAAACTGGCGAGTAGATTTTGTCTCCTCGCAGGATGGTTGCGGTCCGACGTTCTGGGAGGACGCGTGCTCGCGAGAGGTGGTCTGTTTGCTGATTGACTTCGATGATTTCGAGTCGAGCTTTCGGCTTCGCATCGGCAACACGATTCGCCGCATCATCGAGAATCCCGAAACGAACGCCAGGGCGCAGCCCGTCTGCCTTACCTAGGTTGAGATAAACAGTACGGCCACCGTCAGCGACCTCGGTGATTTTGCCTTGCGGATATTGGAAGTCTTCGCCGGAGATTTGTTCGATTTTCTTACCGAGCGAATCGTTCATCTTCGTCAGTTCATCCCGCTCCTTGGTGAGGCCGTCGACGCGGGCGAGCAGGTCCCGTTTTTCTTTTTCCGCTCGTTGTGCCAAGCGTTGCCGATCCGTTTGGATCTTCGTGATCTCATCCTGCCGTTCCTTTTCCTTCTGCGCGTAGTTCACTTGGGCTTTTTCCAGATCGGCAGCCAGTTGATCCGCTCTCGCTCGCTCCGCCTGTCTCGCGTCGGTTTCCTGTTTGATGGTGGCGTCGTACTTGGCCTTCAGGTCTTCTTCGCGTTTGGCTTGTGCGTCGACTTGGAGGTTCCGCTCTCGGACGGTTTGCATCAACGTCTCTACGAGTTTGCGGTAGTTCTTTTCGGTGACGTTAGGACCGAGGAGAGCCATGTCGGCGACATAATTTTTTTCGATCGCCGCCAATTCCGGGTTGTTGGTTAGGCTCGATTTCAGGGTTTGGAATTCGGCCTCGTTCGAGGGGCGTGCTCCGAGGATCATTTCGAGCAGTTGAGCTTTTTTGTTTTCATCCCGAAACTTAGTGTCCGCCTCGTTCTTTTTCGCGGTGGCGTCTTCGACCGTCTTCGCGTTGGTTCCCGACTGGAACAGCACGAAGCACAGGGCACCAATGCACAGCAAACTGACGAAGGACATAACGATGACATAAGCCTGCCATACGGTGATATCGCGATTGCGGGCCATCAATTTCCTCGCCGAAAAAATGAACCAATGAGGGGAGAAGGTCGGGGCTGACTGCGGGCAGGGCGACCGCACGCAATATCTTTAGATACTAAACAAGCCTCCATCAACCGTCAAACTTTCTCCCAACGTTAGCGTCCGAATTTCAGGGCTGGTCCCTCCGGTAATGCCGGCTCAAGGCCATTCCGCTGCAATTTCCTGGATTTGGCGATGTCGGCCAAATCCGATGGCCCAGAAAATTCTTCGCAATCGCTCCATTTTCGATTATTATGCAGAAGGTCTGGACTCGCCGGACTGTTGACTAGCGAACTGGTTTTTCCCGGGTGTTTCTCGCATGTTGTCCGTTTTCTCTGACTGCTACCCAAATCGGCTTGCCGCTGCCAACTTCGTTTCCAGGATGGCGGCAGCAGCGTGCCTCGTCGCGTTTGCTTCATCGCTGGGCTTTGGGCAGGTGACGGACCAAACCGTCGCCCCCGCAGGATTGGAGGTGCACTGGGAAGGGAGTCTCGGAGGTGCCGGACTCAAGCAAGCCGAGCAGAATGTCGCGATTTGGGCGCACTCGACCGAGCGGCGCGAGTATGTCGATGTATTCCTGGGGAATCGGTTGCTCGAACGGATTGACGCCAGGCAAGTCGACCGCGTTGCTCTCGACCGTTTGATCGTGGAAGGCAAGCCGACAAATCCCCCACCCAAACTAGGCATGCAGGGAGCTCAGGAGCGAGCCGCGAAATTGTCGAAGACATACGCAGTCATAGGTCGCCAACTGACCGTGAAAACGTTCAGCGAGCCTGTCATCTATGTCGTCACGCTAGCCTCCAATGGGATTCTTACATCCTTCGATGGCGAATCGGGAGAAGTCCTTTGGCAAACCTCGATGCCCCGCGCGGAATTGCAGTTGATCGGGCCAGGTGTTTCGGACGACTACGTGGCAGTCGTGAACGGCAATTATTACGTCGTGGTCCGAATGAAGGACGGAAACTTGGTTTCCACGCGACGATTGGAGTACACCCCGACCGCGCCTCCAGTCCCGGTTCGCTCGAAAATCATGGTTCCTTCCGTGGGTGGTCGCTTGATCGCTTACGATATTGTCAATCCGTTACTCTCTCCTGTGATCCTGCGAAACGGCGGAGATAACAAGACCGGAACCGTCCTGTCCTCCGATCGCAACTTCCTCGCGTGGACAAGCCAAAAAAGTCTGTTCATGGCGAAGGATGAAAAACAGCCAACCATGTGGGCCAAAGTGAATGCGTCCGACAACGTCTATTCGCGTCCGGTCCCAACCCCGCAAGGCTTCTTGTTTGCCAGCAACAATGGCAATGTTATTCACGCCAACACGCAGCGTACGGGCACGTATCTTTGGCGGACCAGTGTTTCCATGCAAACCGCGCGGCCACCGGTTGTCGGAAACGATCGAGTTTTCTTGGTTTCGGACGAAGGACAGCTCAAGTGCCTCGACCTCAATACTGGGAACGCACTTTGGCCGGTAGCGACAAAGAACGTGGATAGCATCCTTGGGATTGGTAAGGAGCACGTCTACGTGAGGAACACGAGCGGGATGCTGCAAAGCATTCGGATATCTGATGGCAAAACGGATGGCGTCACCTCCACGCTTCTTCCAGGCGTGGTTCCCAATTCGGTCCACGATCGTTACTTCGTGGTCACGCGAACCGGCCACATCACTTGTTTGCGAGAGAAAGGTGCGGTGATGCCGACCCTCTGGATACGCAATGAGCCCAAGCCGGACCAAGCGGCATCGGAAGCAGAACCTTCCGCCGCATTGCAAACTCCCGCTCCTGCCCCGGCGGACGATGATGATCCGTTCGGGTCCGACCAGGCGCCCGCTCCGAAGGCGAACGATGGCAAGGACCCGTTTGACCCGTTCTAGGCTCACCAGCCAGTTTGTCACGTTCTGATCGCGGTGCGGTGGCGCGAGCGTCAGCTTGAGCGTTTTTGGCTCCGGTTCCCCAGCTCGGGAGCGCCGCTTGTGCATTGGACAAAGCCCACCCACAAAATCTAGTCATGGGTCGCATCGGGGTGGGTTGCGGGTAGAATGCGGAGCCGGACCGACGAAAGCATTGGTCGGGAATCTGCTGAGTGTCAAACATGGGACAGGGGAGCTTGCACGGTGGCAACCAGTCAAAAACGCTTTCGCAAGGATTCCGCGTCGGAGGGGGCTTCGGACGCCTCAAGCATCTTGGACCGGGCCCCTCCCTACGATCTGACCGCCGAGAAAGCTGTCTTGGGCAGTATCTTGCTCAAGCCCGATTTGGCGAGCGATTTGTCGCTGATTCTCCGACACGACGATTTCTTCGACGACGCGCATCAAAAATTGTATCGCAAGATGGTCGAGATGATCGATTCATCCCGTCGCATCGACGCAGCGCTCTTGGTGCATGAATTAAAAGCGTCGAATGAATACGAGTTGGTGGGGGGGGCTGCCTACCTGGCGGAACTAGCGCACGATGTCCCGAATATCGCCCACGCGATCTTCTACGCCGAGATTGTGCGGACGAAAGCGACTCTCCGTCGATTGATCGACGTCTCATCCACCATCCTGCGAGACGCCTACGACCCTACGATCGACACGAAAGAATTGCTCGCCAGCGCTGAGGGGCGCATCTTTCAGATCCAAGACGAACGGAGCAGCGGGCAAGCCAAGACGGTGGATGACGTACTCAAAGATTCGATGAAACGGATCGACCTGCGATTGCATGGTGAGCAACTCTCCTCGGGTGTGCTGACGCACTTCACCGATTTCGATCAAAAGACGGGGGGGTTGCATAACGGCGAACTCATTATCCTGGCCGCTCGTCCCAGTATGGGCAAAACGGCGTTGGCGATGAATATCGCAGAGCATGTCGTAATGAAAGAGAAGGCGCCGGTACTGTTCATCAGCTTGGAAATGAACGCCATCGAACTGGTCGACCGTTTGCTTTGTTCGGTCGCAAAAGTCAGTGGATCACGCATGCGGGTTGGGACCATTACTCAGGATGAACACAAACGGCTCTTGGCGAATGCCGCCGAGATCAGTTTGTCCCCTTTGTACATCGACGACTCTCCAAGCCGCACGGTGAGCGAGGTGGCCGCCGTGGCCCGACGTATCTCGAAACAGGAAAAGAACAAGGGTGGCAAACCCTTGGGCCTCATCGTGATCGACTACCTTCAGTTGCTCGAACCCGATAACTCCAAAGATCCTCGCCAGGAGCAAGTCGCCAAAATAGCGCGCCGCTTGAAGATGCTCGCCCGGGAACAAAACGTTCCCGTGCTGTGTTTGTCCCAGCTCAATCGTCAAGCGGAGGACAGCAAGGATCACCGGCCTCGCTTGAGCCATCTCCGCGAATCCGGTGCGATCGAGCAAGATGCCGACGTGGTGATGTTCGTCCATCGCGAGGAATACTACCTTCGCAAGGAAGAAGCAGCAGAGGTAGCGGGGCAAGCGCAAATCATCATCGCCAAGCAGCGGAACGGCCCGATCGGCGAGGTGGACTTGGTATGGGAACGCGAATTCACCCGATTCCTCAATCGAGCGTCCCCGTACCACGATGACTTTGGAGGAATGAGCGGAGATTTTTCTTCGCCAGGTGGTTATTAGTCCACTCTGCAATTTTGCCGATACCGTTTATTCTGGCGGGATCGTTTACCCCACCAGCCCGATAGCCAACGTATGACATTGAACTGGACCCCAGATTCCTGGAAGCGTTTCCCTGCGAGCCAGCAGCCCATCTACCAGGATCCCACCGCGCTCCGAGAGGCTCTGCAGCAGCTCCTCCGTTTCCCCCCGCTGGTAACCAGTTGGGAGATCGATCATCTCAAGTCGGGAATCGCCGCAGCGCAGCAGGGAGACGCATGGTTGCTCCAAGGGGGGGATTGCGCGGAGACGTTCGACGATTGCCAAACCGAGCAAATCGCCAGCAAGCTCAAGCTGTTGCTGCAAATGAGTCTGGTCATCGTGTTCGCGTCGCGAAAGCGAATCGTGCGCGTCGGAAGAATCGCGGGCCAATACGCCAAACCGCGGTCGAGCGACATAGAGCATCACGCAGGTGTCTCGCTCCCAAGCTACCGCGGTGACATCATCAACCAGTACGAATTCTCGAGCGACGCTCGCCGCCCCGATCCCTTCCGCATGGTTCGCGGGTACGAACGATCGGCGTTGACCCTCAACTTCATTCGAGCCCTCAGCGAAGGGGGGTTCGCCGACCTGCACCATCCAGAAAACTGGAACTTGCTGTTTGTCAATGAAGCGCGCGGGGAAGTCGCCAAACGCTACAAGGACCTCGTTCGTTCCCTCGGCGACGCGTTGCGATTCATGGAAACCATCCTCGAAGGATCGACCGTCTCGGAATTGAAGCGAGTGGATTTCTTCACTTCGCACGAGGCCCTGCTGCTGGACTACGAGACCGCCCTGACGCGTCCGAGCGTTCGAGGGATCGGATACTACAACATGGGGACCCACCTCCCTTGGATCGGCGAACGAACACGGGATCCCAACGGTGCGCACGTTGAGTATTTTCGCGGCATTCGAAATCCGATAGCGGTCAAGGTAGGACCGACCGCCGAAAGCGATGCACTTCTGGAGCTGATCAAACGGCTCAATCCCGAGAACGAACCGGGACGCTTGACGCTGATTCACCGCATGGGACGCCGCCATGTCGAGTCGAGCCTCCCGCCGTTGATCGAAGCGGTCGCACGGTCCGGTGCCCGGGTTTTGTGGGTTTGCGACCCGATGCACGGCAACACCGTCAACTCCGCTGGAGGACGGAAAACGCGTCGCTTCGACGACATCGTGGACGAATTGCGATTGTCGTTTGCCATTCACCGCGCGATGGGTTCTTCGCTGGGAGGCGCCCACTTGGAATTGACCGGCGAGAACGTCACGGAATGCACCGGCGGATCGCGAGGAATCACCGACTCGGACCTGGAGTCCGCTTACCAAACACAGGTCGATCCGCGTTTGAACTACGAACAAGCGCTCGAGATCGCGTTTGAGATCGCTGGGCAGTTGACGGAATACCGCATGCCGGACACCAGCGGAATCCCGTGGGGCAGATGATCCGAGGTGCGAACGCTCCCGACGTCTTGTCGAGAACCGAATTACAGCCTGTGGCTCAGCCGTTGCGGCGGCTTGTGATCCGATGCGGAATCCCCAGGTCGCGACAAGTCAAATTCGGGTTGCGACCACAATTCTCGTTGCGACGTAATGTCCCGCAGGCGTTTCATCTTCGACAGACTCGATGGCTCGTCCCGAGCCTCTAACCCCGGAGCGCTCCCCCAAGTGATCCGAGGACCGCCACGCGTGGCCACCTCCAACATCCATTTTGCTTTTCCCGCTACACGGGTTGGATAGACGTAGATCGCCACCAGGTTTGCCTCTTCACGCATCGCGAGCAACTCGCGGCAGAGAGCGACCGCCTCGTCGATCTGTGAATCCCCGAGCGGCGTGCCGACACGGCGATGGTCCGAAGCACGGATATTCCTCGCATAGATAAGAAAGTAGTTTTGAATGTCCGACTGCGAGAAATCCTTGGTCGGCAGAAGAAACCCCTCGGCGTCAATGGGAAGAAAACTCTCTTTCCCTCCCGCCTGGCTCGCTTCTTGACTATCCATCTCGCAATGCACCATGGCGATCGGACTGCGGTACTCGACATTGACCAGAATCTGCCCCCCCGCCATCTTTTGCACTCGATACGTTTTGCGTATCCACGGATGCGCATCGAAAGCTCTCGCGATGACCGCAGCCGTCTGGTCATCGAGCAGCGACATCTTTCCGAGATTGCTTCCCTCGAAAACCTCCTTGACAATGTCCGTCTTCAGCCACGCCGGCGTGTTGGTCAAATGAATATTCTCCGGCTTGACGGCATAGAACGCGCTGTCGAGCGCTTCGGCGCCGTAGTATCGCCAGCCAAGATATCCCACCAGCAACAGGATCACGGGTCCGATCAGACTCAAGACCGCTGCCCGAGGAATCGACTGGATCCAGCCCCATACATATTTCCAGACGACTGGACTCGACGATTGATCCGTTGGGGTTTCCACCGCTGCCATGGTCGTTGAATGCCGCAGACAAATTGGATTGAGCCATCACGTGCACCGACATTAGCGATTAACGCCGTAGAACGCCACGCCAATCGAGATTGATCTCGACCTGACAAACCGCGTAAACTCGATCTGTATCGATGCGCGAAAAGGACCGCATCTCCCTACGGACGGTCATGGAAGGAAACCAGTAAATGCAAGCATTTCTTTTGGGTCATCTTGCAGAACGGATCGGCGTAACGATGGTCGACGCCGACGCTGCTTCGATTGCGATCACGGGAGCGGCTCCGTTGGTAGATGCCAAGGAGGGGGAGATTACGTTGATCGATGACCCAAGTTACCTCGACAGGTTGAAATCCTGCGGTGCTTCGGCGGTGGTCACCTCCACCCGCTTCGAAGAAATCACAATTCCTCAGTTGGTAGTACCGCGCGTGCATGATGCATTCGCTTCGATTTGTCGTCTGTTTCGTCCCAGTGATCGAGCGATTAGCCCGGGGATTCATCCCTCAGCCACGGTGCATGAGACCGCCGCGATCGATGCGGATTGCAGTATCGGACCGTTTGTCTCCGTGGAATCCGATTGCATTGTGGGGGCGGGAACAAGGATCGACCGGGGCGTCACGATCATGTCTGGTTGCACGATCGGCCGCGACTGTCAACTGTTCCCAGGCGTGGTGTTGTACCCAGGTACCATTCTCGGGGATCGCGTGATTCTGCATGCCGGGGTCGTGTTGGGGGCGTACGGTTTCGGGTACCGCATGTCGGATGGCAAGCATGAATTAGCGTCTCAATTGGGTTGGGTAGAGATTGGAGATCGGGTCGAGATCGGTGCCAATTCCTGCGTCGATCGCGGCACTTATGGCGTGACTCGGATCGGCAGCGGAACAAAGATCGACAATCTCGTCCAGATCGGTCACAACTGCCGCATCGGACAGCACAATTTGATTTGCTCACAGGTTGGGATCGCTGGAAGCGCGAGCACTGGCGATTATGTGGTTATCGCCGGCCAGGTTGGCCTGCGCGACCACACCCACATCGGGGAGAAGAGCATGGTCGGTGCCCAATCCGGAGTCGCCAACGACATCGAACCCAACCAGATTGTCCTCGGCAGCCCCGCGATCCCTCGATTCGAGCAAGCCCAACAGCTCGCCGCCATCAGCAAGCTTCCTGAGATGCGAAAACAACTTCGTCGACTGGAAAATCAGGTGCAGTCGCTTGTTCAGAAAAAAGCGGCATGAGTTCAACGATGGCCAGTGTCCAATCCTCGGCTTCGACAAGGAGCCACGAACCAAACACCTGCAATCAAGCCGAATCAACGCTGCGTCTTTATTCGTCCGTTGAAACACAGCGCATCGGTATCGTGGCGGGGTGGGGGGAGTATCCGATGCGCGTCGCGCAAGCGTTGTCCCGAAGAGGCGATGAGGTCGTCATTGCAGCGATCCAGGGGCATGCCGACCCGAGCCTCGAGCAACTGGCCAACGAGATGCGATGGTTCGGGGTATGCAAACTGGGGGCCATGCAGCGTTTTTTCGAAAAAAAGAATGTCGACCGCGTCGTGCTGGCGGGCAAGTTGTTCAAGGACCGGATCCTTTTTCATGGTTTTGGATGGTTGCAACATCTCCCGGATATCGAGTGCGTTCGGACGATGATACGTCCGTGGTTTTCGCGAAACAGTTCCATGACCGACGATTCGCTGCTGGGGGCGGTTGTCGATTCCTTTGAGCGGCGCGGAATGCATGTCGTACCTGGCACCGATTACGCGACGGATCTACTCGCCGAAGAAGGGTGTTTAACAAACGCTCGGCCATCGCGCGCGATTCACGCAGACATCGAATTCGGCTGGAGGATCGCCAAACAAATGGGTGGCTTGGACATCGGGCAATCGATCTCTGTCAAGGATCGCACAGTGCTGGCGGTGGAAGCGATCGAAGGGACCGATGCGTGCATCGATCGAACGGGGAACTTGTGCCCGCGAGGCAAGTGGACATTGGTCAAGGTAGCGAAACCTCAGCAAGACATGCGGTTCGACGTTCCGACCGTTGGCCCGAGGACGATCGAGCGCATGGCTGCGGCCGGTGGCAAAGCGATCGCCATCGAAGCGGGCAAAACGATTCTCATCGATCGAGATCGCACCCTCCGCCTAGCGAATCGTCACGGGATCTGCATCGTATCACTGATCTCGACAAATCGATCCTTGAGCGATTGATACAAGCGTTGGTAGAGCGGAAACGCTCGTTGATATACCTTCTGAGACGGTTTATTGGGTGCTACTTTCTCGACCACCGAAATCGTCGCCTTGCAGGCTTCCTCGATGTTTTTATAGGCTCCATCTCCGACGGCTGCCAGAAGCGCAACGCCGTATGCGGGTCCCTGTTCCGCATTGATCGTGCAAACGCTTTTGCCGAATGTGTCGGCGAGAATTTGTTTCCAGAGGGAACTCTTGGCACCGCCGCCGCTCAGGCGGATTTCTTTCACGGGAACGTCGAGTTCGCTGATGATCGCAAGGCTCTCTCGCAGCGAGTAGGCAACTCCCTCCAGGATGGAGCGGACCAAATGGCCACGCGAGTGCTTGTTGGTCAATCCGATCAGGCATCCGCGAGCATGCGGATCGGCATGCGGAGTGCGTTCGCCTGCGAGGTAGGGCAAATAAAACAAGCCCTCGGCGCCCGCAGAGACTGCGGCTGCTTCTTCATTGAGAACCTCATACGGATCGATCCCTTTCTTCTTTGACAACTCGGTGCACACTTGCGCTGCAAACCATTGCAAGGAACCAGCGGCCGAAAGGGTAACTCCCATCATGTGCCATTTGCCGTGGACGGCATGGCAAAAGGTATGCAGCCGACCGGCAGCATCGTATTGCGGGGAGTCGCTGTGGCAGAAAACCACCCCCGAGGTCCCGAGGCTTGCCGTCAGGATCCCTTGTTTGACAATCCCGTTCCCGACAGCTCCTGCGGCGCAGTCCCCCGCGCCGGCCACTACCTTGCAATCCGGTGACAACCCCAGTTCCTTGGCGACATCGGGAAGCAGCGTGCCAGTGATCTCCTCGGATTCGTAGACCCGCGCTAAGATGGCTGGGTCGATATCGAGTTTTCCGAGTAGTTCCTTGGACCATCTTCGTTGGCAGACATCCAGGAGCAGCATCCCGCTGGCATCGCTCACATCGGTGGCGAGTTCGCCGGTCAAGCGACGGCGAACATCGTCCTTGGGCAAAAGCAAAACCTTGAGAGCTTCATAATTTTTCGGCTCATTGTTTCTCAACCAAAGGAGCTTGGGTGCCGTAAATCCGGTCAGGGCAGGGTTGGCGACCATGCGGATGAGCGATTCTCGTCCACCGGCGCGACGGGTGATTTCCTCGCACTCCTTGCTCGTTCTCTGATCGTTCCAGAGGAGGGCCGGTCGGATCACTTTCCCTTTCGCGTTCAGAAATACCGATCCATGCATCTGCCCCGACAAACCGATAGCTCGCACCTCATGCGGTTTGAGTTTCGATTTTTTCATCACGGACTTGATCGTCGTTTTCGTTGCCAGCCACCAGTCCTCGGGATCTTGCTCGGTCCAAAGAGGTTTGGGTGTAGCCAGGGGATAGGTCGCAGTCGCTTCGGCGATCGCCATTCCTGACTCGTCGATTAACAGACATTTGGTCCCTGATGTACCGATGTCGATTCCGAGATAGTGGGCCATACGTTTATCGAATTGAGAGAACCGAAACAGAATGAACTCGTGTATGATACTAACGGATTTCAGGGTCGAGAATAGAATGCGGCGAGTCCTATGATGCGTTCCATCCAGGAAGTTTTTTCACAACTCATGTCGGTTCGGGGAGCGATCGCACTCGCGGGGCTGGCACTTTTGGGCTGTGCCGGGGAACCGACGTCCACCCCGCGCGTGGAATCCCCCGCGAAAATGGGATCGGAATCGGCTCCGCCGCTGAAAGTTTTGCTGGTAGACGCCGATGCATTGCAATCCGAGTTAGAACTCCGTTGGCACTCTTTTTCGGAACAGGGGCTGACGATCCAGACAGCGAATCGGCGCGAGCTTGCAACCCAACCTCCGTCGACCGTCGATCTTGTGATCTATCCCGCGAACTTGATCGGGACGCTGGTTGCACGCGACTGGATTGCTCCGGTCCCCGAGCAAGCGCAGCAGCGGATCGGAGGATGGCAACAAGCCTCGGAATCCAACCCCTGGCCATCGCGTTGGCGGACGTTCAGTGTGTTCGGAGGCAAGCCGTTTGCGGCTCCCCTGGGAGCGCCCAGTTGGGTCGCGGTAACTCGCTCGCTCGATGCCAGCCCTCTCCGCAAGCTTCAGACAGCCATCCTCGGGAATGAACTCGCCAAGGAAGTATCGGAAGACCTTTGGAACGAGTACTTGTCGAAGGCAGAACAGACCCTGCAGGCGACAGCGACGGAGCGTGAGCAAGAATTGCAACGCAGACTGTCCGAAATTGGTCCTCAGGAAAGACGTTACTTGGCGTGTCGCTACCTTTGGATACTGTCGACAACCGAATCTCGGTATCGGGGCTTTTTCGATACGCAAAAGATGCTGTCCCGATGCGGCCAGCCCGAGTTCTCTCGCAGCGCCTTGCACTTGAGACGGTTAGCACTCTTGCAACCTTCGACTATCTTCGCCAGCCCGACGGAGGCTTGGGATGCCGTGGTCGCGGGGAATGCGGTTTTCGGCTTGGGTTGGCCTCGAACCGACAACCAGCAGCAGTTGACCGAGGACGCGGTCAAAGACCGCTGGGAACTGATCCCAATTCTATGGAATGATGGTTCCGGATTGGTGGCGTCGGTGGGCAAGCGAACCAGGCAATCCGCGAATGCAACCGAGTTCCTGATCTGGCTAGCCTCCGAGGAGCAACGCATCGCCTTGCAACCGAAAACAGCCACGATCGAGTTGCTCGAAATCGACAATGATCGAAATCGAGTCCGCGGGGACTATCGCGAGTATCAAACTCTCCAGCGATTGGAGTCCGCCATGCTGACGATGGAACTGACCCCTCGGTTCCTCGACTCCGACCGCTTCATGAGTTTGCTCGAGGAAGCTTTGATCGACATCTTCAAGTCCCCCGAAACCGCGGAAGCTCGTATGGCGCAGTGCCGAAAGGAATGGGATGTCGCAGCCGAGCAACTTGGAAGGGAAAAACTCCGAAATAGCATTGAGGCCGCCATCGGATATTCCGAGTGATACGCTCGCACCCAGAGCGACCGAAGAATCAGCCGCTCCGAGATACGATCGCTGCCTTAGCCGTTACAACGAGCAATCCTTGGCACCCGTAAAGGTGTCTGGCACGCGAACTCGCTCGCACGAACCTCGGCGGAACCGCCATGTCAAACCGGCCGCCAGCCAGTAGCTCTCCAACGATGTGGTTGTGAACTGCCCCAGTTGTTCTGAGTCGTAGAACATGCCACCTCCCGACATGTCCAAGTCGATTCCGGGAAGCACATCTGCGATCCCGAGTCCGAGCGACATGCGATTCTGGCAGGTCACGGCGAGCAACGCTTGAGAGTAATAGACCGCGGGCAATCCCCCCACTTGCGTGACACCGCCAAGGTTCAGCTTCGGTGCCGGATCGAGTGGATTTTCGGCCCACACGTACCCCGCTCGGTAACGATATCTCCCTTGCGTCCATTGGGTTCCCAACTGCATGACGAATTGGTTGTCGTACACCGCACTATACATCTCGGCGTCATCCCAATACTTGTACAGAAGGTCCATTCCGACCAAAAGCCGACCGTCGAAAAGCGAGGAATTGGCGATGCCGAAACCGAGGTTTTCCGGCAGATCCATGAGCACATCTAAGTTAGGCGAAAAGCTGAGCACGTTGAGGGAAATCGCGTCCCGAAACTTGAAGCTTTGTTGCGTTTGATAATATCCGCCGATCGTCGTCGAATCGGTGAGGAGATAATTCGCACCCAAGGTTCCCCGCAGTGCGTAGTCCGGTGTCATGCCACCCACACCGACAAACGGACCATCGTAATATGCGATCCCGAGCGAAGTGGTTGCACCCAGCGAGAATCGTTCCGTCACCTGGACACCCAGCGAAGCAGGGGCATTCAACAGCAAGATCGAGGAGTTCGTGCCGTTGCTTTGCGGAACTTGGCGATAATCGGCTGCGGCGCCCGCAGTCGTCACCATGCCGACCCCGGCTACGACATCAAAACCCAACAACTCGCTCAACTCCTGCGTGACACCGATATTGGTTAACGGTGTTCCCGGTGCGGATGATTTCGCAGAAAACGGCTGAATGAGTGGGTCGGGACCGATCGTTGGCAAGTTGCTGGTCTGGGTCAAATTCATCGTCGGCTCGACCCATCCTCCGCCAAACATGAACTGTGTTCCGCGCAACTGAGTGAGCGAGGCAGGGTTGCCATTCAATGCACTGGTCAGGTCCTGCGGCCTGGCGATGCTCACGCCACCCATCCCACCTGATGCGGGCATCAGCGTGTTGTGCAACTCAGTTCCGAACGATTGCCCCCAAGCACCTTGAGTCAAGCCGCCGAGCGATGCGACCAATGCACACAAACCAGTAAATTTACGCATCACCAACCCCAGTCGCTAAGAAAGAAAACAAACTCTTTGCTTTCTCTCGTATCGACATGGCGCATCCTGAAAACCAAATCAACGCCGACAATCGGTACAACCATCCTAGATTGCCTGCATGCCCGTACCCTAGACCACGCAGTCGTGGTTCGCGACGCTAGCATTTGCTCAAGTGGGTCGCGTTGAGGGAGTGACTTACGGAATCGAAGGTTCAGCTAGTTTTCCTCGCCGCAACTCCTGGCAGCGGTTCATTCGTCGCGCCAACGCCATCGAGTGGGTCACCACGATGAGCATGGCGTTTTGTTCCTTTGGGACCTCCAGAAGCAATTCGCCGATCATGGCGGCGTTGTCGCTGTCCAAGTTACCGGTTGGCTCATCGGCGAGTACCATGGTGGGGTTGAGGAGCAATGCCCGGGCGACGGCTGCTCGTTCCCGCTCGCCGCCGGAGAGTTGGCTTGGCAGATGGGTAAGTCGATCGCTGAGTCCGACGCGATCGAGCAACTGTTTGGCGCGATCGATATGCGTCTGCGTGGCTCGCCCGAAGGCCAGGGCTGGAAGCAACGTGTTTTCGAGGACATTCCATTGCGGGAGCAGGTGGTGATCCTGGAAGATGAAACCGATGTGTTGGTTGCGGAAGCGAGCTTGTTCCAATTCCGAAAGGGCGAAGGGATTGCGGCCCTCCACCTCGACAGACCCCGACGTGGGAGAATCCAGAGTGCCGAGAATTTGCAACAGGGTGGACTTTCCCGCGCCGCTTGGGCCGACAATGGCGAGATTGTCTCCACGCTTCATTTCGAACGAGACATGGTCGAGTACGACGACATCTTGACGCGGGTTGGGATAGATCTTGCACAGATCTCGAACAATCAAATTGCTCATCGAATACAGCAATGCTCGAGGATGGCTTCGGGGGTTGCGAGAAAGCCGAGGTAGAAGGAACCGAATTGCCCGAATCGC
>Ga0315902_10006651_pt1 | contig 15950 bp, 16 predicted proteins | sample LakEriMetagenome_9_FD_203523 | JGI IMG/M metagenome (GOLD analysis project Ga0315902, IMG submission 203523) | Freshwater fungal communities from buoy surface, Lake Erie, Ohio, United States - Buoy 12 MA117 | ecosystem: Environmental > Aquatic > Freshwater > Lake > Lake biofilm | place: USA...
GTGCGCCAGTCGCGCAGGTAGCGCAGGCCGTCGATCGCCCGCACCCCGTACCAGGACACCATCTCGCCGTCGATCAGCCGTACCCGGCAGCCAGCGAGCGCGGGCAGCGCCGCCAGCTCGCGGCGGTGGCGCTCGCGAAACCGGTAGGGTTCGCTCGAGAGGAGCACTGCATCGAGCCGGCCGTCGCCGCCGGGCACGGCGAGATCGACCTCGGGATAGCGCCGCGCCGACACCGGCGAGACCGTGACCAGCCCCACCCGCGCGAGCATCCGCGCGACGTAGGTGTCGGGCCCCACGGTCATCCACGGCTGCTTCCAGATCAGGTAGAGCACGCGGCGCAGCGGCCCGTCCGCCAGCGGTGCGCAGGCGGCGAGCTCCTCGCACAGCGCCTGCGCCAGCCGATCGGCCTCGTGCTGCCGGCCGAAGACCGCGCCGAGCATCGCGTACAGACCGAGGTTGTCGTCGACCGCGATCGGATGGGTGACGATCACCTCGGGAACCAGCCGCTCGAGCGCCTCGAAATCCTCGCGCCGGTTCTCGTCGATGTTGACGATCACATGCGTGGGGGCCAGCGCGCGGACCGCATCGAGGTCGACATCCTTGGTGCCACCCACCTTGGTCGCCGAGCGCACCGCCGGTGCCGGGTGGATGCAGAAGCCGGTACGCCCCACCACCCGGTCGCCCAGCCCGAGCGCAAAGAGCAGCTCGGTGATCGAGGGCACCAGCGAGACGATCCGTGGCTCGCCGCCCGCCGGACGCAGCCCCCGCCCCAGCGCATCATGGAGCGCGCCGGGCTGCGCGGCAACGCTCATCCTCGCCCCTTGCGCGGCGCGCGCGCGAAGGCGCGATCGAAGAGCGCAGGCGGCAGCAGCCGCAGACCCCGGGCGACCCAGGCCATCGGCCGGGGCACGACCGCGAAGGCTCGCCCCGCGGCGATCGCGTCGACCGCACGCGCGGCGAAGACATCGACCTCGGTGAGAAAGGGCATCGGGAACCGGTTGGCGGCGGTCATCGGGGTACGGATGAAGCCGGGAGCGATCGTCACCACGCGCAGACCGGTGCCGCGCAGCTCGACGCGCAGACTCTCCAGGCAGGCGATGGCCGCGGCCTTGGAGGCGCTGTAGGCGGCGGCACCCGGCAGGCCGCGCACCCCGGCCACACTGGCGATACCGACCAGCCGGCCCGCACCCGCGGCACGCATCGCCGGCAGGAAACCGGCGAAGGTGTCGACCAGCCCGAGCACGTTGGTGCGCAGGATGCGCTCGAAGACCTCCGAATCGCCGGGCTCGCCCAGCCGCGTGCCGGCGCTGATCCCGGCGTTGGCCACCACCACGTCGGGGGTGCCGGCTTCGGCGAGAAAGCGCTGCGCGGCGTGCGCGAGCGAGGCACGCTCGGCCACGTCGGCCGGCAGGCAGAGCACCGGGCCGCCGAGGGCGCAGGCCACGCGCTCGAGCTCGCCGGAGCGCCGGGCGGTCAGGCCGATCAGTGCCTGCGGGTGACGGCGACGGTACTCACGGGCGAGGGCCTCGCCGATCCCGCTGGAGGCGCCCGTGATGAAGACACGCGCAACCACGGATTCATCACCTGGAGCGCGCACTCACTTGCGCGCCTTGCGTTCCCTGTCGAGCAGGAAGTCGACCACCTGCAGCGCCTGCGCGTTGCCGCGGGCCATCGAGGGCGCGGTGTACCAGCGCCCGTTCACGCCCATCCCGGGCACCCCGTCGAGCCCCCAGGCGCTCGCCTGCTGCGTGGCCTTGCGCTGGCGGGTCTTGACGGTGAAGGACTCGAAGGTGTCGAGGAACTGCTTGCGATCCACGCCGTGGCGGGCCAGGAACTCGGCCATCTTCTCGGGGCGATCGAGCGCAAGCCGCTCGATGTGCAGCGCGGCGAAGATCTTGTCGTCGAGATCGGCCGATCGGCCGAGCGCCTCGACGGTGTAGAAGAGCTGCTGGTGCGGCGCCCAGCTCGGGCCGAGCGCGACGTGAACCTTGCGCAGCGCGACATCGGCGGGCTGCCGGCGCACCCACTCCTTGAGCTGCGACTCGAGCGAGAAGCAGTGCGGGCAGCCGTACCAGAAGAACTCGAGCACCTCGAGCCGGTTGCCGCTCTCGGTAGGCTGGGCCGGCTGCTGCACGCGGTACTCGAAGCCCTCGCGCGGCGCGCCGTTCTGGGCCCGCCCGGGGACGGCCGCAAGCGCCAGCGCGCCGGCGGTCACGCCCTTCAGGAAGCGCCGCGTGGCGAGGCGACGGGGTTGCTCGGAAGACAGGGACATGGGGCATTCCTCGTGGGTGCGGTCGGGCACGCGCACCGGGGCGCCCGAAAGCCGTGGGTCGTGCCTCAGCGCTGGCGCATGACGGCCGACTCGATGCCATTGTCGGCCAGTCTCGACTTCGCCTGATTGACGTCATCGACCTTCGCGAAGGGTCCCAGTCGAACGCGGTACATTGTCTGGCCGTTGACGTCGGCGCTGATCACGCGCGCTTCATAGCCGAGGAGCGCAAGCCGTGCCCGCATGCCTTCGGCATCGTCGAGGGTGCGGAAGGAACCGGCCTGCAGCAGGAAGGTGGACCGCTCGTCGCGCGCCGCCTCGGTCCCCGCGGCCTCGGAGGGCGGCCGGGCTTCATCGCCGCGCGCCTCGCCGGCCTTGCCCTCGGCAGCCTTGCCCTCGGTCGCCGGCCGGGGGATCCCGTCGACCGGCTCGGTGGGCGCGGGTGCCGGGCGATCCTTCGACTGCAGGGGCCGGTTGGGATCGGGAAGATCGGTGACCGACTTGGCCTCGCCCGGGCGATCGCCCGGGCGGACGATCTTGTTGACGAAGGGCAGCTGGCCCTGCGTGACGAAGATCGCGACCACCACGGCGATCGCAAGCCCGAGCAGCAGGCCGATCATCAGCCCCACGACGGTGCCGCCGCGCTGATGGCGGCGGGCCATGCCTGCGACGCGGCTCATCACATCCTTTCGGGCGCGGACACGCCCACCAGGGCCAGCCCGTTGCGCAGCACCTGGCGGGTTGCCAGCAGCAGGGCCAGACGGGCCAGACGCAGTGCCGGGTCGTCGACCAGCACCCGCTCCGCATTGTAGTAACTGTGCAGATCGCCGGCGAGGTCCTTGAGGTAGAAGGCGAGCGCATGCGGTGCGAGTTCGTCGGCGGCCTGGGCGAGCAGCGCCGGCCAGGCCGCCAGACGCGCGGCCAGCGCGAACTCGCGCGGCCCGACGAGCGGGCGCAGCAGTTCGCCGGGATCGGCGGCTGCGGCGAGCGCGGCGCGCACCTCGGGCTCGCCCGGTCCGCCACGCTCGACCGACTGCGCGAGCACCGAACAGATCCGGGCGTGTGCGTACTGGACGTAGTAGACCGGGTTCTCGTCGGTCTGGGCCAGCGCGAGATCGACGTCGAAGACGAACTCGCTGTCGGCCTTGCGCGAGATCAGGAAGTAGCGCACCGCGTCGCGGCCCCGGGCGAGGATCTCCTCGGGGCTGCGCTGCGCTTCCGCCTGCGAGCCGGCGCCGCCGCTCCATTCGATCAGGTCGCGCAGCGTGACGTAGCCACCGGCACGCTTGGAGATCTTGACCTCCTCGCCGCCGCGCATCACGGTGACCATCTTGTGGAGCACGTAGTCCGGGTAGCCCTGCGGAATGCCCGCGCCCAGCGCCTGCAAGCCCGCGCGCACCCGCGCGATCGTGCCGTGGTGGTCGGAGCCCTGCACGTTGATCGCGCGCGCGAAGCCACGCTCCCACTTGGTGACATGGTAGGCGACGTCGGGCACGAAGTAGGTGTAGCCGCCCTCGGACTTGCGCATCACGCGGTCCTTGTCGTCACCCCACTCGGTGGTGCGCAGCCAGAGCGCGCCGCCCTGCTCGTAGGTCTTGCCCGCGGCCACCAGTCGGCCCACGGCCTGCTCGACCCGGCCGTCGGTGTAGAGCGAGGACTCGAGGTAGTAGGTGTCGAAGCGCACGCCGAAGGCACGCAGGTCGCGGTCCTGCTCGTTGCGCAGGTAGGCCACCGCAAAGCGACGGATCGCCTCGAGATCGTCGGGATCGCCGGCACCGGTGACCGGCTCGATGCGCTCGGCCGAGACCGTGGCGCGCGCCAGGTAGTCGCGCGCGATGTCGGCGATGTAGTCGCCCCGGTAGCCATCGGCGGGGAAGGCCGGATCGTCGACCGCGATGCCGCGGGCACGCGCCTGGACCGACAGCGCGAGATTGGCGATCTGCGCGCCGGCATCGTTGTAGTAGAACTCCCGGCTCACCGCCCAGCCACTGGCCGCGAGCAACGCGGCGAGCGCATCGCCGAGCGCGCCCTGACGGCCATGGCCCACGTGCAGCGGACCGGTGGGGTTGGCCGAGACGAACTCGACCACCATCGGTCGGCCGGCACCGCGCCGGTTGCAGCCGAAAGCCTCGCCCTCGCGCAACACCGCGCCGATGACCGCACGCCGCGCCTGCGGCGACAGCCGGATGTTGATGAAGCCCGGCCCTGCGATCTCCAGCGCCTCGATGAGGCCGGCGCCGTCCTCGGAGGCATCGCGTTCGCGCACCCGCTGCGCGAGCTCCTCGGCGAGCTGGCGCGGGCTGGCGCGCAGCGGACGCGCGAGCTGCATCGCGAGGTTGCAGGCGAGGTCGCCGTGGGCGGCCTGACGCGGTCGCTCGAGCGTGACCTCGGGCAGGGCGATGGCCTCGTCGCCGAGCGAGCCCGCGCGGGCATGCACCACCGCGGCGGCGGCCTCGCGAAAGGCGCCGGCGAGCGCCTCGATCTGGTCGGGAAGCATCCGGAAGCCAGCCTCAGTAGAGCGCCGAGCTCAGCTTGCGGCGCCAGGTGGCCACGAGCTGGGGCTGCGCGTTGGCCAGATCGAAGACCTGGAGCATGGTCTTGCGGCCCACGTCCTCGCCGAAGGCTCGATCGCGGCGAACGATCTCGAGCAGGTGCTCGAGCGCGGGTTCCCAGGCCTTGTGCGCGATGCAGTGCTGCGCGTAGTCGAGCCGCGCCTGCAGATCGGCCGGGTTGGCGGCGATGCGCGCCTCGAGCGCGGGAGCGGGCGGCAGGCGGTTTTCCTCGAGCAGCAGCTTGACCCGCGCCGCGATCGCCTGGGCGTGCGGGTCCTGGGCGGCGGCGGGCGAGAGCACCTCGAGCTGGGCCTGCGCGGCCGCGGCGTCGTCGGCCTCGAGCAGCAGCTGCGCGTAGGCCAGACGGGCCTCGTCGAAGGAAGGATCGAGGGCGATCGCCTTCTTGAGGTGAGCCACCGCGGTCTCGCGATCGCCCGCCTGCATGGCCTGCATGGCGGCGTCGAGCTCGATGTCGGCCGGGTTCGGCATCAGGCGGTCGATGAACTCGCGCAGCTTGCCCTCGGGCAGCGCGCCCTGGAACTGATCGACCGGACGGCCGCCGACGATCGCGAAAACCGTGGGAATCGACTTGATCCGGAAGTGGGCGGCGAGCTGCTGCTGCTCGTCGGTGTTCACCTTCACGAGCTTGAAGCGGCCCTGGTAGGCCTGCTCGAGCTTCTCGAGCAGCGGGCCGAGCGCCTTGCAGGGCCCACACCAGGGGGCCCAGAAATCGACGAGCACGGGAACCTGCATCGAGGCATCGATGACATCGGCCTGAAAGCTTTCGAGGGTGGTGTCGGTCATGGTGCAACTCCGGGGCGGGAGGGTGTGGCGGCAACCGCGCAAGACCGCCATGTTGCCATGACGGCACGGCCTGCCCGCCCGACGCGGTACGCTTGCGGGTTCGCGGGGCCCGGCGCCCGCCGCCGGGGCGGCGCGGCCGCGGACCCGCCGCGTCCCGGGAGGCTCCATGCAATTGCCGCACAACCCCTTCAAGCAGGCACTGGCCGAAGGCCGCGCCCCGATCGGCCTGTGGGCGAGCCTGCCCTCGCCCTATGCGGTCGAGGTGATCGCGGGCGCGGGCTTCGACTGGCTGCTGATCGACACCGAGCACACGCCGGCCGACATCGAGACCGTGCTCGCCGAACTGCAGGCCGCGAGCGCCTACGGCTCGCACCCGGTCGTGCGCCTCCCCTGGAACGACTTCGTGGCGGTCAAGCGCTACCTCGACATCGGCGCGCTCACGCTGATGATCCCGCAGATCGCCGACGCGAAGGAGGCCCGCGCCGCCGTCGAGGCGATGCGCTACCCGCCACGCGGCATCCGGGGCGTGGGCGGCACCACCCGCGCCACCCGCTTCGGCCGCGTGGCCGATTACGCGCGTCACTCCGAGGAGCAACTGTGCCTGCTCGTGCAGGTCGAGACCCGCGAGGCGCTCGACCAGATCGAGGCGATCGCCGCGGTCGACGGGGTCGACGGCATCTTCATCGGACCGGCCGACCTGCACGCCTCCTTCGGCTTCGTGGGCGAGCGGGCCAACCCGACGGTGATGGCCGCCATCGACGACGGCATCCGCCGCATCCGCGCCGCCGGCAAGGCTCCGGGCATCCTGACCTCGTCGGAGCCCGATGCGAAGCACTGGCTCGCGCTGGGTGCGCAGTTCGTGGCGGTGGGCTCGGATGTCGGCCTGCTCGCACGCAGCGCCGACGCGTTGATCGCACGCTTCCGGCCGTGAAGGCCCTGTCGCGCCGCACGCTGCTCGCGGCCCTGGCCGCGTCGCTGGTCGCGCCCGCGCGCGCCGCCGCGCCCCGGGTCGCGGGCGAGCCGCCGGGCGCAAGCGAGCCCGACCAGGGCCCCGGCGCCCCGCAGTTCGGCGCCGAAGTCCCGTATGTGCAGACGCCGATGCCGGTGGTCGATGCGATGCTCGGCATCGCCGGCGCCCGGCCTGGCGACCGCCTGATCGATCTCGGCAGCGGCGACGGTCGGCTGGTGATCGAGGCCGCGCGCCGCTACGGCGTGCCGGGACTGGGCGTGGACCTCGACCCGAACCTGGTCGCGCTCTCGCGCGAGCGGGCCCGCGCGGCCGGGGTCGAGGCACTGGTGCGCTTCGTGGTGGGGGACCTCTTCGACACCGACCTCGCCGACGCCACCCTGGTCACGCTCTACCTGCTGCCGGAGGTCAACCTGGCGCTGCGCCCGCGGCTGCTGCGGCTGGCGCCGGGCACACGGGTGGTGTCGCACGACTGGGACATGGGCGACTGGGAACCCGACCGCAGCCTGATCGTGGCCGCCCCCAACAAGCCGGTCGGCCTGCGCCGCGAAAGTGCGGTCCATCTCTGGGTGATCCCGGCCTTGCTGGCGGGCGACTGGCGCGGCCGGCTGGCGGGCGAGCCCGACGCCCTGCTCACCGTGCGGATCGCCCAGCGCTACCAGGCGCTGCAGCTGAGCTGGCGCCTCGACGGCTCGCCGCCCTCGGCGCTGCCGCGCTCGGGCACCGTCCAGGCTCGCGCCACGGGCGACGTTGCCCAACTCGTGATGCCGGGCCCCGCGGGCCCGGTCCGGATGCAGCTGCGGCTGCGCTCCGGTCGCCTCGAGGCCGAGCTCGTCACCGCCGCGGGCCTTCGCCACCCGGCGCTGCTGCAGGCGGTGTAGGCACGGCTCGGCCCCTGCGCTTGCGCAGCGGGGCCGAACTGCCGAAACTTGCGCCTTTCGCTGTTTCGCCATCCCCCGGAGGGCGCCCCGAGCGCCCCGACCCCTGCCTGGAGAGAACCCCATGATGCGATCCCTGCTCGCGCTCGCCTTCGCCGCCGTCGCGGCCACCGCCTCCGCCCAGGAGACCAAGGTCGCCATCGGCATGTCCGGCTGGACGGGCTTCGCGCCGCTCACGCTGGCCAAGGAGGCGGGCATCTTCAGGAAGCACGGGCTCGACGTCACGATCCGCAAGATCCCGCAGAAGGACCGGCACCTGGCGATCGCCTCGGGCGACATCCAGTGCGCGGCCACCACGGTCGAAACCTGGATCGTCTGGAACGCCAACGGCGTGGCCACCACCCAGATCTTCCAGCTCGACAAGAGCTTCGGCGCCGACGGCATGGTGGTGAAGCCCGGCATCAACAGCATCAAGGAGCTGAAGGGCAAGACCGTGGCCGCGAGCGCCCCGGGCACCGCGCCCTACTTCACGCTGGCCTGGATGCTGCGCGAGAACGGCCTGTCGGTGAAGGACGTCAAGGTGGTCAACCTCGAGCCGCAGGCCGCGGCCAACGCGATGATCGCCGGCACCGCCGGCGTCGATGCGGCGATGACCTACGAGCCCTTCCTGAGCGCGGTGCGCGCCAAGCCCGAGGCCGGCCGCATCCTGGCCACCACGCTCGACTATCCGATGATCATGGACACCTTCGGCTGCACGCCGAAGTTCCTGGCCGACAACCCGAAGGCCGCCAGGGCCCTGGCCGACGCCTACTTCGACGCGCTGGTGATGATCCGCACCGACCCGAAGAAGAGCTTCGAGATCATGGGCGCCGACGTGAAGCAGAGCGGCGAGCAGTTCGAGAAGAGCCAGTCCTTCCTGCGCTGGCAGGACCGCGAGGCCAACCTGAAGTTCTTCGCCGGCGAGCATGCCGCCTTCAGCCGTCAGGCCGCCGAGATCCTGCTCGAGGCCGGCATCATCCGGTCGGTGCCCGACCTCTCGCGCCTGGCCGACACCCGCTTCATCAAGTGATCCGCGGGTGAAACCCCTCACCCCCGTCTCGCCGGGCGCGCGGGTCGCGCTCGGCGTGGCCTTCTTCGTGCTGTTCGTGGCCGCCTGGGCGGTGGCCACGCTGGGCGGCTACGTCGAGAAGACCTTCCTCGCCGACCCGATCACGATGGTGCGCAGCGGCTGGACGCTGCTCACCGAGATGGGCTTTGCCGAGGACATCGGCATGACGGTGTGGCGGGTGGTGGGCGGCTTCATCATCGCGGCGGCCCTCGCGCTGCCGCTGGGCGTGGCGATGGGCGCCTACAAGCCCGTCGAGGCCTTCTTCGAACCCTTCGTGAGCTTCGCGCGCTACCTGCCGGCCAGCGCCTTCATCCCGCTGCTCATCCTGTGGGCCGGCATCGGCGAGGCCCAGAAACTCGCGGTGATCTTCATCGGCAGCTTCTTCCAGCTGGTGCTGATGATCGCGGTCATCGTGGGCAACACCCGGCGCGACCTGGTCGAGGCGGCCTACACGCTGGGGGTGGGCGACCGCGGGCTGATCGGCCGCGTGCTGCTGCCGGGCGCCGCCCCCGAGATCGCCGAGACGCTGCGCATGGTGCTGGGCTGGGCCTGGACCTACGTGATCGTGGCCGAGCTGATCGGCGCCTCCAGCGGCATCGGCCACATGATCACCGACAGCCAGGCGCTGCTGGCCACCGACCAGATCATCTTCGGCATCATCGTGATCGGCCTGATCGGGCTGGCGAGCGACCTGCTGTTCAAGGCGGTCAACCGACGGCTCTTTCCGTGGGCGGCACTGGGCCGATGAGCGCCATCCTCGAGATCCGCGGCGTCGAGCGGCGCTTCGCGGGGGCCGACGGCGGCACGCTCGCGCTGCAGGCCACGAGCCTCACCGTGGCCGAGAACGACTTCGTCACCATCCTGGGCCCCAGCGGCTGCGGCAAGAGCACCCTGCTGCGCATCGTCGCCGGCCTCGACCATCCCACCGCCGGCGAGGTGCTGCTCGACGGCACGCGCATTGCCGCACCCGGCGCCGACCGCGGCATGGTCTTCCAGAGCTACACGCTGTTTCCGTGGCTCGACGTGCTCGACAACGTGTGTTTCGGTCTGCGCGAGCGGGGGCTGCCGCGCGCGCAGCAGCTCGAGATCGCGCGAGGCTTCATCGCGAAGGTGGGCCTGCGCGGCTTCGAGCACCACTACCCGAAACAGCTCTCGGGCGGCATGCAGCAGCGCACCGCGATCGCCCGCGCGCTGGCCAACGGCCCGCGCATCCTGCTGATGGACGAGCCCTTCGGCGCGCTCGACCACCAGACCCGCGAGCTGATGCAGGAGCTGCTGCTGGGCATCTGGGAGGCCGAGCGCAAGACCGTGCTCTTCGTGACCCACGACATCGACGAGGCGGTGTTCATGGCCGGCCGCGTGGTGGTAATGAGCGCGCGCCCGGGCCGCATCAAGCTCGACCGCCCGGTCGAGCTCGAGCACCCGCGCCACTACTCGGTCAAGACCACCCCGGCCTTCGCGGCCCTGAAGGCCGAGCTCACCGAGAGCGTGCGCGCCGAGGTGCTGGCGGCTCAGCAGGGAGCCAGCTCGAAGCCCAGCCCGACCGCCGCCGACATCAGACGCCCGTCGTAGGTCGCGAGCTGGACCTCCAGCCCCCGACCACGCAGGAAGACAAGCGTGGCCAGGTGCAGCGCATCGAGCGTGCGCACGGGCTTCGGGAACGGCGAGAGGGCGCGTTCCAGCACCTCGGTCGACATCTCGACCAGATTGACGCGCTCGAGCAGCCGGCAGGCATCGCTGCCATGGGTCTCGAAGCCGTGGCATGCATGCACCCGGTTGAGCACCTCGTACTCGAGCAGACGACTGGCCACGAAACGCTGAGCCCAGAACGCATCCGGGGGTGAACGGTCTTCCGAGAAAAGCTGCGCCAGTACCACCGAGGTATCGAGGTAGACGATCAACGCTCGGACCGTCCCTCGTCGAGCCGCCGCAAGACCTCCTCGAGCGTGGTCGTTGGCTGGCGTACCGGCAAACGCGCCTTCGGTCCTGCCTTGGCCGGACGCATCAGACCGAGGCGGATCAGTTCGCCAAGCCGACGGTCGTCGTCGCTGCCGCCTTCCTGCACGCGCGGCGCGATCAGCTCGGCCACCACGCGACCGCGATCCGTCACGAGCACGGTGTGCCCCGAAGCGGCGGCACGCACGTAGCTGCTGAGGCGGTTCTTGAGCGCCTTGATGCCTACCTGTTCCATCGGCCAAATGTAGCCACTCGTAGCTACCTCGTCAATCAGCGACTACCCTGGCCACCGGCACGCCGCGGACCGAATCCGCCCCCTCGCGGGCGGCGCGCGCCGCGGCGTCGGGGCACACTCCCGGGCACGCGCCGCGCCAGGCGGCGACCCCGCCAGGAGATCGCTTCACCATGGAATTCGAGCACAGCGCCCGATCGATCGAGCTGCAGCACCGCGTCCGCGCCTTCATGGAGCAGCACGTGCTGCCGGCCGAGAAGGCGTACACCGCGCAGGTCAAGGCCGACACCCGCTACCGCACCCCGCCGATCATGCAGGAGCTCAAGCGCAAGGCGCGCGCCGAGGGCCTGTGGAACCTGTTCCTGACCGGCGAGCACGGCCCGGGGCTCACCAACCTCGAGTACGCGCCGATCAAGGAGATCATGGGTCGGGTGCTGTGGGCGCCCGAGGTCTTCAACTGCTCGGCGCCCGATGTCGGCAACATGGAGCTGCTCGCGCAGTTCGGCAACGCCGAGCAGAAGGCGCAGTGGCTCGAGCCGCTGCTCGCCGGCGAGATCCGCTCGGGCTTCTCGATGACCGAGCCGGAAGTGGCCAGCAGCGACGCCACCAACATCCGCTGCAGCATCGTGCGCGACGGCGACCACTACCTGATCAACGGCCGCAAGTGGTACACCTCGGGCGCGATGAACGAGGACTGCAGGATCCTCATCGTGATGGGCAAGACCGCGCCCGACCATCCCGACAAGCACCGCCAGCAGTCGATGATCCTCGTGCCGCGCGACACCCCCGGGGTGCGCATCGTGCGCGACATGCATGCCTTCGGCTACGACGACGGCCCCGGCGGCCATCCCGAGGTGCTCTACGAGAACGTGCGGGTCCCGGCGGGCAACATGATCCTGGGCGAGGGTCGCGGTTTCGAGATCGCGCAGGGCCGGCTCGGGCCGGGCCGCATCCACCACTGCATGCGGCTGATCGGCTGCGCGCAGCGCGCCCTCGAGATGATGATCGACCGCGCCAACAGCCGGGTGGCCTTCGGCATGACGCTCGGCGAGCACGGCTCGGTGCGCGAGGACATCGCGCATTCCTTCTGCGAGATCGAGCAGGCGCGGCTGCTCACGCTGCGTGCTGCCGACAAGATGGACCGCGAGGGCAACAAGGCGGCGCTCGACCTCATCGGCGCGGCCAAGATCGTCGTGCCCTCGATGGCCGCGCGGGTGATCGACCGTGCGATCCAGCTGCACGGCGCGGCCGGCGTCTCGCAGGACACCTTCCTGCCGCAGGCCTATGTGTACGCGCGCTTCATCCGCATCGGCGACGGACCCGACCAGGTCCACCTGTCGCAGCTCGGCCGTCGCCTGCTGAAGACCGGCGGCAGGCAGGCGGCATGAGCGCCGTCGCCGCGCAGCGGCTCGCGGGCCGCGTGGCGCTGGTCACCGGCGCGGCCGGTGGCATCGGCGGCGCGATCGCGCGGCGGCTGGCCGCCGAGGGTGCGGTGCTCGCGCTGATGGATCAGCCGGCGGCGCAGGCCGCCCTCGATGCGCTGGCCGAGGCGCTGCGCGCCGACGGCGCGAACGGTGCCACCGCGGTCGGCGACGTGGCCGACGCCGGCTCGGTGCGCACGGCGATCGAAAGCCTCGAAGCGGCGCTCGGCCCGATCGACTGCCTGGTCAACAACGCCGGCCTGACCGGCCACATCGCGCCGGTCGCCACGATGAGCGCCGAGGGCTGGAGCCGCGAGGTGGCGGTCAATCTCACCGGCCCCTTCCACACCGCGCAGGCCGTGCTGCCCGGCATGGTGACGCGCGGCTGGGGCCGCATCGTCAACATCTCGTCGGGCGCAGCGCTCGGCGGCCTGTACCGCCAGGCGGGCTACTCGGCGAGCAAGTCGGGGCTGCTCGGCCTCACGCGCAACATCGCGCTCGAGCACGCGCGCCACGGCATCACCTGCAACGCGGTGCTGCCCGGGCTGATCGGCACGCCGGCCGTGCTCGGCATGCCGGCCGAGGTGCTCGCCGACGCGGTGGCGCTCACCCCGGCACGGCGCACCGGCCGGCCCGAGGAGATCGCCGCGATGGTGGCCTTCCTGTGCTCGGAGGACGCCGCCTTCGTGAACGGTGCCGAGATCCCGGTGGATGGCGGCGGGCGGCTCAGCCCGGCGGTGCTCGGCAGCGTGCGGGAGATCCGGGCGCGGCAGGCGGCGCAGCGCGGCGAGAGCGGCTGAGCGCCGCGAGGCCTCAGGCCTGCGTGCGCTCGTAGAGGGTCACCACGCAGGCGCCGCCCAGCCCGAGGTTGTGCTGCAGCGCGAGCCGCGCGCCCTCCACCTGCCGCGCGCCGGCGTTGCCGCGCAGCTGCTGGACCAGCTCGGTGCACTGCGCCAGCCCGGTGGCGCCCAGCGGATGGCCCTTGCTGAGCAGTCCGCCCGAGGGATTGGTCACGATCCGCCCGCCGTAGGTGTTGTCGCCATCGTCGACGAACCGCTGCGCGCCGCCCTCGGCACACAGCCCGAGCGCCTCGTAGCTGAGCAGCTCGTTCTGCGCGAAACAGTCGTGCAGCTCGACCACGTCGAGATCCTCGGGGCCCACGCCGGCAGCCTCGTACACGCGCCGCGCGGCGGCCTTCGCCATGCTGTAGCCCACCACCTCGCGCATGTCGTGCGCCGCGAAGGTGGCGGGCGAGTCGGTGGTCATCGCCTGCGCGCGGATGCGCACGCTGCGATCGAGCCCATGGCGCTCGGCGAAGTCGGCCGAGCACACGATGGCGGCGGCCGCCCCGCAGGTGGGCGGACAGGCCATCAGTCGGGTCATGACGCCTGGCCAGAGCACGGGCGCGGCCATCACCGCCTCGGGTGTGACCACCTGACGAAACACCGACAGCGGATTGCTCGCCGCGTGCCGGCTCGCCTTGGCGCGGATCTTCGCGAAGGTCTCGAGCGGCGTGCCGTACTGCTGCATGTGCGCCAGGCCCGCGCCGCCGAAGTAGCGCAGCGCGAGCGGGATCTCGCCGTGGCCGACCAGCGCGTCGGTCTCCTGGTCGAAACGCTCGAAGGGGCTCGCACGATCCTCGAAGCAGGTACCCAGCGCCCCCGGTCGCATCTGCTCGAAGCCGAGCGCGAGCGCGCACTCGACGGCACCGCTCTGCACCGCCTGGCGGGCCAGGAACAGCGCGCTCGAGCCGGTCGAGCAGTTGTTGTTGACGTTGAAGACCGGGATCTCGGTCATCCCGACCTCGTAGAGCGCGCGCTGCCCGCAAGTGGAGTCGCCGTAGACATAGCCCACGTAGGCCTGCTCGATGTCGGCATAGCCCAGTCCCGCATCGGCGAGCGCAAGCCGCGTGGCCTGCGCGCCCATGACCGGATAGGGCGCGTTCGCGCCGGGCTTGGTGAAGGGGATCATGCCGACGCCGACGACGTGGACGCTGCGGGTCATGGGAGCTCCTCGGTGTTCATCCAGGTGACATGGCTCGCGGGGGGAAGCGGCGCGGGCAGCGCGAAGCGCGCAACCGGGCCGCGGGCCGGCTCGGCGGCGTCGAGCACGACCAGCTCGCCGCGGTCGGCCGCCGCATCGTGGGTCCAGGCCAGCACCCAGGCCTCGTCCTCGCGGGGGCCGGCGGACACCACCTGCGGCGCGGTCACGTAGACCCGCGGGCCGGCATCCCACAGGCTCGCGGTGACGCCGGTCTCGCAGTCGAGCTTGGCCACGCCGTGGTACCAGTAGTAGGCATTGCGCACCGGCTCGTCGCCGGGCAGCCCGGGGGCCGACACCCAGGCGTAGCGGTGACGCCGTCCGCCGAGGTCCTCGCGCACGCTCGGCGCCTCGCCGGGGGCATCCTGATGCACCACCGCCCGATGCGCGCCGCTGGCGAGGTCAAGCGTGTGGCGGCACAGGAAGGGGCCACGCGACTCACCCCGCGAGCCCGGCAAGGGCCCACCGCGGCCCAGCCCGGGCGGGTTGAGCGGGTCGAAGTCGAGCAGACCCTCGTAGATCGTGGTGTCGACGACGAGCTGGCCGTCCTCCTCCCAGGCATTGGCGATGTGGAAGCTCTCGTGCTCCGGGGGCAGCGGCAGTTCCAGGATCGGTCCGTCGCCACGGCGTGGCACGGCGAGGATGCGGGCCGCCCCGGGCGACAGGCGCAGCGCATCGAGCACGACGATACCGCCGAGCGCGGCGCGCGGCACGTCGATCAGGCCGATCTGCACCACGAGGTAGTGGTTGGCGGTGGCGCACAGGTCGTGCAGCACCGCGCCCTTCACGCCGAGCGATCGCCGCACGCGTGCGCGCTCGCGCCACTGGCCGTCGAACTCGACGAAGGTGACCGTGTCGCTGCCGAGCATGCCCGGGGTCATCACGTAGGCCACGAGGTTGCCGCTGTGCGGATCGACGCGCGGCATCGCGCACAGCTGGGCGAGCCCGCCGCCGAGCGCGTTGATCGGCGCAGGCCCGCGCGTGTCGAGGGTGACCGGGTCGAGCAGATAGTGGCCGTCGACGTCGGAGGCCACCACCGAGCCACCCCAGACGTAGACCTCGTGCGCCGCGCCGGTGCGCAGCTGCATGCGGCCGAGGTTGGCGAGCATGCCGCCCGGACGGTTGGTGAAGGGGCGCCGACCCGTCAGCCGGCCCGCCGCGCGCTCGGCCCGCGCGAGCGGCAGATCGACATGCCGGGCGTGGTACACCACGCGGCCGGCCTCGAAGCGGGCCGCGGCCACCATCGCATAGCCGTCGAGGAAATGCACCGGGGTGCTGCCCGCATGCTGGATGCCAGGGCCGTTGCGCAGCAGGGTGCCGCGCAGGCCCTCGGGAAGCTGTCCGCCCACCAGCGGCAGCTCGACCCCGTGCGCCTCGACGGGTTCACGGAAGATGCGGGTGTAGTCGGCCATGCGTCACGCTCCTCGTCGATCACGGCATCAGCGCCCGTCCAGGCTCACCCGGCGCTCGCCGCCAGGTCGGCAAGCCGGTGGACCCGATGCATGCTATCCCGGGCGCCACACGCCGGTCTCCGGGTCAGGCCCCGTACCGATTCCACGAATCGGCACCCCGAGATCGCGCCACGCCGCAGGATGGCAGGTGAAGATCAGCAGCTGGTGGCGGCTGGCGGCTTCGTAGAGCACCCGCTTCATCTGACCGAGCCGATCCTCATCGGTGTGGACCAGCGCATCGTCGAGCATCAGCAGCGTGGGCTTGCCCGCCT
>Ga0315902_10006652_pt1 | contig 15945 bp, 15 predicted proteins | sample LakEriMetagenome_9_FD_203523 | JGI IMG/M metagenome (GOLD analysis project Ga0315902, IMG submission 203523) | Freshwater fungal communities from buoy surface, Lake Erie, Ohio, United States - Buoy 12 MA117 | ecosystem: Environmental > Aquatic > Freshwater > Lake > Lake biofilm | place: USA...
AAAGCGAAATGTCTGGATGCAGACAACTGCCTTCGGCAGTTCGTCAGCACTCAACTGGGTAAACAAAATGGCCCCGTAGTCCAGACGATTTCGCAAAGCGAAATGTCTGGATGCAGACAACTGCCTTCGGCAGTTCGTCAGCACTCAACTGGGTAAACAAAATGGCCCCGTAGTCCAGACGATTTCGCAAAGCGAAATGTCTGGATGCAGACAACTGCCTTTGGCAGTTCGTCGGCACTCAACTGGGCACACAAATTGGCCCCGTAGTCCAGACGATTTCGCAAAGCGAAATGTCTGGATGCAGACAACTGCCTTTGGCAGTTCGTCGGCACTCAACTGGGTAAACAAAATGGCCCCGTAGCTCAACTGAATAGAGCATTTGACTACGGATCAAAAGGTTTCAGGTTTGAATCCTGACGGGGTCACGAAAACCACTATAACGGACGTTATGGTGGTTTTTTTTATGCTGTAAACCAGCATTCTACCTACCACTTTTACTCCTTCTGTTTCAGTATTGTTTCAGTAACCGGCAAACATTCAAAAACTTACTGAAACATGAAAATCACTTTTACGCTGGAACTGAGCAGTCACACAGGTGCAAAAAAGGAAGTTAGCATCCTGATAAGGATGACACAGAAAAGGAAACTGAAAAGGATATCTACAGGCATCAAAGTGCTTCCTGAAACCTGGGACCCGGTCAAGAAAAAGATCAGAAAAAAGCATCACCTGGCAGACCAATACAACAAACTGCTGGACCTCAAACTTGCAGAAGCCATAAAAACTTATACTAAACTGCTAGAAGTTAACGGTGCTGTTTCACCAGAGGACATCCATAGGGAGATGTTACGGGACAATACCACCAACTTCTTTGACTTTGCACACAATACCAAGATGGCAGAGATCAAAAGCAGAAATAAGATGGGAACCTATAGGCGGTACGAGGCAGTTCTTTTCAAACTGGAAGCATATGAAGGAAGAGGACTGTCTTTAAGAAGGATAAACTACAAGTTCCTAAAGGAATACAGCTTGTACCTGAAAACAAAGCTCAAGAATACGGATGATACTGTTTCAGCAAACCTGAGCGTCATCAGGACAATCATCAATGAAGCTATCCGTCATGGACTATACACAGACAGTAACCCTTTTGATCAAGTCAAACTTCGGTATACGGACAACACTAAGGAAAAGCTGACAGCAGAAGAGCTGAAAAGGATCTTCACCACTCCCCTGCCACAGATACCTTCCTTACTGTTAGCCCGGGACTTCTTCCTGGCATGCTTCCTGGCAGAAGGAACCAGGGCAGGTGACATGATGCTGATGCAACCAGGAAACATAGTCAATAACTGTTTGGTGTTTCAGCAGCAGAAGACCGGTACTCAAATGGTTATACCTATTGTACCGGAGCTACTGGAAATCATAACACGTTATCACTCCGGCGGTAGGTTTATCTTCCCCTTCCTAAATGAAGACACTGAGATCAACGAGCAGATTATCAACAGCCGTATCACCTATGTGAACAAGTACCTGAAGGAGCTTGCAAAATACTGCGGTATACTGAAGAAATTATCAACCCATGTGAGCAGACACAGCTACACAGACCTTGCCCTGCAAGCAACCAACGAGAACATATATTTAGTTCAACAAAGCCTGGGACACAGTTCGGTCAAGACCACTGAGCTATACAGCAGAAATAGGATAAACTTTGAAAGACAGTCTCCGATACCAGATATACTGCAAAAAACGCTTATGTAGCCATATTATTCAGGAACTCATCTTCAGGCATATCTATCAGACAGGCAAAAGGAAGCTTAGCCCTTATCCTTGATATAACAAGGTTCCTGAGTGTCTGTACCCTTGACGACTCTGTTCCCTTCCAAAAGTATTTTGGATTGATCCTGTAGTACGCATTTTTGCCCTTTTCCCGAATGACCAGCCCTAAGTCTGCAAACTTTTTTAACGTCTTGTCCAACTTGTTTATGGTTGGGACTGTTTTCAAATGAAGTTTCTGCCTCAAGAAAACGCAATACAGGTCCTTGAAATCAACATCCACAAACAACCTGTTTTCCATGTCAGCATTTTCAATCATGTAGTCCAGAAATCCTCTTTCTTGACTAGTTAGCTTTAGTAACAGGTGTTGTGCATTGAAATAGGTTTTGAACCCATCCTTTTTCATACGGACCCGTTGATATATCCGGTGAAATGGAGCATAGAGGAAGTCAAATAACAGATGGTGGTATGTTTCTTTTTTAAGCATTTACTATGGTATAAATAATACTACACTTTTTATCAACACCTTCTTACAACATACTCTTTTTCAGTAACTTAGCAGTCCCAAGGGGCATTATTACCATAATCATAGTATTGTACGGAGTCAGCTCAAAAATAACCTTAATACCATACCCATGAGCAAGAAGAACACACAAGTTTCACACAACCTCCACGGCAGTTTCATTTCTGAGTTAACCAGAACATCAAGAGGAACATCGTTCAAAAGATACCGTAAACATTACTTCAACAAGATAACAGGTGTTGATGTCAAACCAGGCATAAACTTGCCGACGGTAGTAAAAGAGGTATTCCTTGAGCCTTCTATCAAGATCCATCCAGAGGCATTTGCTTTCTTGTTTTTTTCAGGCGGATGCAGCAAAAATCTGCTGCTATTTATTCTCATACAAAAACATGATAGCCGAACAGGATTTTACAGCTTTAATGCATCTGTAGTAGATGAATTTCAGGAATTCTGCAAGAACCACTTTGGTGAGAAATATACTGAGAGTACCGTCAAGCAGGCACACAGGGACCTAGTGTCATCCAATATTACACTAAACATCAAAACGGGGAGTTATTTTTTAAACCCATTGTTATCTGGCGGTATCAATACAAGTGGACGTAGAAAGTTGATTAACGAGTACACCAAGCTACTTTTAAAAAAAAGGAAAGATCCAGCTTTTGACATTTATCCAACCTACAATAAAACATCTGCTCTGAATAAAGTGAAACCTGTATGGAAGTATATAGACCTCAAATGACAGCGTAAAATGGTTATATGCCTATTTTTTAAGTTTGAAATTTGGTCCCTCATCAAGAAGAAAACGGACCCTTAAGTTTTGTACATTCTGATCATAAAGGATAAAGGTGTTTTTAATATGCTTGTGGACAATGGCAGTACAAATATCAGTTCTCATCTTACTTTTAATTACTTTACAGACGAAAAACATACCTTAGAAACATATGAGTAACGTACGTGAACTTGCTAACCTAATATGGTCGGTAGCAGACCTACTTCGTGGAGACTACAAACCATCTGAATTTGGCAAAGTGGTGCTACCATTTACCATCCTTCGCAGGCTGGACTGTATCCTAGAACCAACAAAGGATAAAGTACTGAAAAAGCTGGATACCCTGAAAGAGTCAAAGCTTCAGAACCTTGACCCAGTTTTAAACAAAGAGGCCGGACAGTCTTTCCATAACCGCAGCCGCTACAACTTTGACAAGTTGGTAGCAGACCCCAGCCACATAAAAGACAACCTGCTAGAGTTTGTAAAGTCGTTCTCTGCAAATACCCAGGACATTTTTGACAAGTTTAACCTTGAAGAACAAATCCTACGGTTGGATTCCGCTAACCTTTTGTTCTTGGTAACCAAAAGGTTTCAGGAAGTAGACCTACATTCTGACAAGGTTTCCAACATGGACATGGGTTATGCCTTTGAAGAACTCATCCGGAAGTTTGCTGAACTCAGTAATGAAACCGCAGGAGAGCACTTTACCCCAAGGGAGGTTATACGCCTGATGGTAAACCTGCTTTTCTTGAACGATAAGGATATCCTTACACAAGCCGGTATAGTTAAGACAGTATATGACTGTGCCTGTGGTACTGGTGGTATGCTCTCTATAAGTGATGAATATGTCAGAGAACTTAACCGTGATGCCAAGCTGGAACTCTTTGGGCAAGAGCTCAACGGAGAATCGTATGCCATCTGTAAGTCAGAGATGATCCTGAAAGGTCAGAAACCTGATAACATCAAACACGGTAATAGTTTTACCCACGATCAGTTACAAGACTCCCGTTTTGACTACATGCTGGCAAACCCGCCGTTTGGCGTTGAGTGGAAGAAATATGAGAAGCAGGTCAGAGAAGAACACGAGAAAAAAGGGTTTGCAGGCAGGTTCGGTGCAGGACTACCAAGAATATCTGACGGTTCTCTCATGTTCCTTCAACACTTGGTCTCCAAGATGAAACAGGAAGGAGAAGGCAGCCGTATAACCATTGTTTTTAACGGCTCACCTCTATTCTCTGGTGGAGCCGGTAGCGGAGAGAGTGAAATACGTAAGTGGATAATTGAGTCTGATCTGTTAGAGGGGATCATTGCACTACCGGACCAGCTATTCTACAACACGGGTATTTCAACCTACATCTGGGTGTTAACCAACCGTAAGGCTAAACAGAGAAAGGGGAAGGTGCAGCTGGTTAACGGAGCATCCTTCTACCAGAAGATGTCCAAGAGCTTAGGCAACAAACGTAACGAGATAACAGCTTCACAAATAGATGAAATCACACGCATGTATGGAACCTTTAAAGGTGGACCACATTGTAAGATATTCAAGAATGAAGACTTTGGTTACTACCGGCTGACTGTAGAACGACCAATGCTAGAAGATGGTAAGCCTGTAAAAGACAAGAAGGGTAACTTGAAAGCGGATGCCAACCTCCGGGATTTTGAGAACGTACCATTGACGGCAGATATTGACAAGTACATGAACACAGAAGTACTACCACATGTCCCTGATGCCTGGGTAGATGAGAGTAAGACCAAAGTTGGGTATGAGATCAACTTCACCCGGTACTTCTACCAATATACCCCTCTTCGGTCACTGGAAGACATCAGGGCTGATATCCTAAAGCTGGAACAGGAAACCGACGGACTCATTCACCAAATCCTTGACTGATGAAACAGAAGACATATCCTTCATATAAACCATCAGGGGTGGAGTGGATAGGTAATGTACCTAGACACTGGACTATTTGTAGATTAAAGCATAATACTTACATAAAAGCAAGGGTAGGTTGGCATGGCTTAAACTCTGCAGACTTTAAGACGGAAGGACCTTATTGCGTAACTGGAACAGATTTCAAAAATGGCAGAATTAGCTGGGATAGTTGCTACCGAGTAACTCAAGAAAGATATGATGAAGATCCCTATATACAACTTAGGGTAGAAGACCTTTTAATTACTAAAGATGGAACAATTGGGAAAACTGCTGTCATACATGAGCTTCCTGGACCAAGCACATTGAACAGTGGTGTTTTTGTTGTAAGACCAATAAGAGACTATATCTCTCCCTATCTCTTTTGGGTATTAAACTCTTCTGTTTTCACAGAGTTTGTAGGGTATAATAGTAAGGGAAGCACCATAATCCACCTTTATCAAGATACCTTTTACAATCTGCCTCTACCTATTCCACCTGTCATTGAACAGAAGGCCATAGTCATTTACCTTGACCAAAAAACCGCTCTCATAGACTCTACCATACGACAGAAGGAACGCCTTATAGAACTCCTACAGGAAGAACGGACAGCTATCATCAACCGGGCAGTTACCCGTGGCCTGGACCCGAATGTACCCATGAAAGACTCAGGGGTAGAGTGGATAGGTGAAATACCGTGTAACTGGGAGTCTACTTCACTAAAGAGAATTGTTTCAATCCCGGTAACTGATGGACCTCACGAAACTCCTACTTTTATTTTAGAGGGAGTTCCCTTTGTTTCAGCTGAGGCAATACAAAATGGTAGTGTAAATTTTTCAGCCTGCAGGGGGTTCATTAGTATAGAAGAAGATGAACGTTTCTCTTTAAAGTGTAAGCCCCAAAGAGGAGATGTTTTTGTAGTCAAGTCTGGCTCAACAACAGGTAAAGTTGCATATGTAAATACTGATATTAACTTTAATATTTGGTCCCCAATAGCACTTGTCAGAGCAGGGGAAAACCAAGTAGGAAGATTCTTGTATTATGCACTTTCTAGTAATTACTTTCAAACACAAGTACAGCTTTTTTGGTCTTTTGGTACCCAGCCAAATATTGGAATGAATGTATTAGAAAATCTTCAGGTAGTTTACCCAACAGAAGTAGAACAGCAAGCAATAGCTTCTTACCTTGACCAAAAAACTATTCTTATAGATGATACCATACTTAAAAACCTTCAACAGATTTCTGCACTGACCGAATACCGTACTGCTCTCATCAACGAAGTGGTAACCGGTAAACGTTGCGTAACCTAAAATCATAAAACATGAGAGCCCTATCACCACAAGAGTTTATTCAAGCTACCTTTATTAATGATCTTGGTAGAATGATAGAGAGCAAAAACTTCTATCTCTCTTTTATCATTATGGGCATAGGTATAGAATTCCTAGGTAAGTGTTTGTCCCCAAACGATGATTGGCAGGAAGGTAAGCCTGGTACAACATTCAAAAAAGCAGTAAACACATTGGATGCTTTAAAGGAATACAGAAGGTTACTGACGGAGTATGACCTTTATAGTTCTCTGAGATGTGGTCTAGCTCATGCTGCGTTACCAAAATATCAGATAACACTTTCAAGCACTCATGCAGAAGCTCCACATCTTCTAGAAACAAATGACAGTATAAACCTCCACTGTGAATCTTTTTTTAAAGATTTCAAGAAAGCCTGTGAAGAGGTAATAGCCATGCAGTTTTCTGCAGGTGATAAAATGAATAATCCCATCATTTTGGTACCTGGTGAAACTATTAACGAACAGGTTTTTCCAGTGGTGAGTGGACAAACTTCTGTAACCATGTCTTATAATAACGAAGCCAACTATAAAAAGCCATAAAGTAAACAGTAATACTTTTCACCTAATGTCTACACTAATTAACACAGCCAAGAGACACACAGAGCAGACGCTGGAGACTGCTGTCATAGAAGTACTTACTTCAACAGGAGGATATCATGAGGTAGAGCCAACAGAGTTTCACAGGCAGTGGGCGTTAATTCCAAAGTCTGTGATCAGTTTTCTGAAACAGACCCAACCTGAGGCATGGAAAAAAGCAGAAACCCACTACAAAGAAAAAACTGAGACAGAGGTCATCAATAGACTAAGAAAAGAGCTGGAACAGAACGGCTGCCTCCATGTATTACGAAAAGGGATCAAAGGAGTAAGTATCCAGTTTTCCATGGCATACTTCAAACCGGAGACATCCTTCAACCCAACGCTTCAGGCTCAGTATGATGGTAACCTATTAGAAGTATCACGCCAGGTAAAATACTCTGATAAGAATGAGAACGCCCTAGACCTAGTACTTTTCCTCAACGGCATCCCCGTTGCCACAGCAGAGCTGAAAAATGCCTTTACAGGTCAGACCACAGAAAACGCAAAACGTCAGTACAAGTTTGACAGAGATCCTTCAGAGCCCATCTTCCGGTTTAAGGAAAGAGCCCTGGTGCATTTCGTAGTAGACACCGACCAAGTCTTTCTGACTACCAAACTCTCAGGTAGCACTACCAGATATCTACCCTTCAATAAGGGTAACAACATGGGTGCCGGTAACGCAGTAAACCCAACTGGATATAAAACATCTTACCTATGGGAGTACATCTGGTCCAAAGACAGTTGGCTAGACATCATCGGCAAGTATCTGCATATACAGGTTGATGAGGAGGAAGTAAAAGGAAAAAAGATTCGGAAAGAGACCATGATCTTTCCAAGGTATCATCAAATAGATGTGGTCAGGAGCTTAAGCAAAAATGTAAGAGCAAACGGACCGGGTCAGAACTATCTCGTACAACACAGTGCAGGATCCGGAAAAAGTAACAGCATAGCCTGGCTTGCCTATAGGCTGAGTAATCTGCACAATGACAAGGATGAAAAGGTCTTTACCACTGTGATAGTTGTTACTGACCGCAGAGTACTGGACAGTCAGCTTCAGAACACCATTTACGACTTTGACCACGTTCATGGTGTAGTTAAGAAGATTGATAAGAACTCTGACCAGTTGGCTGAGTCTTTAAAACAGGGGAAGAACATCATCATTACTACTTTACAGAAGTTTCCCATGATTGTAGAACTGGCTGGTAAACTACCCAACCGAAATTATGCTGTCATCGTAGACGAGGCACACAGTTCACAGAGCGGAGAGGCCAGTAGAAAGTTGAAGCTGGTACTAAGTAACACAACACTAGAAAAAGCTGCTGAAGAGGAAGCTGATACTACAGAAGAAGATAACTACGAGGATGAACTGCGTAAAACCATAGAAGCCCATGGTAAGAGGGAGAACCTGTCATTCTTTGCTTTTACTGCTACGCCTAAAGCCAAGACACTAGCTGTATTTGGCACACCTGATCATACAGGACAACCTGCCCCTTTTCACCTTTACTCTATGAAACAAGCCATAGAAGAAGGGTTCATCCTGGACGTACTGAAAAACTATACAACGTATAAAACCTACTTCAAGCTGAATAAGCAGCTGGAGGATGATCCTAATGTACCGAAGAAAAGAGCCACAATAGCAGTAGCCCGGTTCATGTCGTTACATCCTCACAACTTGGCTCAAAAGACAGAAGTAATCATAGAACACTTTAGAACCAACGTAAAGCACAAGATTGGTGGTAAGGCTAAAGCCATGATAGTTACTGGCAGTCGGTTACACGCTGTTCGGTACAAAGAAGAGATTGACCGGTACATCAAGGAGAAAGGATACACCAACTTGAAGACTCTAGTGGCATTCTCTGGCACTGTAAACGCAGATGGTATAGAATACACAGAAGCTGGTATCAACGGATTTTCAGAAAGCTCCTTACCTGAAAAGTTTAAGACTGATGAGTACTGCGTTTTGGTTGTAGCTGAAAAGTACCAGACAGGGTTTGATCAACCTCTTCTACATACTATGTACGTGGACAAGAAGCTATCCGGAGTAAAAGCGGTGCAGACACTATCACGCTTAAACCGGACATGCCCAGGTAAAGAGGATACTTTCGTACTAGACTTTGCAAACGAGGGAGAAGATATACAGGCTGCATTTCAGCCATACTACCAAACTACCAGACTTGATGAGGTTCCAGAACTGCATCACATATATGACCTAAAAACAGAGCTAGAGAAAGCCAGGGTTATCTGGATGAATGAGGTAGAAGCACTGGTAAGTGTCTTTTACAACCCATACTTCACTGCAAAGGACCAGGGTAAGATGAATGCTTTCATAGACCCTGCAGTGGAACGGTATAAAGCATTACCCAAGGTTTCCCCTGTTGAAGGAGCTAAAGAACCAAACCAAGATGACTTCAGACGTGCTTTACAGAGTTACATCCGGTTCTATGGTTTCATTACCCAGATAACTGCACTTGGAGACCTTGAGCTGGAAAAGTGGTACACTTACAGTCGTTTACTGATAAAGAAGTTACCCAGCACAGATGAAACGGAACGCTTTAAGCTGAAGGGAGATGAGGTAGCTCTTGAATATTACCGCTTACAGAAAACCTCAGAACAGAGTATCTCACTTGCTAGTGATGATGGTACCATGGAAGGATCTTATGCTGCAGGTATGGGAAAAGAGCCAGATGAAAAAGCACAGCTCTCTGAGATAATCAAGACAGTAAACACACGCTTTGGTACAGAGTTCACTGATGCAGATAAGCTATTCATTGATCAGGTCATAGAAGACTGTTTACAGGATACAGAGTTGGCAAGCCAGGCAAGAAGTAACACGCTGGAGAACTTCTCTTACGGGTACAATGACAAGGCTCTCAATATCTGGATAGACCGCATGGGTCAGAACGAGGAGTTCTTCCGGCAGGTCATGGACAACCAGAAGTTCGGACAGTTGGTCAACGACTATATCATGAAGCAGGTTTATCAGAGGTTCCGTGGAAGTATCTAGCAGGCTGGATTTATCCATGAATAGAAACAAAGCTTGACAAGTAGACCAAAGTTACCACCTTTTAACAGCTGTTAATTATTATCATTGAAACTACGAGATTTCTAATAATATTTTTTTCTTAAATTACAATAGAAAGCCACCCCCTGGGTTGAGTTATTTAACCAATATGACACGCTCAAGTGATCCTATGATATTTTAGACTACTAACCTTATAAGTTTGTTCACTATGTTTACAAAAAAAAAGCTAAAAAGTTCATCAAATCCTAGGATAGGTATTTCGTACGAGTTTCCTTTTGTCAACCCAATTATAGTATCATCAGACAATGGCATTGTAGATGGGCAAACCAGGTACATAGTTTGTCAGCAAAATGGTCTTCCTATTAAACATATCACTTTGCCTTTTTCAAGCTCTGAACTTCACAAACCAGAATGTATAAGGGAGATTAAAAGTATAAAGACAGAGCAGAGAAAACATCTGGAAAAATGGTTCAACAAAAACCGTATAGGGCATGAAGAGCAAATAACAGTATGTGCTTCAGATGACAAGATATTTTATTTCTATAAGTATAAAGACAAGCTAGAAACAAATGAAGTTTATACTAGGTTATTTAGAGAGGCCTACATACTTAGCAGTAATAACTTTGAGTATAGGGATCAAATAAGAGAGCTATTCCTGTCTGATAGAATAATTAAGGAGTACTTGATGACCAAAGACGAGATCAAGAGATTGACGGATCTTCCAAATGAAATAACCATATATAGAGGTATGTCAGAGCTAGAGGAAGAGAATAAGGAATACGGAGTAAGCTGGACTCTTGATAAAAGTATTGCTGAAAAATTTGCTAAAAGCTACTTGCATAACTATGACACCAGAAGTCAAAAGCATTTTGTAAAGAGTCTTGAAATAAAAAAGTCAAATGTTTTGGCATACTTCAATGACCGTAATGAAGAAGAAGTCATATACATACATTAAGTTCTCTGAAGATTACAGGATAAAACTTTAGAATAATTGTAAGGTTTTTAAACATTTTTTGTATTTAAGAAGAAATAAACCCCATCAATAGGCGGCTCTATGCACACTTTTTCTGTGTTCAAATGAGTATTGTATGTAAGTGCTGTACATCTCCTCTAACATCCCTTACTTAATAAAAGCTATACACATTTTTGCATCGTCATAAGTGGATTATATAGCTATAACCACTAAATTCTCATTTCAAAAGCAGATCTAAGTAGTACTAGTGCATGACAGCACTTACCCCAAAACAACCCCACCTCTCTCCTGGTCAGTTCCACACCCCCCCTCACTTTGGGTTATAAATATTTCACTCTCAGAAACCCTTGATTTAAAAAATCTGCAGGAAAAGATGTTACTGTATCCATGACTGGGTACTAACCATCCTCTCCCCTGTACATACAACTTAGTGCCAGTAATTCTGACATCTGCTGATGGTGCACACTCAGCAGAAGGTATGATGAACTGGTTGCTCAAACATCCATTTATTAACACACAAAAACCACACAAAATGGTAACAATCTCAGCCTTTCATGAAGTATTACGTACAGACGGATCCACGTTCATCAGCCTTGAGCTCACCGGTTCGGCTGAATTGATCCAATCTCAGAACACCGGGAAATGGTATGCCACAGTACGCAAGTGCAGGATACCTTCCACATTTGACGCCAACATAGCTCAGTCTATGATAGGGCAGCGTCTTCCTGGTGAAATCGTACGGGTCATCTGTGAGCCCTATGAATTCCTAAACAAGAGGACTGGGGAGGTAATGAAACTGCAACACAGCTATGCCTACACCCAGGACAGTAAGCAGGAAAATGCTATCGGCCATACAAAGGTCATGGAAGTAGCCAGCTTGTAAGGAAACCACAAAGCTCCAAACATAAGGAGAGGGAATGTCCACAGCAGTGGAACAACATCACAAGGAGTAATCCATAACCGCTACATCAGACTGGTAGGACCAGAACTCCTCTTTGTGGTTAGTGGATGCTTTGTGCAGGGGATCAGTGTAACAGCTGGTCCCCTTTTTATTATGGTTTTGCAAGCAAAATAGTTCCAATTGCCAAAAATATAACTATAGCTATTATAAGATTAGTTGCAAATTTATCCCCGTCTTTAGCCTTATTGTTTAAGTAAACTAGTACAAAAATTAATATGATCAATAAAGCTGTGTAAAGTAATCCTTCCATAAAATATTTTATTATGAATTTACAAAAAGTAGACAAAAAAAAAGCAAAGATCAAGATGGCTCTCCAAGGACCAAGTGGGTCCGGTAAAACTTTTTCTTCTTTACAAGTAGCGTACGGCCTCTGCGGTGACTGGTCCAAAGTTGCAGTGGTGGATACAGAAAACGGTTCAGCCAACCTTTATTCTCACTTAGGGAACTACAATGTATTGGGACTAAGTGATACTTTTTCACCCGAACGTTACATCCAAGCTATTGAAACCTGTGAGAAAGCAGGCATGGAAGTCATCATCCTGGACAGCGTCACACATGAATGGGAATACCTCCTGGATTACCATGCTTCTTTACAGGGGAACAGTTTCACGAACTGGTCCAAGGTAACACCGAGGCATAATGCTTTTGTACAGAAGATCCTGTCATCCTCTTGCCATATCATCTGTACAGTCCGGACAAAGACCGATTACGTCATGAACGAGAAGAACGGCAAGCTGGTCCCTGAGAAGGTTGGACTAAAGTCGGTACAGCGTGACGGACTGGACTATGAGATGACCCTGGTCTTTGACCTGGACATCAAGAACCATGCAGTTGCGTCTAAAGACCGTACAGGGTTGTTTTATGGTAAGCCTGAACAGAAACTTTCTATACAGACAGGAAAGCAGATAGCTGACTGGTGTAACAGCGGTGAAGCTGTAACTGTAGACGAGGTAGTTTCCAAGATTGGGTCTAGTAAATCCATACAGGAACTGTTAAACCTTTTTAAGATGTATCCTCAATATCAAGAGGTTCTAAGGAAAGGGTTTGAACAGAAGAAACGAGAACTGATTCTGCTTGTCCCGGACAACAGTTCTGTGATTGCACAGCTTCCAACCTCTCCTAATGGGGTACATAAGTAAAGGATTATTTAACCGTCCGTCCGCTGAGAACAGTTGAAAAACCAGCGGACGGACATAAACCTATTAACATGAAAGCATTATCCTCAAACGTTGCTGAAATAAAGATCAGCTACATACCCACTGGAAGACCTGGGACACAGATCACATGTTCCAATGATGCCTACCTGGAACTTAAAAACTGGTTTTCTGAGGACACACTTGCTATTCAAGAGCAGTTTGTTGTATTATATCTGAACAGGACAAACAGGGTTCTTGCAGCCTATGAAGTGTCACGAGGAGGCTTGACAGGGACCATAGCAGATCCACGGCTAATCTTGTCTACTGCTTTAAAAGTGGCAGCAACTTCTTTGGTCATAAGTCATAATCATCCATCCGGTAACCTCAAGCCGTCTCACCAAGATGAAGAGCTGACCAACAAGATCAAGCAGGCAGCAGGATGGTTAGACATTAATCTGTTGGACCACCTGATCCTATCACCGGATGGGCAGTATTACTCTATGGCTGACCAAGGCTTTATATAGCCAAGGGAAAAACACAGAAATAAGACGGAATAAAACATTTAATGAGGCCCTTTGGCTCTTGTATAGAGCCTAGGGGCCTTTTAATTTCACAATGATTTATGCATGACAAACAAGAGTTTCAGAAAACACTGGGGCAGAACTTAAGACGTGTCAGAAATGGCAAGTCCTTAACCGTTGAAAAACTGGCATTGGAGGCAGGCATCCCTTATTCACAAGTGAGCAGAATAGAGCTTGGGAAGCGTAACCCCAGTGGCTACACCCTCTATATTCTCTCCCGGACATTAGATGTTTCTCCATCAGAATTTTTTGAATTTACAAACAATAACAAACAGAGACCAGAAACTGTATAAAACGGGGCGTAACTGAAAAGCCAAATGAGTAGGATTAAGTAATATGAAAAGAGTATTAATTTTACCAATTATTTTATTGCTAGCATCTAAAACAGAAGCACAGAAAAATACTGTTGTTTCTACGGATTCACTTTCTTATGAGATGACACAGAATCTTGAATACACAAATAAACTGAAAGACTTAACACAGTTTAAAGTTTATTTAGGTAAGGATGGTCAAATAATTAAGGTTGGAGATAAACTTAAAATAGGTGCACCATCTGGCAATAAAGTAAACCTTGTATCTAACTCTGGTACTATATCTGGGGTGAGGAATTCAACAGGTAATGCCAATTATGCTTCAGAACAAGTTGGAAAATATATGTTCTTACAATATAAAGTTTTAAATTCTGCATTTTTTACACCGGAAACAACAGGATCAAACGTCTTGAATGAAGAAGATATTGTAAGAAATATTTATGTGTTGCATACTGGAAATAAAAAGAATTCTTTGGTAATAGTAGGAATTGCTATGGAGAATCCTAACATGAAAAAAACACTTGGGGCCAATATTAGATATATTACTGATTATGACAGAGCAATAGAGTCAGGTGAAATTATTGGTTTTGGTAAAAAGATTGTAAATAAACAGCAGGCTATAGCTAGGTTGAAAGAATTAAAAGAGCTGTTAGATTTAGGTGTTATAACAAAAGAAGATTACGAGAAAGAAAAAGCCGAATTAAGCAAGATTATCTTGAAAGAAAACTAAATCTTGTCTTAGCCACCTAAATGACTGGACTGATTTTTTAATTCAATTTAGCACATTGTAAAATGGCTACTACCACTTCGTATAGCCTTGAGTTTTCTGGGGAAGAGGTTATGTTTTGACGAAAGCAGAGGAATAACAGTCCAAAACAGAAGACAAATACTGTACAAAAAGGTTAATCTATGAATCTCAGACAAGCTGCCCGCTGAGGATGGACAAATAGTTCATTCTTACGGGCATCTTCATTCAAAAAATTAAACAAAAGATACTGACGGAAAAGATCAAGAAAGGTTGGAAGATGTTGTACATCCAGCTGGTGGATCATCTTATAATGACACCAGACTAGTACAACACTTTTGCTTGTGATGGTAAGATTTAAACTTGTAGAGTTTAACCCAAACCAGTACTTTTATAATAGAAATACGGTACATGTTTCAGTACTGTTTCAGTAAGGAAGTAAAAGTGGTTTCAGTAGCCCCCTAGCCTCGGCCCCGTAGCTCAACTGAATAGAGCATTTGACTACGGATCAAAAGGTTTCAGGTTTGAATCCTGACGGGGTCACGAAAACCACTGCATCATTGATGTGGTGGTTTTTTATGCCCCAAATCGTTATGTAATGTTGAAGAGGTTGAAGGGGTTGAGGAGGTTGAAGATTATTTTCTTCAACCCCTTCAACTGCTTCAACCCCTTCAACTGCTTCAACCTCTTCAACTACTTCAACCTTTTACTTCGTCAAGAATATCTCCACCCTCCTGTTCTTCCAGGCGAGAGACTTATCAAAGGTCGGGATCGCTGGCTTCGACTTACCATGATAATCCGTACTGATCCTTCCAGCCTCAACACCATAACTCATCAAATAGTTCTTCGTAGTCTTGATCCGGTTCTCAGATAATCTGATGTTGTACTGAACGTCACCCTCCAGATCCGTATGACCCACCAGCAACACCTTACGGTCATCATTGCGCTTCAGATAATCCAACACCTCGCCCAATACCGCAAAACTGTTCGCCGTCAGATCATACTTATCAAAATCAAAGTAAATAATGAACTGTACCGTATCCCCAAGTATCCTCTTCACTCCCTGCTGGAAGCCTCCTCCATATCCCGGAACAAAGCCACCCTGGCCGCCACCCTGGTTCATCATACCAGGCTGAACAGGATAACCTCCTCCGGTGGACATACCACTCACAGGACAGCCATCATTGTACTGTGCACCAAACACATCAGGACACCTGTCCACCAAATCAGGAACTCCGTCGCCATCCCTGTCCGTAATCGGACAACCCATGTTGTTCACCGGACCCGCCTGATCAGGACACTTGTCCTTGTCATCAGCTATGCCATCACC
>Ga0315902_10006654_pt1 | contig 15942 bp, 14 predicted proteins | sample LakEriMetagenome_9_FD_203523 | JGI IMG/M metagenome (GOLD analysis project Ga0315902, IMG submission 203523) | Freshwater fungal communities from buoy surface, Lake Erie, Ohio, United States - Buoy 12 MA117 | ecosystem: Environmental > Aquatic > Freshwater > Lake > Lake biofilm | place: USA...
CAGGACCAAAGATGCGGGTCCCACGCGGGTTGTTCTCTTTGTCGATGATTACGACCGCGTTGCGGTCGAACTTGAGGTAAGAGCCATCAGCACGCCGGATTGGTTGGCGAGTCCTTACGATTACGGCGTTTTGGACCTCGCCCTTCTTTACCGTACCATCCGGAGCAGCCTCCTTGATGTGGACCTTGATGACATCACCTACCCGGGCGTAGGCTTGATTGCGGCCGATAACTCCGATTGCCCAAGCAACCTTGGCGCCGGTGTTGTCAGCCACGTCGAGACTTGATCGAACCTGAAGCATAAATCCCTACTTTCTTCTATTTGGACTCCGCCTTCACGGAGCCGTCCCGATTGAGAACCTGAACCAGACGCCACCGCTTAGACCGCGAGAGAGGACGGGTTTCCTGGATCCGAACAAGGTCCCCAACACCGGCAATCTCGCCCTCATCGTGGGCGTAGAATTTCCCGTACGACGTAACTACCTTACCGACCCCTGGGTGACGGAACCGACGTTCCACACGGACGACAATCGTTTTGGACATCTTGTCAGAGACGACTTCCCCGACGCGCTCTTTGCGATGCCCTCGGACTTGGGTTTGTTCTGCCATGGTGATGATGGGTAGGCTTAGGAGCGATGCCGGAGTTGGGTGATTCTCGTCTCGCATTGGGCGATCTCGCGCCGAATGGCGCTGAGACGATGGGTCTTCTCCAAACGGGCCGTAGCCTTTTGGACCCGGAGGTTGAAGAGTTCCTGACGAAGATCCCGCGCTCGGGCTCCGAGCTCTTGCGAGTTCAACTCCTTCAAATTTTGAAACTTAGCCTTGGCCATATTGCAGCGGGTTTATGCCAGCTTGTGACGCACAATGAACTTGGTCGAGATAGGAAGCTTGTTCGCAGCAAGACGCATCGCCTCGCGGGCGACAGCCTCCGTAACGCCATCGACCTCAAAAAGGATGTTGGCTGGACGAATGACGGCTACCCAAGACTCGACACCGCCTTTGCCGGTACCCATTCGAACTTCTAGGGGCTTTTTTGTGAAGCTCTTGTCAGGAAAGATCCGGATCCAAACTTTCCCGCGGCGCTTCATGTATCGGGTAATTGCGACACGGGCAGCCTCGATCTGCTTCGTGTCCATCCAACACCGCTCGAGCGCCTGAAGACCGTACTCACCGAAAGCAACGCTGTTTCCCCTCGAGGCTAGGCCTCGACGGCTTCCACGGTGCATTTTTCGGTACTTAACCCTGGCGGGCATCATTGCCATACGAAAACCTCCTAAAGCTTATGGTTTGGCCGGTGCGGTGGTTTCGGTGCGGGAACCGGGGACGATTGGCGCAGCGGAGACCGACTTGAGATCGGAACGCTTCACCTCTCCCTTGCAGATCCAGCACTTGATACCCAGCTTGCCGTAGACGGTGTGGGCTTCGGCAAAACCGAAGTCGATGTTAGCGCGTAAGGTGTGCAGTGGTACACGCCCTTGATGGTAAGTCTCGACGCGGGAAATTTCCGCACCTCCAAGGCGTCCAGAACAGCGGATTTTGATGCCTTCAACACCGAATTCCATCGCAATCTGAATCGACTTCTTCATCGCTCGACGGAAGGAGATCCGTCGTTCGAGCTGCATGGCGACACTTTCAGCTACGAGTTGGGCATCTGTCTCGGCTTGCTTGACCTCTTGAATGTCGACGTAGACCTCTTTGCCGGTCAACTTCGACAACTCCTCCTTGAGCTTATCGATTTCCGAACCCTTCCGCCCAATGACCACACCGGGCCGAGCTGTGAAGATGGTGACCCGGCATCGACTTGCCGCCCTCTCGATCTGAATCTTGGGGACGGCCGCCGCATCCAGCTTCTTCTTAAGAGTGTTACGGATGATCCGGTCCTCGGTGAGCAACCCACCAAAGTCGCGCTTGTTCGCGTACCACTTGGAGCGCCACTCGCGGTTGAGCGGGATCCGAAGGCCGATTGGATTGGTTTTTTGGCCCATGTTTAGATTCTTTCGGACAGGATAATCCTGACGTGGCAGGAGCGCTTGATGATCGGACCCGCAGATCCACGAGCCTTCGGTGTGAACCGTCGAAGCCCACCAGCAGTCTCTGCAGCAGCTCGGGAGATCACCAAGTTGGACGCGCGCAGTCCATGGTTGTTTTCGGCATTGGCAATGGCCGACCGGAGGGTCTTGGCAACGACTCGCGCCGACTTGCGAGGAACGTGCTGAAGGATGGCCAAGGCCTCCTCCGCAGGAAGCCCCTGCACCTGACGCACGACCTCGCGCATCTTCTGCGCGGACATGCGGAAATTCTTTGTTATGGCCTGGACTTGCATGATGTCTCGCTATTTGGCTTCCGCCTTCGCGGTGTGGGCTCCGTGCTTCTTGAAGGTTCGAGTGAAGCTGAATTCGCCCAACTTGTGGCCAACCATGTTCTCAGTCACAAAGACCGCATTGAACACCTTACCATTGTGAACGTTGAACGTCATGCCCACGAATTCCGGGGTGATCGTAGTCCGCCGAGACCACGTCTTGATTGGAGAACGTGCCTTGGAATCCTTTGACTTGTCGACCCGGCGCTGGAGGCTAGGGTCGACGTACGGACCCTTCTTTAGTGAGCGACCCATAGTCTTGTTACTTTAGTTTCATTGGACGGCCATCACGCCGGACCAGGATGAATCGATTGGAGAGTTTACGCCGGTTGCGGGTCCGATAACCCTTCGCAAGGAGACCCCACGGAGAGGTCAGATGCTGGCGACCACCACCACCCTTTGACTTGCCCTGACCACCACCGTTCGGGTGATCGACGGGGTTGCGAACCATGCCGCGAGACATAGGGCGAATCCCCAGATGCCGCGCCCGCCCAGCCTTGCCCAAAACAACATTCTCCCACTGGGCATTCCCTACCTGACCAATGGTCGCAAAGCACTGCTCATGAACCTTCCGGATCTCACCGGAAGGCAACCGGATCTGGGCGTAACCACCATCACGAGACATCAAAGTAGCGTGAGATCCTGCGGACCGCACCATTTGAGCACCACGCCCTGGAAGCAATTCGATGTTGTGGATTGCCAAACCCACCGGAATGTTGGCCAACGGAAGCGCATTCCCAGTTGTTGGAGCCGCAGCAGGCCCACTCATCACGGAATCCCCAACCTTCAAACCATCCGGGCAGAGGATGTAGGCCCGCTCTGCATCGGCGTACTCGATCAGCGCCAACCTTGCCGTGCGATTTGGATCATACTCAACAGCTACCACCTTGGCCACCACACCAACCTTACCCCGCCTGAAGTCAACGGTTCGGATCTTTCGCTTGTGGCCACCACCCCGAGCCCGGACCGTGACGCGTCCATGGTTATTGCGCCCACCAGTCCCTTTCTTCGTAAAGACGAGGGACTTCTCGGGACGGGTCTTCGTTACGTCCGAAAAATCTTCCACCGTGACATAACGGGTCGACGGCGTGAGCGGCCTAAATGTTTTCACGAATTGTTCAGCGTTGACGCGGGACGTCTGTCCTCGCGGATCCAGCCATCACTCCCGCTCGCTTGGGGCTCGCGGTTATCGGTTGGACACGATCCGTTTTCCCTTCACTGAGATGAGAAACGGAGCGAAGAGATTATCCGCTGAGCAACTCGGTGCAATACCTTTTTGAGAAATTTTTGGGCGCACTCCGGGAAACGGGGTAATCCATGGGATCGGCCAGAGATGGAGCCCCCTTGGATCCTCATTCGAGGCCCTCTCCGATCCGTGCCAGTTCGCGGCGAGCGGCCTGGCGTGTGCGACATATGATGGTGTCTACAGTGCCGCGCCGCATGCCGAAATGTTGGGCAACCTGCACCGGAGTCCACCCGTCGAACGAGATCAGATGGTAAATCCTGAAGTCCTTGGCCGAGACGATCTGCCGCAACCGAAGGAGCAGGAGCTGCTTAAAATCGCGATCCGTCACCTCGGCGAGCGTGTCTCCTGCCAATGATACCGGTGCTCCGTTGTTGTTGTTTTCATGGTTCCACTCCTCTCCCGAATCACCCTGTATGGGACTCGTTTGGAGACGCCGACGACGCTGGGCATCAATAGCACACCACATGGTCAACTGCCCCAGCCAGCGCCGAAAAGCACCTGGGCGCCCACCGGTCTCGAACACCCCGATATTGCGGGCAACGCGCGAAAAGACCTCCTGACCGACCTCCTCCGCCTCGGCCGTCGTCAATCCCCGCTGGCGGCCGATGTTCAACACGAGCCCGCGGTAGCGGTCGTAGAACTCGCGCCAGCCATCATCATCATCCAGATCCTTGACCCGGTTTATCAACGTCGCGCTGGTACGGCGACTCATGCTTGCAGACGTGCTCATGTCTCCTTGGAACGGCAGGAACGCCAGATTTGCTACACGGATTTTTCGGGGATCCACGGAACACGGGTTCCAGGAAACCTTTCAACGGAGGATGCGTGGATACCACTTCCTCAGACAATCCGTCGACACCAGCCGATCGCAGTGTTCAGGCCAGCAGGCTTCCGATGACGTCGCCGTGAATGTCGGTGAGCCGATAATCTCGACCTTGAAAACGATGGGTGAGGCGCGTGTGGTCGAAGCCGAGAAGGTGAAGGAGGGTCGCGTGGAGGTCGTGCACGTGGACTCGGTCACGGACCACGTTGAACCCAAACTCGTCGGTCTCCCCCACCGTGACTCCGGCCTTCGAACCCCCACCGGCGAGCCACATGGTGAACGCTTGGGGATGGTGGTCACGTCCGAGGGACCTCTTCAGCTCGTTGCTGGCCTCCACTTGAGGGGTCCGACCAAACTCTCCGCCCCAGATAACGAGCGTCGAATCCAATAGTCCACGACGCTTGAGGTCCTTGACCAACGCGGCACAGGCCTTGTCGGTGGTCTGCGCCTGACCCTTGACGCCACCCTTGACGTCGCTGTGGTGGTCCCAGGCCTCATGGAAGAGTTGGACGAAACGAACCCCCCTTTCGACAAGCCGGCGTGCCAGGAGGCAGTTGTTGGCGAAAGATGCCTCGCCCGGCTTGGCTCCGTAGAGCTCGAGGGTTTCCTTGGATTCCTTTGAAAGATCAACCAGCTCCGGAGCGCTAGACTGCATCCGGTAAGCCATCTCGAACGCATTGATGCGGGTCTCGATCTCTGGGTCGCCTATCAATCCGAGCCGCCGCTGGTTGAGTTCCTTCACTGCGTCGAGCGTCTTCCGTTGGAGATCGGCGCTCAGACCCGGAGGATTGCCCAGATAGAGGATCGGGTCGGCCCCCTTCCGGAAGGGAACACCCTGGAAGACTGTGGGCAGGAAACCACTCCCATAGTTCCCTGCTCCACCGCTAAGGCCTCCGGCTGAGTTGAGAACCACGAAACCCGGGAGATCCCGAGACTCGCTGCCGAGGCCATAGGTCACCCACGACCCCATGCTCGGCCTCCCAAACTGCTGGGACCCGGTATTCATGAAGATCTGTCCCGGTGCGTGGTTGAAGGCGTCGGTTGTCATCGACCGGACGATCGTGAGGTCATCGGCCACCGTGGCCAGATGCGGGAGCACCTCACTCATCCATGCCCCGGATCTCCCATGCTGGGCGAAGGCGAACTCCGGCGCATAGATCGCGGAATCGGGCTTGATGAAGGCGTAGGTCTGCCCCTTCAGGACGTCCTTTGGAACCGGGCGTCCGTTGTACTTCGCCAGAGAGGGCTTGTAGTCGAACAACTCCAGCTGGCTTGGTGCCCCAGCCATGAACAAATAGATGACCGCCTTGGCCTTGGCTGGCTGGGGCGGATGCCGGGGCGCCAGTGGATCGTCTGTTCCGGGGGCTGCCAGGGACCTGTCGGACAGCAGCGAGGCCAGGGCGACGGATCCAAGACCCAGGCCGCAGTCTCGGAAGAACCAGCGGCGGGTCAGGAACCTCCGGCGTTCCAGATCAAGGTGGTGGGCAATATTCATGTTCGTGGTAAACCGCAGGGGACGGGTTCAGGGATCATTCCTTGTTGACGACCTCGTCGAGATTCAGGACGGCGCGGCCGACAGCGGCCCACGCTGCCAGATCCCCGACACCGGAGCCCTCTGGGAGCGGCGGAGGGCTCTTGGGATCCGACAGGGCGAACACCGTGGCCTCACCAGGGCGCCCCGCGAACTCCGAGCGTGCAGCGGACAGGAGACGCATCAGGATGGCGCGCTCCTCGGCGGTGGGTCGACGGGAGGCGCAGCGTTGGAACAGCCAGTCGAGCCGTGTCGTATCGTTCCCCCCTTGGGACAGAGCCCGCCACCCCAGCCATCGCGCAGCCTGGTGGAAGGTCGGGTCATTCAAGGTGACGAGCGCCTGGAGCGGCGTGTTCGAACGGATGCGGCGCACACAGCTCTGGTCGGCCGGAGGGGCGTCGAACGCCATGAGGGCCGGGTACGGGGCACTGCGTTTCCAGAAGGTGTACATCGCACGCCGGAACCGGTCATCACCCTCGCTGACGTTCCATGGGATCGGACCATAGGCAAGGGCCATGACCCCGTCTGGAATGGGCGGGAAGACACTTGGGCCACCCACCTTGCCGGAGAGAAGGCCGCTCGCCTTCAAGGCGATGTCCTGGACGGTCTCAGCATCCACTCGAAACCGCGGGCCTCGCGCCAGAAGGCGGTTACCAGGATCCCGCTCGAGGGCCTCGGGGGAGATTCGGGACGACTGCTGGTAGGTCTCCGAGGTAACGATCAAGCGGTGGAGATCCTTGAGCGACCAGGGACGTGCTGGACCGTTTCGCCAGGTCGGCGTCACCCATTCCGAGGCGAGCCAGTCCAGGAGCTCCGGGTGGCTGGGAGGATCGCTCCGAACCCCAAAATCCTCGGGGGTTGTCACAAGTCCTTGTCCAAAATAGGACTGCCAGACCCGATTCACCACCACCCGGGCGGTCAATGGGTTCGCAGGATCGACAAGCCATTCGGCCAATCCCACCCGGTCCCGAGGCTGGCCTGCCGGGAAACCGTTCAGGACACTCGGAACACCGGCCGAGACCGGCAGGGTGGGCTTTTGCCAATCGCCCCGCCGGAAGATTCGCGTCTGCCGCCCCGGCTCGCGCCGCTGCAGGACCAGCGTGGTGTTCTCAGACGATGGCCAGTCCTTCCACAAGGCCTCCCAACGCCGTGCCGAATCCCCGAGCGAAGGTTCCTGGAAGAGGTAGACCCGGAACAGCTCCCGGGTCTGCTCCTCGGTACGGTCAGCCACGAGAAGCCGGCGGCGCTGGGACTCGCTAAGAGGATCGACCTTCAATTCCCCGGAGTCCGTGGTGGCGCTGAGGCGCAGTCGGCCCGGGATGAAGTTCGAGACGCGGTCATGGCGCCCCTGGAGGTCATCGGTCAGCTTGGCGTGGACGGTGATGAGAAGCCGGGTTCCCCCTGGAAATCCAACTGTCCGCTCCGCCTCGAAGACCGCCCGTCGCTCCTCGTTGCGACGACCCGCATTCAGCGCAGAAGTCCATCCCCCACTGGTCGTCACGCCGTCGAGCAAAGCCGAGGCCGGGAATCCAGGCTCTTCGAAGTCGGCGAGGGCCCGACGGAAGGCCACCCGATTCGTGGAGGGAGCCGGCATGCCGCCCCCACCCTCCGCCAGCCTCAGCTCCGACAGAGGCGTGACCTCGACAAAGAACTCCCCAATGAGGAAATCACCATTACCATCCAGTCCTGGGCCCTGGTTTGGAAGGTTGCCGTGGTTCATCGCCTCCAGGCGGAAACCGGTGAGGTTCGTCGCCTGGGTGTCGACCCAGAACCTGAGAACAGCGCTGTTGAACACGTCGCCTCCCCCAACGAACGAGAAATCCTCCTGCTTCTCGTACTTCATCGGGGTCGAATGCCACTCGAACGCATCCAAAGGCGTCCAGGCCACCTGCGGCACCTCCCGGATCCGGCGTTCCCAGTCCTCAAAACCGCGTCGAATGGCCGGATCCGACAACAGGTTGGTCTCGAGAGCCGCCGCCGCCTTGCGGATCTCACGTCGCCGCTCGGCAGTGGATTTGGTGGGCAGATCGAGCCGGGGCTCCACATCCTGGTTCAGGAAATCGTAGAACTGGTAGTACTCCTTCTGCGTGATGGGATCGTACTTGTGGTCGTGGCATTGGGCGCAGGCGATCGTGAGGCCCAACCAGGTCCTTCCCACGGCATCGACGCGATCGATGATGGTCTCGACCCTGAATTTCTCGGGCTCGACGCCCCCTTCCATGTTGACCATCGAGTTCCTGAGGAATCCCGTCGCCACCCGCATCGCGACCGCCTGCTCCTCACCTAGGGAAGGATTCCTATCTGCGATGAGGTCGCCGGCAATCTGCTGTCGGGTGAACTCGTCGAATGGCAGATCCCGGTTCAAGGCCTCGATCACCCAGTCCCGGTAGGGCCAGATCGACCGGGTCCGGTCCTTCTCGAAGCCATTGGAGTCGGCATACCGCGCGGCATCGAGCCAATGGCGGGCCCACTTCTCTCCATAGTGTGGGGAGGCGAGGAATCTCTCGATGGCGGCCGCATAGGCCTTGGGTGTGGGCGACGCCACAAACGCGTCCACTTCCTCGGGAGTCGGTGGCAGCCCCGTCAGATCCAGGCTGAGTCGACGGATCAACGTTGCTGCATCCGCACGGGGCGACGGCTTCAGCCTCTCCCGGCGGAGACGATCCCGAACGAACGCATCGATCGGATGGTTTCGGGATGAGCCCCCGGGGATCTGAAACCTCCGTATCGGCTCGAAGGCCCAGTGCTTTCTCACGGGTTCACCAGCGGCGGCCGACGACGTCTGGGGCCAGAGGGCGCCCTCCGTGATCCATTGCTTCAGGATCCCGATCTCATCGGGCCGCAGTCGCTCCCCTTTTCTTGGCATGACAGGCAGGTCCGGGTGCGTCCCAACAACCACCTGGACGATCATGGAATCATCGGGTTTTCCCGGGACCAGAGCCGGACCGTGATCGCCCCCCTGCAGTGCCTGGGCCCGCACATCCAGACGGAGCCCATTCTCGGATCGAGACCCGCCATGGCAGTCGAAACACCGGGACCTCAGCAGTTCGAAGGCGCGGGTGGCTGATTCCGTTCCGGACGCCAACAGGAGGGGGGCACCCAGCAGCAGAGCACCAAGGATTCGCGGAATCATCATGAGGGGACCTATCACACCCGCAGTTGACGATCCAGAGATGACGCACCTTCAAGCCCGGATTCCCACTTCCCCGGCCCGAACAATCCGGGGCAGGATCCACCAGTCATCCGCATCGCATGAAGAACGTCGTCCTGCTCGGAAGCACAGGTTCCATTGGCACAAGCACCCTCAAGGTCGTCGAGGACCTGCCGGACGAGTTGAGACTGGTGGGGCTCGCCGCCGGCAACAACGCCGGCCTCCTCGAGGAACAGGCCCTCCGACACCGGCCCGAGGCGGTATCCCTCCAGGATCCCAAGGCTGCCCAGACCCTGTCGGCCAAGTTGTCCGGCGTGCCGGTCCACTCCGGGGAAGAAGGGCTACTGAAACTGGCCACCCTGCCCTCCGCAGACATCGTGCTGATCGCGATCGTGGGAACGGCGGGACTGGCCCCCGCCCTCGCCGCCATCCGGGCCGGCAAAGACATCGCCGTGGCCTCGAAGGAGATCCTGGTAATGGCCGGTGAGATCGTGATGACCGAGGCGAGGCGGCACGGCGTGCGGGTCCTAGCGGTCGACAGCGAGCACTCCGCCATCTTCCAGTGCCTCGACGGAATGCCCACGGCATCGGTACGACGGCTCATCCTGACCGCTTCAGGCGGCCCATTCCGTCAGACCCCGAAGGCGGAATTCCCCGGGATCACCGTCGCCATGGCCCTGAAACACCCGTCCTGGGTGATGGGACGCAAGATCACCATCGACTCCGCGACCCTCTTCAACAAGGGGCTCGAGATGATCGAGGCCCGATGGCTCTTCGACATCGAGATGGGACGCGTCGACGTCGTGGTCCACCCCCAGAGTATTGTCCATTCGCTGGTGGAGTACGTCGACGGGTCGATGATCGCCCAGTTGTCGACGCCCGATATGTGCCTCCCGATCCAGTACGCCCTCTGCTATCCGGAGCGGCGCCCCAGCGACCGGGTGCAGACCCAGCTCGCGCGGCTCGGGACGCTTACCTTCGAGGAACCCGACCTCGACCGGTTCCCATCCCTGGGCTTGGCGCGACGGGCCGGCGAGGTCGGAGGAACCCTTCCAGCCGTCTTCAACGCCGCCAACGAGGTGGCGGTCGAGGCGTTCGTGAACGGGGCCCTGTCGTTTCCGGGCATCTTCGACCATGTCACTCGAGTGATGGACCGTCATCGGGTGGTCGAGCAGCCCACGCTCGAACAGATCCTGGAGGCCGACCGGAGTGCGCGCCACGCGGTCTGCGACTGAGCCCTCAGCCGACTGCGTCGGACGGTCTGCAAAATTAAATCCGCTGAATTCAGGAAGCCGCTTGACGTCCCTTTGCCGGCTTCCGACAAAGGGTCACCCATGGTTTCACGTCTCCTCCGCTGCCTTCTCCTCGTCCCCCTCCTCCTGCTCAACAGCAGGGCCCAATCGACCAACGAGGTCTCGATCTTCCCCGACAAGAACCTGGAGGCGGCCGTGCGGCAGCAGGTCTTCGCCAAGCGCTACACCAATTCGCCGCTCACGGCGGCCGACGTCGCCAATGTCTCCGCGGTGATTGGCAACTTCCGGGGCATTTCCGACCTGACCGGACTCGAGCACTGCAAGTCCCTGGCCGCATTGGAGCTGGCCGGCAACAAGATCAAGGACCTCAAGCCCATCTCCGGCCTCCGTCAGCTCCAGCAGGTGATCCTCACCAGCAACAAGGTCTCCGAGATCACGCCGCTGGGCACCCTTCCCGCCCTGCAGTACATCGAGCTCTCCCACAACGGTGTGAAGGACATCGCCCCATTGTCGAAGGCCACCAACCTCGCCTCCGTCTATGTCGGCCACAACAAGGTCGCCTCGATCGCGCCGCTGACGTCCCTGCCACGTCTGGTGACCCTCTACGCCGAGTCCAACGAGATCCGTTCCATCGCCGGGCTCCAGAATGTCCGTTCACTTTCCGGCATCTCGCTGTCGGGGAACAGGATCAGCGACGCCTCTTCCCTGGCCGGCCTGCGGTCCCCCACGTTCATCTTTCTGGAGAAGAACCGCGTGAAGGACCTCTCGGGTTGGTCGGAATGGGTCTCGAAGGACCTGGCGGGCCCACGGTCATTCGCTCCCTACCTCCAGCTCTATCTCAAGGGCAACCCCCTCAACTCGAAGAGCAAGACGCTGCTGGCCGACTGGTCCAAGCAGGGCATGCGGGTCAACCAGTAACCCGCCCGTTTGACACGCAAGGACTTCACCCCAACCTCTCGGCATGAAACCCATCGTCCGCCTCCTCAGCCTCCTCGCCTCCGTGACCACTCTCTTGGCCGCCAACAGCCTCCAGTCGATCCCCATCCACGACATCGATGGGAAGGACACGTCCCTGAAGGCCTTCGATGGCAAGGTGGTCCTGCTGGTGAACGTGGCCTCCCAGTGCGGGTACACTCCCCAGTACAAGGGGCTCGAGGCGCTCTACCGGAAATTCAAGGACAAGGGGTTGGTCGTTGTCGGCGTTCCCTGCAATGACTTCGGGGCCCAGGAGCCCGGATCCGCCAGCGACATCAAGGAGTTCTGCTCGACCAAGTATCAGGTGACGTTTCCTCTGCTGGAGAAGATCCATGTGAAGGGGCCCGAGCAGCATGCCCTCTACGCCGCGTTGACCGGTCCCAAGGCTGCATTCCCCGGCGACGTGAAGTGGAATTTCGGGAAGTTCCTGATCGGCCGTGACGGATCGGTGCTGAAGCGCTTCGACTCCGGGGTGGCTCCTGACTCGGCGGACCTGTCATCGGCCATCGAGACCGCCCTCGCCAAGAAGTAGGCGGGGCCAGTCCCTCCTATTGGGAGGGCGAGGGCACCAGGTGGGGCTCCTGACCACTTCGGACTCCAAGCCGACTGTCGACCAACCGGAGTTCTGAGGTAGTCGCCGTGGAGACAAGATCGGGGCTGCTTGCTGGGATTCGCTGAGCCGTCACAGGGCAATTCAGCCCCACCGAAGAGGTCCTCAAAAAACGCGGCCTCTCCTGACACCAGAGGCCCACCGAACCGTCCCGCCTTTCCCGATTTCCGGCCTTGGCGTCGATGGAAGTCTTCACGATCTTCCACGGGTAATGCCCGAAGCTCTTCCGTGAATTTCATCGATCCATCCCCACGACGCTCTGGGATCCGACGCTACCTGACGGCGCTTTCCGCCCTGCTGGCGTTCACGGGCGGGACGGCAGTACCCACGGCGGACACTTGGTGGTCCCTCCGTCCCCTCAACGCCCCGAGCCTCTCAACCACCGTCACGACCACGGGGTCCCACCCGATCGACGCCTTCCTCCAAAAGACCCTTGCCGAGAAGGGTTTGCAGCCCTCCCCCACCGCCGACCGCCAGACCCTGATCCGGAGGCTGTACTTCGACCTCATTGGCCTCCCCCCCAGCCCCGAAGACATTGCGGCCTTCGTCCAGGATCCCGATCCCAAGGCCTACGAGAAGCTGGTGGATCGACTCCTCGAGTCGCCCCGCCATGGGGAACGCTGGGCGCGGCATTGGCTTGATGTCGTCCACTACGGCGAGACCCACGGCTACGACAAGGACCAGCCCCGTCCCAACGCCTGGCCCTACCGCGACTACGTCATCCGCAGCCTCAACGAGGACAAGCCCTACTCCCGGTTCGTGCAGGAACAGGTCGCCGGGGATGTCCTCTTCCCGGGCACACGCGACGGGTTTGAGGCCCTTGGCTTCGTCGCCGCAGGCCCCTGGGACCTCATCGGCCACGCCGAGGTGCCCGAGAGCAAGCTCGACGGCCAGGTGGCACGGCATCTCGACCGCGACGACATGGTGGTGAACACCCTGCAGACCTTCACCAGCCTGACGGTCCAGTGCGCCCAGTGTCACAACCACAAGTTCGACCCCATCAGCCAGGAGGACTACTACAGCCTCCAGGCGGTGTTCGCGGCGGTCGACAAGGCTGACCAGAAGTATGATCCGGACCCGGCGGTGGCCCGGACCCGGCGGGAGTTGGAGGAGCGCCGGACCACGCTGCTGACCCGGAAGAAGGAACTCGAGGCGACCATCGACCAACGGGCTGGGACGCGGTTGAAGGATCTCGACGCCGCCATCGCCTCCGAGGAACGGCTGGCAGGGGCGAAGGACGCCATGGGCTACCACAGCGCCATCGAGCCCAAGCCCAACGTCACCAAATGGGTGCAGGTCGACCTCGGCCAGCCCCAGGCGCTCCGTGAGGTGGTGCTCCGGCCCTGCGAGGACGACTTCAATGGCATCGGCAAGGGCTTCGGCTTCCCAGTCCGGTTCCGGGTCGAGGTCTCCGATGATCCGGAGTTCAAGACCGGCGTGACCGCCATCGGCGACTTCACCGACGCCAAGGTTCCCAATCCGAAACTCACCCCAAAGACGGTCTCAGCCAGCGCCCGTTCCGCCCGTTATGTGCGGGTCACGGCGGTGGAACTCGCCCCACGTCAGGACGACTACATCTTCGCCTTGGCGGAGCTGGAGGTCCTCGGCACCGACGGCCGGAACCTTGCCCTCCGCAAACCCGTGACGGCGCTGGATTCCATCGAGGCCCCGGTCCGCTGGCAGAAACCCAACCTCACCGATGGCGGCTACCCCGGGCTCGACCTCGCGAATCGCCCCGAGCTGGCGAAGCTGAAGTTCGAGCGGATCGAGCTGCGGAACGCCTCATCGACCGCAGCCGAGCGGGAGACTCTCACTCAGCTGGATCGGGATCTCGCAACCGTGGAGGAGGCCCGACGCGGACTCCCTGCCCAGAGCGTCGCCTACGTGGCGGCTGTGTATCAGGGAGGCGGAGCGTTCACCGGGACCGGCGCGAAGGGCGGCAAGCCGCGGACGATCCGCGTACTGGCCCGGGGCAACATCCAGAAGCCGGGCGCGGAAGTGGGCCCAGGCACCCTCAGCTGTGTCTCAGACCTCCCGACCCGGTTTACCCTGCCTGAGGGGCATGCCGAGTCCGCCCGCCGCGCTGCGTTGGCCCGATGGCTCACGGATCCGAAGAATCCCCTGACCTGGCGTTCCATCGTCAACCGCGTCTGGCAATACCACTTCGGACGAGGCCTGGTGGACACGCCGAACGACTTCGGTCGGATGGGCGAACTCCCCTCCCACCCCGAGCTGCTCGACTGGCTTGCAGCCACCTTCCGGGACGGCTCCCAGTCGCTAAAGGAGCTCCACCGGCTGATCGTCACCAGCCACGCCTACCGCCAGGTCTCCTCCGCCGACAACCCGGACGCCGTGGCACGCGATGCCGACAACCGTTGGGTATGGCGTCAGAACCGCCGCAAGCTCGAGGCGGAAGCGATCCGGGACGCTACCCTGGCGGTCGCCGGACGTCTTGACCTGCGCATGGGGGGACCCAGCTACCGCGACTTCGTGGTCGAGAAGCCCGAGCATTCCCCACACTACGAGTACCACCTGCACGATCCGCGGGACCCGACCACCCACCGGCGATCCATCTACCGCTTCATTGTGCGATCCCAGCCCCAGCCATTCATGACGGTCCTCGACTGCGCCGACCCCTCGATGCAGGTCGCCAAGCGCAATGAAGGGGTCTCACCGCTGCAGGCGCTCGCCCTGCTGAACAATCCCCTGATGCTCACGATGGCCTCGGAGTTCGCAGCCCAGCTCGACGCCCGGGGGGGAGACCTCGCATCCAAGGTCCGCTCGGCTCACCTCGAGGCCCTCGGCCGTCCCCCGACCGACGACGAGCTCTCGGCACTGACGACGCTCGCCGCCCAGCACGGTCTGCCCAACCTCTGCCGGGCGCTCCTGAATCTGAACGAATTTGCCTTCGTCGACTGACCATGACGCCGAACTCCCCCTTCCACCGTGCGCCGCTCCAGCCTGCGGCAGGCCTCTCGCGCCGGGAGTTCCTCTGGCAGTCGGGCGGTGGACTGGGCGGCGTTGCGTTGGCCAGCCTTCTCGGTGGACAGGGCCTGCTGTCGACCCAAGCCAGCCCAACGGACACCACGGTGTTGCCTTTCCCGGGATTCCGTCCCAAGGCCAAGCGGGTCATCCAGCTGTTCATGGCCGGTGCCGCCAGCCACATCGACCTGTTCGACTACAAGCCCGAGCTGGTGAAACGCCACGGCGAGAAGAGCGACTTCGGGGAACACGTCGAGGCGTTTCAGGACGGACTCGGTCCCTGGATGAAACCGGTCTGGGACTTCAAGCCCTACGGCCAGTGTGGGAAACTCCTCGGCGAACCGGTCGCCGACCTCGGTCGGGTCGCCGACGAGATGGCCTTCGTCCACAACCTCGTCGGCAAGACTGGCGTCCACAGCCAGGCGACATACCTGCAGGCGACCGGGTTCCAGCTTCCGGGGTTTCCAGGGATGGGATCGTGGGTCAGCTATGGCCTCGGCAGCCTCAACGACAACCTGCCGACGTTCGTGGTACTTCCCGACCACCGGGGCTTCGCCTCAAACGGCCCAAAGAACTGGGACTCCGCTTTCCTGCCGGGTCAGCACTCGGGCACGACGCTCTTCCCGGGGCGTCCGAACCCGATCAGCGACCTTTTCCCCGGGCCGGCTGGCTCCTTCATCACCCCCCAGAGCGAGGCGGCCACCCGGGAACTGATGTCGCGTCTCAACCGCGAACACGCCGTCCACGAGGGCGACGCCCGGCTCGATGCTAGGATCCGGAGCTACGAGCTCGCCGCCCGTCTCCAGTTGGCCGCGCCCGAGGCCCTCGACCTCTCGAAGGAACCGGACTACCTGCTCGAGCTCTACGGGGTGCACCGCAATCCGCCGACCTGGCCCAGCGAGATCAACGCGGCGGAGGAGATGGACCACTTCGGCCGCAAGTGTCTCGTGGCCCGACGCCTCATCGAGCGCGGCGTCCGCTTCGTGCAGATCTGGAGCGGCAACGACAACAGC
>Ga0315902_10006656_pt1 | contig 15940 bp, 10 predicted proteins | sample LakEriMetagenome_9_FD_203523 | JGI IMG/M metagenome (GOLD analysis project Ga0315902, IMG submission 203523) | Freshwater fungal communities from buoy surface, Lake Erie, Ohio, United States - Buoy 12 MA117 | ecosystem: Environmental > Aquatic > Freshwater > Lake > Lake biofilm | place: USA...
GGCGGGACGCGGTCCGGCGGGTGGAACTCACGACCGTATCTCCGAGCCCAACGCCATGAGGCGTGGGATGAACGACCACCAGACGCAACGTCCAGCGGGATTCGCCCGCGGCCTTACGGCCGGTCGGCTTTCATGCACTCGAGCAATGCCACGATCACAAAAAGCCCAAAGCGAAAGCGACGTGAAGGACACCACATGACTGCTTCCAGAATCATTGCCGAGTACCTCGTGGAGACCCCGGCGACGCTCGAGGCGGCGGCAGCATCGATCGCGGGCGAGCAGTCCACCGGCACGTTCACCAAAGTGCCTGGCGAGACCACCGACCTCGTCGCCCGGCACGGTGCGACGGTCGAGTCGATCGAACCGCTCGGCTTCGTCGAGTCGCCCTCGCTGCCGGGCGCGGCGGCGCCGAGGAATCCGGCGCAGGGGCACGCCCGTGGCCGCGTGCGGGTGGCGTTCCCCGTGGAGAACGTCTCGGCAAGCCTGCCGGCGATTGCCGCGATGGTGGCGGGCAACCTCTTCGAACTGCGGCTCCTGTCGGGCCTGAAGCTGCTCGACGTGACACTGCCGCCCGCACTCACTGCCGAGTTTGCGGGTCCGCAGTTCGGCATCGAGGGCACGCGACGACTGGCGGCCGTGCAAGGCCGGCCGATCATCGGCACGATCATCAAGCCGAGCATCGGCCTCACGCCGCGGCAGACGGCCGACCTCGTCCGCACGCTCGCGCTGGCCGGCATCGACTTCGTGAAGGATGACGAGCTGATGGCCAATCCGCCGCATTCGCCGCTCGCCGACCGGGTGAAGGCCGTGATGCAGGCAGTTGACGAGGCTGCCCAAACGACCGGCCGGAAGGTGATGGTGGCCTTCAACATCAGCGACCGGCTCGACCGGATGCTCGCCCACCATGACACGGTGCTCGCGGCCGGGGGCACCTGCGTGATGGTGAGCCTCAACGGCGTGGGCCTCGTGGGCGTCGAGCACCTCCGGCGGCACTCGGCCCTCCCGATCCATGGCCACCGCAACGGCTGGGGTGCGATCTCCCGACATCCGCTGCTCGGGATGGAGTTCCGCGCCTATCAGGCGCTCTGGCGAATCGCCGGCATCGACCAGATCCACGTCAACGGGCTGCAGAACAAGTTCTGCGAGAGCGACGACTCGGTCGTCCGCTCCATCGAGGCCTGCCTCGAACCGCGCGGTCCGCACCGGCCGCTGCTGCCGGTGGTGTCGTCGGGGCAGTGGGGCGGCCAGGCGCCGGAGACCTACGCCCGCACGAAGACGGTCGACCTCATGTACCTCGCCGGCGGCGGCATCCTCGCGCACCCGGGTGGTCCCGCGGCCGGCGTGACGGCGCTGCGGCAGTCATGGGAGGCGGCGGTGGCGAGCGTGCCGCTGGCCGACTATGCGAGGGAGCGACCGGAACTGCGGCAGTCGCTCGAGTTCTACGGCGCCCTGCCTAAGCCAAGCGCATGAGCAGCAAGCCCAATCACGCCGCCGCCAGCAAGCCCAATCACGCCGCCGCCAGGAAGCCCAATCGCGTAAGCGGTGCGTCCAGGAAGCCCAATCGCTCAAGCGATGCGTCCAGGAAGCCCAATCGCGTAAGCGATGGGGACCGCGGCCACGGCCGGCGTGGATCCGCCGTACGCCTTACGGCGTTACGCTTCCTGAGCAGAACCGCCGTACGCCTCACAGCGTTACGCTTCCTGAGCAGAACCGCCGTACGCCTTACGGCCGTACGCTCCCCGGCGTGACGATCCTCCACCCTGCCCGCGAGAGGCTGCTCATGGATCTGGCCTACTACGGTGACGACTTCACCGGTTCGACCGACGTGCTCGAGTCGCTCGCCGTCGCCGGCGTCGACGCGGAACTCTTCGTCGACGCGACAATCCGCGGGCCGGCCCGCGCCGTCGGCCTCGCGGGATTGAGCCGCACGCTCACGCCCGCCGAGATGGACGATCGCTTGCCCGGCGCCTTCGCGGCTCTGGCTGCAACGCAGCCCCGGTTCCTCCATTACAAGGTCTGCTCGACGTTCGATTCGTCGCCGTTGGTGGGCAGCATCGGGCGGGCGATCGAGATCGGCCGGCGTGTGCTGCCGGCCCGCTGGACCCCGCTCGTGGTGGCCGCGCCCCATCTCGGCCGCTGGTGTGCGTTCGGCAACCTCTTCGCCCGCTCCGGGCTCGCGAGCTCCGCCTTCCGACTCGACCGGCATCCCACCATGAGCCGGCATCCGGTTACGCCGATGGACGAGGCCGACCTCCGGCTGGTGCTCGCCCCACAGACGAGTCTGCCGGTCACGCTCGTCGAACTGCCGACGGTGGAGCAGGGGACCGAGGCCGTCCTCACCGCCGTCGAGCGGGCTCCCGACGGCGTGGTGCTCTTCGATGCGACGACCGTCACCCACCTCGCGACGATCGGCCACACCCTCGACGCGCTGCAGCGGCGAGAGGCCGCGGCCTTGTTCGTGGCGGGATCCTCGGGCGTCGAGGCCGCGCTCGTGGCGGCCGGCGTGATTGGTCCGTCGCCGGGAGCCGACGGCCGCGCGGAGCGGGGCGGCGTGCCGCCGGGCCCGCTGCTCGTAGTCTCCGGCAGTCGGTCGCCGGTAACGGCCCGTCAGATGACCGCGGCCATCGAGGCTGGCTTTCACGACCTTCCACTCGTCGCCAGCGATGGTGACTCCGCCCATGACGCTGCCGTGACGAGCGCAACTACCGCGCATCGCGAGGGCCGGTCCGTGATCCTCCGCACTGGCGAGGGCGACTGGTCGGCCTTGGCGGGCGCGGCATTGGGTAGACTCCTCGGTCGCATCGCGGGGAGGATTCTCGACGCGGCGCCGGTTCGTCGGGTGGTGGTCGCCGGTGGCGACACGTCCGGCGAGGTGGCGCGACAACTCGGGATCTCGTCGTTGCGTTTCGTCGCCCCGCTGGCGCCCGGGGCACCGTGGTGTCGCGTGACGAGCACGCGATCCGCGATCGACGGCGCCGCATTCGCCTTCAAAGGAGGCCAGGTCGGCCGCGACGAGTTTTTCATCGCGGCACGAGACTGGAGGAGCACGCCCACGTGAACCGTCGTCACACCATCGCCGTCATGCTCGTCGCCCTCGCCGCCGGCTGCTCGAAGGGCACTTCCTCTCCCGCGCCCGCCGCGACGGCCCCCGCCAAGGCGAAGGTGGCCGTCGTGATTTCCACGCTCAACAACCCGTGGTTCGTGGTGCTCGGCGACACGGCCAAGGCCCGCGCCGAGGAACTCGGCTACGAGGCCACGATCTTCGACTCGCAGAACGACACGGCGAAGGAGGCCTCGCACTTCGAAAACGTGCTGGCGGGCGGCTACCAGGCGATCCTCTTCAATGCGACCGACTCCGACGGGTCGATCGCCAACGTCCGCAAGGCCAAGGCAGCCGGTGTGCCGGTCTTCTGCATCGACCGCGAGATCAACGCCATCGACGCCGCGACGTCGCAGATCCTCTCCGACAACCACGGCGGCTGCGTGGCCCTCGGCCAGCACTTCGTCGAGGCCCTCGACGGCAAGGGATCGTATGTCGAGATCCTCGGCTACCTCGGTGACAACAATGCCCACAATCGCAGCAAGGGTTTTCACGAGGTGGTCGACAACTACCCTGAACTGAAGATGGTGGCCCAACAGGCGGCCGACTTCGACCGCGCCAAGGCGCTCGAGGTCATGGAAACACTCCTGCAGAAGCACGGCGAAGGGCTGGCTGCGGTGTTCTGTGGCAACGACGCGATGGCGATGGGTGCCTACCAGGCGATCGCCGCCGCGGGCCGCGACGACGTGAAGGTGTTCGGCTTCGACGGTGCCGACGAGGCGGTGAAGTTGATCGCCGAGAAGAAGATCGCCGCAACGGGCATGCAGTTTCCGAAGACGATGGCTCGGCAGGCGGCCGAGTATGCCGACGCGTGGATCAGGGGGAAGCGTGACTTCCCCCAGAAGGTGCCGGTCGCCGTGGAGGTGGTCACGCCCGAGAACGTGACGCAGTACGCCGACTATGGCGCGAAGGAAGACGCCCGCGCGTCCTCGGCGAAATGATTCCGTCCCGGTGTTCGTGAAGGTCGTCCGATGCCCGCAGCACCTTCGTCGCGTCCGCTCGCCGGCAGGGTTGCATTCGCCATCGCGGCCGCGATCCTGGCGGGCCTCGTCTGGCGCTTTCCGCTCGTGCGGTTCAGGCGGCTCGACCAGGTGGCGACGGTCGCCGCCTTCGACCCGAGAGCCTACGCGGAGCGGTTCTGGACAGACGATCTCGTGCCCGCCTTCGCCACCGCCAAGGAGGTCGACGGCGTGGTCGCGGCCGTGCGGAGCGATCCCGGGGCGGCCTGTCGGTCGCTGGGCCGCTCGCCGGGCCTAAGCCGCACCTGTCTCTATCTCGTCCGCGGGTCGGGCACGATCTCCGACGTGGGGCCGATGGGATGTCGCGTGAACCTCACCGATGACGCCGGGGAAGTCGAACTCCTCACGGGGCTCGTGTTCGGCACCGGCGTCCGCGACGTCACCGGTACCGTCGATCCGGCCTCGCGGACCGACTCCCGGGAACTCGCGGCGGTCGCGTCGGAGATCAACCGGCTCGTGCAGGAGCGGGCGATCGCGCCGCTCAAGGCTGGAGCGGCGGCGGGCCGGCCGATCGAGTTCGTCGCCTGCGGCCAGGTGCAGGGCACGCTGCCGGAGGGAAAACCGTGGAAGCTGATCCCCGTGCAGGTCACCCTCCAGGAAGCCCCGGGCGCGAGCGAGGGGTTCGACGTCGGTGATCCATCGACGTCGCGCGTTGAGGCCACCCCGTATCCCCTCGCTTCCGCTCGGGGCTTGTTGGGATCAAGTGCGACCGCGGAGCCCCCCCGATGACTCCCGCCGCTCGCGACGCGCCGCCGCTCCTCGACGCCCGCGAAATTTGCAAGGCTTTTCCCGGCGTGCAGGCACTCGACGGCGCGGGCATCACCGTGCACGCGGGGCGGCTCAACGCCCTGCTCGGCGAGAACGGCGCCGGTAAGTCCACGCTCATGAACATTCTCGCCGGCGTCTTTCCGCCGGACGCCGGCACGATCCTGCTCGCCGGCCAGCCAGTCGCCTTCCGCTCCCCCCGCGCGGCGCAGGCGGCAGGCGTGTCGATCATCTTCCAGGAGCTGAACCTGGTGGGCGGCCTGTCGATCGCCGAGAACATCTTCCTCGGCCGCCAGCCCACGAACGCCTGGGGACTCGTCGACCGCCGCCGCATGCTTCGCGACGCCCGCGACCTGCTCGCCACGCTCGACCTCGACATCGATCCGACGCTCCCGGTGGAGCGGCTCGCGGTGGGCACGCGGCAGATGGTCGAGATCGCCAAGGCGCTCTCCGTCGACGCGCGGCTGCTGATTCTCGACGAGCCGACGTCGGCGCTCACCGAGCACGAAGTCGAGACGCTCTTCGCCGCAATCCGCCGCCTCAAGGCGCGGGGCGTGGGAATGATCTACATCACCCACCGCCTCGACGAACTCCCCGAGATTGCCGACGACGTGACGATCTTTCGCGACGGGATGCTGGTGCACGAGGCGGCGTTTCGGGCGGCCGATCGCAGCGACTACATCCGCCGGATGGTCGGCCGCGAACTCGCCGAACTCTATCACCGCACTCCCTCGCCACCTGGCAGGCCGCTGCTCGAAATCGACGCGATCACCGTGGCCCGGCCCGGGGGCGGACAGCCGCTCGTCGCCGAGGCGTCGCTCACCGTCCGCGCCGGCGAGGTGGTGGGCCTGTTCGGCCTGATGGGCGCGGGTCGCACCGAGCTGCTCGAGGCGATCGCCGGCCTGCGGCCGCGCGACACCCGTGGAGCCGTCCGCGTCGCCGGCGAGCCGGTGGTGATCCGCTCCCCGCACGACGCGCTTGCCGCCGGCATCGTGCTCGCCCCCGAAGACCGCAAGGCCGACGGCCTTGTCCTCGGAATGAGCGTCGCGGAGAACGTCTCGCTGGCGTCGCTCGACCGGGTCACGCGGTACGGGCTCGTCAGCTACCGCCGCGAGCAGGCCCGCGCGACCACCGCTGTCGCCAGGCTGGCGATCAAGACGCCCACCACCGCGCAGGCGGTCGGCACGCTCAGCGGCGGCAACCAGCAGAAGGTGGTGCTCGCCAAGGGCCTCGCCTGCGATCCGCGGGTGCTCCTGCTCGACGAGCCCACCCGCGGTATCGACATCGGCGCCAAGCGGGAGATCTACTCGCTCATCGACCAACTCGCCCGGGGCGGATTGGCGATCCTCGTCGCATCCTCCGAACTCCCCGAGATCCTCGGCATCAGCGACCGGATCCTCGTGCTCGCGGAGGGACGGTTGACCGCCGAGTTTCCTCGCGGCGCGGCGAGCGAGCAGGCGATCCTCCACGCCGCCATCCCTCCGCAGCGGCGATCCGCCGCAGTCGCCTGACGCCACGCACCATTCCGCCAGACGATCCGGCCCGTCGCCATGCCCATGCCCACCACCGACACGACCAATACCACGCTCACCCAGCGTGGCGCCGCGTCTGCGGGCCTCCTGCCGCTGCTCGTGCGGTTCCGATCCGTGCTCGCCCTCGCCTTGCTCGTGGTGGTCCTGAGCCTGACGACCGAGTCGTTCTGGTCGGAACAGAACCTGCAGAACGTGCTCCGCCAGATCTCGGTGAACCTCTGCCTCTCGGTGGGGATGACGCTCGTCGTGCTCACCGGCGGGATCGACCTCTCCGTCGGCTCGACGCTCGCGCTCGCGGGCGCGGTGGCGGCCGGGCTCGCGAAGTCGGGCCTGCGGCTGGATCGATTCAACACGCTCGTCGAGTTCACACCGGCCGGTGCGATGCTGGCCGGGGCGGCGACGGGATTGCTCGTGGGCCTCGTCAATGGCACGGCGGTGACCGTCTTCCGGCTGCCCCCCTTCGTGGCCACGCTCGGCATGCTGAGCATCGCCCGCGGGCTGACGATGCTCTGGACCGGCGGCAACCCGATCCACGACCTCGGCTCCGCGTTCGCGTTTCTTGGGAACGGGCGGCTCGACGCCGTGCCGCTTCTCGGCTGGGTGCCAATGCTGATCGTCGTGGCCGGGGCGCTGGCGGCAATCGTCGCCGTGGTGGCCGGCCACACACGGTTCGGCCGCGGTCTGTATGCCGTGGGGGGCAACGAGCGGGCGGCAGCCGTGAGCGGCCTGCCAGTGGCGGCGATCAAGCGGGGGGCCTACCTCTGGTGCGGGGCGCTGGCCGGCGTGGCCGGCGTGCTGCTCACGTCGCGGCTCAACGCGGCCACGCCCGACGCGGGCGCGGGCTACGAACTTGATGCGATCGCGGCGGTGGTGATCGGCGGCGCCTCGCTCAGTGGCGGCCGGGGCTCGATCGCCGGCACCGTGCTCGGCTGCCTGCTGATCGGCGTGCTCAACATCGGCCTCGTGCTGCTCGACGTCTCGCCCTACTGGCAGCAGGTGATCAAGGGCCTCGTGATTCTCGCCGCGGTCGCCATCGACCGGGCCACGGCGGGCCGTTTCTCGTCGTCCAGGAGTTCCACGTGACCGAATCTCCGCACCGCCTCGCCCTCGTCCACACCTCCGCCACGCTCGTGCCCGCGTTCGAGCAGCTCTGCCGCGAACGGCTGCCGGGCGTGGCCGTGTTCAACATCGTGGACGACAGCCTGATCAAGGACGTGATCGCCCATGGACGGCTGCGGCCGGCGACGGCCCGCCGCGTGGTGCAGCACGTGGCCGCCGCGGAGGCCGCCGGCGCCGACACGATCCTGGTCACCTGCTCGTCGATCGGCCGCGCGGTGGAGACGGCCGCGACGCTCGTGGACGTGCCGGTGATCCGCGTCGACCAGGCGATGGCCGAGCGGACGGTCGCCACTGGCCGGCGAATCGGCGTGATCGCCACGCTCCCCACCACACTCGACCCGACCGCCGATCTGATCGGGCGGTGTGCCGCGGCGGCGGGCCGCGAGGTCGCGATCACGGCCCGACTCTGCGACGGCGCCTTCGACGCCCTGATGGGCGGCGACGCGGCGACGCACGACGCGAAGGTGGCGGCCGCACTCGAGGGCTTGGCCGCCGAGGTCGACGTGATCGCGCTGGCGCAGGCCTCGATGGCCCGCGTCGTCGGCACGCTGCCGCCGAACCCGCAGCGACCCCCGATCCTGGCGAGCCCGCCCCTGGCGATCGACTGGCTGGCCGAGCGGCTCGGCGGGGCGTCGACGAACCCCAAGGAGGGCTCGTGACCGACCTGCTCAAACTCGTCGCCCGGCTGGGCCTCGCGATCGCGGCCGTCACCGCACTCGTCGCCGCCGCCGGCTGGGCGACCGGCCGGCCCGACATCTGGCAGCCCGCCGCGGTCGTGGCGAGCGTCGCCGCGGCGATCGGCTGCCGCGCGATCCCCGCGCTCGTCACCTACCAGTTCACGGTCTGGGTGCTCGTCACGGTGGTGATCGGGATGCTCTATCCGGAGCGGTGCCTGACTCTCGGCGGCCTCGACATGAAGAACAAGCACCTGCTGACAGCGATGATCCAGCTGGTGATGTTCGGGATGGGCACGCAGATGACGATCGCGGAGTTGAAGTCGGTGAAAAACATGAGCTATCCCGTGATCATCGGGATCCTGCTCCAGTTCAGCGTGATGCCGGTGGTGGGCTGGGGGATCGCGAAGGCGATGGGGATGCCGCCGGAGATCGCGGCAGGTGTGGTGCTGATCGGCGCCTGTTCCAGCGGCCTGGCATCCAACGTGATGTCGTACATCGCCGAGGCCAACCTTCCCCTGTCGCTGACGCTCACCGCGATCGGCACCGTGACGGCGCCGCTCACCACGCCCTTCTGGATGTGGCTCCTGGCGGGGCGGTGGACCGCGATCGACGTGGTCGGCATGATGATGGACATCATCAAGATCGTGATCGTGCCGGTGGGTGCGGCACTCCTGCACGACTGGCTGCGGCACGCCCCGGCGGGGCAGCGGAAGACACTCACGTCCGGCTGTCTGATCGGCCTCGTGGCCGCCCTCGGCACCTGGCTCGCCGGCCTCTGGTCGCTGCCGCTGGCCGCGAACGGCGAGCCGACCCGGCTCGCGCTGCTGGGGCTCTACTCCTGCGGCGCGGTGCTCGTGGGCATCGGCTATCACGCTCTCTGGCGGGTCTGGCCGGGCGTGGAGCGGTGCATGCCGGCGGCGGCCATGTTCGGGATCCTGTTCGTGACGCTGATCACGATCGCGAAGGGCAGGGGGCAACTGATGGACCTCGGCGTGGAGTTGTTCGTCGCGTCGGTGCTCCACAACGTGGTCGGCCTCGCGCTCGGCTACGCGATCTGCAAGCTCTTCCGGGTGGACGAGCGGTCGTCGCGGACGATCGCAATGGAGGTGGGCATCCAGAACGGCGGCATGGCGTCGGGCCTCGCCAACGAGATGGGGAAGATCGACACGGTCGGCCTCGCCGCGGCGGTCTTCATCCCCTGGATGAACATCTCGGGATCGCTGCTGGCCAACTACTGGCGTCGCCGCGGCGTCCGCGACCAGTGAGCGGTGTAGGCCCCACGCCTCACGGCGTTGGGCTTGTACCGAGCACCGTAAAAGCCGACGGCCGTAAGGCCGCGGGCGAACCTCGCTGAACGCAGCCTCTCGTGGCGGCAGGCCCCACGGCTCACAACGCTGGCCTTGTCGGAGCACGCATCGCTTATCGTCGACAGCGGCGCTGACGGGCTCTCGCGCTGTGAAGGACGAGCATCCCGACGGCGACCATTGGCACGAGGCCCGGCTCCGGCACGGCGCTCACCTGCGGCTGCCCGTCGTAGGGGCCGGCGTCGAAGAGCCCGACTGAAAGGAAGGACGCGGCATCGAGGATGTCCACGACGCCATCGTAGGTGAAGTCACCCTCGTTCCACGTGGCGGGCAGCCCCGTGTCGAATCGGCCTCCCGCCAGAAAGTTGGCGGCGTCCAGCACGTCCACCTGCCAGTCGAGATTGGTGTCGCTCGGGGCGGCGAACGAGAAACGAACGGAGCCGTCACCGTTGTCGAGCCAGCCGACGCTCCGCGGCACGTTTGCGGCGACCGCCGCCGCCGCAGCCGACGATGTGATGCCGCTCGTGCCGTTCCAGGAGCCGTCCCCCATGCCGCTGACGATCGCCGTCACGAGATCGGCGGCGGAGAGGCCGCCCGCCACGGTGATGGCGCCGCGGGCTACGTCGGTCAGCCCCCCCGCGTTCGGGTCGAGCCCGCCAACCGTCGTCGCGAGGCTGGCCGCCACCGCCAACGTGCCGCCTGCCAAGGGCCTGACGAGGCTCGCGGCCAGGGCCGCAGGATCGGCGAGCGCGAGCGTCCCCACCGCAATCGTCGTGCTCCCCGACAGGGTGTTGGCGGCATCCATGACGAGCGTTCCTGCCCCGGTCTTCGTCAGCGGCGTCGTGCCCGTGAGGAGCGGGTAGCCGGCGGCGGCCTGTGACTGCGTGCCGCTGGCAACGTTGATCGTGATCCCCGCCGACGACCGCGGCGTGAACACGAGGTTCAGGTCCGTCGATCCGGAGACGGCGAGGCTGAAGGTGCCCCCGTCGAGCGGGTTGCGAAATCCACCCGTGCCGTTCGTGGCCGACGTGTGCACGACGAACCGGTCGGCCGCGAAGCCGGTGATCCCGCGGCTCGCCGTCGCGATCGTCCAGGTGGCGTCCCTCGTGGCGTCGAAGTTTCGCGCGGTGCCGGACACGTCGGGGTTGGTGCCCGAGAGGGTCCAGAGGTCGATGGCGAACGGGTGCGCCGCGTCGGCCCCAATGTCGATCCGGCCGTCGACCCGGAGGCAGTCCCAGCCGCTGCCCACCGTGCCCGACGCGTCGAGGAGCTGCCACTGGTAGCGACCCGAGGCCCCGAGCGTGACGCCGCCCGCCACGGTGAGCGTGCCGGGGCTCGAGCCCGGTGCGATGGCGGCGCCATCGGCGACCACAAGGGCACCCGCAACCGTGCCGGATCCGCCGAGGGTCTGCAGACCGGGAACGACGTAGCCGCCAGGAACGGAGGTGACGTCGAACACGGCCGTCGACGACACGGTGACCAGCCGCGATGAGCCGAGCGAACCCGTGGGGTCGAGCGCCAGGGTTCCGGCCACGATCGTGGTGCTGCCCGTGTAGCAGTTGGCTCCCGACAGGGCCCACGTCGTGGCCCCGAGCTTCATCAGCGACAGCGGCCCGGAGCCGTCGGTCGCCGGGTCCTGGATGATGCCGACGACGCGGCTGACCGCCGGGGACGTGCCCGTCAGGGTGAGCATCCGCGGCGCCGCCGGCGTCGGGCTGGAGGTCGTAAAGGTGGCGCTAGTGAACGTCAGGCTGCCGGTGCCGCCGACGGAGATCATCCCGCCACCGGTCGCGGCGGTGCCGGAGCCGGCGCCGATCTGGAACTGCTTGTCGGACGATTCGCCCGTGCCGGTGTAGAGCAGGGTTCCCATGGACGCCTCGTTGCCGAGCCGGATCAGCCCGCCCATGCCGGTCGGCCCGGCCCGGGTGGTGGAGCCGATTCCGGGCACGGAGAGCGAGCGGTCGACCAGCATCGGCCCGGTGAACATGTTCGAGCCGGTGAGCGTGAGCCGGCCCCCACCCACCTGCTGAACCGAACCGGTTCCGACGATGATCCCGGAATGCGTGCCCGACGACCACGGGTAGTTGAACACCAGAGCCGCGTCATTCTGGATCGTGCCCAACAGCCTGCCGTTGGGCACGGTCGGCGAGAAGTAGCGGTCGTCGGAAGCGATCATCACGGTGCCCGATGCGATCACGGTGCCGCCCCCCGGAGCGCAGGTCCCGCCGATCCGCAGCGTGCCGGTCCCCTCCTTGCGAAGCACGCCGGTTCCCGTGATCGACGACACGCTGCGGACCACGTTCGAGCCGTCGAAGACCAGCGTGGCGTCGTTGACGATCGGTCCCTCGATGACGCCCGCGGCCCCGCCGAGGGCGAGCGTGCCCGTGACCACGGTGGTGACCCCCGTGAACGGACTGGAGCCGGTGAGCGACAGTCGCCCGGCCCCGAGCTTGCGGATCGCCCCCGACGTGCCGCTGATCGCAGCCGCGAAGGTGCTGTCGTCGCTGCGGTCGAAGACGACGGTGCCGGCGTTGCGGATCGGGCCGCTCAGCGCTCCCGTGGTGCCGCCCGCACCGATCGCGAGCGTGCCCGACGACACGACGGTCGTGCCCGTGTAGAGCTGATTGCCTGCGATCGCGAGCCGGCCTCCGCCGAGCTTGGTGACGCTCCCCGTGCCGCTGATCGTGCCGTTGAACGTGACGTCGTCGGCCCGATTGAAGGCCAGCGTGGCGTTGGTCGTGATCGGCCCCGTGACCCAGCCGGTGGTGCCGCCGGCCCCGATCGACAGCGTGCCCTGGGCGACCGTGAGCGGTCCGGCGAAATCGCTGCTGCCGGTCAAGCTCACCGATCCGGAGCCCCGCTTCGTCACCGCGCCCGTGCCGCTGATCGTGCCGGGGAACGTCGTGGACTGGCTGCCGTCGAAGACGATCGCCCCGTCGTTGGCGATCGCCGCGGCGATGCTGCCTGATCCAGCGTAGTCTCCGAAGGCGAGCGTGCCGGCGGAGACGGTGAGCAGGCCGGTGAAGGAGCTCGAGCCGCGGAGCGTGAGCACGCCGGATCCGAGTTTCGTGATCGTGCCGGTGCCGCTCAAGCTCGTTGTGACGACCGAGTCACCGAGCCGGTTGAACACCAGCCGGCCATCGGTGACGAAGCCCCCCGGGGCCTCGAGCGAGCCCTTCGATCCGCCGTCGCCGATGGTGATCGTACCGCCGGAGCCGAGCCGCACCGAACTGCTGCTGTCGCACCGCAGCGTCCCGCCGACGATCACCGTGCCTGCCCCGGCCACGGTGAGCGACGCCGCACTGCCGCCGATCGCAAGGTTGCCGGCGGTCGCAAAGGTGCCGCCGGTGATCGTCAGCGTGGCCCTGCTCGACGCGTTGGCGGCATCGCAGGCCAGGCGGCCGCCCGACATCTCCAGCCTGGCCGTGCCGACGCCCCCAAGGTCGAGCCTGCCGCCGATCGCCCATGTGCCGCCCGAGATGGTGGCGGTGGCTTCACCCCCCGAACTGCCGACCGTCGCGAGCGACGCGTTCGTGGCGGAGAGACGCCCATCCGACAGCCTGAGCGCGGCGGTCCCGTACTGACCGGCGGCGAACTCGCCTTGATCCCAGACGCCGCCGGTGATCCGGACGTCGGCACGACCACGACCTGTCCACCATGAGCCGAGGGAGGTGTAGCTGCTCGTGACCGTGCCGCCCGTAAGCGTGAAGGCACCGCTTCCGGACTGGCCGACGATGAAGTCGAAGCCCGCCCCGAAGGAGCCGCCGGCGACCACGAGGCTGCCGCTCCCCGTGGCATCCAAGCCGATGGTCGTCGACCGCCATGCCGTGATCGTGCCGCCATCCTGCCGGACGGTCGCCGTGCCGGACCCGCCGATGCTGAGCCTGCCGGTGGTGATCCAACTGCCGCTCGTGACGGTGACGGCCGCGGAGGACCCAGCCTGCTCGGCGAGCCACGAACCTGCGCCCTCGTCGCAGAAGACTACGCCGCCGTCGATGGACATCTCGGCCGCGCCCCAAATACCGATGCCGAGATTGGTGAAGTTCGCCCAGGTGCCCCCGGTGATCACCGCCGTGCCCCGGCCGCCGGCGAGCCGCCCCAGAAAGCCGGTGCCGTCTTCGATCCGCCCTCCCGACAGGCGGAGGGTGCCGGTTCCAGCTTCGCCGATCACGATGTCGCCGCGTCCGATCACGGCGCCGGACTGCAGCATGCCACTGGTGATCGAGACCGTGCCCACGCCTCCGGCGTCGCGGCCGACGTATCCCAGCGTGGTGGCCACGTTCCCGCCGTCGATCGTGAGATCTCCGCGTCCCGAGCCTCCGATCGTCAACGGCGCAGAGCACTCCCACCAGCCGCCGGTCAGTCCGACGCTGCCGCTCGCGAGCGCCGCCGAGCCCACGACGCCCGCGGCGCTGTCCACGCGGCCGTTGGCGATCGTGAGCGACCCGGTGCCGGAGCTGCCGACATGCAGATCGAGGGGCCACGTGTTCTGGACCGCCATCCGGCCAAAGGGGATCGAGGCGGCCAACTCGAGGGCGACGACGCCTGGAGCGGATGGCTTCGAGAGAAAGACGGTGCCGCCGGCCGTGATGGCGAACGCGCCTGTGCCCGAGATGATGCCGCCCGGATTGATCTGGCCGGTCTGGCCGAACTCGAGGAAGCCGTTGGCGACCACGGGACCGGTGAGGGAGGCTCCGTCGAGAAGCACGACGGCGTCACCCGGCAGGATCGTGCCGCCGCCCCATGCCGAGGAGTAGGTGGTGGTGGCGGCTCGCGACGATGCTCCGAAGACGCCGGCCAGGGCCAAGACCATGACCGGGAGCAGCCATGCGGACAAGGGCCTTGGCAACAAGGACCCGTGATCCCGCGCGACCCTCATGACGACCTCGGTTCGAAACACGTTCGTGGGCAGCTGTTCAGGGGAGCCGCCCCCCTTGACGCATGATAGATTCGCCAACAGCGCTGTCGCAAGCATCGGTCGCGTGAACAGCGACTGTTGAATCGACTGCGACGATCTATCCGCGATCAACGTCCACTGGCTGTGAGGGTCCGCTTGTGGAAGTGCCCTCGACCGCCCTATTCTTTCACTGAGTTCTTCCATCGAGGAACCGCGTCCCCCGGGTCATACGCTTCGCACGTGATCCTCGCGCTCGACCGCGCGGCCAGTGAAAGCCGACCGGCCGTGAGGCCGCGGGCAAACCACGCTGGACGTTGCGTCTGGTGGCGGTTCGCCCCACGCCTCACGGCGTTGGGCTTGGACAAACGGACGCCCGAGATTCAAGTTTGACCCGTATCAGGAGTCGCTCACCATGCTGCCTTCACCATCCATCACCCGTGCCTGCCTGCTCCTGGCGATCGTACCGCTCGCCGCACTCAGCGGCCCGGCAGCCCGCGGGCAGACGGCCGTGGCCGTATCACCCGCCCAGGAAGCCGCCATCGAGGCGGGCATCCGCGACCTCTCCGCCCAGTGGTCGACCGCGTACCTGAAGAATGATCCCGCGATCCTCGAGCGGATCTGGGCTCCAGATTTCGTCTACGTGGAGCCGTCGGGCCATCGCTTCACCAAGGCGGAGGGGATCGCCGCACTGAAGGCGGGCGGCGAGCAGCACACCGTCTCCGAGGCCAGTTCGATCGACGTGCGGGTCTACGGCGGCGGCACCGTGGCGGTCGACATCGGCGACTACACCGAGGCGGGTCGCGACAAGGATGGCAGACCCTTCGAGCGGAAGTCGCGGTTCACGAATGTCTGGGTGCTCAAGGACGGCGCCTGGCGGTGCGTGAGCGGCCACGCGTCGCTGATCCCTGCCACGCCCTGAAGAAGACCGCCTCGGGCGGCTGATGCTACCGGACCATGCGGCCGCCGCCCGCAGGTTGCCAACCTGTGGCTACGTTCGGCATGAAGTTCACGAGCCGCCTACGGCTCACTGGCGCGGATCGATCAGCACGATGCCGTCAGGACCCGACAGTACCGTCCGGCGACCAGCCCCCGGCTCGCGAAGCACGCCGGCGTCGTCGGCCGACGCCTCGGGCGTCATCGCCACGACCGCGCGGGCCACGGTGTCGTCGAGCGTGCCCAGCGGCGCGAGCGAGCCGCCGCCGAGCAGAATCGCCACCGGATCCGAGTCGGCGCTCGAACAAATCACAGCCTTGCCGGGATGGGCGAGCCGCATCTCACGAACCTGCCGGGCCGTCTGCTCGGGCGACCGCCCCTTCGGCCCCTTCCACGCCCGCAGCTGCTGCCGCGGCGCGAGCCGTTCGCCGCCAGGCGGCGCGTAGGGCGTGCCGTCCGCGGTGTACCACCAATACTTGAGGTCGATGACATCCACCTCCTTCGCGAGGGCCGCGTCAGCAAGGACCACGTCCTGCACGTCCCGCGTGCAGGACAGTGCCACGAGCACCCGCTTGCCGGTCTCGCGCCGCCAGT
>Ga0315902_10006658_pt1 | contig 15939 bp, 11 predicted proteins | sample LakEriMetagenome_9_FD_203523 | JGI IMG/M metagenome (GOLD analysis project Ga0315902, IMG submission 203523) | Freshwater fungal communities from buoy surface, Lake Erie, Ohio, United States - Buoy 12 MA117 | ecosystem: Environmental > Aquatic > Freshwater > Lake > Lake biofilm | place: USA...
GGCTTCCTGACGGTGCTCGTCCCTCCAAGCCCCGAGCGCCAGCGAGGGGTTCACGCCCGGAGGTCAGGCAGAGCCTCGCGTGTCTCGACCGCCGATCCCCATCGCTCACGCGATTGGGCTTCCTGACGGTGCTCGTCCCTCCAAGCCCCGAGCGCCAGCGAGGGGTTCACGCCCGGAGGTCAGGCAGAGCCTCGCGTGTCTCGACCGCCGATCCCCATCGCTCACGCGATTGGGCTTCCTGAAGACGGAGCGGCTTACTGCCGGCAGGACGCCGGCCTCGTAAGCGGACGGGGCCAGGATGGCCCGCCCGCGCGAATCAGTGCGTCAGCTTCTTGTAGCGGAAGCGGTGCGGCTCGTCGGCGGCCAGGCCGAGCCGTTCCTTGCGACTCCGCTCGTACACCTCGAAGTTGCCTTCGCAGACGTGCACGTAGCCGTCACCCTCGAAGGCGATGATGTGCGTCGCCAGCCGGTCGAGAAACCAGCGGTCGTGGGTGATCACCACCACCGAGCCCGCGAAACTCGTGATGCCTTCCTCGAGCGACCGCAGCGTGTCCACGTCGAGGTCGTTGGTGGGCTCGTCGAGCAGCAGGAGATTCGCCCCGCCCCGGAGCAGCTTCGCGAGATGCACGCGGTTGCGTTCGCCGCCGGAGAGCGTGCCCACCTTCTTCTGCTGGTCCGGCCCCATGAAGTTGAACTTGGCGACGTAGCTCCGGGCGTTGACCGCTCGCTTGCCCAGTTCGATCGTGTCGTGGCCCTCCGAGATCTCCTCGAACACCGTCTTGTTCGGGTCGAGGGCGTCGCGGTTCTGGTCGACGTAGCCGATGTCCACCGTGGAGCCCACCTTGACCGTGCCGGAATCGGGCTGCTCCGCGCCGACGAGCATTCGGAAGAGGGTCGTCTTGCCGGCGCCGTTGGGGCCGATGATGCCCACGATGCCGCCCGGCGGCAGCTTGAACGAGAGGTTCTCGAAGAGGAGCTTGTCGCCAAAGGCCTTGGAGATGTTGTCGACGTCGATCACCTGGTCGCCGAGCGGGCGGCTGGCGGGAATGAAGATCTCGATGTCCTGATCCCGCACCGCCGCCTGCTCCGCGGCGAGCTTCTCGTACGCCGCCAGACGAGCCTTGCTCTTGGCCTGCCGTGCCTTGGGCGACATCCGCACCCACTCGAGTTCCTTGTCGAGGGTTTTCTGGCGGGCGCTGACCTGCTTCTCCTCGAGTTCGAGGCGGGCCTTCTTCTGCTGGAGCCACGACGAGTAGTTGCCCTCGAAGGGAATCCCACGGCCGTGATCGACCTCGAGGATCCACTTGGCGACGTTGTCGAGGAAGTAGCGGTCGTGGGTCACGGCTACCACGGTGCCGGTGTACTCTGCCAGGTGCCGCTCCAGCCAGTTGACGCTCTCGGCATCGAGGTGGTTGGTGGGCTCGTCCAGCAGGAGCAGGTCGGGCTTCTCCAGCAGCAGTTTGCAGAGGGCGACCCGGCGGCGCTCGCCGCCGGAGAGGTTCGTCACGCCCCAGTCGCCCGGCGGCAGGTTCATCGCGTCCATGGCGATCTCGACCTGCCGGTCGAGGTCCCAGAGGTTCTTGACGTCGATCTCGTCCTGCACCGTCGCCTGCTCGGCCAGGAGCTTCTCCATCTCCGCGTCCGAGAGCGGCTCGCCGAGCCGGGCGTTGATCTCCTCGAACCGGCGGAGCACGGCCCGCGAGTGGTCGACGGCCTCCATCACGTTCTCGAACACGGTCTTGTTCGGATCGAGCTTCGGCTCCTGCTCGAGATAGCCCACCGTGTACCCCTCCGCCAGCCGGGCCTCTCCGTCGTACTCTTTGTCGATGCCCGCCATGATCTTCATCAGCGTGCTCTTGCCGGCGCCGTTGCGGCCGAGCAGGCCGATCTTCGCACCCGGATAGAAGGCAAGGTTGACGTTCTTGAGAAGTTCGCGCTGCCCGAACTTCTTGTTCAGGTCGCTGATCTGGAAGATGAAGGCGGGGCCCATCGGTTGAACGGTGCTCGTGAAAAGAGGAACGGGACGGGAAACTGTCGGGCCTCCGATCCTAGCAAAACCCCGGCGCGACATGAGGGGCCGTTGCTGCTCCCCGGGGCATGGACTACGATGCTCGCGGCCCCTGAAATGTGGGATTTTGTTTTCAGCGCCGCGGATTTGCCGCACCGCCGACGAGGAGTTGCCCATGCCCGACTACGTCCATCCCGAAGTGCTCGTGTCGACCGAGTGGGTGGCCGAGCATCTCTCCGACCCGCAGGTGCGGATCGTCGAGTCGGACGAGGACCGCGCCCTCTACACGCAGGGTCACATCCCCGGTGCCGTCGAGATCGACTGGGCCGTCGACCTGCAGTGCCCCGTCGTTCGCGACTACATCGACCGGGCCGCCTTCGAAAAGCTCTGCGCCGAGCGGGGCATCACCCCCGACACCACGGTGGTCTTCTACGGCGACAAGAACAACTGGTGGGCCTGCTACGCCTTCTGGGTGTTCAAGCTCTATGGCCACAAGGACTGCCGGGTCATGAACGGCGGCCGCAAGCGTTGGGAACTCGACGGTCGGGCCTGGTCGAACGAGCGCGTCTCGTATCCGCGGGCCCACTACACCGCCCAGGAGCAGGACGGCACGATCCGGGCCCTCCGCGACGAGGTGCTCAAGCACACGAAGGCGGGCAGGCAACTGCTCGACGTCCGCAGCCCGGAGGAGTATCGCGGCGAGCGGATGCACATGCCCGACTATCCCAACGAAGGGGCCGTTCGCGGCGGCCACATCCCGGGCGCCCTCAACGTGCCATGGCCGATGAACTGCCACGACGACGGCACCTTCAAGTCGGCCAAGGATCTCGAGAAGCTCTACATCAAGGAGCTGAAGATGAAGCGGCGGTCGCCCACGATCGCCTACTGTCGGATCGGCGAGCGATCGAGCCTGACGTGGTTCGTGCTGAGATACCTACTTGGATTCGGCAACGTGAAGAACTACGACGGCTCGTGGCTCGAGTGGGGCAACGCCGTTCGCGTGCCGATCGCCAAGGGCGCGGAGCCGGGCGGCGCCGCAGCCGGGTCGGCGGCGCCGGCGATGCACGCCTGAGCCATGGCGAGCGTGCGAGAACGGCTCGACGAGCTGGTCGGCGAGTTTGCCGATCTTGACGCCCGAGAGAAGCTGGAGTTGCTCGTCGACTTCGCCAACGGGCTGCCGCCGCTAACGCCAGAGTACCAGGCGCGGAAATCGGTCGAAGACCGCCGCGTGCATGAGTGCCAGACACCCGTCTTCCTGTGGATGGAGTCGGCCGGCGGCACGGCCCGGCTGGTCGCCGAGGTGGCGCCGGAGGCTCCCACGGTAAAGGGCTTCGTGGCCATTCTCGCCGAGGCGATCAACGGCCGGCCGGCGGTCGACGTGGCCACGATCTCCGACGACATCCTCGACCGGATGGGCCTGGCCGACGTCCTCGGTATCCTGAGAACGCGAGGGCTGCGGGCGATCGTCGCCCGCGTGAAGCGGGCATTCGCAGAGCAGGCGGCCGGCTGACCGGCTTGATCGACACGTTCGACCTCGAGAAAAGGACGCGCCCATGTCGCCCGCGGAAAAGGTGGTTGCCGGCATCGATCTTGGCGGCACGGCCATCAACTACACCTTTCTCGACGAGCGGGGCGAGTTTCTCATCGAGGGGCTTTGCGAGCATCCGGCCCGGAGCATCGAGGGACCCGACATCTGCATCGGCCAGATCGCTGACGGCCTCGAGATGGCGTGCGGCAGGGCGGGCGTCGACCGCGGGAAACTCGTCGCGGTGGGCCTCGACACCCCGGGGCCGGCAAGCGGGTCCGGGGTGCTCAGCAAGAAGGGCTCGACGAACTTCGTCCACCCAGCATGGGCCGGCTACGACATGCGGGCCGGCCTCGAGTCGCGGCTCGGCCTCCCGGTCACCTACCTCAACGACGGCAACGCCGCGGCCCTCTGGGGTCACGTCGCCATCTTTGGATCCGACAACACCGCCACCAGTGTCTCGGCGATCATCGGCACGGGCCTCGGCGGCGGCGTGATCGTGGGCGGCCGGGTGGTCACCGGCCGCAACGGCTTCGGTGGCGAACTCGGCCACGTGCTGATACCCCACGAGTCCGTGTCGGGCATCGAGGGCGTCGTGCCGGCCTGCAACTGCGGTCGCACCGGTGACCTCGAATCGCTCTGCTCGCTGACGGCCATCCGCCGCACACTCCTGCCCCACTTCCTGAGCCGGAATCCCGGCCACCCCCTCGCCGCGCAGGAGATCGGCGACGCAGCCAAGCAGGTTCGCGGGCTGGCGGAGCGGGGAGACGCGATGTGCCGCGACATCTTCCGCGTGCAGGCCCACGCCCTCGGCCTGTTCTTCGACGAGATGATCAACGTCTTCGATCCCGACGCGCTGATCGTCGGCGGCGGAGCCGTGGAGACCTCCGCCGAGTTTCGCCGCTGGTTCCTCGACGAGATCCGCAAGGGCATGCCATCCCAGCGGGAGGAGCAGGCCGGTCTCCCGATTCACGTGATGCCCACCGGCGATTCGGCAGGGGCGCGCGGCGCCGCTCTCGACGCCGCGCGGATGGTCCGCGAGCGACGGCTCTGAGGCTTGCCATGCGATTTGTCCCGACCGCGTTGGTGGCCATGCTCGCCGCATGGCCGGCGGCTGGCCGGGCCGCCGATCCGCTTCACGATCTCGTGGTCTATGGGGCGACATCCGGGGGCATCGTGGCGGCGATCCAGGCCGAGGCCATGGGCCGCTCGGTCGTGGTCGTCGAGCCGAGCAGCCACCTCGGCGGCCTGACCGCCGGCGGCCTCGGGGCCACCGACATCGGCAACAAGGCGGCGATCGGCGGGCTGTCGAGGGAGTTCTATCGGCGGGTTGGTCGCCACTATGCCGATCCCGCAGCCTGGATCCGCGAACGCAAGGACGACTACGAGAACCGCCGCAAGGCGCCCGGCGAACTCGAGATGTGGACCTTCGAGCCGCACGTGGCCGAACAGATCTACCGCGACTGGCTGGCCGACGCGGGCGTCGAGGTGGTGACGGGCGAGCGACTCGACCTCGACGGCGGCGTGGTCAAGGACGGGGTGGCGATCCGTTCGATCCGGATGGAGTCGGGGCGCACGTTCGCCGGCCGGATGTTCATAGACGCCACCTACGAGGGCGATCTCATGGCCGAGGCCGGAGTGGCCTTTCACGTGGGCCGTGAGGCCAACGCCACCTACGGCGAGACGCTCAACGGCATCCAAATGGCCCGCGCGACGAAACACCAGTTCACCCACGACGTCGATCCCTACGTGGTGCCCGGCGATCCGACAAGCGGCCTGCTGCCGCTGATCTCGCCCGATCCGATCGGCACGGACGGCGCCGGCGACGCCCGCGTGCAGGCCTACTGCTTTCGCATGTGTACCACCGACGTGCCGGAGAATCGGGCCGACTGGCCGAAGCCGGCGACCTACGACGAAAGAACCTACGAACTGCTGCTGCGGAACTTCGAAGCTGGCGACCACCGGGTGCCCTGGAGTCCCGTGCTGATGCCCAATCGCAAGACCGACACCAACAACAACTTCGCCGTCAGCACCGATTTTCTCGGGGCGAACTCCGACTACCCGTGCGGCGACCACGCGACGCGGGAGCGGATCGTGGCGGCGCATCGCGACTACCAGCAGGGCCTGATGTGGACGCTCGCGAACCATCCGCGGGTGCCGGACGAGGTGCGGGGGCACTTTCGTCAGTGGGGGCCGGCGCGGGACGAGTTCACCGACAGCGGCCACTGGCCGCACCAACTCTACGTCCGCGAGGCCCGCCGGATGGTGGCCGACGTCGTGATGACGCAACACCACTGCCAGCAGCGGGACGTGGCCGACGACCCCGTCGGCCTCGGCGCCTACAACATGGACTCCCACAACGTCCGCCGTCTCCTGACACCGGCAGGCAACGTCCGCAACGAGGGAGACATCCAGATCGGCGTCTCGCCCTACCGGATCTCGTACCGCAGCATCCGGCCGAAGCGTGAGGAGTGCGTCAACCTGCTCGTCCCGGTCTGCCTCTCGGCCTCTCACATCGCCTACGGCTCGATCCGCATGGAACCCGTGTTCATGGTGCTCGGGCAGTCGGCGGCCACGGCGGCGTGCCTGGCGCTGGAGGCGGGCGTGGCCGTGCAGGACGTCGGCTATGACCGGCTCCGCGAGCGGTTGCTCGCCGACGGCCAGGTGCTCGACTGGAAGGGACCGGCACGCAGGGCCACTCGCGAGCCGGCCACGATGCAAGGCGTGGTGGTCGACACGCCGGCAGCCGCGCTGACGGGCGACTGGGCCACGAGCCACTCCGTCGGCGGCTTCGTGGGCGATGACTACCTTCACGATGCCGACGAGGGGAAGGGCCTGAAGACGGCCACGTTCACACCTACGCTGCCCGTCGCCGGTCGGTACGAGATCCGCGTGCACTCCGTGGCCAGCGGCAACCGCAGCGGCGCCGTGCCCGTCAGGGTGCGGCACCCCGGGGGCGAAACCTCCGTCACTATCGATCAGCGCGACCCGCAGGCCGCAGCAGCGGGTGCCGTGATTGGCACGTTCGACCTGCCGGCCGGCGTGGCGACGAGCGTCGAGATCTCGAACGCCGGCACGACCGGCCACGTCATCGCCGACGCGGTGCAGTTCATCCCCGTCGCGAGCCAGGATGCCGAGCGGCCGTAGGGCCCGCGGGCTCGTGGTGATCCGGCGATGTGCTGCGAGAGGCGCTCCGTCGAGATCCCCATCGCTGACGCGATTGGGCTTCCTGAGGGAGAAAGCGAGGGGCTGCCCGTGCCATGGAGCCGGCGTTGCTGACGAGCGAAGCCATGGATGGCGAAGCGACGTCAGCATCGAGCGAGCGCAGGGCAGGATGCCCGCAGCGAGCGTCCGGCGACATGGCATGGGCAGGCCTGAGCCGGGTGGCGAGACCGGCACATCCCCATCGCTGACGCGATTGGGCTTCCTGAGACACGAGCGTCAGGCGACCCGGTCGATGACCGGAAGCGCCGGCAGGCCGTTGGGCTGCAGCTGCAGGGAGGGGGAGGGGAGCGGCGCCGACTCGTCCCGGCCGCGACGCGGGGGCCCGAGGAGCATGAGCCTCGCCGTGGCGAGCAGGCCGCCGAGCGAGCCGAAAGTGGCTTCCACGGCCGCGGGCTCGTAGCCGCAGTGCACCATGCAGTCGCCGCACTTGGGATTGCCGCTGGCCCGGCCGTAGCCGTCCCAGTCGGTCTCCTCCATCAGTTCGCGAAACGTCGTCGCATAGCCCTCGTCGAGGAGGTAGCAGGGCCGCTGCCAGCCGAAGAGGTTGTAGGTGGGCGTGCCCCAGGGCCGGCACTCGAGGTCCCAGTCGCCCTTGAGAAACTCGAGGAACACGGGCGACTGATTGAACTTCCAGCGGGCGGGAGCGGCGTCGAGGATGCGCCGGAAGAGCGATTGGCTCCGCCGCCGCGACAGAAAGTGGTCCTGATCCGGCGCCTTCGAGTAGGAGTAGCCCGGCGAGATCATCATGCCCTCCACGCCGAGGGCCATGACCTCGTCGAAAAACGTCCGGTAGCGAGCCGGATCGGCGTCGGTGAAGAGCGTCGAGTTGGTCGTGACGCGGAAGCCTGCCCGACGGGCCGCGCGGATCGCCGCCACGGCCGCGTCGTAGACGCCCTCGCGGCAGACGGCGTGGTCGTGCTCCTCGCGGGGTCCGTCGAGGTGCACCGAGAAGGCCAGGTACGGCGACGGCCGGAACCGGGGCAGCATCTCTTCGAGCTTGAGCGCGTTGGTGCAGAGGTAGAGGTATCGCCGCCGCGCCACGATCCCCTCGACGATCTCCAGGATCTGCGGGTGGAGCAGGGGCTCGCCTCCCGGAATCGAAACGATCGGAGCGCCGCACTCCTCGACGGCGGTGAAGCACTGCTCGGGCGTGAGGTGCGAGCGGAGCACCTCGACGGGATGCTGGATCTTGCCGCAGCCCCCGCAGGCGAGGTTGCAGCGAAAGAGCGGTTCGAGCATGAGCACGAGCGGATAGCGGTCGTTGCCGCGAAGCCGCTGCACGGCCACGTGCCGGAGAACCGCCATCATCTGGCCGACAGGAACGCTCATGCCACCATCTCCCGTCGCAGCGCCGCCGCGACCCGGTGCGCCCGGGAGAGCGCGATCAGCGGAAAGTAGATCGGATACCAGTGATACTTGAGGTAGAAGACCTTCGGGAATCCCGTGCCGGTGAACTCCCGCTGCTCCCAGGTGCCGTCGGCCTCCTGGCGGGCGACGAGCCAGTCGACGCCGCGGCGGACGGCTGCGGAGTCGCCCCGACCTGCGGCCAGAAGGCCCGCCACGGCCCACGCCGTTTGCGACGCCGTCGGCATGCCCACGCCGGCGAGGCCGCGGTCGGCGTAGCTCTCCGGCGTCTCGCCCCAGCCGCCGTCGGCCTGCTGGTGGGTCTCCAGCCACGTGGCCCCGCGGAGCACCGCCGGATCGTCGAGGGGAATGCCGATGGCCCTCAGGCCCTCGAGGACCTGCCAGGTGCCGTAGACGTAGTTCACGCCCCAGCGGCCATACCAGCCGCCGTCGGCCTCCTGCGACCGACGCACGTAGGCGAGGCCGCGATCCACCGCCGCGTGGCCGGGCCGCAGGCCGATCTTGCCGAAGGCCTCCAGCACCCGGCCCGCGAGATCGGGCGAACTTGGGTCGATCATCGCGTTGTGATCCGCGAACGGCACCTTGCAGAGAAACTCGCTGTTGTTGTCGCGATCGAACGCGCCCCAGCCTCCGTCGGCGTTCTGCATGGCCGTCAGCCATGTCGCCGACCGGCCGATCGCGTCCGTGACGGCCGCGCGACGGTCGGACGCCGGCGCCGCCGACCGCCAGGTCGCCAGCGCGATCACCACCATCGCGGTGTCGTCGACATCGGGATAGAACTGATTGGCGTATTCGAAGCACCAGCCCGCCGGCTCGGCCGAGACCCGGTCGGCCCAGTCGCCGGCGAAGCGGATCTCGTTGGCCAGCAGCCAGTCGACGGCGTGGTCGGCCGCGGCCCGCGCTGCTGCGCCGTCCGCGTGGATGGCGGCCGATTCGACCACGGCGATCGTGGTGATGGCGGTGTCCCACACCGGCGAGCGACAGGGCTCGAGCCGCGTGATGCCGTCTGGCTCGCGCTCGACGAGGCCGTCGAGCCGGCTCCAGGCCTCGACGAGTTCGGGATCGTCGTCCCGACAGCCCATCGATTTCAGGGCGATGATGCTCCAGACCATGGGCGGAAAGATCGCGCCGAGTCCGTCGCTGCCGGCAAACCGGTCGAGCATCCAGCGGCGACAGGCCTGGATCGCCCGCGGCCGCAGCGGCGTCAGGCCCAGCGCCTCGCAGGTCTTGATGACGCGATCGATGCCGCGAAAAAAGCAGGCCCAGAAGCTCGTGTCGGCGGGTCGCGGCGGACCGCGGCGATCGAGGTCGTCGAAGAGTTCGGCGATGCCGTGTTCGGCCGGCACGCGCCGCAGAGGCTTGAAGGCCCACATCAGCGACAGCGGCACGATCATCGTCCGCGACCAGGCCGACACGCGCGACAGGTTCACGGGGAACCAGCGCGGCAGGAGAACGGCCTCCGGCGGGACGGCCGGGCAGGCAGAGTACGGCATCTGGCCGAGCAGCGCGAGATAGAACCGCGTGAAGCTGTTCACGGCCCATGGGCCACCGGCCTCAGCGATCGCCCGGCGGGCCCGCACGAGCGGCGGCTCTTCGGCGGCGTGGCCGACGAGTTTGAGGGCGAAATACGCCTTCACGCTGGCACTGACGTCGACAGGGCCTCCCGGATAGATCGCCCAGCCGCCGCCGGGCTGCTGCTCGGCGAGGATGCGATCGACGGCACCGGGCACCCGGGGGTCGTCGAGCCTCCCGGACCAGGCGAGCAGGAGCAGATATTCGCTCTCGAGGATCGTGTCGCCTTCCAGGGGCGCTCTCCAGTGGCCATCGCGCGACTGCCGGTCGAGGAGCCACCGCGCCGTGCGGACGATCGCCTCCGCATCGGCGACATCATCCGCGGCCGCCCTGGCGGCCTGGCGACGCGGCATCCGCTGCTGGCTCGGCCCGCGCGGCGACGACGCCGCCGTGCCGCTCGGCGACTCGCCCAAACGAGGCTGAAGGCTCTCGGCGACGGGTCCGGTGAAAGTCATGCGTCCATCCCTGCGTTCGTGCCGTGCGGGCGATCCTTCACCCGATGCTGGAAAACAGGCCGGAGGATAGAGAACCCTCGACCGCCCCGACAAGTGCGGACGGCCGGAGAGGACGGGAGGTCCGGACGTGCCAGGAGGGGCTGGGCCACCCAGGCGGCAACTCCGGGAGAATGGGTCGACTTTGCCGCCCGCCGATCACGCCGCTTCCGCACTGGCGGTTGGGAGGCTCACCACGACTCGCGTGCCCTCGCCGGGCCTCGACTCGACCGCCAACCTGCCGCCATTCGACTCGATCAGCCGTAACGCCTTCGGCAGGCCGAGCCCGATGCCGCGGCCGGCATCGCGGCCGCAGTGAAACGGATCGAACGCCCGCCGCATGGCATCCCCGTCCATGCCATGCCCGTCGTCGGCCACCGTCACGCGGCAGGCGGTGGCGGCCAACGATGCTTCGACCACGACGCGGCCCCCCTCGCTCGCGGCCTCGATCGCGTTGGCAATGAGAGCCCGCACGGCCTCGCCAACCTGGGCCGAATCGGCCCGCACCGTCACCGGCGCCGGGGGCGGACTGTACTCGAACCGCACCCGCTTCGACTCAGCCACAGGCCGGACCGCCTCCACCACCGGCCGCAGCACGTCGTGCACGTCGACATCCATGGGATTGGGTCGCGGCGGCCGTGCGAACACCATCAGCCCGCCGATCATGTCCCGCGCTCGAAATGCCTGATCGACGATCGTCGCCAGCTTCCGCCGCCGCTCGGGATCCCGCTCGTCGACGAGCAGCGCCTGAGCCCGCGCCGCGATGTTCGCCAGCGGGTTGTTGATCTCGTGACCTGCGCCGTAGGCGAACGCCCGCACGGCCTCGAGACGCGCCTCGAACACCGCCGCGTCGAATTCTGAATCACCTGGCCGCACACCATCCATGGCCGCGCCTCCACCAATGCTCGAGGCCGCCCGCGCCCCGGAGGGGGACGCGGGCGGCCCGGCAAAACCGTATGAAACGCCGTCGATCAGGAGCCGGAACCAGCCACGCCCGACTCGATGTCGAGCAGGCCGCAGATCCGGTCGACCAGCACCTCCGCCTCGAACGGCTTCTGAAGGAACTCGTTGGCGCCCGAGGCCTTGAGATCCTCGATCTTATCGGGCTCGCACATGCCCGAGATGCAGATGATCCGCACCTCGTCCATCGTGGAGTCGCTGCGCACACGCTGGCAGACTTCCTTGCCATTGATGTCGGGCAGCATCACGTCGAGCACGATCAGGTCGGGACGGTAGTCCTTGACCATCATGCCCGCATCGAAGCCGTTGTTCACGCTCCGCGTCTCGAAGCGGCCGTCCCGCTCGAGCACGTCGGTGATCAGCTCGACGAGATCCTGGTCGTCGTCGACGACGAGAATCTTCCGCCGCCCGCTCTCGAGGGCATCGGTCGGAATGCCGTTGTCCCTCATGAACAGGAACAGCTGATCACGCGGAATCCTGCGGAACCGGCTGCCCGGCACGCGGAACCCCTTCAGCTGCCCCGAATCGAAGCAGCGGATGATCGTCTGCTGGCTCACCTTGCAAATCTTTGCGGCTTCGCCAGTCGTATAAACGGTCTTTTGCATGTACCACCCTCTCCCTAGCCGTGGTGCAGCTAGTAAAAAACGGTGCCCGGGGCCTCCTCACCGGCGACTCAGCCCCGAACGCCTAGGCCTCCTTGCCAAGAACACTCATCCAGACCCACCGAGCGTCCGTCGACGTCGCACTCCGTGCTCTCGACGCCAACGGGTGTTTCGAACCAGAGCCCGCAAGGATTCGGGACGGACGGGGAAAGAAGGGGAAGGAGAACTCCGTTCCTCACCTTGCCTCCGTGCATGCCATCCTTGCCAGACAACCCAACTCTACAGGTCGCTTCCACGGCGAGTCAATATCGACCCAGTCGGCGCAAACGCCTTGCCCGCAAGGGCTTTACGTGAAGCCGCCAAACGCTCTGAGGATTCAGGCCCCTTCGTCTCACGCAGACTCACGAGGGCACGACGACCTCGAGCAGTTCAATCGCGGGCTGGCCACCGACGAGAATCTCCGCCACGCGGCCGCTGAGAAGTCCGGCGGCGTCGATCAAGCCGCGCAGGTGAGGACCGGGCTCGATCCGCACGAGACTCACCCGATGCACGTCGCAGAGCAATCCGGCTTCGATCAGGATTCTCCCCAGCGGCACGGCCGCCCGACGGATCGCGGCGGCGGTCGCGGAATCGACGGCAGCGAGATCGATCCGCACGATGCCGTACTGCACCACTCGGCCATCGGGCCGCACGAGAAGGATCTCGCGAGCGTAGCGTCCGCATCCTCCCTCGGTGGCATTCCGCTCCGCCACGACCCGCACGTCGAGACGGCAGGCATGATGCCGCTCCATCGTCACCGTCATGTGGCTGCGGTGGTCGAGCAGCCGACGATCGACGGCCGGCAGGTCGCCGGCGGCAACGGCGGTGATCGTGCCGAACGACGCCACGTCCGGGCAAAACAGCTCGATGAGGCCAGCGGCGCGGCCCGCGGCGTCGGCATGATCTGACGGCGTTGGCGCCGTGGTCATCGTCCGCCCGTCGCCGCGGCAGGCACGGCGAGATCAAGCAAAAACTCGAGCACCTCGCGGAGCCGTGGCATCCCGCAGGCGGCAACCGCCTCGCCGGCAAGTCGTCGCTGCTCCGCAGCGATTCGCGTCGCCCGCGCTGTCACGCCCGCTCGTTCGTAGAACCGGCGAACCTCGCCAAGAGCCGCGGCATCGCCGGCCTGCCGCGCCCGGCCTGCAGCCTCGATGAGCGCCGGTCGATCGGCCGTCCCCAGGCCCTCGACCGCCAGCGCCCACAGGAGCGTGGGCCGGCCTCCGATCAGGTCGCCGGCGGCGCGGCGGTCGTTCTCCAGGTCGCCCGCCCAGTCCTTGAGGTCGTTGAGCACCTGGAAACCGCTGCCGACATGCAGGGCGTAGCGGTCGAGCGCCGCCACCTTCGCGGGCGAGGCGCCCGCGAGCCGAACCCCAAGGGCCACGGCCGCTTCGAAGGCGGGCGATGTCTTGAGCCCGTAGATCTCCAGGGCCTCTCCCGGCGTCAGCAGGCGGGCGGGCATGCCCGCCGCCGCGCCGTCCCGCCACCAGAGTTCCGCCCCCTGACCGCGAGCCAGTCGCACATGCGCGTCGGCGAGGATTGCCACCGCATCGCGAATGGTGGCGGCATCGAGGCCCGGCAGGGAAGCCATGATGCGATACCCCACGCCGAGCAGGTAGTCACCGGCGTTCACCGCCGAGGGCACGCCCACCTCCTCGTGCAGGGTGGCGCGGCCGTAGCGGATCTGGTCGGAGTCTTCGATGTCGTCGTGGACGAGCGAGGCCTTGTGGAAGATCTCGATCGCCACCGCCGCGGCCTTCGCCGACCCGCGAGCCGTGCGACGATCCGAGGTGAATCCGGCCGCCCGCGACTCCGGGCGGTCGGCAAGATCCGCGGTGACGGCATCGAAGGCCGCCAGCGTGACAAACGGCCGCAGGAACTTTCCGCCGCGTGCCAGAAAATCGCCCGACATCCCGGCGGCCGCATCCAGTGGCAGCCAGGCCGCCGGTTCGGCGCCCGCGCCGCCAAGCCCACCCGGCATGCCCAGATGATCCGCGAGCGCGTGCAGGGATCCTGCCTCGAACATGCCCGCGGCCTCGCGGAGCAGCGGGAGATAATCGCCGACCGGCGCCGCGTCTCCACCGGCCACGCCGAGCAGGCCGAGCACCCAGTCGACGTCGATCGCCGACTCGGCGAGCGCGTCGCCGCACGTGCCGCTCGGCGATGCGACGGGCTGGTACGGCACCGCCGCGATCGGCAACGCGAAGGCCGGGAGCATGGCGAACGCCTTCTCGAGATCCGAGAGGCGGGCCACGCCGAGAACGCCATCGTATTGTCCGGTCAACAGCGAGCCGATCGCCGACACGGCCTGCGACGTCGATTCGACGACCCAGCCCTGATCGCGTGCGGCCGCCCAAATCGTGGCGATGCCGCACGAGGGACCGCAGACGTGGGGCACACCGCTGCCGCCCGATTCGGCAGCCAGCGGACAGTCCGGCAGGAGCAGCAGCCGACGTCCTGAAGCCACCCCGGCGAGCCGATCCCGCCAGTGCTCGGAGACCAGCGCGACCATCGTCCATCCGACCACGTCTTCGGGAGCCCCGGCGCGCTGCACGATTCGCTCGGCCTGCTCGCGGAGTCCGGCGGCTGAGCGGGCGGCGGGGGGCATGCCCTCGGCCTTCCACGAGGCGACGCAATCGGCCGCCATCGCCCGCAGCCGGTCCCGTATCTGCCGCGAGCCCGGGCAGGAGTGGCCGGGAACAGCCCTGGGCAGAGTCACTGAGGCCCCGGCATTCACGTCAACCGCCGCATGGTGCACGAGACATCTCTCAGGAGGGAGCGAGAGGCCAGTGGGCCGCCGAATCGCCAGGAGAAGCGTAGGAGCACCACCGCCGGGTGTCGAGTGTCGGAATCGTCAACTCCCCGCCTTTTCCGCAGCGCACGGCTCGAAAAACGCCGGCAGCAACGAATCGACCCGGAGCAGGCCCGCGCGGGAGAGCACGGGCTGCGGGACGATCTTCGCAACCCAGCCCTCGCCGGCCAGACGCTCCCAGACGCCCCCCCATTCGACGAGCGGATCGACACCATACTTCGCGGCCAGTCGCCGGGTGTCGATGGTGCCCTTCTTGAGGCCGAGGATCAGTTCGCGGATCAGCAGTTCGCGCTGCGTCGGCCGCAGGCCGCGATGGACCGGCAGCCGGCCGGCCTCCACCGCCTCGAGATACGGATCCCAGTGCGGCTCGTTCTGGTAGTGCACGCCCGAGAGGTGACCGAAGCTCGCCACGCCGAGGGCCACGAGGTCAGCGCCCTCCCAGAGCATGTCGCGGTAACGGAAGTGGACCCGTGACGGATCGCGGACCAGCGTGTATCCGCTCGACACCGCGTAGCCGCTGCCGAGGAACCGGTCGAACGCCTCGCCCACCCAGCGCCGCTTCGTGGCCCAGTCGGCGACGGGCGCGTCTCGGCCCTCGCCCTTGGCGTCCTTCACGAACACCGTGTTGAAGGGAAGCTCCATCTGGTAGATCGTCACGCTGTCGGGTTCGAGCGCCAGCGTCTTCTCGACCGTGGCCGCCCACGACTCGTCGGTCTCGCCCACCATCCCCGCGATCAGGTCGACGTTGGTGCTGGGAAACCCCGCGGCCTTGATCCAGTCCCAGGCCCGCATGATCTCGGCGGAGAGGTGGGCCCGGCCATTGGCCTCGAGGATCTGATCGTCGAAGTTCTCGACCCCCAGCGAGATTCGCGTCATGCCGAGGGCCTTGAGCGCCTGCACCTTCGGCTCGGACAGCGTGCCGGGCTCGCACTCGAACGTCACCTCTTCCGCGTCGTTCCAGCCGAAGCTCTGGTGGACGCCGGCGACGAGCCGCTCCAGTTGCTTGACGCTCAGGAACGACGGCGTGCCGCCGCCGAAGTAGACGTAGCGGAGCGGCCGACCCGCCACCGCCGGCCGCGCCGCGGCGGTCGCGGCCTCGCGGGCCAGCGCCAGCGAATACCGCTCCACATCGCTCGCGGCCACGTCGGTGTAAACGCGGAAGTAGCAGAACTTGCACCGCTTTCGGCAGAACGGCACGTGCAGGTAGAGGCCGAGCGGCACGTCGGTCGGCGGCGCCGCGAAGGCGGCGAGCACGTCGGGCACGGCAGCCGCCGTCCACCGCGCAAAGGGCGGGTAGTTGGCGACGAAGTAACTGCCGGGCTCGGTGACGTCGCTCATCGGGG
>Ga0315902_10006659_pt1 | contig 15938 bp, 17 predicted proteins | sample LakEriMetagenome_9_FD_203523 | JGI IMG/M metagenome (GOLD analysis project Ga0315902, IMG submission 203523) | Freshwater fungal communities from buoy surface, Lake Erie, Ohio, United States - Buoy 12 MA117 | ecosystem: Environmental > Aquatic > Freshwater > Lake > Lake biofilm | place: USA...
CCGCGCCCGCCTTGCGGGCGTAGTCGATTAGGGCCGCCAGAGCGGCATGTGAATCAGCGTCGAAAGCCATAGGCCCAACATGGGCGCTTCGCCCTGGACCGGCAATCGCGCGGTGGCGGTAAGGGGTTCTTTAGAGCTGCTGGGCGAGCCCGGCGGCGATCAGCCCGGCGCCGATCAGCAGATAGGACACCCAGGTGAGCACCATGCCGAACATGCGGCCGAAGTTCAAAGTGCCCGCATGAAGCCCGACGCCATGTAAAATTCTGCCGGCCGTCAAAGAAATTCCTGCGGCGTGCAGCAGCCAAAGTGGGCTCGCGGGCTCCATGAGGGCCAGCACGACGATGCCAACGAGGCCCGCTGGGATGTATTCGGCCGCGTTGGCGTGGGCGCGGACGGCGCGGTTGAAATCGGAGTTCCCGCCGTCGCCCAACGTGATCTTGTGCTTGCGCCGGCCGGCGACCACTAGCACTGCCAAAACCAGCAGGATCAAAATATTCACGCCCGCATAAAGCGCGGCGATCTCCAGACGTAGCATTGGCGTCCTCCCTCTGGAACTTGCTCTAGCCTTTGTCGCCTCAGAGCAAAACCCGCATTTCAACCTTTTGTTTTGCTTTCAGAAACCGCGTGTTCACTGCCTTTCGGCATAGTCACGACATACAAAATGCCTCGAAGGCAACGGGATGGGTGGTTTAGTCGACGCCGACTTCATGAGCGTCGCATGGGCGATGTTCGCGGCAGCTGCCAGCTTGAGCTTGGCGGTTGTCGCGATAGCCTTTGCCCGTCGTTCGCCGGACGCGGAACACGGCGAATATTGCGCCGCGTACAACGCGATGGCGCACATCACCGGGGGCTAACAGAGCCGGCTAACGAAAAAGCAAACGACCGGGCGCGCTGCACTGGTTAAGGTCGCTTCACGGATTCCGGTGGAGGCGATCATGAAGTTCCGCACGTTGATTTTGGCATTGGCTTTGGCGGCGTGCGGGCAAGGCGCGCAAACGCCAACGCCCGAAGCGCCCGCCGCAAACGAGGCGCCCGATCCGTTCACGCTCAACATCGAGATCGGCCGCTACGGCGTGATGCTGAGCCACGTGCATGCGCTGACGGGCGATCGGCCTGGCTCGGCGGAGCCGGAGGTCACGGATCCGCGCGAATTGGCGCGTTCGCTGCGCGAAACGGCCTGGGAATACAACATCGAGCGCTCGCGGCTTTGCGCGCGCGGTTTGTTCACGGAGGTCTCCTGCGGCGCCGCGTTCGAGCCCGTTTGGATATCGGAGCCGGCAAGTGCTGAGCCCACGCTGGAAGAATTGCAGAGCCGCAGCAACGCGCTCGGCGAAGAGGTGATGCGGTTCTGGGATGTCGTCTGCGAAGACGCGCGCACCCGCGAGCCGGACGAGCAAGCGAAGATGTACGTGTGCGCGATCGAGTAGCTATTTGATCCGCCAAACCGCCGCGCGCTTGACCTCTGCATCCTCAAGCGCGCGGGTGACGGGGATGTCGTATACGGCGATCTGCTCAAGTTTGTCGCGCGGCAGATAGGTGCGGCCGGGATCGCCGATCAGCACGCGCTTGCCGGCATTCTGCTGCGCGATCAGCCAATCGAGCACGCGCGGCGCCAGATCGCGATCATAGAAAAGATCGCCGACGAGAATGACTTGCGCGTCCGTCGGCTGGCCGACAGGGTCAGCGCCCCTGGTTTGCACCACAACATCGTTCAATGCCGCATTCAGCAAGGCGGCGTGCGACGCGAACGCATCAATGTCGATCGCCAGCGCGGACGCAGCGCCCGCTTTCATCGCCGCGATCGCGACGAGGCCAGAGCCGGAGGCGACATCGAGCACGCTTTGCTCGCGCACGGTCTCGGGATGATCCAACACGTAGCGCGCCAAAGCTTGCCCGCCCGCCCACGCAAACGCCCAGAACGGCGGCGGCAGGCCGAGTTCGCCGAGTTGTTCTTCCGTGAGCTGCCAGAGGCTCACTGCGTCATCGGCGAGATAAAGCTGGAGCTCGGGCACATGGCTCGGCGCAAGCACGAGCGTATTCTCGCGGATGAAGGCTGGTATGTCGGAGATCATGGAATGGAGGCAATGGGCATTAGGCAATGGGCGATAGGGTGAGGGCTTAGCCGTCCAAGCGCCTATTGGCCATTGCCCATTGCCTCGCTCAAGCCGCCGCTGCGAGCGCTGGCTGCGTCGTCGCCTCGCGCAATACGCTCACATAGCCCGGCGCGATTTTCATGCGGGACCAATAGTCTTTGTTCATCAGCACATCGTGCAGCGCCGGCAGGCGATAGCAGGGCACGTGCATGAAGACGTGGTGCTCGGCGTGATAATGCACCCAAAACGGCGCGATCAGCAGGCGCTCGATCGGATTGGCGAGCGTGGTGCGTGCGTGCGTGAACGGATCGGCTTGCGCGCCGACGCACGCGTGTTCTGCGATATTGCGCAGGCGCGTGACCAACGGCAGCCATGTCGCCATCGGCACGATCCAGAGCGCGGGATAGGCCCACCAATAGCCGGCGAGCGCGAGTGCGGTGAAGAGCGCTGCGTTGATCGCCACGAAGCGCCCTACGCTGGCGTTGACGACTTCGCCCGGTTTGCGGCCGCCAAAAATTTGCGCGATGCGCTGCTTGAAGAAGGTTTGGCCGGTGAGATCGCGCACGATTTTGCGCCACAGCGATCCAAGTGAAATCGGGAAGGGCGCGGAGAGCGCAAGATCGGGATCGTCTTGCGTCTCGGTGAAGCGGTGATGTTTGATGTGATAGGCGCGATAGGAAGCGAGCTGCGCGCCGACGGGTGCGGCGCAGAGCCATTCGCCAACCCAATCATTGATCTTCGTGTTCGGATGCAGCGCGCCGTGCGCGGCGTCATGCATGAGAATGGCGAGGCCAAGCTGGCGCGCGCCGATGAGCATCACGGCGAAGATGTATGTGAACGGATTGGGCCAGATGATGAACATCGCGCTGGCGGCGATGATGAGGCCCCACGCGCAGGCGACCAGCGCCAAGCCGCGCCAGGATGATTTCGCGGAAACGCGCGCCCATTCCTCGGGCGTGAACACGTCTTTGGGATCGATGCGCGCGACAGCTGGCATGGCCCTCGTTTAGCGCAAAAGCCTTCCGATTTCACATCACAACATGCGCGCGCGACGCATTGTGCAGTGCGAAATTCAGAGCTTTACGTAGCGGGCGGCAATTCCCCAAACGCGAATACGCGCTTCAAACCGGCCTCGCCCACCTTCGTGAACTCAAGCACGCGGCTGCCGCGCTTTTGGATCGCCCAGTCGCGGTAGAAGATTTGATCGAGGATGGCGGCGCCCAGCGCGCCGGCGATGTGGTGGCGCCGCACGCTCCAATCGAGGCAGGCGCGGCAGAGCGGGCGCGCGCCGCGCTCGATGTCGGCGATGTCGACGCCGAAAGTTTGTACTTTGATGCGGCCAAGTTTGGTGAGCGTGTACGTGTTCTCGGGGCCGGGCAGCATCCATTTGTTTTTTAAAAAGGCATCGAACAAAGCGACGCCGAGTTCACCGGCGAGATGGTCGTAGCAGATGCGGGCGTGGCGTAGCGCCGGCTCTTTGGGGCCTGGACGCGCGCGCAGTGCTTTCGCGCGTGCGGCGACGCCCATAAGGGTTTCCAGCAAGCCGGCGACATCGGCGTTGGCGAGGCGATAATAACGATGGCGCCCCTGCGCTTCGACATCGACCAAGCCGGCGTCGACCAATTTGCCGAGATGCGAGCTTGCGGTTTGCTTGGTGACGTTGGCTTCGAGCGCGAGTTCGGTCGCTGTGAGCGCCGCGCCATTGAGCAGCGCGGTCAGCATATTCGCCCGCGCCGGATCGCCGACCATAGCGGCGATGGCCGCGATGTTGGGCCCATCTTTCATGCAATCGCTTTCATGGTTCGATCGTAGTCGAACCATGACGACGCGGCAATCCGCTAGGATTTGGGCCTGGAGGTGTGCGATGCTGACATGCTGTATTCGTTACGAAATCGATCCATTTAAACGCGCGGAATTTGAGCGTTACGCGAGGGTTTGGGGCGAGGCGATCCCGCGCTGCGGGGCTGATTTGATCGGTTATTACGCCCCGCACGAGGGCTCGGCGACACTGGCGTACGGTTTATACAACATCGAGAGCTTGGCGGCGTACGAGGAGTATCGCGCGCGGCTGGCGGCCGATCCGTTGGGGCGCGAGAATTATGAATTCGCCAAGCGCGAGCGTTTCATTTTGCGCGAGGATCGCACCTTCCTGAAGCTGTGCTGCAAATGATCGCCGTGATCTTCGAGGTCGAGCCCGCTGATCGCGATGCGTATCTTCGCATCGCTGGCGAGTTGCGGCCGTTGTTGGATGAGATCGACGGCTTCATCTCGATCGAGCGGTTCCAGAGCTTGAGCGACGAAGGCCGCGTGCTGTCGCTTTCGTTCTGGCGCGATGAATCCGCGATCGCACAATGGCGAGCGCTCCAAGCGCATCGCGCCGCGAAAACGGCAGGGCGTGGCGGTGTGTTTCGCGAGTATCGGCTCGGCGTGGCGCACGTCGTTCGTGATTATGGGATGTATGAGTGGGATCATGCGCCCGCTCACTATGAAGCGGCGCATGCCTGATCTCGGTCATTCGGGTGCGGCCGCAGGCCGAACCCGGAACCCAGGGCAACCGGCAATATCGTGGCCCTGGGTTCCACATCGCGCTCCGCGCGTCGGGAATGACGGAATGAGGTTTGGTTATAGTTTCGATTGCTCCGGCGTCTGCGTGTCCGCCACGCGCCACAGATGCCAGGCGGCGGCGCTGCGCCAGGGCGCCCAGCGTTCGCCGTAGACGCCGAGTGTCTTCGGCGTGAACTCGCGTTTGTAGAGTTTCTCGGCGCCTTTGCGGACGCCGAGATCGTCGATCGGCAGCACATCCGGGCGGCCGAGCGTGAAGATGAGATACATCTCCACCGTCCAGCGTCCTACGCCGCGCGCGGCGGTGAGGCGCTCGATGATCTCTTCATTGTCGAGCCGCGACAGCGCGCGCGATTGCGGGATGATGCCGTCGAGGCGTTTTTGCGCGATGTCCTTTAACGCTGCGGATTTCTGGCGGGAGAGGCCGGCGCCGCGCAGCAATTGGTCCGGCGCGTTGAGCAAATCTTGCGGTTCGGGATGATCCTTCTCTGGAAACAGCGCCAGCACGCGATGGTGGATCGTGGTGGCGGCCCTGCCGGAGAGTTGTTGATACACGACGGCGCGCACCAAGGCGCGATAGGGATCTTTGCTCTTCTCAAATTTGGTGGGAAAAGCTTGGTGCGTGGGAATGACCTTGGCGAAGCGCTTGCACACTTGGGCCAGGTGCTTCTCCGCGTCGTTCATCTCACATCCCCAAAACCGGCCGCAATGTACGCCAGATGGGCTCAAGCGAGAAGGCGAGCAAGCTCGCCGCGCCAATGAGCGCGTTGCGCTTGAACGCGGCGAGCGCCGTTTGCGGACTCTCGGCGCTCACGCCTTGTAACATCGGCCAGACCAGGAAGGCGCCGATGGCGCTGAGCGCGAATGCGAGAATGATCCCAGCGCCGGCGATCGCGCCCGCCGCGGCCCACAGCGCAATCGCGGCGACGTAAAACACGCTGGTCCACGTGCGCCATTTGTCAGCGAACAGCCGCGCGGTGGAGCGCACCCCGACGAGGGCATCGTCTTCGCGGTCTTGCAGCGCGTAGATGGTGTCGTAGCCGATCGTCCAGCAGATGCAGCCGGCATAGAGCGCGAGCGCTTCCAGCGGCACGCCGGTTTCGCTGCTGACAGCGGCGCCGCCGACGAGCGCGCCCCACGAAAACACGATGCCCAACCACGCCTGCGGCCACCAGGTGATGCGCTTCATCAGCGGATAGAGCGCCACCAACGGAATGGCGATCAGCGACACGATCTGCGCCAGCGGCGGTAGCGAGAGCAATACGCCCAAGCCAGCCAAGCATTGCGCCAGCAGCCACACCCACGCGGCTTTGAGCGATACCGCGCCCGAAGGCAGCGGCCGTAGGCGGGTGCGCTCGACTTGCGTGTCGATGTCGCGATCGAGGATGTCGTTATAGGTGCAGCCCGCGCCGCGCATGGCGATGGCGCCGAGCAGGAACGCAAATGCGAAACGCAAATCGTCGGTGAAAAAGCCGTAGCCGGTGCGCGTGACCGCGAGCCCCATCAGGCAAGGCAGCAAAAGCAATTGCCAGCCGATGGGGCGATCGAGGCGCGAGAGTTGCGCAAACGGCTTCCACGCGCGCGGCAGCGCGTCGGTCCAATGTTGCTTCAGCGCATCGGCAGGTTTCAAATCGCTCACATTGGCGTCATGCAAGGCTGTTTTACTTTACGCAAGACGCCGCTTTGGCTATGTGAACCGCCTTCGCTTTGAGGAGCGCTTTATGAATACCCGCCTTCGTTAAATCGCGGCGCCGCGCACGGTCGCCGATGAGCTTCGCGGCAGCTTTGGCTGCTCCGGCTCGAAATCCCGGAATCCCAAAGCGGATTTCGCGGCAACCGTAGCGCAAAGTCGTGCGGGTGTTTGCCGCCTTCGGGCGTTTGCTTGCAGCGCTTTGGTTCCATCTTTGAAGTTCGCGACGCCGTTTTTGCGCGGCCGCGTTCCCTATTCGGTAATCCCATGAGCGATTCATACGATTTTGACGACGAGAAGGAAGGCGGCGCGCGCAAAGCCAAGTTCGCGCAAGTGGCCGCTTTCATGTGGAAACATTGGTCGAGCCAGCCGGGCAAGCTGGCGATGGTCGGGCTGTTGTTTGGCCTCGCCATCGTTGCTGACCTGTCGATGCCGTTTGCGTCGAAGCATCTGGTGGACGCGCTGACGGCAGGGCCGACGGCGCAGGGCCAGCAGGCGGCGGCGTGGGGCTATGGCGTGCTCGCGCTGCTCGCGCTCGCCTTCTACATGGCGCGCAATACCGGCGTGCGCTTCCACATTCCGTTCGCCTCCAAGAACATGGAGCGCATCGTCACGGACGGCTTCCGCGACGTGCAGCGCTTCTCGTCCGATTGGCACGCTGACAATTTTGCAGGCGCCACGGTGCGGCGGGTTTCGCGCGCGATGAACGCCTATGACGTGATCTCGGACACGTTGGTGTGGTTCATGATCCCGGCGATCGCCGTGCTGATAGGCGTGACCGTGCTGACCTTCGTGCAATGGCCGGTGATCGGCGCGTTTACGGGCGCCACGATCGTCGTGTTCTTGGCTGTGGCCTATCTCTCAAGCCGCTTTTACGTGGCCGAGCCGCTTAAGCGCTACATCAAGGCCGACACCGCAATCGGCGCGGCGTTGGCTGATGCGGTGTCGTCCAACGCGACCGTGAAAGCATTCGGCGCCGAAGCGCGTGAGCAGGCGCGTTTCGATGGCGTGGTGCGTGCTTGGACCAGGGAAGCGAACGAGACGTGGTCGCGCTTCACCAATGCGTGGGTGATCCAGAACATTTTACTTTGGATATTGCAGGTCGGTTTGCTGGGGCTGGTGCTCATCGAATGGAGCAATGGCCGCGCGACGGCGGGCGATGCTGTGTTTGCGATCACGTCGTTCTTGCTGGTCTCCGGCTATTTGCGGACGCTCGGCGAGAACGTGCAGAATTTGCAGAAAGGCATCGCGGACATCGAAGATGTTGTCGCCTATGCGTTGGAGCAGGCGGAGGTCGTTGATCGTGCGGGCGCGCAAGCGTTTGCGCCGAAGGACGGCCACATCGCGTTCGCGCAAGTGTCGTTCGGCTACAAGAAGGCGGCGGCGGCGCTCTACACCGATTTCTCGTTGGAGATCGCAGCGGGCGAGACTGTGGCTCTGGTCGGGCCGACGGGTTCGGGCAAGTCGACGTTCGTGAAGCTGGTGCAGCGTCTCTATGACGTCGATGCAGGCGCGATCCGCGTCGACGGTCAGGACGTGCGCGACGTGACGCAAGCCAGTTTGCGCCACAGCATCGCGCTCGTGCCGCAAGATCCGGCGCTGTTTCACCGCTCGTTGCGCGAAAACATCGCCTATGCGCGTCCAGAGGCGACGCTGGACGAGATCATCGACGCGGCCAAAAGGGCGCGGGCGCATGATTTCATCGAGAAGCTGCCGCAAGCCTACGACACCGAAGTCGGCGAGCGCGGTGTGAAACTCTCCGGTGGTGAGCGTCAGCGCGTGGCGTTGGCGCGGGCCTTCCTGGCGAACGCGCCGATCCTGATCCTGGACGAAGCGACGTCGTCGCTCGACGTGGCGACGGAGCGCGAGGTGCAGGCGGCGATGGCGGAGCTGAAGCAAGGGCGCACCACGATCGTGATCGCGCACCGCTTGAGTACCATACGCGAGGCCGACCGCATTCTCGTGTTCGAGCAAGGACGCATCGTCGAGCAAGGCAAGCACGCTGAACTGATCGCCGCGCACGGGCTTTACGCAAAGCTCAACGCGATGAGCCGGGGCGATGTGTTGGCGGAGGAAGCGGCTTAAGAACGCTACCGTCATCCCGGCTCTCCCTTCGGTCGGCCGGGATGACGGTGTGTCTTGTTTTTGAAGGGTGAGCGCTAATACGCGCACGCCTCGAACACGCGGCGAACGTCGCCGCCCCATTCGGTCTTGTAACGTTCGATCAGGCGCTCGGCGGGGGTGACGCCGGTTGAGGCGATGTCGTCGAGCTCAGTCAGGAAGTGCGTTTCGTCCTGGCCGCTGGAATCGGTGATGCCGCGCGATTTCAAGCCTTGGCGTGCAATCGCTAAAGTGGCTTGGGCGATGTCGCGGGCGCTGTTGCCGCGGATGGGGGCGCGCAGGCCCAGGAACGGCACAGCGCGGCGCAGGCTCTCGCGATCTTCGCCCGTCCAGCTCTTCACCAGCGACCACGCCGCTTCGAGTGCGGCGTCATCATAGAGGAGGCCCGACCAAAACGCGGGCAGCGCACAGAGGCGCGACCACGGTCCGGAATCCGCGCCGCGCATTTCGAGGTACGTCTTCAAACGCACTTCAGGGAAAATCGTGGTCAGATGATCTTCCCAATCTTGCGCAGTGGGGCGCTCGCCGGCAAGCACAGGCATCTTGCCGTCCATGAAGGCGCGGAAGCTTTGGCCGGCGCAATCGAGATATTTGCCGTCGCGATAGACGAAATACATCGGCACATCGAGCGCGTACTGGGCGTAACGCTCAAAGCCCATGCCGTCTTCGAACACGAAGGGCAGCATGCCGGTGCGATCGGGATCGGTGTCGCTCCAGATGTGACCACGATAGGAAAGGAAGCCGTTCAACCGACCTTCGGCGAACGGCGATGCTGCAAAGAGTGCGGTGGCGATCGGTTGTAGCGCGAGGCCAACGCGAAACTTCTTCACCATGTCGGCTTCGGACGCGAAGTCCAAATTCACTTGCACGGTGGAGGAGCGGAACATCATCTGGCGGCCGAGGCGGCCGACCTTCGCCATATAGTCCCGCATAATCTTGTAGCGGCCCTTCGGCATGATCGGCGTTTCTTCGAGCGACCAGATCGGCGAAAAGCCGACGCCTAAGAACGCAATGCCGAGTTTGCCGGCGACGTCGCGCAATTGCGCGAGGTGCGAGCCGGTTTCCGAACAGGTTTGGTGCAAATGCTCGAGCGGCGCGCCGGAGAGTTCGAATTGGCCGCCGGGCTCAAGCGTGATCGACGCCATGCCTTGCTTCAGCGCGATCGTATTGCCGTTCTCAACAACGCGCTGCCAGCCGTAAGAGTCGGCCAGGCCGTTCAGCAACGCGCCAATGCCGCGTTCGCCCTCGTAGGGAACGGGCGCAAGGCTATCCTTATAGAAGGCGAACTTCTCGTGCTCGGTACCGATGCGCCAGGTCGAGCGATCCGGCTTCGGACCTTTCTCGAAATGCGCGACCAGGTCGCGGAAGCCCGTCAGCGGCGGGGCTTGTTCTTTTGCTTCGGCCAAGCGCTTCCTCCGGCAGGCTCTGTGGCGCGCATGTGGAGGCTTTGTGGCCGTTGCGCAAGCGCCTACCCCTACCGCCAATCACCCCAAGCTGATTGCACAACGCTTAACGCAGCGATGGCGGCGGTTTCGGCGCGCAATATCCGCGGGCCGAGCGACACGGCAATGACATGTGTCAAAGAGCGGAGCATGCGGCGTTCGTCCGGCGTGAAACCGCCCTCGGGGCCGATGAGCAGGGCGAGGCGTTCGGCCTTAACCTTTTGCAGCGCAGCGAGGATCGGCTCGGCGCGGCCGGCGTCACCGCCCCAAGGCGCGCTTGCATCGTCGCCGGCTTCGTCGGCGTAAATCAGCGGGCGTGACGCGTCCCAACCATCGAGCGCGCGGACAAGCGAGAGTGGTTCGCAAATCTCTGGCGCATCGAAGCGCTCGGTTTGCTCGGCGGCTTCGCGGGCGATGCTTTGCAGGCGATCGACGCGCACGGTTTCGGCAATGGTGCGCTGGGTGATGACAGGGCGGATGCGGCGCACGCCAAGTTCGGTGGCTTTCTCCACGATGAGGTCGGTGGCGTGTCGTTTCACGGGCGCAAAGAGAAGGTCGAGATCGCGCGCTTCGCGCGGCGCGCGCAGCAGCGCTTCCACACGCACGCTCATGCTGCGTTTGGTTTTTGCGCTCACGATTGCGCGCCACTCGCCTTCGCGCGCATTGAATACACGCAAGCTGTGGCCCGCATCGAGTCGCAGCACCGTGCCCACATGGCGCGCCTGCGCCTCGTCCAGCGCGATCTCCACGCCGGCCTCAAGCGTTTGATCGATCAGGAGACGGGGATTTGCCATGCGCCTTGCTGCCGCGCCTGGGCCTCGCGCGCAAGTCGCCACACAGCAGAACGGCCGGCTTGTGAAAGCCGGCCGTTCGAGATTTTGAGCTTTCGCCTAGTAGCCGAGGTAGCTGCCGATGAGGCCGCTCGCTGAGTGGCGGAAGCCAGCCGCGTCGCGCGCCTGCAATGTGCCGCCCCAATTCCAGCGCACGCCGAGCGAGAGCGTTTCTGACTCCACCGGCGCGTCTTCGATTTCCCAGTGTTGGTATCCAACAACGAGTGAGATGGGCGTCGTGCTGAATTGCCATTCGCCATTGACGCCATAGGTCGACATGTCGGCGTCGCTGCCGCCATTGTCGAGCGTGCCGACGCCGTAATTGGCCCCGATGACGAAATTCTCGGTGGCGTAGAAATCGCCGCGGAAATCGTAGTTCTCATATTCGATGTCGGGTGAGATGATCCATTCCGCATCACCCCAGACCGCGCTTGCGCCGAGCACGACGCGATTGAGCGTATATTGGCCCTCAACGCCCCAATGCGTGGTGGCGGGGTCGTTGCCGCCGCTGCCGTCGTATTCGCCGCCCGCGGCCCCGAAAAGGCCGCCAAAGCGCCATGCGCCAGCGGTGTAAAAAAGGTGGCCGTTGATGTCGTAGCCCATGAAGTCGTCGCCATAGGAGTCGAGCAGGGCGACGTCGCCATCAACTTGCAGACCGATGGAATTGCTCAAGCCAAACGCCGCCGCACCTTCAACGACGAACCCGTCCGTTTCGCCTTCGTCATTGCTTGTGTAAGCGCCGCCGACGTGGCCGGTTTGCGCCAGCGCGGGCGTGGCCATCAGAGCGAAAGCGATCGCAGTGATCGGCGTCAATTTGGAGCGCATGAATTCTTCCCTTCAACAGAGCGTTGCCCTTACGCGCGCACCTTAGTGTGGGAAATCGCGAAGCGCGCGCTTCGCGATTTCCGATGCGCGTTTCTTTTCGTAACGTGGCGCGTCGGCAACGCGCGTCGCGGGCCGTTTCGTTCGGTGACCGATAGCATTGCGGTTTCGCAAGCTTTCGCTTGACCGGGGCGCGTCCACACGCACTCATGCGCCGCCCAAGCGGGAGGGGAACATGGCGGATACGCTTCTGATCAGCGCCGGCGACGTGATCGAGGTGCAGCTCACCTCGGAAACCGTGGTGATCGATACGCCCCAAGGCCGTCAGGTCGAGCAGGGCCACATCACCAATCGGATGCGGCTCTTCATCAAACAGATCGACGGCAAGGAAGCGAAATTCGATTTTGAGGACACTGAACTCGGCGTACGTGAAACTCAGCGCGTGGCTGTGGTGCGCGGCAGGCTAAAGAAGCGGCCAGAGCCGGTGAACCTCATCCTCTTCAACCTCGCGAGCGGTGAGAAGGATTGTTTCGAGCCGGGGCTGTTCGCCTATCTCAGCCGCAAGCCTTTCTTCGGTCCACTCTGGAAAGCAGCGGGGTTGTCGATGCTCTTGGTGTTGATCTTCTGGGCGGTGAGCAATTTCATGGAGCGCGACGGCCACGGCGGCACGATGTCGATTTATCTCGCCATCATGTTCGGCTTCCTGACCTATCCGGTGTTCTGGTGGATCTGCGGCCTTTGGGACCGCCTCACCGAACGCATGCGCTACAAGAACGCGCGCAAGAGTTTCATCGCGGAAATGGAGGCGCGCGTAAGGGTCTACGCGCCAAGCGGCGCCTGATCGTTGCGCGATGGGCGCGTGCGCGGCATGTTGCGCTCATGGTTCAGGCGCTCAACCATTCGCTTTTGACGCCGCGTTTGCGGCTGGAGCCGGTGACGCCAGCGTTGGCGAAAGCCGCACGCGCGGGGCAGGCGGCGTTTGCTGACGTCCTCGGCGCTGACGCACCGCCCGATTGGTGCGCGGCGAGCTTGGGTCTGGTGGCGCGATCTGTGTCGCATGCCTGGGGCCCAGCGCCCGCGCCGACGCGCGTTGTTGCAGTGCGCCGTGATAATTGTTGCGTCGTCGGCGACGTGCGTTTCGAGCCCTCGCTTCGCGCCGCGCGCGAATTCGAGATTGGCTACGGGGTCGCCCGTTCGCAGCGGCGGCGGGGCTATGCCGTGGAAGCGACAGGCGCTGTGATCGACTGGCTGTTTGACGCTGCCGGCGTCGAAACCATCATTGCCGGTTGCAATTCCGGTAACCTGGCGTCCGTGCGCACCTTGCGCCGCCTGGGTTTCTGGCTGGATTGCACCCCTGGCCAGACCTTCTGGTGGACCATGTCCCCCGAGCTCCGTTCAGCGACGCAAGCTTGACGCTAGGCCTGTGCCAAGGCTTGTCTGTCGGCCAGTTAAGGGAGGGCGCGCCGCGTGGCTTGCGCCCAGGGGATTTTAGATGACAAACCAAACCGCCGGCGGCGGCGCCGACGAGCAAACCTTCCTGGGTCACCCACGTGGCCTAGTGACGCTGTTCTTCACCGAGATGTGGGAGCGCTTTTCCTTCTACGGGATGCGCGCGCTGCTGGTGATCTATCTCACGCAGCACTTCTTGTTCTCAGACAATGACGCGCAAGGGCTCTACGGCGCTTACGCTGCGCTTGTGTATCTGATCCCGGTTATCGGCGGCGTGATCGCCGACCGTTTCCTCGGTGCACGCAAGGCCGTGACGATCGGTGCGGCGCTGCTCGTGCTCGGTCACTTTGGCATGGCCTTCGAAGGTTCGGGTTCGCGGCAATATCTGGACGTCGGCGCCGAGAGCTATCTTGTGACGGCCGAAGGCCGCGGGGGCGATCGCACACTCTTCATCGACCTGCCGGAAGGGCGCGCGCAATTGCGCTTCGACGTGACAGAACACGTCAATTTGAGCGGCAATGGTCAAACGCGCCGGTTGGAAGAGGGCGGTTACACGCTCGCCTCCGATCCGCCGACCTTGGTCTATTCACTGTGCAGCATGGTTGGCCTGCCGTGCGGCGAAGCGCCGGCGACGACGCTGCAAATCCCCGGCGAAGGCGAATTCCCGGTGGTCGCCGGCGGCGGAACACCGGCTGTTGAGATTAACGGCGTCAGCTACGGGTTCGAGCAATCGAGCATCACCGAAGCGGTGGCTTTTAATGGCGACACCGTGGTGCGCACGCTCGCGGATGGTTCTTATGAGAGCCGTGTCGAACAGGAAGCGCTGTACGTTCAGATACTCTATCTCTCGCTCGCGTTGATCATCGTCGGCGTCGGCTTCTTGAAGGCGAACATCTCGACGACCGTTGGCGCACTCTATGCCGAAGGCGACCCGCGTCGCGACGGCGGCTTCACCATCTTCTACATGGGCATCAACCTGGGCGCCTTCCTGGCGACGCTGGCGTGCGGCTATCTCGGCCAAACCTATGGTTGGAAATACGGCTTCGGCCTCGCCGGTATCGGCATGCTCGTCGGCCTTGCGCAATATCTGCTGGGGCAAAAGCACCTGAAGGGCAAAGCCGATCCGCCAAAGCCGATTGGCGCTGTCACGGAAGGCGTTTTCTGGATTTTGGGCCTGCTGGCCGTGATCCCGGCCTGGATGCTGGTGCAGCAAGCCGAGCTCATGGAGCAGGCGTTGCCGATCGTGGTGCCGGCGTTGTTTGCGCTGGTGCTGGGTTACGCGCTCCTCGGCTTTAAGGGCGCTGAGCGCTCGAAGATGGTCGCTGCGCTGATCCTGATCTTCTTCAGTGTGATCTTCTGGATGCTGTTTGAGCAGGCGGGGTCTTCGCTCTCGCTTTACGCCGCGCGCTCGACCGACCTCACGATCGCGCAGCCCGGCACATTGGCCCACACGATCACAACTGCGGTGCTCGGCCTGGTGGCCCTGTTCGGCGCAGTGATGGCGGTGGTGACGCTGGTCTCCTTCGTCCAGAAGAAGATCGACGCGGTCATGCTCGGCTACGGCATCGTATTCTTCACGCTGCTTGCCGGCGCCGCGGGCTACATCGCCTACACGACCGGCCTTGGCGGCGGGCTCTACGAGATGACGGCGGCGCAGACGCAGAGCTTCAATGCCGGCTATATCGTGCTGCTGGCGTTGCCGTTCAGCGCGATGTGGATTTGGCTGGCCAAGCGCAAGATGGAGCCGTCCACGCCGGTGAAGTTCTCGCTCGGCCTGATCCAGATCGGCCTTGGCTTCTTCGTGCTGGTGTGGGGCACGCAGTTCGTGGGCAGCGATTTCCGCGTGCCGCTCGTGTTCTTGGCGCTGCTCTATCTGCTGCACACGACGGGCGAGCTTTTCCTCTCGCCGGTGGGTCTGTCGATGGTGACGAAATTGTCGGCCGCGCGTGTTGTCGGTCTGATGATGGGCGTGTGGTTCTTGTCGTCGTCGCTCGCGCACATTCTCGCGGCGATCATCGCGCAACAAACCTCGGCCGATACGATCGGCGGCCAAGTTGTCGATCCATCCGCGCAGCTCCAAAGCTACATTTCGGTGTTCACCGCGGTGGGCATTTTGGGTGTGGCGACAGGGCTCTTGCTGCTGCTCCTGTCACCGATCCTCAAAAAATGGATGGGCGACGTCAATTAATAGAAAACGCAGCAAAAACAACAACTCGCCGGTCCGAGAGGGCCGGCGAGTTTGTTTTGGCAAAAGTGCTGACGAGGCCCGTCAAGGCGTTGCGTTAGAAATTTTTTCCGGGTGTTGTGGGGGAGGACGGGGGCCGCACGGCTGCCGCCCGGCCGTTAACCAAAAAGACACGATCGCCGCAAAGCGGAGCGAGTCCAGCCCGGTTTGGTCCCTAAAAGTGAGTCTCGGTCGCGCTCCCCAGCGGCCAGATGGAGGTGAACATGGCCCGGCCGCGCACGACCCGCTCCAAGAGGAAGCCCGTTGAGGCTCCGGGGCAGGTATTGCGCCCGGAAGTCATGGACTTGCTGCTCGGCTGGAAGTCAGAACACGGCGACAAGGACCGCATGGGCTTTGGCGCGCCGCGCGCCGCGGACGCCGCCATCGAGGGCGAAGTCCCAATCGTCTATGGCGAAGATCGGCATCTGGTTACCATCGCGCCCACCGGCGCCGGTAAGGGCCGGGGCGTCATCATCCCGAACCTGCTGCGCTTTGAAGGCTCGGTGATCGTCATCGACCCCAAGGGCGAGACCTGGCACGTCACCCATCGCCGCCGGAAGGAGATGGGCCAAGAGGTGCGCCTGCTCGATCCGTTCGGGGCCGTCTCCAAGAAAACCGATAGCCTGAACCCGTTCGACCTCTTCGACCGCCCTGGCGCCCTGCTGGACGCGGACGCTGAAATGCTGGCCTCGCTGCTGGCCGGCG
>Ga0315902_10006660_pt1 | contig 15937 bp, 14 predicted proteins | sample LakEriMetagenome_9_FD_203523 | JGI IMG/M metagenome (GOLD analysis project Ga0315902, IMG submission 203523) | Freshwater fungal communities from buoy surface, Lake Erie, Ohio, United States - Buoy 12 MA117 | ecosystem: Environmental > Aquatic > Freshwater > Lake > Lake biofilm | place: USA...
GCATTGTGGAAAGGACTAAAGGACGGCACAATTGACACCGTTGTTTCCGATCACCGTCCACACGACAAAGAAGAGAAAGATGTCGAATTCGATCATGCATCTTTCGGTTGCATCAACTTGCAAAGCGTATTCCCTGCATTGCTGTCATGCCCGGAAAGCGATCTTCAGACTATTGTTCGTGCGATCTCGATCAACAGCCGACGTATACTAGAAATTGATGAAAACCCTTTAATTCAAGGCTCAAAAGCAGATCTCACTGTCTTCTCTCCTACCCTTGATTTCGTCTTGGATAATCATGCTATTCTATCAAACGTTAACAACACGCCTTTTTTAGGGAGATCATTAAAAGGCTCCGCTTTAGCAGTGATCAATAATGATCAGCTTTTCATTCGCGAGTAATATTATGTCAGAGAAAAGGATGTTCATTAAGCAATTTTGGAAGCAAAAACGAATGGTTGGTGCCATTTCAGCGAGCTCCCGTTTTCTTGCCGAAAAGATGCTCAGTGACATCGACTTTGAAAATTCCAAAGTTATCGTTGAACTCGGACCAGGCACAGGCGTTTTTACCGACCTGATCATCAAGCGAATGAGGAAGGATGCAGTGTTGTTCGCGTTTGAACTGAACGATCGTTTTTATCAGCAACTTTCTGCTCGAATGGAAGATGCCAGAGTTCATTTGGTAAACGACACGGCCGAAAAAGTCCATGAATACCTACTAAATGCCGGTTTCAACAAGGCTGATGTCATTATTTCATCGCTTCCATTAGCTGTGTTTCCAAAAGATATCAGAACCAGTATCCTGAATACTTCCAGAGAGTCACTGAATGAGGATGGTCTATACATTCAGTTCCAATATTCACTTCAGGCCAAAAAGGAACTCGAGAGGGTGTTTTCGAAAGTTGGGATAAAGTGGACCGCATTCAACCTACCACCGGCATTCGTATATACTTGTAGAATATAATCGGAAGGTTAGTCACTAGCTCAACAATTTCTTAAGATTCATGGATGGATGTCGCTGAGTTTGGTCCCAAAATTGAATACACATACTCAAACAATACTTTTCAGACATGAAATTCAAAATAGCTATACACACACTCATAAGGAAGGAAGTAGTAAAGATGAGGAAAACAAAGCATTCGATCGATCATGCGCTAAACGGCCTCGGAGTAAAGATCCACTAGGATCACATGTCAAAACCACCGTCGCCTCCGGCACCCGATCTTTTGTTGGACATTTCCAGCTTACCAAACTTATACGTGAATGTTAGTAAGTACTTCCTAGTCAACCATTTAAATTCGGCCCGCTGGTAAATTGACGGTTGATCGACGTTGAACTCAAAACCCTGTCTGTTGAAAAGATCCGTGATTCGAAATCCGACACTAATCTGACCTTCTTTGAATTTCTTTTCCCCGGAAAGATCAACTGCTCCCCTGCGCTGAGCGGTGCCCTGAACAGTTACCCTAGGCGCATTGTATGTGGCATTGATCTGCACAGAGGCTGTTTTTTTCCAGAAATCGAATGTGCCGGCGTATTTGATGTTGCCATTCGTTCCTCGCGTGTTCCAGTTGAGATCCTCATCTTCCTCATCATAGATCACATAGCTCAAATTTCCTGACAACGTGTTTCTCCACCAGGAGAAAGGCCTGAATATCAAAACCAATTCGGAACCAAAACTATGACTCTTATCAATATTGGCATAGGTCGTCGCTGAACGGTATTCATCATAATACTCTCGGACCCGCTGGATCATCCCCGTTGTGTAACGATAATAAATACTGGAGGTAATATTAAACTTTTTCTTCTCAATCGCATAACCGAGATCATAAGAATCAATGAACTCAGGCTGCAAGTATGGGTTGCCTACCTGAAGATTATAGGGATCTGCATAACTCGTAAAAGGGTTCAAATTGGAGGATGAAGCCCTGTTGATCCGTCGGCTATAACTCAAGCTGACCTCTGACTTCGGAGTAAATGCATAGCGTAAATGAAGCGATGGAAATACATTGAAATAGTCATTGACGATCCGGATGGAGTCAGAAACCAGATCCGGTATTTGGTAAGCCTTTTCCAAACGCACACCACCCTGGTACTTGAATTTGCCCAACTCCTGACCGAAGATCCCGTACACGCTGTAAATCTGTTCATTGTAGCGGTAAACAAAATTTGATATGGTATCTTCCAGAAAAACAAACTGAACAGTGTCGTATGATTGTGAGTACGTATCCACACCCTGATTGCGGTTGATCGCCTTCACGCCCGTTTCCATTCTGGCCTTCAGTTCCGGAAAAAGATACACCAGATCCCCCTGCGCTGAAAACACATTGTTCTTTTCTGTATTGTACAACTCCTGTTCGACACTGTAATTTCCGATAGGCAATGAATCCAACGTGTAATACCTTTGATCATAGAAACCCTCTATATCTTCCTGACCAAGGGACTGATTGATGTCAAACACCAAATTTCCACGGTCTTTTTTGAGATCGTATTTGTAATTAATGTTGACATCCAAGTTGTGCTGATCCGATGGATCATATGAGGTTCGTTTCCATAGTTGCAGTTGTTCATCGTTCCCATCAAAAGTTCCACTCCACTGATCGCCGGCACGATCCCTTCGACCAAGTGAACCTGTTGCCGAAACACCAATGATGTGCCTTTGCTTGATGTAAAAATCAGACCCGACGCGGAAAGTATGTCCTGCATTGAGATCCGTTCCATAACGCATCTGCTCAATTCGCGTGGTGAGCGTATCTCCGAATGTTCGTTCCAGTTCAGAAAAATTATTGCGAAATCCCTCCATGTAACGGGCTGAATAACTCCCATAGAGATTCATTACAGAATTTCGGTAACTCAATGAAAATGTTCCATCGCCCATATTGCCTCCGTTCAGGTCTCCTGTTCCCGCATTCAGACTCAGCATTCCATTGAAGCCCTTTAGCTTGTTCTTTTTCAATACGATATTTATTATACCTGAAGTTCCATCCGGATCGTATTTAGCTGAAGGGTTCGTGACAACCTCTACACGTTCTATTGAACCCGCAGGCAATGCATCCAATAAGGTCTTTCCATTTCCTCCCGAAAGCGAACTTGGCCGTCCGTCGATGAGTACTGTCACCGTGCCATCACCGCGCAGCATGATCCGTCCATCCTGATCGACTTCAACAGAAGGGATGTTATTCAAAACATCATTTGCTGTTCCTCCCTTAACAGAAAGATCCTCCCCAACATTGTAGATCTTTTTATCAATCCCTGTCTTTAGTACTTCCAGCTCACCAACGACCTTTACCTCTTCAAGGTTCAATGTTCTGTCTGGTTCCAATCTGAGGATACCCAGGTTTACTGACTTAATGTTTTGGGTAATTCTTATTTCGTTGATCTGTAAAGGTTGATAACCCGTAAAGGTCAACTTAGCATAGAAATTACCATACGGTAAATTCTCTAGCGTAAAACGCCCTTCAGGATCCGAATATACACCGGCGATAACGCTCGAATCCTTTTTTGAGAACAACCTAAATGCTACATAATCGATTGGTTTTTCTGAATCGCTGTCGACCACACGACCAGAGAGAATACCATCTCCACTCTGGGATTTTTGAGCAAAGGAGCTGAACACATTCAGCAAAAGGGTCAACAATACTAACTTTCCGGTCATACTAAGGAGTATTTTTTTGTACAATAAACAGACATAATACTCCTCAACTTTCATAATTCCCTCTCGCCTTATCGAGAAGGAAAGATAGTTGTTCTGCCTCGTCATCGGTTAGGTCCAGTTTTGTGAAGGAGATGGAATTGAATTGTTTGTCAATTTCTTGAAGAAGTTGAAGGCCTATTGCGGTAATTTCCACATAAACGACCCTCTTATCTTCTTTGCATCGAATTCTGCTGATCAAGCCCTTTTCAATGAGCTTATCCATGAGTCGTGTTGTATTCGGGGACTTCTCGAGCATTCTTTCCTTAACCATATTAACACTAATGGCCGATTTAGCACCACGAAGAATACGGAGGATATTGAATTGCGGCATGGTCAGGTCAAAATTGGCCATGAACTGGTTCTGGATATTTCCGAGGTAATTAGAGGTGAACCGGATGTTCACGATCGCTTTTTGCTGGGAACTCTGGAAGGTAGCGTGCAAAATATCATCGATCTTCATTGCACAAAGGTAACTACCATGGTAATATTTTCAAAATGAAGAGTTCACAACTACAGGTTCTTAAATCCAAGATGCTCCAGCAAAGGTGCTTCCTCTGTGTAATTTAGCTCGAAAAAATGCTTCCCGGGGATCAAATCACAAAAATTGTGATCGAAGCGGATGCCAGGTCTATCTGAAAACAACCAAAAGCAACGCATGTACTTCTGAGCATCAACCTGAACCGTCATTTTCCTTTTCTCCGGATCGTGTCTGAGGATCGTGATATTAACATCACGCTTTCCTGCGCGAGGGTAATCATTGTAAAGTTGAGTGAAGGTTCTGGAATTTTTCGTCCCATGCTGATCCAGCCAATCAAAACGGACCACCACATTTTCGCCAGGATGCGAATTCTTCAGACTGGTCATACAGATCTCTGTGGTTTCCACACCTTTTACCAACTGCGAAACATTGTTCCTGAACAATTCCTTTCCGTTCAGATCATACACAGTAAAATACATTTCACACATGAACGTATCGACAACATCTGAAACAAGGTAATAGTGATACTGACCATTGGCATCTTTGTTCGACAATACAGCCAGATCGTTATAATCATCACGAACCCAATATTGCAATGCCTTCCAGTTCCAATAATGATCAATACTTGACCATGTTGGTGCCGGCCAACAATCATTTACCTGCCAGAACAAGGTTCCCATGCATCTCGGTCGGTCGAGCCGGTGTCCCGTAACGGCCATACTCACAGCTGTTGCCTGTGTGAGCTGCGAATAGTACACAAAATCCTCGAATGTTTGCGGCATTCCAAAAAGGTCCTTGGCATGTTTCAAGATCATCAGGTTACCAACATAACTTTTTTGATGATGTTTCATCACTTCAGACTGAACGTCCCATTGATCTCTTGTTGAAAATGTCTGAAGCGTGGAATATTCCGGGAAACTCTGAAAACCATACTCTGCATTGAACCGTCCGATCTTTTTCGCAAAATCCTCCATGGGGTCTTTGCCGTGCCAAACGCCCCAATAATGTTGTGAACCGTGATTGTAAAACTCATCCTTGCCCCAGTTACTCAATGGAGATGTATGTACATAGGGTACATTGCTGTATTCCTTCACCTTACCCGGAAGCAGCATTCTAAAAAGTCGCTCATACGAATCCTCAACTTCCTTGGCATCTTTACCATAAATATTGTAGCGCAACTGAAATCCCCAATTCTTCCATGCAACGTCCACCTCGTTGTTTCCATTGAAAAGAACAACACTAGGGTGAGAGGCAATTCTTGGAATCTGATATGCAGCCTCTTCAGATACATTTTGCAGGAATTCGGGATCACCGGGATACATGGAACAAGCGAACATGAAGTCGTGCCAGACCATTATTCCAAGTTCATCACATGCTTCAAAGAACGCATCATCCGGATAATAACCTCCTCCCCAGACCCTTACCATATTGAAGTTCGCATCGACCATGTTCTCCACCATTCGACGGAGGTCAGTATCGCTTACCTGTGATGGAAAAACGTGCTGAGGAATGTAATCGCCACCTTTACAAAAAACAGGGCGTCCATTGACCTTGATTTCGTAACTAGTCCCCCATTGATCAGGAAGGTTTACAAGCTCAGAATGCCTCAATCCAAAGCGCACCTTTTTCGTAAAAAGCACTTCACCTCTGGCGTTTTTCAGTGTCCACTCATCCTCGTAAAGGTGCTGTTCGCCTTGTCCTCGGGGCCACCACAATTTGGGATCCGCAATACTTTCTTCGCGGTTCAAAGTGGCACTTCTCTCACTGTAAACCTGAGCCCCGAACAGTTTACTTTCCCATGAAAACAACTCTGTTCTGACGTGCTTATCCAAAATCAGATCAAAGGAAACAAGCGCATGATCACTATGTATTGCTTTTGTCTGAATGTTGATCCCCACGACTTCTGCAGAGTTGAAAGACTTCACAGAAACCGGTTTTAAAAAACCAATTGTATTCATGCGCAAAGCCCAGTCCCAACCGAACTGATATTGCGGTTTACGGGTGTAAGGCGCAACGGCCACGGGATGATGATCATTTGGCGCAGGAAGATGATATGAAGCTTTATTGTAGCTTTCTTTATGATAGAGAACGGGGGGATAGAATACTACCCTTAAACTATTTTCACCAATCTTGGAAAGTGACTTCACTTCCCAGCGATAAGGGCGAAAAGCATTTTGTGCAAAACCAATGAGCGAATCGTTATAGTAGACCTCAGCATAGGTGTCAATTCCGGGGAAATCCAGTTGAATGAAATCCTTTTCCAACATTTCGGATGTCACTTGTACTGACGTTGAAAATTCCCAAATGTGATCCTCAATCCAACCGAAAAGCTCCTCGTTCTTACCATAAAATGGATCTGGTAATGCTCCCGTTGAGATCAATAATTCCTGGACTGAACCATGTGTTCCAGCCGGGATGACGCTCCCTGTTCGAGCATGTTTAAGCGACCAATCGAGGGTCATCGACTGCGCTACAACAAAACCAGACATCAGACTCATCAGTATGCATATTTTTCCTTTCATCACCATTTCCTATCAAAAGAGGAATCCACCATTTTATTGTGTTCTACCGTTCTGAGTGCATAATTAAATCCGTTGTAAACGGAATAGGCCCCCACGTTGCCAAGCTTGTCTAAAGCCAAAAAGCAACATTGCAAATTCGATAGGTCCTTGTGCTTGGATATGATCCTATCCACAGCTGCCTTGCATGCCTCCATAGGAGAGTAACCTTGGCGCATCAGTTCAACAACAGTGTGACTTCCAGCAATACGGATGATCGCTTCTCCTAATCCCGTGGCACAAGCAGCTCCCACCTCATTATCAACGAAAAGTCCTGCACCAATGATCGGTGAGTCACCTACCCGACCATGCATTTTATAGGCCCATCCACTCGTGGTACAAGCGCCGCTCAGATTACCGTTCGCATCCAACGCAAGCATCCCAATCGTATCGTGATTCTCATGATTGATCTCCGGTCGTTTGTACTCTTCGGCATGCTCTTTCCTCCACTTTTTCCATTCCTTCCTGACTTCTGGAATCGGTGTCTTAATTCTTTCAAAACCCTGATCCATCGCAAATTTTTTCGCACCTGAACCAACAAGCATTACGTGCTGTGTACGATCCATTACCGCCCTGGCTACCGAGATCGGATGAGCGATCCCCTCCAAGAATGCCACCGATCCACATCTGGAACGTTCATCCATGATACAAGCATCCAATGTGACATGACCATCTCTGTCGGGCATTCCGCCGATCCCAACACTTCGATTCGACAGGTCGGACTCAGTTACTTTAACACCTGTTTCAACCGCATCGATCGCTGCACCTCCATTTTCCAAAACCTTCCAAGCCGCTTCATTGGCCGCTATACCATGGTTCCATGTGGAGATCACAATGGGTGACTTTTTTATTTGGCTGACAATCTCGGCCTTCTTCAAATACTGATCTCCCGCTCTAAGCGGATCGATCGTAGCAATGGCAGCACCGGCCAACCCTATCTTTAAAAATTTACGCCTGTCTGTCATTTGCACATCACTTTAGGGTTGAAAGCCACTTCTGGTATACTTTTGCCAGTTGCAAGTGGGTTGCATAATCTTTAGAGAAATTATGCCGGTGCGAGAAATCAGGTCGCGCCATCATAAAAATATAATCATGTTTCTTCCTGTTCAATACAGCCTCTATGGCGGATGCAGGTGTTATGCAGATTGGCCCTGGAGGCAATCCATCGATCTTGTAAGTATTGTATGGGCAATCTATGTCCCTGTGAATAAAAAGCAGACGTTGCAATCCATCCAGCTTTTTACCCCAACAGAATTTGAATGTAGGGTCCGATTGAAGCTTGATTCCCTGTTCGAGGCGATTGAGGTAAAGACCGGCGATAATCGGCCACTCCTCCTCTACTCTTGATTGCTCGGAGTAAACTATACTGGCGAGGGTAACCACCTCTGGCGCTGACCGCAACCCAATTGCCGCGATCTTATCCTTGCGCTCCTTGCTCCAGAACTTTCGGTATTCATCTGACATACGTTTAACGAATTCTTCTGGATCTGTATCGTAGAACATTTTGTATGTGTCTGGAATAAACATTGCCGAAAATTGCTCCTTATTGAATCCGAAAGATGAGTAGGTCTTCCGATCATTTAGATATTCGATCAGCTGCGTGCTATCCATCATAAGGCAATTGGCAACCTTGACGGCTATATCACTCATAAAACGGCAATTGTTAAAAGTTACATCAACTTCAACTTCGGCATTTCCGTTACCGGCTGCGTTTTTTTTGAAGCCGTTTAAAAGGGAACGGTATTGAGTACCCGGTTTTATAATATATTTACCGAGTGCTATATTCTCCTCGGAGAGCGCTTTGTATTCCCCCAATTCTATAAACGCCTTCTGATCTTTGATTATACCTAGACGCGCCAATTCTTCGGCAAGTGGTTTTAGTTTAGTTTCTTTCCTGATATAAAATTCAACCTGATGTTCATTCACAGATGTCAGACGGCTATTCATGAATAACATCAGTTTTGGCACGATGAAAATCCCTGCCAACAGCAAAATGACAATTCCGATCCCGATTATTTTCTTAAGCATAGCTGAAATATAATTTCATCAATCCGCTGACCGTTCATATTGAACCAATCTGTACGCGTTCCGACACGACGAAAACCACTTTTATCGAAAAGCTTCAAACTTGCTGAATTATCTGCCTGAACAGAACAATACAGGTTGTAAAGTCCCAGCACATCTCTAGCGTAGTCTATGATCAATTGCAAGGCCTCTCCAGCATATCCTTTTTCTCTGTCGCCCCTGTCCCCGATGAGAATTCCTATTGCGGCCTTTCCATTCCTGAAATCGGCATCATAAAGATCTACAGCTCCAACAGTTCGATCCGAATCATGCAAACAGATCATCATGCGGAGTTGTCCCGTTGATCGGATTTGCTGCTGTTGCTCGATCAGTTGATGAATTCCATGCAGTGAAAAAGGAACTTCCGTGTCAGTCACTTTCCAATTTTCCGGGTCGTTTTCCCAGATCATCAGCATTTGTGCATCCGAAGGTTCAACGGATCGAAGGAAGAGGGTGTTTCCTTTTAACATTTTCAAGTTCACTTAATCGACTCCTGATTTCGTTTTCACCATAGCTAGGTATCCCCTGATAACCAAGAGGTAAATTATACCCAAATATATGTTTTATTCCGTCCGTTTCATTGAGGTAATTCAAAAGACCGTTAAGTTGGGTGACATGTGAAGGCGTCTCCAAAAGTTCCAGAATTGGAGTCAGACATGTAGGCCCCGACGATGTTGCTCCCGTGTAATTTGAATACGCCGCGTAGATATCATCAGGATCGAAGGATATGTTGACAGATACGAGCAAAAACGGAATTTTCTTGTTCCTGACCAATGAGGCAACCTTTTCCACAGGAATTCGCACATCTTTACCATTCGATTTCAAACTGAAATACTGACCGGATGCAGAACAACCAATATGAGGAGGTATCTTATCGGCATACCATATCCATAGTTCCAGCCTTTCATTGGTTATCTCAGGGAATCTTTGAACTTGCTGAAAATCCATCAGATCCTGATTTTACCCGAAAAAACAAACTCAGCAGGACCCGTGAGCGATACTCCTGTAAAACCGTTAGCAGGATCATATGAAAAACCAACCTGCAATTGACCTCCTTTGACATCAACCAATATTTCATGAAGACCTTCCCTCCTTTTAAGTGCACCATAAACAATTGCACAAGCGGTTGCTCCAGTTCCACAGGATAAGGTTTCATCCTCGACACCTCTTTCATAGGTCGCGATGCTGATGTGATCACGATCTTTCTCCTCAAGCAGGTTCACATTGATCCCCTGCGAATGAAATCGTTCCGAAAAGCGGATCTTTTTCCCAAAGGAACGAATATCCTCTTTTTCCATTTCTTCTGTAAGGTGAACATAATGCGGTGAGCCCGTATCCAGAATGTAGTCCGAACCGAGTTGTTCAATATGCAGCACGTCTTTCATCTCTAACTTCACCGATCCGTTCAGCTTGAATGCACGATGTTCTCCATCCATCGCCATGAAGTTGGTATGCGCAACCGGTACGCCTAAAGTTTCAGCGAAAGCTACAGCGCATCTCGCTCCATTCCCACAAAAACTTTTTGAACCATCTGAGTTGAAATAATCCACTTCAAAATCATAATTTGTAGCAGCATTGATCCGGATCAGTCCATCGGCACCAACACCAAACCTGCGATCGCACAACCTGATAACCTGGGCCAATGAGAGCTTGTTATACGTCCCGTCCAGATTATCGAGCATGATAAAATCATTGCCCGTTCCCTGATATTTCGCAAAAACAACCTCCATATGACGCCATTGATTGAACAAAAATACACGTTTTTAAGTGAATAAAAGTGACCGCATGCTTAACAATCTTTAACATGCAATACGGCAACATCAGGAACAATTATTGCGTTATTCGTGAGTCTAAAAATGAATAGAAGATGAATTACAACATTAAGACTTTAGGATTAGGCGTATTGGGGGGACTGTTACCTCTCGGGGCATATTTAATGTTGAACGCCCAATACGATCTGAAATTATCGGATCAGGTAATTGATGGTAACCGGTTTTATAATGCAAAGGCCGTCAACCTTACGGAGCAGGGTACTCTACCAGATTTCACCGGAGCCTCTGAAAACACCATAAACTCAGTAGTTCACGTCACCACAAAAGTTGTTAAAACCAGTTTTCATCGGGATCCTTTTCAAGAATTCTTTTACGGTCCGGGGGCTGGTGGAAGAGAATTCAAACAATATGGTTCCGGGGCCGGATCCGGTGTTATCATTTCATCGGAAGGATATATCGTCACGAACAATCACGTGATTGAAGACGCCAGTGAGATCGAAGTGATCCTCAACGACAATTCAAAATATGCTGCGAAACTCATTGGTGCTGATCCTTCCACCGACATAGCCGTGCTGAAGATCGAAGGAGAGAATTTCCAGCCTATTCGTCTGGGAGACAGTGACGGCTTGCGTATTGGTGAATGGGTACTTGCGGTCGGTAACCCATTCAATCTGACCTCTACTGTTACAGCTGGAATCGTTTCGGCAAAGGCGCGTAACATCAACCTATTGAGTGACAGAACCGGTGGATCAACGGTACCGATAGAATCATTCATTCAAACGGACGCAGCCGTTAACCCGGGTAACAGCGGTGGTGCTCTTGTTAATACACGCGGTGAACTTGTCGGCATTAATACAGCCATTGCGTCACAAACCGGTAGCTATGCTGGTTATTCCTTCGCTGTTCCGGTGAATCTTGTACAGAAGGTAATGCGCGACCTCATCGATTACGGGGTAGTACAGCGCGGCTATTTGGGTGTTCAGATCGCTGATGTAAATCAGGAGTTGAAAGAAAAAGAAGGTCTTCCTGATCTAAAAGGCGTCTTTTTGGCAAAAGTGATCGAAGATGGATCCGCTGAAAAAGCCGGTTTGAAAGATGGAGATGTGATCCTGAAAATAGGTAGCAAAGAAGTTAACTCGGTGGCGGAACTTCAGGAGGAGATCGGAAGAAGACGTCCCGGTGATAAAGTGAATGTCACTGTGCGTAAAAAGAACGGTGATGAAGAGATCAAGGAGATCGTACTTCGAAACAAGGACGGTGAAACAAAACTTGTCTCAAAAGAAGAGATCGCCCGTAACTTTGCGTTGGGTGCAACGTTTAGGGAATTGACCGACAAAGAAAAAAAGGAGATGAACATTCAAAAAGGAGTGAAAATTTCAAGCCTCAATGCAGGAAAACTTAAGTCACTTGGCTTAAAGGAGGGTATGGTTATCACGAAAATAAACAACGAATCCGTGGAGTCAGTGGAACAGCTTACCTCCAAATTGAATAATAAAAACACCACAGGTGTCTTGTTGGAGGTGCTTACCGAAAGTGGCAAGCGGGATTATGTTGGATTCGGTCTTTAATGATTCGTTTTACAAACAGATCAAGGTGTCACGAACGCTAAATTGTGCAAAAATTATTTGGAAATCACTTCCAGTTCGTTGTACCTTTGACGCCAATCTATCACATATTCATAACAATCTAAAGGGGATAAAGAGAGGATGAGACAGCTCAAAATTACCAAGTCGATCACGAATCGCGAAAGTCAATCACTTGACAAGTATCTACAAGACATCGGTAAAGAAGAATTAATCACAGCGGAAGAAGAAGTTGAGCTGGCAAGAAGGATCAAACAGGGAGATCAAAAAGCACTGGAAAAGTTAACTCGGGCAAACCTGCGTTTCGTTGTTTCGGTTGCAAAGCAGTATCAAAATCAGGGACTCACTTTACCAGATTTGATCAACGAGGGTAATCTCGGACTGATCAAAGCAGCGCAAAAGTTTGATGAAACCCGAGGCTTTAAGTTTATTTCTTATGCGGTGTGGTGGATTCGTCAGTCCATACTTCAGGCATTAGCAGAACAGGCAAGGATAGTTCGTCTTCCATTAAATCAGGTTGGATCCTTGAATAAGATCAACAAGGCATTTTCAAGACTTGAACAAGAATTCGAACGCCCACCTTCGGCTGAGGAATTGGCAGAAGCACTGGAAGTGCCAGAGGATAAGATCAAAGAAAGTCTGAATGTCTCCGGTCGTCACGTATCTATGGATGCACCTCTATCTACCTCAGAAGATGGAGGAACACTTATGGACGTCATGGCTAACTCAGATTCTCCAAAAGCGGATCACGCACTCATGGCGGAATCCCTACAAAAGGAAATCGAAAGATCGTTGAGCACCCTCACAGACAAAGAACGAGAGATCATACGACTCTTTTTTGGAATCGGTATGAACCACGGACTGACACTCGAAGAGATCGGAGCCAAATTCAACCTCACCAGAGAGCGCGTTCGACAGATCAAAGAGAAGGCGATCAGAAGACTGCGTCACACTTCGCGCAACAAACTTCTGAAAGCGTACTTAGGATAAACAAAAGGCTGCCCTTAAAATGGCGGCCTTTTTTACTTTATATCACATAATATCAATCCATTAACCAAATAAAACAAGACAAAAAAGATGGAAGCTGCAGTAGGCTACGAAAAGGAACTGAAATCGCACGTTGAAAGAGAACGAGCGGCTGTAAAACTGGCCAGTCATGTTGGCGAGCTTTTGTATGATAAAGGGATCGAACTAGTATTGTTCCGTAATCACTTACTGGATACTACTATTTCCGAACTTCTCAACCTGCACGAGTACGCCAAAAATGTTGTTCAGAAGCCAATTGACATTTTTACAACTTCCGAACTTGCAGCAGAGCTTCTCAAATTAGATCTCGCTCCATCGAAACTGGATATAGGAAAGCTAGCCAGTGAGTGGCTCAACGAACATGATCAATATAATTCGAAATCAGAATTTCTGCGTAGCAAACTAGCGGGTTTTGTCGCAACAAGTGGAAATGGAGTTGAACCAAGAGATGTTGTTCTGTATGGATTTGGACGCATCGGACGACTTGCAGCCCGTGAGCTCATCAAACAAGCCGGTAAGGGACAACAGTTACGTCTCAGGGCGATCGTCACCAGGGGAAATGCCGATGCCGATATCGTAAAACGTGCTTCTCTTCTCCGCAATGATTCTGTTCACGGTGCATTCAAAGGAACTGTAATTGAAGATCTTGAAAATAAGTCATTGATCATTAATGGTCAGATCGTTCGAATGATCGACGCTAGTAATCCCGAGGATATTGATTACACACAATATGGAATTGATAACGCCTTGATCATAGATAATACCGGAGTCTTTACTAATCGTGAGGCGCTTGCCAGACATTTGAAAGCAAGGGGAGCTGCAAAAGTGCTACTGACTGCCCCCGGTAAAGAGATCCCGAATGTAGTTTACGGTATTAATCAGGACACCTTGGACGTTGAAAATGAAACCATTTTTTCAGCTGCATCTTGTACAACGAATGCCATTTCTCCGGTAATAAAGGTGGTTAACGACAGATTCGGTGTGAGTAAGGGCCATATTGAAACGGTACATGCCTATACCAATGACCAGAATCTTTTGGACAATATGCACAAGAAACCAAGAAGGGGTCGCTCCGCTGCGATCAATATGGTGATCACATCAACTGGTGCGGGTAGCGCAGTAACAAAGGTGATTCCGGACATGAAAGACAAATTAACAGCGAATGCTGTTCGTGTACCCACACCAAATGGTTCATTGGCCATTCTAAGCCTTGAACTCAAGAAAACTACCTCAGTTGACGAAGTGAACGCTGTCCTCAGAGAAGCCTCTTTGAACGGAGATCTTGTGAACCAGATCTTTTACTCCTACGACCCTGAGCTGGTTTCCAGCGATATAATTGGAAATACTTGTTGTTCAGTCTACGACTCGCACGCAACGATCGTTTCTCCGGATGGAAAGAATGTGGTGCTCTACACCTGGTATGATAATGAATTTGGTTATACGAAGCAAGTTATCCGACTGGCCAAACACATTACTAAAGTACAACGTAAGATCTATTACTAATCTGCGTAATTCCATAAAAAAAAAAGGAGGCATCTTTAAATGCCTCCTTTTTTAATTTTAGTGCTCTCCGCAGTGCAACGTGTAGAGCGTATCATTAACCATATACTGTCCGCTGCTTTCGAGATTTTCGAGCTCCTCTCCACATTTCTCACCCAAAGAGATCTCCTGATTCCCTTTATCATAATGGCATTCTGCACATTTATTCTTATTGCAGGAAACTAAAGAGATACTTCCTGTAGACAATGCCAGTAGACTTAAGAAAACATACTTTTTCATACTAATTTAATTTAGAGTTATTGATTTGATACATAAAACTTACATAGATATTCCTGCCGGGAAAAGGCAAGCTGATGTTCTTTAATCTTGATAAATGATCGATATAGGTTGTGTTCAATAAATTCCTTACCCCCGTTTTTATTTGAAGCCGCTGACCATTTGAAAAATACCAACCTCCTTCTAGTCCAAAATTTATGACCGAAAAGGATGGTGTTTCTGTTTCAAAGGTTGCCACTCTTTGCTGCGCGAAGAAATAATTATATTGAAATGCCACCTGATCCAATCTGAACTTTCGTTTCATATTGAATTCGATCTTAATTAGCGATGAAATTCTGGTCGGAGGAATCATGGCAACATTTATGTCCTGACCTCGAATTTCCACATAGGAGTAGCTCAATTCAGCATGCAACCAGTGGGCAAAATGTGGGTGATAATGTATGGATGCATCTGCCCCATATGAAATTCCAGTGCGCAATTGTTCAAATTGAAATGTTGGCATTCCATCAATGATCGTGTCGAGCGGATTGAGATAGATGTAGTTGGCCAAAACGCTGCCGAATGGATTGATCATGAATTGAACATGTTCCCGATCTAGCTGGTAGGTCAGATCTAGCTGGGAAGATCGCTCTGAAAGTAATGAAGTATCTCCGATCTCAAAACGCAAAGCTCCATGATGGTAGCCGTTCGACAGAAGCTCTGATAAATGCGGAGCTCGAAATCCGGAAGAGATGTTTGCCCTGAACGTATGGTCTTTATGGTTCCAGACTGCTCCGGCACTGTAATTTAAACCTCCAAATGAACGAGCCAAGGATGATATTCCTTCAAATTGTTCCAGACTTTCGATCCTTCGGACATCGTAGCGTACACCAGCTTGGAGGTTCCATCTCCTTTTTGAAAAATAAAGTATACTGTAGATGCCGTTATCGGTGGTGAACGCATCAGGTAACAGCCGTTCTTGAGCCCCTTCCAGATTGCGGTTCAATTGAAAC
>Ga0315902_10006661_pt1 | contig 15936 bp, 11 predicted proteins | sample LakEriMetagenome_9_FD_203523 | JGI IMG/M metagenome (GOLD analysis project Ga0315902, IMG submission 203523) | Freshwater fungal communities from buoy surface, Lake Erie, Ohio, United States - Buoy 12 MA117 | ecosystem: Environmental > Aquatic > Freshwater > Lake > Lake biofilm | place: USA...
CGTAGAAGTCGAACACCACCTCGTTCAGCGGCAGGTCGTAGACGACCATGGCGCGGCTGCCGACGTAGCTCAGCTCCTTCTGCTCGCCGCGGCGGTCCTGGCACAGCTTGATGACGCCGCCCAGGTACTCGTCGGGGGTGAAGATGGTGGCCTTGATCCAGGGCTCGGAGATCTCGAGGATCTGCATCACGTCCGGCATGTCGGCCGGGTTGTGCAGCTCGATCTCGGAGCCGTCGCGCAGCTTCATCCTGTAGACCACCGACGGGGCCGTCGCGATCAGGTCGAGGTTGAACTCGCGGCTCAGCCGCTCCTGGATGATCTCCAGGTGCAGAAGTCCGAGGAAGCCGCAGCGGAAGCCGAAACCCAGCGCCGCCGAGGACTCCATCTCGTAGTTGAAGCTGGCGTCGTTCAGGCGCAGGCGGGCGATGGCGGCGCGCAGGTCCTCGAAGTCGGCGGCGTCGGTCGGGAACAGGCCGCAGAATACCACCGACTGGACGTCCTTGAAGCCCTTCAGCGGCTCGGCGGTCGGCTTCTTCTCGTCGGTGATGGTGTCGCCGACGGCGGCGTGGGCCACTTCCTTGATCTGGGCGGTGATGAAGCCGACCTCGCCGGGCCCGAGGCTTTCGACCGGGGTGTTCTTGGGCAGAAAGACGCCGACCCGATCGACCAGGTGGGTGGTGCCGTTCTGCATGAACTTGACGCGCTGGCCGGCCTTCAGCGTGCCGTCGAACACGCGCACAAGCAGCACCACACCGAGGTAGGGATCGTACCAGGCGTCGACCAGCATGGCCTTGAGCGGCGCGTTCGCCTCGCCCTTCGGCGGCGGCAGGCGGGTAACGATGGCCTCAAGCACATCCTCGATGCCGAGGCCGGACTTGGCGCTGCACTCGACGGCGTCGGAGGCGTCGAGACCGATGACCTCCTCGATCTGGGCCTTGACCCGCTCCGGCTCGGCGGCCGGCAGGTCGATCTTGTTCAGGACCGGGACGATCTCGTGATTGTTGTCGATGGCCTGGTAGACATTGGCCAGGGTTTGGGCCTCGACGCCCTGGCTGGCGTCGACCACCAGCAGCGACCCCTCGCAGGCGGCCAGCGAGCGGCTGACCTCATAGGCGAAGTCGACATGGCCGGGGGTGTCCATCAGGTTCAGGACGTAGTCGAGCCCGTCCTTCGCCCTGTAGTTCAGGCGCACGGTCTGCGCCTTGATGGTGATGCCGCGCTCCTGCTCGATCTCCATGTTGTCGAGCACCTGCTCGCGCATCTCGCGCGCGCTGAGGCCACCCGTGACCTGGATCAGCCGGTCCGACAGCGTCGACTTGCCGTGGTCAATGTGGGCGACCACGGAGAAATTGCGGATGCGCGAAATCGGGGGAGTCGTCATGCGGCGCCCGCTACCACGGCTGGCGGAGCGCGCCAATGCGACGGGGAGGCGAGGGCGGGCATTACAACCGCGTAATGCGACGTCGGTGCGGTTTGTAGCCTGACGCGTTCAGCCTATATGCAGGGCCTCCTCCCGAAACCTCTTCCATGGGGAATTCCGCGTGACCGACTGGAGCCGGGCCCTGGGCCTGATGGCCGCTTCCGCGCTGGTGCTGGCCGGATGTGGCGAGGGCGGCGGGGGCAAGACGGCGCAGGCCAACGCCGGCCAGGCCGTAACGGCTGCAACCGTGAGCCAGGTGAGCCTGTCCCGCACGGTGACCGCTTCCGGCACCATCTCGCCTTGGGAGGATGTGCCGGTCGGGGCCGAGGTTGGCGGGCTCGTGGCGACCCGGGTGCTGGTCGATGAGGGCCAGTATGTTCGGCAGGGCCAGGTGCTGGTGCAGCTGAACGACGACCTGCTGCAGGCCGACCTGCGCGCCCAGGAGGCTTCGGTGGCCCAGGCGGAGGCCAATCTGGCTCGCGAGACCGCCGAACTGGGCCGCGCCCGCGAGCTGCGCGAGCGCGGGTTCCTGTCCCAGGCTTCGCTCGACCAGGCCGTGTCCGAGGAGCGGTCGGCCCGCGCCGGCCTCGATCAGACGCGGGCCCAGCTGTCGGCCACCCGCACGCGCCTCGAGCAGACTCGCGTGCGGGCCCCGGTCGCCGGGCTCGTCTCGGCGCGCAACGTCACCCGGGGGCAGATCGTCGAGGCCGGAACCCAGCTATTCCGCCTGGTCCGCGACGGCCGGCTGGAGCTGGACGCCCAGGTGCCCGAGGCCGAGCTGGCGCTCGTCCGGCCGGGTCAGGGTGCCAGCCTGACCTCGGACCAGGCCGCGTCGACGACCGGTACTGTGCGCATCGTCACGCCCCAGGTCGATCCGCAGACCCGCCTCGGCATCGCCCGCATCGCCATTCCGGCTGCCTCGGACCTGCGTCCGGGCATGTACGCCCGCGCCGAAATCGATGTCGGGACCCAGCCGGCGCTGGCCATTCCGTCGTCGGCCGTCGTCTATCGCGAGGGCCAGCCGGGCGCCTATGTCATCGGCCGAGGCGATACCGTCAGCTTCACCCGCGTGACCCCCGGGGTGCGTCAGGGTGACCTCGTTGCGATCGGATCAGGCCTGGCCGCGGGCCAGAGGGTGGTGGTCCAGGGTGCCGGCTTCCTCGGTGAGGGCGACCGGGTACGCGTGGCCGCGGCGGCGTCCGCTCCCGCCGCGCGCCCGGCCGCGAACTGAGCCTGACCGGTCAGACCCATGAACTTCAACAACATCTCTTCCTGGTCGATCCGGAACCCGATCCCGATCGTCCTGCTGTTCGTGGTCCTGACCCTGGCGGGGCTGATCAGCTACCAGCGGCTGGCCATCAACAACTTCCCCAACGTCGACCTGCCAGTCGTGGCGGTCACGGTGGTGCAGTCGGGCGCGGCCCCGACCGAGCTGGAGACCCAGGTCACGCGCCTGGTCGAGGACGCGGTGGCCGGCCTCGGCGACGTCGACGAGATCAACTCGGTGGTCAATGACTCGGTTTCGACCACCTCGATCGTCTTCGAGCTGGGCGTCGATCTGGAGAAGGCCACCAACGACGTCCGCAACGCCATCGCCGGCATCCGCCAGACCCTGCCGGCCGATGTGCAGGAGCCAGTGATCCAGCGCATCGAGTTCACCCAGGTGCCGATCGCCACCTATGTGGTGCGCGCCCCGGGCATGAATCCCGAGGAACTGAGCTGGTTCGTCGACAACACCGTGGCCAAGCGCCTGCTTTCGGTCGAGGGCGTCAGCCAGGTCAGCCGAGACGGCGGCGTGGCCCGCGAGGTGCGGATCAAGCTGGACCCGGCGCGGCTGGCGGCGCAGGGCGTGACAGCGGCGGCGGTATCCAACCAGCTGCGGGCCCAGAACATCAACCTGCCCGGCGGTCGCGGCGAGATCGGCGGCGAGGAGCAGGCCATCCGCACGCTCGGCTCGGCTCCCTCGATCGAGGCCCTTCGCGCGACCCTGATCCCGGTCGGCGGCCGCTCGGTGCGGCTGGCCGATCTTGGCGAGGTGACCGACGAATGGGCCGAGCCGCGCGGCCGCGCCCGCTTCAACGGCCAGGAGGTGGTCGGCTTCTCCATCAGCCGCTCCAGGGGCTCGTCGGAGCTGGCAGTCTATGAATCGACCAAGGCGGAGATCGAGAAGCTCGACGCCGAGTTCGACAACCTGACCATCGAGCAGGTGACCACCACCACCAGGGACGTGATCAACAATTTCCACGCCTCGGTCGAGGCGCTGCTGCTGGGCGCCGGCCTCGCCGTCATCGTGGTGTTCCTGTTCCTGCGCGACTGGCGGGCGACCTTCATCGCCGCCGTGGCCATGCCGCTCAGCCTGATCCCGACCTTCCTGATCATGGACCTGACCGACCAGTCGCTGAACGTGGTCACGCTGCTGGCCCTGTCGCTGACCATCGGCATCCTCGTCGATGACGCCATCGTCGAGATCGAGAACATCGTCCGGCACATTCGCGACGGAAAGGCACCCTATCCGGCCGCGATCGAGGCCGCCGACGAGATCGGCCTGGCGGTGATCGCCACCACCGCGACCCTGATCGCCGTGTTCGCCCCGACCGGCTTCATGCCCGGTGTGGTCGGCCAGTTCTTCAAGAGTTTCGCCATCGCCACCTGCGTCAGCGTCTTCTTCTCGCTGGTGGTGGCGCGCACCCTGACGCCGCTGATGGGCGCCTATATGCTCAAGGCCGATCAGGGCAAGGAGCACGCTGATCCGCGCTGGATGACCGGTTACCTGCGGCTGCTGGACTGGGCCCTCGGCGACTCCGGCCGCCACCCGACGCAGCCGGAGCCGCGCCGCAGCCCTGGTGCCCGCCTCGCGGGGCGGGTGCGCGACCACCGCATTTGGGTGATGGGCGGCGGGGCCCTGTTCTTCGCCGGCTCGCTCGGTCTGGCGGCCATGCTGCCGTTCGAGTTCATCCCGCCCGAGGATCTGTCGCGCTCCAACATCTCCATCCAGCTGCCGCCCGGCTCCACGTTGGAGGAGACGGATGCCGTCGTGCGCCGGGTCAGCGACGAGCTGACCGCACGGCCGGAGGTGCGTTCGGTCTACGCCTCGATCGGCTCGGCCACGACCAATTTCGGCCCCGGCGGCGGTTCCAGCGCCGGCGAGGTGCGCCGGGCCTCGATCACGGTCAATCTGGTCAAGAAGAACGAACGGTCGATCCGCCAGCAGGCCTTCGAGCAGGAGATGGGTGCCGTGCTGCGCGAAATCCCCGGTGCCCGGGTGCAGTTCGGGCAGGAAGGCGGCGACGGCGGTGCCCTGGTGTCGATCGCCCTCGTCGGCGACGATCCTGAGCAGCTGCAGATGGCGGCGGCGGCAGTCGAGCGCGAGATGCGCGGCGTCCCCGGCCTGACCAATGTCATCTCCTCGGCCGCGCTTGCACGGCCGGAGATCCTGATCACCCCCAAGGCCGACATCGGTGCCCTGCAGGGCGTTTCGGCGGCGGATATCAGCGCCGTGGCTCGGGTCGCCACCCTCGGCGACGCTGATCAGTTGCTGCCCAAGTTCAACCTCGGCGACCGACAGATTCCGATCCGGGTGATGCTGCAGGAATCGGCGCGCGCCGACCTCGGCCAGCTCGAGAACCTCAAGGTGCCCACCGCCTCGGGACAGGTGGTGCCGCTCAGTTCGGTCGCCGACATCAGTTTCGGAGCGGGCCCGAACCAGATCGACCGCATGGACCGCCAGCGGGTGGCCCGTCTGACCGCCGAGCTGAACGGTATCACCCTGGGGCAGGCGTCCGAGCGGGTGAATGCCCTGCCGGCCATGGAGACTCTGCCCGGCGGGGTTCGCCAGGCCATTTCGGGCGAGCTGGAGAACCTGCAGGAAACCGGCTCGGGCTTTATGTTCGCGATCGTCACCGGCATCCTGCTGATGTACGTCGTGCTGGTGCTGCTGTTCCGCAGCTTCTTCCACCCGGTCACCATCCTCGCGGCGCTGCCGGTGTCGTTCGGCGGGGCCTTCTTCCTGCTGCTGGTGACAGGCAAGACGCTGTCGATGCCGGCGCTGATCGGCATCATCATGCTGACCGGGATCGCCGCCAAGAACTCCATCCTGCTGGTCGACTACGCCATCATCGCCATGCAGCGGGGGATGGCGCGGCGCGAGGCGATCATCGACGCCGCGCACAAGCGGGCCCGGCCGATCATCATGACCACCATGGCGATGGGGCTGGGCATGCTGCCGATCGCCGTGGCCTTCGGCGAGGGCACCGAGTTCCGCAGCCCCATGGCGATCGCCGTGATCGGCGGCCTGATCACCTCGACCGCCCTGTCGCTGGTGTTCGTGCCCGTCGCCTTCAGCCTGATCGACGGCGTCAAGGTGCGGCTTGAGCGCCGCCTCTACCGGCTGACCCACCGGCAGCATGGCGAGGCCCCGACCCCGGCTGAATGAAGGGAGTGATCGCAACCGCCCCTTAAGCATTAACAGTCAAGGTCCGGACTCTCTGCCTCCGGGCCCAGGACCGTCCATGTTCCAGATTATCGGCATCGTGCTGCTCTTCGCCATGGTGTTCGGCGGCTACACCATCGCCGGCGGCAAGATGTACGTCATCCTCAAGTCGCTGCCGTACGAGATGATGATGATCGGCGGCGCGGCGGTGGCGGCGCTCGTCATGTCCAACTCGCCCGCCACCCTGAAGGGTGTGGCCGGCGGCTTCGGCAAGGTTTTCGCCGGCCCCAAGTGGAAGAAGCAGGACTACACGGACCTGCTGTCGCTGCTGTTCAAGTTGACCAAGACGATGAAGTCCAAGGGCGTCATCGCGCTCGAGAGCCACATCGAGAAGCCGGCAGAAAGCGCCATCTTCCAGAATTACCCCAAGGTGCTGAAGGACCACTTCGCCACGGATTTCATCTGCGACACCCTGCGCATGATGACCATGAACCTCGAGGATCCGCACCAGATCGAGGACGCCATGGAAAAACAGCTGGAGAAGCACCACCACGAGGCGCTGGGCCCGGCCCACGCCCTGCAGAACATGGCCGACGCCCTGCCGGCGCTGGGCATCGTCGCGGCGGTGCTGGGGGTGATCAAGACCATGGCCGCCATCACCGAGCCGCCGGAAGTGCTGGGCGGGATGATCGGCGGTGCCCTGGTCGGCACCTTCCTCGGCGTGTTCCTCGCCTACGGCCTGGTGGGGCCACTGGCCGTCCGCCTCAAGGAGATCACCGACGAGGAGGCCGCCTACTACAAGATCATCCGCTCGGTGCTGGTGGCGCACCTGCACGGCAACGCCGCCCAGATCTCGGTCGAGATCGGCCGCGGCGACATTCCGTCGACCGCGCAGCCCAGCTTCGCCGAGTTGGAAGAGGCGCTGCAGAACGCCCCGGCGGACGCCTGAAGACACACAACTTCACAAACGCGTGAGCTTTTCGCTTGCCGGGAGCCTCACGGTTCCGTTATCAGAGCGCTGCGGGGATTCATGACCTCGCTCACCCTTCTGAAGGATATACCCATGCGCATCGTCGCCCTGATCGCCGCCTCGGCCGCCGCCCTGGCCGTCGCCGCCTGCCAGCCGGCCGCTGAAGAAGCCCCGGCCGCTGAAGCCGAAGCCGCCGCTGAAGCGGCCACCGACGCCGCTGCCGAAGCCCCGGCCGCCGACGCCGCCGCTGCCGAAGCCGCTCCGGCTGCCGAAGGTGCCATGGCTCCGGAAGCCGCTCCGGCCGCTGCTCCGGCTGCCCCGGCCCAGTAATCGCTTTTTTTGGCGAGGGGCGGTCCTCCAGGACCGCCTGAGGAAGGGGGTCGTCTTCGACGACCCCCTTTTTCGTGCGCCTTCTCCACCCGAGCGGCGAAGTTTCACGCTGATTCTCGCCTGTCGCTTGCCGTAGGCCTCACGCTTCCGTTATCAGGAGGCGCGGGCATTCATGACCTCGCTCACCCTTCTGAAGGATACACCCATGCGCATCGTCGCCCTGATCGCCGCCTCGGCCGCCGCCCTGGCCGTCGCCGCCTGCCAGCCGGCCGCTGAAGAAGCCCCGGCCGCTGAAGCCGAAGCCGAAGCCGCCGCCGACACGGCCGCTGACGCCACCGCCACCGCGGAAGACGCCGCCGCCGACGCCGCCGCCGCCGCCGGCGAAGCCGCCGCAGCCGCTGAAGGTGCCATGGCTCCGGAAGCCGCTCCGGCCGCGGCTCCGGCCGCCCCCGCCCAGTAATCGCCTTGTTGCGAGGGGCGGTCCTCCGGGATCGCCTGCGGAAGGGGGTCGTCGCCGACGGCCCCCTTTTTCGTGCGCGCAATCCGGCGCATGAGGCGGTTATGGCTGATTCTGCCGACCTCGACTGGACGCCCGAAGGTGCCCCGGTCTCGCGCCGGTTCGGCGATGTCTACTTCTCGCGCGAGGACGGGCTGGCGGAGACCCGCGCCGTCTTCCTCGCCGGCTGCGGCCTGCCGCAGGCGTGGGTAGGGAGGCCCCGCTTCACTGTCGCGGAGCTGGGATTCGGCACGGGCCTCAACATCATCGCCCTGCTGGACCTGTGGAGCCGTCATCGCCCCCCCGGCGGGCGGCTGTCGATCTTCTCCGTCGAGGCCTACCCGCTATCCCGGGCCGACGCTGCGCGCGCCCTCGCCGCCTGGCCGGAGATGGCGGACCTCGCGGCGCGGATGCTGGCGGTCTGGCCGGCTCAGACCCCCGGCTTTCACCGGGTCAGCCTCGATGACCTCGGCGTGTCGCTGGACCTGGCCGCAGGCGACGCTGCTGATGCGCTCGACCGTTGGTCCGGAGACGCCGATGCCTGGTTTCTTGACGGCTTCGCCCCCTCGACCAACCCCGGCATGTGGTGCGACGCAGTGCTGGATGCGGTGGCGGCCCGCTCCGCCCCGGGCGCCCGGGTCGCCACTTTCACAGTCGCCGGGGCGGTGCGGCGGGGACTGCAAGCGCGCGGCTTCAAGGTCGACAAGCGGCCCGGCCACGGCCGCAAGCGCGAGCGGCTGGAAGCAGTCGCCCCCGATGGGCCACGAACGCGGCCGCCCGGCCGCATCGTCATCCTGGGTGCCGGCATCGCCGGACAGGCGATGGCGCGGGCCCTGCGGGCGCAGGGGCTCGCCCCCCTCGTGATCGAGGCCGGGCAGCCCGGGGCGGGGGCCTCGGGCTTTCCCGCTGCCCTCGTCACACCCCGTCTCGACGCCGGCGATCTGACGCTCGCCGCCCTCTACGCCCAGGCGCTGGAGCGCGCCGGAGACCTCTATCGCGCCGTCCCCGGTGCCGTGCTGTCCGAGGGGGTGCTGCAACTTGCTGCCGCCGCCCGCGACCCGGCCCGCTTCGACAAGGTGGCGGCCCAGCCCTGGTGGGGTGGAGCCCTGATGGCACTGGATCCGGCGGCCGCCTCGGCGCGGCTTGGCCTGGCTGTGGACGCCCACGGGCTGTGGATGGGGCCGGCCCTGGCCCTTGCGCCCGCTGCGGTGCGCATGGCCTGGCTCAAGGGCGTCGAGGTGCGGTCTGGCCGCGCCGTCGGCCTTGAGCCGGATGAGGGCGGCTGGCGCGTCCGGCTGGCGGACGGGCCGGCGATAGTCGCCGACGCCGTGGTGATCACTGCCGGCTGGGGCACCATCGACCTGCTGCCAGGGCCCGGTCTCGCGCCGGTGGCCGGTCAGGCGGACTGGAGCGCCGGTGTGGCCCCGCCAGCGGCCGTCGCCTGGGGCGGCTACGCGGTCCCGACCGGCGAGGGGGTGCTGTGGGGCGCGACCCACGACCGGGGCGAGACCGCGCCGGTCCCGTCAGAGGCGGCCTCGGCCCGCAACCTGGCCATGCTCGAGGCCAGGCTGCCGGCGCTCGCGGCGGCGGTGCGAGACCAGCCGGGGCAGCGCCGCGCCGCTGTGCGCGCCACCACGCCTGACCGGCTGCCCCTGTGCGGCGAGGTTCCCGGTGCGCCTGGCCTGTGGGTGCTTGGCGGTCTCGGTTCGCGCGGGTTCTGCGTTGCGCCCCTGCTGGCGGAGCATGTCGCGGCGCGCCTGACCGGGGTTCCGTCCCCCCTGCCGACCGATCTGGCGGCGCGGGTCGCCCCCGACCGACCGGGGGCCGGAACTGTTCCGTTCATCGGGGGTTCAGGAAGTCGCGCGGACCCTCTCGGTGCCTGTTCCGGAGAACCATGATGCGCGTGCTGCTCCCCGCTTGTCTCGCCGTTGCGACCGCTCTCGCGGCCTGCGCCCCCACGACCCCGGCCGCGTCTGGCCCGGCGGCTGCTGCGGGCACCGAGGCGGCCTCGGCGCGCCGCTGCTTCTACACCAGCCAGATCCGCAACTTCCGGTCTGACCGCGACCGGCTGCTCTATGTCCGCATCGGCCGTGACGAGGTCTTCGAGCTGGTCACCATCGGGGCCTGCCTCGATCTGGACAGCGCGATCGACATTGCCCTTGTCCAGCGGTTCGGTGGCGGCTCCGGGCGGCTGTGTCTTTCGGACCAGGTCAATGTGGTCATCAGCCATCCGAGCCCGGTCCATCCGGGACCCTGCCTGGCCCGCGTTGAGCGCCGGCTGACGGCCGAGGAGGTCGCCGCCTTGCCGGACCGCGCGCGACCCTGAGGTTGTAAGCCCCCGAGTCCGAAGAAAGTCAGATTTGATTTCAAGCTGTCGTCGATCCCGGGCTTGCCCCCGCGGGCCCATCGGTCCGCCGGGCGCGATCGCCGGTTGGTGCTGGCGGAACCTGAAAGCTGCGCGCGGCTGCGCCTGACCCCGCTATGGCCCCTCGGCACGAGCCCGAGGGTGACGGCTTTACAGGGTCATGCCCCGCTCGACGCGAATCGCCGGGCAGCTCAGCCCTTCTGGGCGTAGCCGCAGCGGACGTTCAGCTTCTCGATCAGGTCGATGGCGGTCTCGGCCACCACCGAGCCGGGCGGATAGACGGCGGCCACCCCGGCGTCCAGCAGGGGCTGGACGTCCGCCGGGGGGATGACGCCGCCGACCACCACCATGATGTCCTCTCGGCCGAGCCTCTTCAGCTCGGCGATCAGCTGGGGTGCCAGGGTCAGGTGGCCGGCGGCGAGGGACGAGGCCCCGACCACATGCACCCCGCGCTCGACGGCGTCGCGGGCGGCTTCGGCCGGGGTCTGGAACAGCGGCCCGGCGATGGCCTCCAGGCCGAGGTCGGCATAGGCGGTGGCCACCACCTTCTGGCCGCGGTCGTGGCCGTCCTGGCCCAGCTTGGCGATGAGGATTCGCGGCGGGCCGCCGTCGTTCTCGACGAAGGCGGCGACCATGTCGCGGGCGCGGGAGACGCGGGCGTCGGGCCCGGCCTCGCGGCCATAGACGCCGGACACGGTCTTCACCTCGGCCACATGGCGGCCGAAGGCGGCCTCCAGCGCGTCGGAGATCTCGCCGACCGTGGCCTGGGCGCGGGCGGCGCGCACCGCCAGCTCCATCAGATTGGCGTTGCCGCGGGCCCCGGCGGTCAGGGCCTCCAGCGCCGCGCGGGTCGCGGCCTCGTCGCGGCCGGCGCGGAGACGCTTGAGTTTGTCAATCTGGGCCGCCAGTACGGCGGCGTTGTCGACCTTCAGCACCGGGATGTCGTCGACCGTGTCGGACAGGTAGCGGTTCACGCCCACGACCGTCTGCTGGCCCGTGTCGATACGGGCCTGGGTGCGGGCTGCCGCCTCCTCGATGCGCAGCTTGGGTACGCCGGCCTCGATGGCTTTGGCCATGCCGCCCAGGGCCTCGACCTCGGCCATGTGGGCGCGGGCGCGATGGGCCAGCTCGTGGGTCAGGCGCTCGACGAAGAAGCTGCCGCCCCAGGGGTCGATCACCCCGGTCAGGCCGGTCTCCAGTTGCAGCAGCAGCTGGGTGTTGCGGGCGATGCGGGCCGAGAAGTCGGTCGGCAGGGCCAGGGCCTCGTCGAGGCTGTTGGTGTGCAGGCTCTGGGTCTGGCCCCCGGCGGCGGCCATGGCCTCGACCATGGTGCGGCTGACGTTGTTGAACACGTCCCGGGCCGCCAGCGACCAGCCGGAGGTCTGACAGTGAGCGCGCAGGGACAGGGAACGGGAGTCTTTCGGGGCGAACTCGCGCGCCACCGCCTCGGCCCACAGCAGGCGGCCGGCGCGCAGCTTGGCCACCTCCATGAAGTAGTTCATGCCGATCGCCCAGAAGAAAGACAGGCGCGGCGCGAAGGCGTCGATGTCCAGTCCCGAGGCGACTCCGGCGCGGATGTACTCGATACCGTCGGCCAGGGTGTAGGCCAGCTCCAGGTCAGCCGAGGCCCCGGCCTCCTGCATGTGGTAGCCGCTGATCGAGATGGAGTTGAAGCGCGGCGTCTCCTGCGCGGTCCAGGCGAAGATGTCCGCAATGATCCGCATGCTGGGTGCCGGCGGATAGATGTAGGTGTTGCGGACCATGAACTCCTTGAGGATGTCGTTCTGGATGGTCCCGGTCAGGGCCGCGTGCGGCACACCCTGCTCCTCGGCCGCGACGACATAGAGGGCCAGTACCGGCAGCACCGCGCCGTTCATGGTCATCGACACGCTCATCCGGTCGAGCGGGATGCCGTCGAACAACGTGCGCATGTCGAGGATGGAATCGATCGCCACCCCGGCCATGCCGACGTCGCCGGCGACGCGCGGATGGTCGGAATCGTAGCCCCGGTGGGTGGCCAGGTCGAAGGCGATCGACAGCCCCTTCTGCCCGGCCGCCAGGTTGCGGCGGTAGAAGGCGTTGGACTCTTCGGCGGTGGAGAAGCCGGCGTACTGGCGGATGGTCCAGGGGGCCCCGGCGTACATGGTCGGATAAGGACCGCGGCTGAACGGGGCGAGGCCGGGCAGACCATGGATGTCGTCCAGCCCGGCGATCGCGTCCGGGCCATAGGCCGGGGCCACCTCGATGCCCTCGGGCGTCCGCCAGGGCGCGCGGGCCGGGCCCGCCGGCAGCGGTGCGGACAGGTCCAGCGGCAGGGCCGCATAGTCGGGGAAGCGAACGCTCATCGGGCGGCCTCCTCAAGCCCGGCGACGAGGGGCAGGGGGCTCAGCGGCGCGATCTGCCCGAGCGGGGCGGGAAGGGTCGGCAGGGGCACGACCGGGGCCGGGCGGGGCTCCGGGTCGATGAAGCGTGTCACCCCGACGAGCGGCTGTCCGCCCCCGGCATGAGCGGTCTCCAGCGCCGCGCGGGCTTCGGCCACGCGCGCCTGGAACGCCCCCGCGAGAAGACTGGCGGCCAGCCCGCCCTCGGCCTCGATCCGCCGGAACTCGGCCCAGCCGGCGGCGGCCAGGTCGCGGGACCGGGCGTCGAGGAACCACGATCCGGCGGCGGGGTCGTCGACCCGGCCGAGGTGGGCCTCCTCCATCAGCACCAGCTGGGTGTTGCGCGCCTGGCGCCGGGCGAAGGCGTCGGGGCGGCCGGCCGCCCGGGTGAAGCCCTCCAGCACGATAGCCTCGGCCCCGCCCACGGCCCCGGCGAAGCCCGCCGCGGTCAGCCTGAGCAGGTTGGGCCACGGATCGCGTGCCGCCAGCATGCGCCGCGACGAGCGCGCCTCGATGCGTGCTGGCAGGGTCAGCCCCAGCGGTGCCGTCAGTCCGGCCCAGATCCGCCGCAGGGCCCGCACCTTCGCGAGGGCGTCGAAATACACCGCGTCGACAGTCAGCCCCAGCCACAGACCGCGCGCGGCGCGCTCCAGCGGCAGGCCCGCCTCGACCCCGGCCTTGAGGTACGCCAGGGCGCTGGCGGCGGCGAAGCCCAGCTCCTGGGCGTTCGACCCCCCGGCCTCGTGCACGACCTGGCCCGAGGCAAGGAAGAAGTCGGCCTCCGGATAGGCCCCGGCATGCCGCGCCGCGGTGTTGGCCGCCAGCGTCAGGTGCTCGGCGATCGGCCGAGGAGCGCCGCCGCCGACAGCGAAGGCCGACAGCGGGTCCATGTGGAACATCAGCCGGGCGCGCGGCGCGCCCTTGGCGGCGACGGCCAGGGCGTTGGCAGCGTCGGGGCCGTCGAGTCCGGCACCCAGCCCGACCGGGGCCAGCTCCAGCGCGACCCCCTGCAGCGCCGCGATCAGCGGGTCCGGATCAGCCAGCACCGCCCCGGACAGGAGCAGCGAGGCGGCGCCGTTCTGCAGGTCGGCCAGGGCCTCCGCATTGGCCTCGGCCGGACTGTCGGCCTCGACCACCATGCGCAGGTCCCAAGCGCGGCCGTCGGCGTCGGCGGCGCGCGGGGCGCACAGCGCCTCTCCCCCGTCATCGGCCGTATAGAGCAGCGCGATCGCCAGACCGTCAGGGTCGCGCCGGGTCAGCTCCTCCAGAGGTCGGTCTTTCAGCGCCTTGCGCGCCGCGGCTTCCCACGCCTCCCGCGTTGGCGTTCTGAACGCGCCCATCGCTCCCTCCGTCACTGGCGCTTCCTATGGCCCATCCCGGCGTCAGGTGCCAAGCGCCGCGCCCGGCCACGACGGCGGGGGTGGCCGGGCCGGGTCGGGGCTGCTACGCCCGGTCACATGGACACCGGCGTTCTCATCTCCCTGTCGATCTATTTCGCCCTGATGCTGGGTATCGGCCTCTACGCCTGGCGCGCCTCGACCGGTGACGTTTCGGGCTACATGCTGGGCGGCCGCAGGATCGGTCCGGCGGTCACGGCCCTGTCGGCGGGGGCCTCGGACATGAGTGGCTGGATCATGCTTGGCCTGCCCGGCGCCGCCTTCGCCCAGGGCCTGTCGGCCGGCTGGATCGCCGTTGGCCTGTTCTTCGGGGCCTTTGCCAACTACCTGGTGGTCGCACCGCGCCTGCGGCTGCACACGGAGATGGCCGATGACGCCATCACCATCCCCGACTTCCTCGAGAAACGTTTCGGCGACCGCTCGCACGCCCTTCGCCTGCTGTCGGCTGCGGTGATTGTGGTGTTCTTCACCCTCTACACCTCGGCCGGTCTGGTGGCCGGCGGCAAGATGTTCGACAGCGCCTTCGACGTTCCCTATGCTTGGGGCCTGTGGATCACCGCCGGCGCGGTGCTGGCCTATGTGGTATTCGGCGGCTTCCTCGCCGTCAGCCTGACCGACTTCGTCCAGGGCAGCATCATGTTCCTGGCCCTGATCGTGGTGCCGGTCGCGGCGCTCGACGGGTCCGGCGGTCCGTCGGCGGTGGAGGCGGCGCTGGCGGCGAAGGATCCAGCCATGCTGGACCTGTTCCGCGACGCCTCGGTGCTGGGCATGATCTCCCTGCTGGCCTGGGGCCTCGGCTACTTTGGCCAGCCACACATCATCGTCCGTTTCATGGCCATCCGCTCGGTCAGGGATGTGCCGACCGCCACGGCCATCGGCATGGGCTGGATGGCCGTGACCCTGATCGGGGCAATGGCCGTTGGCCTTACCGGCGCAGCCTGGACCGCCGTTCACGGGCTGGATGTCAGCGACCCGGAGACCATCTTCATCCTGCTGTCCGAGGTGCTGTTCGACCCGCTGGTCACCGGTTTTCTATACGCCGCCATCCTCGCCGCCATCATGAGCACCATCTCCTCCCAGCTGCTGGTCGCCTCCAGCTCGCTGGTCGAGGATGCCTACGCCCTGCTCCTGCGTCGCGATGCCGGCCAGACCGAGCGAGTGCTCGTCGGCCGGCTGGCGGTGGTGGCGGTGGCGCTGGCGGCGCTGGGCCTGGCCTGGAACCCGGAGAGCAATGTGCTGGGGCTGGTGGCCAACGCCTGGGCCGGCTTCGGTGCCGCCTTCGGGCCGCTGATCCTCCTCGCCCTGACGTGGCGGCGCATGACCCGCAACGGGGCGCTGGCGGGGATGCTGGTGGGTGCCGCCACGGTGCTGGTGTGGATCTATGCTCCGGTCGGGCCGGACGGCAGCCCGCTGAGCAGTATGGTTTATGAGATCGTGCCGGGCTTCCTGCTGTCCGCCCTGGCCATCGTCGTCGTCAGCTTTCTAGATCGCGCCCCGCCCGCTGCGGTCACCGGCGTGTTCGACACTGTGCGCGCGCGGCTGGCGCAGCCGGCGGCAAGGGCCCGTTAACCAGCGCAGCGCACCATGCAGTGACGGGGTTCTTCCCGGCCCCGTCGGAGGACTGCGTGATGGCAACCAGCGTAACGTCCAGCTATCGTCGGCCCCGGGACCATTTCGAGCCGACCGACCTCGATCCGCACGAACAGCGCCGCCTGCGCGGCCAGCTGGAGCAGATCGACTACACGGCCTTCCTCTCCAACCGCGAGGTGATCCCCCAGGTGCTGGGCCTCGGGGCGAAGCACGCCGATCCGTCGGCATTCCAGAAGCTGGCGGTGGCCTCTGCCACGGCCCGGGCGCGCTGGATCGCCGAGGCCCTGCGCATGACCGAGGCCGGCCACACCATCCGTCCGGACGAGGCGCGCCGCCTGCAGGAGCTGCGGCTGGCCTTCGACGAGCTGACCGAGGCCTACGAGGGCCTGCGACGGATCGTGGAGCGGGGCTACCTGCCCTACCGCCACGCCGACTAGGCTTCGTACTCAATAAGGGGATTCCTCGCGCCGTTTGTTCGTGATTCACTCTTCTTGGATCGGAGGTGGATCATGGGCCGACATCTATACTGGCTGAGCGATGCGGAGTGGGGTCGGATCG
>Ga0315902_10006666_pt1 | contig 15932 bp, 11 predicted proteins | sample LakEriMetagenome_9_FD_203523 | JGI IMG/M metagenome (GOLD analysis project Ga0315902, IMG submission 203523) | Freshwater fungal communities from buoy surface, Lake Erie, Ohio, United States - Buoy 12 MA117 | ecosystem: Environmental > Aquatic > Freshwater > Lake > Lake biofilm | place: USA...
GGCGCTGACCGGCCTGTTCGCGCGCCAGTTCGGCACGCCCAACTACGCCGCGCACGGCGGCTTCTGTTCGGTCAACATGGCCGCGGGCATGATCTACACCGTGGGCGGCAGCTTCTGGGAGTTCGGCGGGCCAGACCTGGACCAGGCCAAGCTCTTCGTGATGATCGGCACCGCCGAAGACCACCACAGCAACCCGCTGAAGATCGCGCTGTCGGCCTTCAAGCGCCGCGGCGGACGCTTCATCTCCATCAACCCGGTGCGCACGGGCTACTCGGCGATCGCCGACGAGTGGATTCCCATCAAGCCCGGCACCGACGGGGCGCTGTTCATGGCGCTGATGCATGAGCTGATCAAGCACGACTGCATCGACCGCCCCTTCCTGCAGCGCTTCACCAACGCCCCGCAGCTGGTGGTGCTGGACGAAGGCGAACGCGAGGGCCTGTTCGCCTTCGACCCTGACCCGGCCAAGGGCCCGCCGGGCGACGGCCGCCACCCGCACAACAAGCTGGTGTGGGACAGCGTCTCGGGCCAGGTGATGGCGGCCTACCCCGAGGGCATTGCCGAGGGCTGCAGCCCGGCGCTGACGGGCACCTACACGCTGGCCGACGGCACGCGGGTGGCCCCCGCCTTCCAACTGCTCACCCAACAGGTGGCACCCTGCACGCCCGAGTGGGCTGAAAAGATCACCGGCATCTCTGCCGACCGCATCCGCGCCCTGGCGGTGGAGATCGGCGACACCGCGCTCAAACAAGCCTTCGAGCTGCCCATCGCCTGGACCGACGCCTGGGGCAAGACCCACCCCACCACCGTCGGCCGGCCCGTGGCCTTCCACGCCATGCGTGGCCTGGCGGCGCACTCCAACGGCTTCCAGACCGTAAGGGCGCTGGCCGTGATGATGAGCCTGCTGGGCACCATCGACCGGCCCGGCGGTTTCAGGCACAAGGCGCCCTACCCGCGCCACATCGTGCCCAACTACCGCGCCTTCAACGACCCCGAGCAGGTCAAACCCAACACGCCGCTGAACGCCGCGCCGTTGGGATTTCCCGCCAGCCCGGAAGAGCTGGCCATCCATCCGGACGGCTCGCCCATCCGTATCGACCACGCCTTCTCGTGGGAGCACCCGCTGTCGGCCCACGGGTTGATGCACAACGTGATCACCAACGCGGTCAAGGCCGACCCCTACCGGCTGGACACGCTGATGATCTTCATGGCGAACATGGCGTGGAACTCCACCATGAACACCATGGCGGTGCGCGAGATGCTGAACCGGCGGGGCGAGGACGGCGAGTACCAAATCCCCTTCCTGGTGGTTTGCGACGCCTTCCAGAGTGAGATGGTGGCCTACGCCGACCTGGTGCTGCCCGACACCACCTACCTGGAACGGCATGACGTGATGAGCATGCTGGACCGCCCGATCAGCGAGTTCGACGGGCCGGTGGATTCGGTGCGCGTGCCGGTGGTGCCGCCGCTGGGCCAGTGCAAGCCCTTCCAGGAGGTGCTGATCGAGTTGGCCTCGCGCCTGAAGTTCCCCGCCTTCACGGGCGCCGAAGGCGCACGCAAGTTCAAGGACTACCCGGACTTCGTCGTCAACTTCCAGCCGCAGCCGGGCATCGGCTTTCTGATGGGCTGGCGCGGGGAAGACGGCACCGAACACCTGCGCGGCGCGCCCAACCCGCGACAGTGGGAGATGTACGAGAAGAACGGTTGCGTCTTCCAGTACCACCTGCCTGAGACGCAGCAATACATGCGCAACTGGAACCGGACCTACCTGGACTTCGCCAAGGAAAAGGGCTGGCGGCAGAAGAACGACCCGGTGCAGCTCGCCATCTACTCCGACGTGCTGCAGAGCTTTCGCCTGGCGGCGCAGGGCAAGACCTGCGGCCGCCAGCCGCCCGAGAACCTGCGTGAGCGCATCACCACCTACTTCGACCCCCTGCCCTTCTGGTACCCGCCGCTGGAAGCTGCCTGCACCGACCTGGAGACCTATCCGCTCAACGCCATCACCCAGCGGCCGATGGCGATGTACCACTCCTGGGATTCGCAGAACGCCTGGCTGCGTCAGATCCACAGCCACAACTACCTGCACGTGAACCCGGTCACGGCTTTGGCCGCGGGCATTGCCGACGGCGACTGGTGCTGGGTGGAAAGCCGCTGGGGCAAAGTGCGCTGCATGGTGCGCCACAGCGAGGCCGTGGAACCCGGTACGGTGTGGACCTGGAACGCGATCGGCAAGGCCAGCGGCGCCTGGCAGCTGGAGGCAGGCGCCGACGAGTCGCGCAAGGGCTTCCTGCTGAACCACCTGATCAGCGAAGAGCTGCCTTTCGCCGGTGCCGACGGACAACCCGGCGGCACCATCAGCAACTCCGACCCCATCACGGGACAGGCGGGCTGGTATGACGTGCGGGTGCGCATACGTCCCGCCGAGCCCGAGGAGCCTGAGGAGACCTTTCCGCAAGTGGCCGCTGTGCCTGCGGCGCCGGGGGTGCTGGGAAGGGCGCAGAAGGTCCTGACGTACTTTGCGGGGAGGAAGGTTCGGTGACTTCTCCCTGTGGCGGTCTGGTCCGGCCTTCTTCCTGCGAAACAAACTCAGGCTTCCAAGGCTCTGGGAGCCGCATCGCGGGGATCAGCCGAGCGGGGCACCTTGCTCCGCTCATGTCCCCCGTCGATCGCCTGCGGCGCTCTCCTCCTCCTTTACTTCGCTACGCAAGGCACCCCGCCCGGCTGATCCAGCCTGCGTGCGGGCAATCGTGCCCAATACACGCCGCTGGACTCGCTGCTGCCCCCACTGCTCGAGCGCTAAATTGCAGGCAAGCCGCGGATGCCGGGTGCCCATCGCAGCGAAGTAAAGGAGGAGGGGCGGGCGCAGCCCGGCCCGGGGGACATGAGCGGAGATGGGCACCCGGCGTCCGCGGCTCGCGAGGAGTCAGCCCCGAAACCTCGGCGCGACAAGGCGCCGAGTGAAGCAACAAGTTCGAGTGAGCGACATGACCCAACCCGCAACCGAAACCCTCGCCAAGCAACTCGCCCTGGTCATCGACCTCAACGTCTGCGTGGGCTGCCACGCCTGCGTGACCTCTTGCAAGCAGTGGAACACCTCGGGCAGCGCCGGGCCGCTGGCTGACGAGAACGCCTACGGCGCCAACCCCACCGGCACCTTCTTCAACCGCGTGCAGACCTGGGAGACCGGCAGCTACCCCGACACCCAGACCGTGCACTTTCCCAAGAGCTGCCTGCACTGCGAAGACCCGCCCTGCGTGCCCGTGTGCCCCACGGGTGCGAGCTACAAGCGCAAGGAAGACGGCATCGTGCTGGTCGACTACGACAAGTGCATCGGCTGCAAGTACTGCGCCTGGGCCTGTCCCTACGGCGCGCGCGAGCTGGATGAAGAGCGCCAGGTGATGACCAAGTGCACCTTGTGCGTGGACCGCATCTACGACGAAAAGCTCGCACCCGAGGACCGCAAGCCGGCCTGCGTGATGGCCTGCCCGACGGGGGCGCGGCTGTTCGGCGACGTGAAGGACCCGGACTCCGAAGTCTCCAAGGCCATCCGCGAGCGCGGCGGCTACTCGCTGATGCCCGAGTGGGAGACCCAGCCGGCCAACCAGTACCTGCCACGCGTGGTCACCCCCGCAGGCGCTCACACCGCCCCCTCTGCCAACGACAGCCCGGGCCGCCCCGAATGAAGCCCGCCTTCTCGGTCATCAGCTTCACCGCTGCCGCCGGCACCGCGCAGGGCCTGGTGGTGATGCTTGCGGTGGCGACGCTGACGGGGCGAGATGCCAGTTCGGCGATGACGCTGACCTGCCTTGCCGTCGCCCTGGTGCTGCTGGTGCTGGGCCTGGGCGCCTCCTTCCTGCACCTGGGGCGGCCAGAGCGGGCGTGGCGGGCGATAGCGATGTGGCGCACCTCCTGGCTCAGCCGCGAGGTTATCGTCCTGCCGGCCTTCATCGTCCTCGTGGCCGCCTGGGCGGTGGCGGTGCAGCAGGGCCTTCGCGTCGCCGCGCTGCCGGCTGCAGCGGTCTTAGGTGCCGCGCTGCTGTGGCTGTGCACGGCCCAGATCTACGCCTGCCTGCGCTTCATCGCCGAGTGGGCGCACCCGCTCACCCTGATCACCTACACGCTCACCGGGCTGGCCAGCGGCGCGGTGCTGTCGTGTGCGCTGGCTGCGGCGGTGGGCGACGGCGCCTGGCTGACCGTGGCGGGGCCCTGGGCGTTGACGCTGACCTTCGCCGCCTGGGCCGCGCGCTCGGCCTCGCTGGCGCGCAATGCCACGCTGAAGCCGCGCTCCACGGCGCAGTCGGCCACCGGGCTGCACGCGCCGCGAGTGGTGCAGAAGTCCATGGGCATGTCGGCCGGGGCCTTCAACACGCGCGAGTTCTTCCACGGCGCCACGGCGGTGGTGCTGCGCCAGGTGCGTTGGCTGGTGCACGGCCTGGCCTACGCCGGGCCGGCCGCGCTGATGGTGGCGGCAGTGCGAGACCCCACCGCCCCCGCGGCCCTGTGGTGGGCCGCAGCAGCACTTCAGGCCCCGGGCGTGCTGGCCGACCGCTGGCTGTTCTTCGCCCAGGCGCGGCACCCGCAGAACCTGTACTACCAGGCGGTGTCCTGATGCCGCGCAGGGCCTGGCGCCTGGCGCGCCGCGGCGTGCACCGGCGCACTGCCCACCTGCCGCCGGTGGCGCGCGGCCTGCTGTGGACGGTGGCCGCGGGCATCGTCTTCAGCCTCCTCAACGCGCTGATGCGCGCGCTCACCCAGCAGGTGGATCCGCTGCAGTCGCAGTTCCTGCGCTACTTCTTCGGCCTCCTGGTGCTGCTGCCCTGGGTCTGGGCGCAGGGCCTGGCGGCCTACCGGCCCAAGGCCATCGGCGGGCAGTTCATCCGCGGGGCGCTGCACACGATCGGCCTGCTGCTATGGTTTGCCGCGCTGCCGCGCATCCCGCTGGCCGACACCACGGCCATCGGCTTCACCACCCCGCTGTTCATCATGGTGGGCGCCTGGCTGTTCTTCAAGGAATCCATGCAGTGGGAGCGCTGGCTGGCCACCGCACTGGGCTTCGCGGGGGTGCTCATCGTGGTGGGGCCGAGCCTGTCGCTGGGCGGACAGGGGCCGGGGCTGTTCCACCTGGTGATGCTGGCCTCGGCACCGGTCTTCGCCGCGTCCTTCCTCGTCACCAAGGCGCTGACGCGCTACGAAACCGCCGGCACCATCGTGCTGTGGCAGGCCATCACCATCAGCCTGATGAGCCTGCCCATGGCGGTGACGGTGTGGCAGCCCGTGAGCGCCTGGCAGTGGGCCGGCTTCGCCCTGTGCGGCGTGCTGGGCAGCCTGGGGCACTACTGCCTGACCCGCTCGATGGCTGTGGCCGAGCTGTCGGCCACGCAGTCGGTGAAGTTCCTCGAGCTGGTGTGGTCGGCGTTGCTGGGCTGGGCCCTGTTCACCGAGGTGCCCACCAGCACCACCATGGCCGGCGGCCTGCTCATCAGCGCGGCCACACTGTGGGTGGCGCGCAGGGAATCGCGCGCCCGGGCGGTGCCGGGCTGAGCCGCGGAGTACGCTTGCACACATGAGTGCGCACCCTCCCGCCCAGTACCCGAACGAAGACCCCCACCGCAGCCTGCGCGACGCCGTGCGCAGCCTGTGCGCCCGCTTTCCCGACGAGTACCACCGACGGGTCGACGCCGAGCGCCGCTACCCGGCCGAGTTCGTCGACGCCCTCACGCAGGCCGGATGGCTGGCGGCCCTCATCCCCACCGAGTACGGCGGCGCCGGGCTGGGCCTGGCCGAGGCCTCGGTCATCCTGGAGGAGATCAACCGCTGCGGTGGCAACGCCGGGGCCTGCCACGGCCAGATGTACAACATGGGCACCCTGCTGCGCCACGGCTCCGCCCAGCAGAAGGCGCAGTGGCTGCCGGCGATCGCCCGCGGCGAGCTGCGCCTGCAATCGATGGCGGTGACCGAACCCAGCACCGGCAGCGACACCACGCAGCTCACCACCACCGCCACGCGCCGCGGCGACCGCTGGGTGGTGCACGGCCAGAAGGTGTGGACCTCGCGCGTGCAGCACTCCGACCTGATGGTCCTGCTGGCGCGCACCACGCCGCGCGAGCAGGTGGCGCGGCGCTCCGAGGGACTGAGCGTTTTCGTGGTCGACCTGCGCGATGCGATCGGCCGCGGCCTGACGGTGCGTCCCATCGCCAACATGGTCAACCACGAGACCAACGAGCTGTTCTTCGACGGCCTGGAGATCCCGCACGAGCACCTCATCGGCGAGGAGGGCAAGGGCTTTCGCTACATCCTGGACGGCCTGAACGCCGAGCGCACGCTGATCGCGGCCGAGTGCATCGGCGACGGCCGCTGGTTCGTCGAGCGAGCCAGCGCCTACGCGCGCGACCGCGTCGTCTTCGGCCATCCCATCGGCCGCAACCAGGGCGTGCAGTTCCCCATCGCCGAGGCCCACATCGAGGTGGAGGCCGCCGACCTGATGCGTTGGCAGGCCTGCGCCCTGTTCGACGCCGGCCAGCCCTGCGGTGCGCAGGCCAATATGGCCAAGTACCTGGCGGCCAAGGCCAGCTGGGAAGCCGCCAACGCCTGCCTGCAGACCCACGGCGGTTTCGGCTTTGCGGCCGACTACGACGTGGAGCGCAAGTTCCGCGAGACCCGCCTGTACCAGGTGGCGCCGATCTCCACCAACCTGATCCTCAGCCACGTCGCCGAACACGTGCTGGGGCTGCCGCGCTCGTACTGAACCGTCAAGCCGCCGTCGCGCATCCGTCAAGCAGCGGTCCGGATCCAGACGATCACATCCTCAACGGGCCCGCTCGCGGCGGCTGACAGGGGCGTGACCTGCGCCCGACGGCCCACCACCTGCACCAGGTGGCGCACGCCCTGGGCATCGGTGACGAAGCCCTTGGCCCTGACCAGGCGGGAGGCGGGCGAGGTCAGTTCCTTGACGAAGGCGTTCAGGTCGACGGCCGAGGGCGGCCGCAGCACGCCCGACTCGAAGCCCAGGGCGGCCGCAGGCGGCGTGAGCGCCGGCCGGGCCCAGGCCGCGATGTCCGACCCGTCCTCGTGCGCTGCACCGGTGCGGCCGGACAGACCGAACACCACCTCGGGCATCACCGCACCCCACGCCGTCTCGACCCGGCGAAGCCCGGGCCAGCCAGATTCCAGCCAGTCCCGCAGGCCCGGCAAGGCCTGCGCGTCCACCGCATCGGTCTTGTTGAGCACCAGCAGGTCGGCGTCGGCCAGCTGCTGGCGCACGGTGTCGGCCACGTAGCGGTCGGCGCACTGGGCCTGCAAGGCGGTGGCGTCGGCCACGGTCAGGATGCCCGTCAACTCCAGGCCCGGCACCAGGCGCACGGTGCGGGCCACGGCAGCGGGCAGGCCCACGCCGCTGGTCTCGATGAGCAGAGCCTCGGGGGCGGGGTCGCGCGCCATGACGCTGCGCAGCGTGCCCACCAGGTCGCTGCCGAAGCTGCAGCACACGCAGCCGCCGGCCAGGCTCAGCACCTCGCCGTCGGCGCCCTCGATGAGATCGGCGTCGATGCCGAGTTCGCCGAAGTCGTTCACCAGCACGGCGATGCGCCGCCCGCCGGCGTGGCGCAACAGGTGGTTGACCAGCGTGGTCTTGCCCGCGCCCAGGTAGCCGCCCACGATGGCGGCCGGCACCCCCGTGCTCATCGTGCGGGGAAGACCCGCCCGCCTTGCACCGTGCCCCAGACGCGCACGTCCTTCAGCCGCTCGGGCGGCACCTCCGTGGGGTCGTCGTCCAGCACACAGAAGTCGGCGCGCTTGCCGCACTCGATCGAGCCGATCTCGCCGTCGAGCTTCAGCGTCCAGGCCGCACCCAGCGTCACGGCGTGCAGCGCGTCCATCACGCCGATGCGCTGGCCCTCGCCCAGCACGCGCCCACTGGCGGTGAGCCGGTTGACGGCGCACCAGGCGGTGAACAGCGGGCCCAGCGGGGTGATGGGGGCATCGGAGTGGATGGAAAACGGCACACCGTGGTCGCGCGCGCTGCGGCAGGCGTTCATGCGCTCGGCACGCTCGGGGCCCACGGTCACCTCGCGGTGCTGGTCGCCCCAGTAGAAGTGGTGGTTGGCGAACAGGTTCACCCCCATGCCCAGGGCCGCCATGCGGCGGAACTGGGCGTCGTCAGCCAGCTGGCAGTGCTGCAGGATGAAGCGGTGGTCGCTGGCCGGGTGGCGCTGCAGGGCCCACTGCAGGCAGTCCAGCGCCAGCTCGGTGGCCTCGTCGCCGTTGGTGTGGGTGTGGATCTGCACGCCGTGCTGCAGCGCCAGCGCGTAGGCCTCGCGGATGGTCTCGGGCGGCGTGTACCACAGGCCGTTGGGAGCCCCGTTGAAGTAGCCCGGCCAGCGCAGCCGCGCGCTGAAACCCTGTATGGACCCGTCGGCCACGACCTTGATGCGGCCCAGGCGCAGCTGCTCGGTGCTGCGCTCGCGCAGGGCCAGCGCGCGATGCACCGCAGACTCGGGCGTCATGCCGATCAGGCGCAGCAGCGGCACCACGCGCACCGGGTAGTCGGGCTCGGCGGTGATCTGCAGCAGACCTGCCACCTCCTCTTCGCCCAAAGTGGCCGCCAGATCGGTGGCGGTGGTGACGCCGGCGCGCACGGCCAGGCGGCCGAAGGCGCGCACGCCCGCGGGGTCGGCACTGAGGAACGAGCGGCTCAGGCCTACGGCGGCGAATGCCGCGCCCATGGCATCCGGGCCCTTGAGCTCGCCCGTGGGCAGCCCGTCGTCGCCCAGCGGAATGCCCGGGTGGTCGATGCCGGGGCGCAGCAGCCCAGCGTGCTCGAGCGCCGCGGTATTGACGTTCAGGATATGGCCGCTGGCGTGCAGCACGCCCACCGGGCGCGAGGCGCTGACACGGTCCAGGTCGGCACGCTGGCAGCGGCGGGTGCCGAAGTAGATGGGATCGAAGCCCCACCCCAGCACCGGGCTCTGGGCCTGGGTTCCACCCGATGCGGCCGCGGACAACGCAGACACCACGGCATCCATCGTGGACGACCCCGCCACCTCACCGCCCTGCGGGTCGCGCACCGCGAAGTAGCCGCAGTAGGTGTGGCGCCACAGCGAGCCGGCCATCAGGTGCGAGTGCCCCTCCACCAGGCCGGGCATGAGCACCTGGCCAGCAAAGCGCTCGTCGAGCGCGAAGGGGCCCCAGCCGCGCAACTCGTCCAGCGAGCCCGCGCCCAGGATGCGCCCTTCGCGCACGGCCACGTGCGTGGCCGTCGGCCGCGCCGGGTGCATCGTGAGGATGCGCCGCGCCGCGTAGACCGTCGTACCGGTCACAGGGTCTTGAGCACCGCGCGCAGCTTGCCGACGATCTCGTCGAGGTGGCTGTCCTCGCACACCAGCGGCGGCGCGATGATCAGCGCGTCACCGGTGCTCTTGAGGTTCAGGCCCGCGTCGTACAGGCGCTTCTGGGCTTCGTGGCCGCGGGCGCCAGGGGCGCCGTCCACCGCCACGTCCACCGCCGCCATCATGCCCACCGAGCGGATGTCGGTCACGATCGGGCAGTCCTGCAGCGAGTGCACGGCCTCGATGAACTTCGGGCTCATGGCCGCGGCGCGCTCGATCAGACGCTCCTTGGCGAAGATGTCCATCATCGCCAGGCCGGCGGCGCAGGAAGCCGGGTGCGCCGAGTAGGTGTAGCCGTGGAAGAACTCCACGCCCTTGGCCGGGCCGGCGTCGGTGATGGTGTCGTAGATGTCCTGGCGCGCGGCCACGGCGCCCATGGGCTGCGCACCGTTGGTGATGGCCTTGGCCATGGTCAGCAGGTCGGGCGTCACGCCGAAGGCCTGCGCGCCGAAGTTCGCCCCCATGCGGCCCCAGCCCGTGATGACCTCGTCGAACACCAGCAGGATGCCCTGCTGGTCGCAGATCTCGCGCAGGCGGTTGAGGTAGCCCTTGGGCGGGGGCAGGCAACCGAAGGATCCCGCCGTGGGCTCCACGAACACGGCCGCGATGTTCTCGCCGCCATACAGGTTGCAAAAGCGCAGCAGGTCTTCGGCCAGGTCGGCGCCGTGCTCGGGCTGGCCCTTGGCAAACTTGTTCTGCGGGATGGCCGTGTGGCGCATGTGGTGCACCCCCGCCAGGCCGACGCCGAAGCTGCGGCGGTTGTTGACCATGCCGGCCAGCGCCACGCCGCCCATGTTCACGCCGTGGTAGGCCCGCTCGCGCGAGACGAACATCTGGCGCTGCGACTGGCCCTTGATGCGGTGGTAGCCCAAGGCCATCTTCATGGCCGTGTCCACCGCCTCGGAGCCCGAGTTGGTGAAGAAGATGCGGTTCAGGCTCTCGGGGGTGTAGTGCGACACGCGCTCGGCCAGTTCGAAGGCCTTGGAGTGCGCGCGCAGGAAGGGCGCGGTGAAGTCCAGCGTCTGCAGCTGCTCGTATACAGCCTGGGCGATCTCCTCGCGGCAGTGGCCGGCGGCCACGCAGAACAGGCCCGCCGAGGCGTCGATCACCTCGCGGCCGTCGGGCGTGTAGAAGTACATGCCCTTGGCACGGCTGAACATCCGCGGCTCGGCCTTGAACTCCTTGTTCGGGGAGAAGGGCATCCAGTACGGCTGCAGCGTGGCGGCCACTTGCGGTTCAGCGTGTCCCATGCGAGGTCTCCAGAGCGTGGTGGAAGGGTCTGAGGTATCCGCGGATTGTCGCCCACACCCCCCCAGGCACCGCCACCGCGGGAAAACCCGCTTCACACGGTCACGCGGCCGGCGGATGCTGCGCGCTTAAGCCGTCTGCGCCCGGGTCGAGCGGGCGGCTTGTGCACCACGACCCACCCCACGCGAGGAATCCCCCATGAAGCTCCACAAGCCCCTGTCCCGATGGGTCGCCGTCCTCAGCCTGGCGCTGTGCGGCTCGGCTTTCGCCCAGGCCAAGAAGGAAGTCACCTTCGCCCACCAGGACATGCTGGTACCGCTGCGCACGGTCATGGAATCCGGCGAGCTCGAGAAGGCCACCGGCTACAAGATCAACTGGCGCATGTTCGGCGGCGGCGGCGACGTCATCAAGGCCATGGCCTCTGGCGACGTGCAGATCGGCGAGGCCGGCTCCAGCCCCGTGACCGCCGCAGCCAGCCAGGGCCAGGACATCAAGCTGTTCTGGATCCTGGACGACATCGCCGACGCCGAAGCGCTGATCGCCCGCAACGGCTCGGGCGTGAACAGCGTCAAGGACCTCAAGGGCAAGAAGGTCGCCACGCCCTTCGTCTCCACCGCCCACTACCAGCTGATGGCCGTGCTCAAGACCGAGGGCGTGGACGCCAAGGGCGTGAACGTCATGAACATGCGTCCGCCGGAGATCGCCGCAGCCTGGGAGCGAGGCGACATCGACGCCGCCTTCATCTGGGACCCGGTGCTGTCCAAGATCAAGGGCAACGGCAAGGCCATCGCCAGCTCCAAGAGCATCGGCGCCAAGGGCTTCCCCACCTTCGACGGCATCGTCGTCAACGCCAAGTGGGCCGCCGAGCACGAGGGCTTCATGGTCGCGCTGGTGAAGGCGCTGGCCAAGGCCGATGCCGACTACCGCGCCAACAAGGCCAAGTGGACGGTGGATTCGCCTCAGGTCAAGGCCGTGGCCAAGTGGACCAAGGCCGACGCCAAGGACGTGCCGCCCGCGATGGCCTTGTATGTCTTCCCCAGCCTGGAAGAGCAGGCCGGAGCGAAGTGGCTGGGCGGCGGCGCCGCCAAGGCCATGGCCGACACCGCGGTGTTCCTCAAGGAGCAGGGCCGCATCCAGGAGATCAAGCCCGACTACAAGGCCTTCGTCACCGACGTGTACGTGAAGAAGGCGATGGGCAAGTGAGTCCGGGCATGGTTGCAGGCTGAACGGGCGGCCAGCCCTTTCCTGCCAGGGGCGGTTCCCGCGAAGGGGCCGCCCCTTTTTCATTCCCGGCGGAATCTGGCCGCGCGGCCACGTGTTCGGCCGCCCTTGGAAGCGGCCAGGCTCGCCGCACCAGATGGAGGCCTTCAGGGGGCCGAGATGGTGCATGGCGAGGCCCTCGAGGCGCCTCCACGGCTGGCACGCCCCTTGCGTCAGGCCCGGGCAGTCAACCTACCGGAGCTTGCCCATGTCCTCGAACCGCCGTTCGTTTGTCGCCCGCGGCCTGGCCGCCGGCGCCGGGGGCGCCGCCCTCGGCCTGCCCTCCATCGTGGCTGCGCAGCAGTCCTTCAACTGGAAGATGACCAGCGCCTATGCCAAGGGCTCGCCCTTCTACATGGACGGCCCAGGCAGCGCCACCGACCTGGCCAAGCGCATCGACGCGATGTCGGGCGGCCGCCTGAAGATCCAGGTGTTCGGGGCGGGCGAGCTGATCCCGGCCTTCGAGGGCTTCGACGCCGTGCGCGCCGGCACGGTGGAGATGAACCACGCCAACAGCTACTTCTGGACCGGCAAGACCTTTGCCGCCCAGTACTTCACCGCCGTGCCCTTCGGCTTGAACTTCCAGGGCATGAACGGGTGGCTGTACGACGGCGGCGGCATCGACCTGTGGAACGAGGTCTACGCGCCCTTCGGCATGGTGGCCATGCCCTGCGGCAACACGGGCGTGCAGATGACCGGCTGGTTCAAGAAGGAGGTCAACAGCGTGGCCGACCTCAAGGGCCTGAAGATGCGCATCCCGGGGCTGGCCGGCAAGGTCTACGCCAACCTGGGCGTGGATGTGAAGGTGCTGCCCGGCGGCGAAATCTTCCCGGCGCTGGAGCGCGGCGTCATCGATGCGGCCGAGTTCGTCGGCCCCTTCCAGGACCGGCGCCTGGGCCTGCACAAGGCCGCCAAGTTCTACTACACCACGGGCTGGCATGAGTCGGCCACCGTGTCTGAGCTGCTGATCAACAAGGCCGCGTGGGGCAGGCTGCCCAAGGACCTGCAGGCCATCGTGGAAAACGCCGCGGCCGCCTGCAACGTGATCAGCGAGGGCTGGTGCCAGAAGGCCAACTCCGACGCCATGGAGGACCTCATCAAGAACCAGAAGGTCATCGCCAAGCCGCTGCCCGACACGGTGATCGCCGCGCTGCGCAAGGAAACCGAGAAGGTGCTGGCCGAAGGCATTGCCAAGGACGCGCTGACCAAGAAGGTGCACGACTCGTACTTCGCCTTCAAGGCCAAGTACGACCGTTGGCAGGAAGTCAGCGAGGAGGCTTACCACCTCAAGGTGCGTGGCTGACGCGCAACCCCAACAGCCCTCACAGCCGGGCGCCGGCCCGGCCGTGGCGGGCGCCATTGAGAAGCTCATCGACGTCGTAGGCAGCGTCATCCAGTGGGTGACGCTGGCCATGATCGCCCTGGTGGCCACCAACGTCCTGCTGCGCTACAGCCTGAGCTTCGGCTCGGTGTGGGCGCAGGAGCTGGAATGGCACCTGCTGGCCGCGCTGATCCTGTTCGGCATGAGCTACGCGCTGCAGCGCGGCGACAACGTGCGGGTGGACCTGTTCTACGCCCACCACTCGCCGCGCACCAAGCGGGTGGTCGATGTCGCCTCGGCCCTGTTGACGCTGGCCGTGGCGCTCATCTTCATCAAGCTCTCATGGGCCTATGTGGGCCAGTCCTTCTCCATCGACGAGAAGTCGGCCGATCCTGGCGGCATCCCCCATCGGTGGGTGCTCAAGGGGCTCATCCCCGTGGGCTTTGCGCTGCTGGCCTTGCAGGCCGTGGCCGAGTTGATCCGCGTGTGGACCGCGCGCCCCTCTCACTCCTGAGCACCGCCGCATGTTCGAGACCCAGACCCTGGCCATCCTGATGTTGGTGGCCTTCTTCGCGCTGCTCATGATCGGGGTGCCGGTGGCCGTCACGCTGGCCACCGTGGGCTTCGTCTTCGGCTGGCTGGGCTTTGGTGACAGCCTGTTCAACCTGCTGCCGGCACGCGTGTTCGGCGTGGTGGCCGGCTACCAGTGGATGTCGATCCCGCTGTTCGTCTTCATGGGGGTGATGCTGGAGAAGTCCCGCCTGGCCGACGACCTGCTGGACGTCATGGGCCACCTGGCCGGCGGCGTGCGCGGCGGCATGGGGGTGGGCATCATCCTGTTCGGCGTGCTCATGGGTGCCACCACCGGCATCGTCGGCGCCACGGTCATCACGCTGGGCCTGCTGACGCTGCCCACCCTCATCCGGCGGGGCTACGACAAGGGCATCGCCTGCGGCGCGATCTGCGCCTCGGGCACGCTGGGGCAGATCATTCCGCCGAGCCTGATCCTGATCCTGCTGTCGGACATCATGCAACTGTCCGTGGGCACGCTGTTCGCCGCCGCCGTGGGCCCGGGCCTGCTGCTGGCGGGCGTGTACATCGCCTACCTGCTGATCCGCGGCTGGATGTCGCCTGACCTGATGCCCGCGTTGCCGGCCGAGGAACGCAGCCAGGTCAGTCGGCGCGAACTCGCTATCCGTTTCTGGAAGGTGGTCGTGCCGCCCATCCTGCTGGTGGTGGCCGTGCTCGGCTCCATAGTGGGCGGCGTGGCCGCGCCCACCGAGGCCGCGTCGATGGGGGCGGTGGGCTCGGTGCTGATCACGGTGTTCAGCCGCCGCTTCAGCCTGCAGGTGTTGAAGGCGGTGGCCCTGGAGACCACCAAGATCACGGCCATGATGATGTTCATCCTGATCATGGCGCAGGTGTTCGCGCTGGCCTTCCGCGGCCTGCACGGCGAAGACCTGATCACGCGGATGTTCGAGTGGCTGCCGGGCGGGGTGAACAGCGACATCTGGTTCATGATGCTGATCATCTTCGTGCTCGGCTTCTTCATCGAGTGGATCGAGATCAGCTACATCGCAGTACCGCTGTTCATGCCGGTGCTGCTGGCCCAGGGCGTGGACCCGATCTGGCTGGCCATGCTGATCACCGTGAACCTGCAGTCGTCGTTCCTGACGCCACCCTTCGGCTGGGCGCTTTTCTACCTCAAGGGCGTGGCGCCCCCCGAGGTGACCATCAAGGACATCTACCGCGGCGTCGTGCCCTTCATCGCCTTGCAGGGCGTGGCGCTGGCGCTGGTCTTCTTCTATCCGCAGATCGCGCTCTGGCTGCCCAAGGCGATCGGCTGGTGAGGCCAGGGGCACGCCTGGCTGGGCACGCACGTGGCCTTGCCGGCGCTGGCCAGCGATAGACTCGCCGCCATGCCGGGCTTGACGCAAGCCCGTGACCCAAGCGCCCCATGCCCACCCTCGACATCCGCGACCTGACGGTGAACTACGCCGTCAAGGGCGGTTCGCTGCAGGCCCTGGCGGCCGTCAACCTGAAGATGCAGGAAGGCGACTTCGTGGTGGCCCTTGGCGCCTCGGGCTGCGGCAAGACCACGCTGCTGAACTGCCTGGCGGGCTTCCTGCCTCCGTCCACGGGCGAGATCCTGCTGGACGGCCAACCGGTCACGGGACCGGGCGCCGACCGTGGGGTGGTGTTCCAGAAGCACGCCCTCATGCCCTGGCTGAACGTGCTGGACAACGTGACGCTGGGCCTGCGCATGCGCGGCGTCGACAGGGCGCAGCGGGAGCGCCTGGGCCTGGAGAAGCTGGCCCTGGTGGGCCTGGAGAAGTACGCTGAGCGTGCGGTGTACGAGCTCTCCGGCGGCATGCAGCAGCGCGTGGGCATCGCCCGCGCCCTGGCCAACGACCCTGCTGCGCTGCTGATGGACGAGCCCATGGGCGCGCTGGACGCCTTCACCCGCGAGCAGGTGCAGGAGATCCTGCTGCGCGCCTGGGACGCCACGCACAAGATGGTCTTCTTCATCACCCACTCGGTGGAGGAGGCGCTGTTCCTGGCCACGCGGCTCATCGTCATGAGCCCGAGCCCGGGGCGCATCACCCGCGTCTTCGAGGACCTGCCCTTCTCGCGCCAGTTCCTCGGCCACGGTGACGCCCGACGCGTCAAGAGCGACCCGGCCTTCATCGCGCTGCGCGAGGAGGTCCTGGCACTGATCC
>Ga0315902_10006667_pt1 | contig 15932 bp, 5 predicted proteins | sample LakEriMetagenome_9_FD_203523 | JGI IMG/M metagenome (GOLD analysis project Ga0315902, IMG submission 203523) | Freshwater fungal communities from buoy surface, Lake Erie, Ohio, United States - Buoy 12 MA117 | ecosystem: Environmental > Aquatic > Freshwater > Lake > Lake biofilm | place: USA...
AAAAGCTCATTAAGACCAGTGGCAAACAAAACAAGCTCGCCCAAAGCGTCCTATCCAAAATCAAACAATCCTTGCAGGTTCAGGTCAGTGCTAACCTGATTTTCCAAGCTCATTTGGGTCAAATCGTGGAATCCTTGTCCGTGGCCATTATGGAGAGCCGTCAGGTAATGCTTCACGATTATACCTCTGCCAACAGCCTAACCGTGAGCGACCGCTTGGTGGAGCCCATGTGCTTTACAGAAAATTACGAAGCGATTTCAGCATTTGAAGTCAAATCCAAGCAGAACAAGTATTTTAATATCGAGCGCATCGGATCGGTAGAAGTCCTCGAAACCCCCATGAAGTACGAACCCCAGCATGAATTCTACCGGCCGGACATTTTTGGCTTCCAGGGAAAGGCCATGAACAAAGAAATTGAAATCGAAATGAATCTGAGGGCCTGTCTGGTCCTCAAGGAGGAATTCCCGATGAGCATTCCCTTTATCCTGGAATCATCGCGAAAGGATCGTTATTTACTTAAAGCTAAAGTGCAGAGCTACCTTGCCCCCGGAAGGTTTGTGTTGGGTTTGCCCAAGGATACCAAAGTTATTGGTTCGGCGGCGTTTTTGAGGTATATCACCAAACTGATTACAATTTTTTAAATATAAAGAAATCTAATCATAAACATTCTAGTTTTGAATAAATGTCGTATTTTAATCCTTGTTGTTTGATATTAATTTGATTATCCATTCAAAATAACTCATTTTGCTCTGGATTGTTGGCCTTCTTTTTCTTTTTCTTTGCTTTTGCTGTTGGCTTCTTATCCCATAGACCAGCTGAAACTTCTTCTGCATGTAATTTATGGTTCAAATCCAATAACCTTTTCAAAACTTCTTTTCTTGCATCTGGGTGTATGGTAAAACGTACCCTGTCGTTCTCTGGCAAATAATCAACCTCGTAGAAATCATGGTTGAGTGCAATATCAGTCCATCCATAAGCATCCAATACAACGTTATCCATTTGCACATGCAGCTCCCGAAGTTTAAAAATGTCTTGTATGGCTTCATCAAACGAAATGGTATTTGGTGTTTTTTCTAAGTGCTTTTGAAGGGATGCTATCTGTTTATCTTTTTCGTTTACTGCTTGTGCAGTGATTGCATTGCTGTGAAATAAATTATAGGTTTTAGTTAATCCTAATTGGATATCAGTCATTAATAATCTTCGGTGAATATGGTATGTCTCACCAATTTCTTCAACGATTTGATAATGATTACGTGGAAAAGGGTAGGAATCGAAACATTGAGATGTAGAGTATTGTAATGTTGAACTCCCCATTGTTGTACCATATTTCCAGCACCATTCGTTGTAGATGGAATTAGCGAGTAAGGCAAATTGCGAAAAACTTTCATCAGTAAAAACGATTACTTTTACTGAATGTACTTTATTGTTTTCAGTAATTATTGGTAATATATATTTTGCAGTTTGTGCAAGCACTATAATATTGATATTGGAAGAAATCGCATCATACATTTCTTTTCTAATTCGTTGGTATACCCACCAATATTTTAGTGCGTTCGCATCTCCTTTTACCTTTTCTCTTTCTGGTTTTACAGTTCTTTCTATTATATCCAAAGCAACTGGAAAGTCATCGGCACAGTGCTCCTCATAACCAAACGGAGCATGCATAATTGTTTTTTCCTGATTAATTCTTTCATGAATTATTTTTTTTTCCTCATTACTGAGTTCTTGCCATTCATAATTTGTATATCTACTCAATGGCCAATTATAAAAATTAACAACAAATCTTGATGGTGCAGCGTCTATCTCATTTACAATATCATCGCCAGTTAAATATGGCTTTATTACACTTTCATAATTTGGATATAAGAGCAACATTTCTATCGCTTTTTCTTTAGTTAATACAAACCCTTCACCGTATACTTTTGAGCCCGTGTAAGACTTGTTTTGGTTGATGAATAGTACATTTGTGTTATTATTTTCATCTGCCTCGCCTAATAGTGAGTTTATGAAATCAACTTTCCGACCATTAAGATAAAGGTCGTTAACCCATTTCCCTTTGTAAAAACCAATTAGTGCAACATTTACAGCAGCTGCACCAGGCCATTTCATTGATTTTATCGCAAAAACTATTGACCCAATTTCAAGTAATTCTTCTAATGAAGATAATCTAGTAGCTCCTTGTGAAACTGAATCAGTTGTTATAATATTAAAAAATCGGTTAGGCTTCAGTAGAGCAGTATTTCGTTTTATAAAATAAGTAACTAAATCAGATAGGCCACTTGTATTTGAGAAACCAAATAACAAATAAGAGGAAAAATGAATACCATAACTTGTTGATATTTTTGTTCCACCCAAATATGGTGGATTACCTAAAATACAGTCAAATCCACCTTCATTAAACACTTCAGGAAATTCAATAAACCAATGGAAAATTCTTTGTTCAAATGCAACTGCAACCGCTTTGGCTACTTTTCTGTCCTGCCAGCCTTTATAACCACTCAAGATCTGCCTGAAGTCCCCATCCGTCATCAACACATCCTTGTTGGCATCTGTTTTGGGAATGAAGAACTGGGCAACCTGGGTATCTGCCATTGCCTTTAAGAATGTAAAACCCTTACTATCAATAAATTTCTCATAGGCCTTGGCTTTTCGTTCTATTTCTTCTGGAGTGGTTTCTGGTAGCTGATTGAATGTTTTGTATTCTGCCATTGCCTCCTGTACCGAGCTCTCGGTGCTTTTTTCGAACTCGGCTTGTAGTGGCGTGGCTTTGGCAGCCCTCTCTTTTCTTTCCTTGATGTTTTTGTCTCGGTAGCTTTTGGCAATGTCTTTATCGTCTCCCGCTAATGTTTTGAATGCCTCATCAGGTATGCCATTCTCCAATTCATCTCTGTGGGCTAATCCAACAATAGCATCGCCACACTTAATATGGTGATCCAAGAAATTAAGCGGCTCACCAGGATTATAAGCTTCTAGCCACAAGGCAATTTTACAGAGTTCAATCGCAAGCGGATTCTTATCTACCCCATAAATACAATTCTTGATCACATCCTTCATCGCCTTGCGTATGGCCAGCGGATTGGGTTGCTCTTCCTCTGTTTGCACTCTGGCAATCTCCAATGCAACTCTTCGTGCTGCGCTCAATAGTATGTGTCCACTGCCACAAGCCACATCACATATTTTCAGGGACAATAAGGAATGGACAGTATCATCTTTTGTGGTCTTCTTCTGCTGATAAAGCTTTAATCTGTCTTCGATCAAATACTCTAGTGAGTGTTTAATTAGTGGCTGAACCAACTCTTCGGGAGTGTAGTGAGATCCACTCTTTCCTCGTTCATTGCTGCTGTCAAAATTGCAACTATACTTTTCGCTTCCTTCTATTTTGTTTAGCGTTAGCTTTAATTCAAGTAAGCCCTCGTAAACGGAACCAAACTCTTCTACATCCAAGCCGCCATAGTTTACGGCTATCAGTACTTGGTTGTCGTTTTCAAAATAACTAAGCGACTTTACAATGTTTAGTAGAACCGTATTGCTCAGGGAGCACTGATGCAGGTCGTAATGATTATTTAGGATAGCATTGTATCCAAATAAATCACCTTGCAAACTCATGATGCCCAATTTTTCGCCTATTTCCTTTTTTTCGAAAAGCGAAAACGTACTACTAAGGCTTAACCATAAATCATTATGTCTGCTGGCCTCTGGTGGCGGTATTTTTTTAGCCAATTTCCTTAGGCGCATCAAACTGTAATGGTTGAAATATACCTGGCTGAATCTTTTCGTTTCTGGCGTTCTGCTGTCTGCATACACCAGGTTTCGCTCTTCAATTACAAACAAAAAGAGCAATCGGTATATGATTCTTAGTTGATGTCGGTAATATTCATCAAGGTCGAGATTTCCATTCTCGATTGCATTCCTGAGTTCAGTATTGTCTGGATGATTAATAAAGCCATTGGCTAGACTTAAAATAGCCCCTTTAACTGCATCTCCGAGTTTATTTCGAATGGTGCTTCCTGCCTCTAAGCCCTCTTGATGGTATTTCTCAATGATGCTTTCTGCCCCGCCATCCATTCGCTTTGGCATCCTGCTGGCATGAAGCAGACGATAAAAAATAAGGAAATCAGAATACAAATCCTCCTCCATCATTTTCTCCAGATTAAACTCTACATAGCTTAATCGGGTGATCCTACTTGCATCACGTAACAGCCGAAGTTGTTTCCCATTCGTTACAATTCCATACAGGTGTTCACTATAATTCAAGTACTCTTGCAGCATGGCATGAGGTGACACACGAAGCTGCTTGTTTTCTGGTCTTTTATCTAAACTTTCATGATAACCACCAATATACATTGGGTAGTTATCCAAGCTACTATCTCTAAAACCTATAGGGAATGATTTGCCATTTAATTCCTCAGCTTGCCTGGTATAAGATAGATTATATCCCAAATTGGTGAGTAATGGAGATATCCAAAAATTACGTGTTTCTGTAGTGCCATTTTCACCCTCTTTTAATCGGGCTAATTTGCTTTTGTATATAGTCCACTGACCTTTGGCTTCTTGCCAAGCCAAACTAATTTCATCCTTTAATTTGGCATTTGTATAATCAGTATTGAAATCCTTGCCATGCTGGAAAGAAGCTTGCTCACTGCGTATCCTTGCTAAAATCTCGGCAGAAAGTATGGAACCTTGTATATCTATCGAAGGAAAATTCATATCGCTCAACTGTTAAATTTAGGGTTAGGTACTATCACATACACACCCAAAATATCTGGAGGTAAAACTGGCGTGACAGCCTCAAATCGCTTGGCTCCAATGTATTTTGCAAATCTTGTATGGGCATTAACCAACTCCTCACTTCGCTTTGCAACCACCTGAATAAAATCGGGGTGCAACTGCTGGAAATGCTCAATTTCTCTGTTGAAAATGAGTTGCTGCCTTTCTTTGCTTATGTCTAAAGCACTGGATGAGTGTAGCAAACTCTTGCAACGATCCATGTCAAGTGCATTGATTCCATTGGTGTTTTGTTCATATCCCCACAGGAACATCTCCTCAGAGACCATTTCGTGTTTTTTATTCACCTCACGAATCACGTTTCGCACACGAAATTGAATTAGTGTGGTTTGGGTGCTTACACTATCTGAAGCAAATACTGCTGCGCGAGCAGCCTTGTTGTTTGTTCGTGTTTTATCCAGAGAATTTGCAATCACCCTATGACATAACTGCTCAACGAATCTGTGGTTACGTCCAATGTATTTAAATTCTTGCGGGGTGGGAGAGTCAAAAGAGATGTGTATTCTGTCTTCCGAACCAAGCGAGGAAGCTATCCAATCTTCCATGTTCATTTTTTTGAAGACATACCCACCTGTAACCTGTTCTATGGTAGCTCCTAGAAGTTTGGAAGATGATACAACAAACTCCCTTAAAGTATCTACATTACCAATGGCCTCATCAACTTCTTCTAAGTCCTTTTTTACCTCTTCAGGCATAATGCTTTCATGGGCAAAGATGCTTCTGATTTTTTCAGCCTTTTCACGAGCTGCTTCAATTTCATTGGTTATCTCAACATCCAATTCGTCTAACTCTGGGCTTGAGCCAAAGTCCATCTTCATCTGTTTGGCAAATCTGTTTTGGGCTTTTTCAGGATTCAGTAGCACCTCCTTTAAAACCTTATCCATAACAGATCTATTGTCATCCGCCAAAGCGATACTCACTCCAGATGTATTCTGTATCTTTTGAATTTTTTCAATGATGATTTTTAGTACAACAACATCCATTGGGTTGTCTTCTCCAAAAAGCACCTTTACATCAATGGTATTTTGGTGGTTCCCGTTTTTGTCAATCCATCCTGGTTGACCATACCTATCTACACGTCCTTCTCTTTGCTCAAGTCTGTTTGGGTTCCAAGGCAAATCGTAGTGTAGGATTGCATTAAATTTATCTTGCAGGTTTATACCCTCACTTAAACAATCTGTTGCAACCAGGACTCGCTTAGGCATTTTAGCCATTTCATCAATCTTCTCCCTACGCTCCTCATCGCTGAGTTCACTTGTAATTGCTCTAACCTCTACGTTTTTGGGTAGGTGTTCTCGTAGGATGCTTGCAACATATTGAGCTGTTGCAATAAATCGGCAGAAGACGATTGGGCTCTGGCCTTTGTTGATCCATACTTTAATTTGTTCAACAGCCAGTTTAACCTTTTCATCTCTGTCTATTCTCGCAAGCTCCTTGGCTTTTTGTGCCAACCTGTTTAATGTGTTCCATTCGCTTTCCGACAATTGAGCACGATCAATGATTTCAATTTGCTCAGTATCGCTTTGCTCATCCCATCGCTCAACAATGGGATTATCCTTCACTTCATCTTCACTTATTTCACCGTTCTCTACAAGCTTTGATTTGCGTTTTAAAAGCATTTCATAACCAGCTGCGGGACTACTCATAACCCCTCGCAATAGTGACAGTGCAGCAAAATATTTCATTCTTGCCTTATTGTCAGCCACCCCATCTGTGCTGATTCCCCTGGCGAATTTTAAAACCTCTAGGTATAGCGCATAATAATCTGATGAGGTCGAAAATTTATATGGAAGTTCTTCGGTTGATCGTTTGGGAAATGGGGTTGCCTCATCAAGCCACTTCTCAATATTTTTCCTTTTGCGTTGGATAAAATGTCCCGCTACTTTTCTTTTCTCAGAAACAGTAAGGTCGGAGAAATCATACGATTCAAACTCCTTATTTACCAAGCCAAGCAAAGATTTGAACTCACCATCCTTACCACTATGAGGGGTAGCGGTTAATAGAACCAAGTGCTGGGAATCCTTTGCTGCTATTTTCTCAAGTAGTTCGTAACGCTGCTGGCTTTGACTAGCCTTTTTAAAGTCAAGGTTTTTAGTGCACGTATGAGCTTCATCCACTATAACTAGTTCAGGCACATCTTTCAAGAAAGCTGGCATTTTTGCCGAACCATTCTTTACATAATCTATGGATATAACCTGAAAGGGGTAATAATTAAACACGTTTAACGTGTCATCCCCAACAATCTTACGTTCCAAGCCTGCAACCGTGCTCGACCTGATTATAACCGCCTCTATATCTAACTTATCGGCCAATTCTTTTTGCCACTGCTCGCATAAATGTGGAGGACATAATATGGCAAACGACTTAATAGAACCTCGTTCCAATAACTCTCTTAAAATAAGCAGAGCCTCTACGGTTTTTCCAACCCCTACATCGTCAGCTATAAGCAGTCTAGTTGTCTCTTGTTTCAGTGACATTATCAACGGAACCAATTGATATGACCTGGGTCTGAACGATAGCTTACCCATGCATCTAAATGGCCCGCTTACTTGACGAAATGATAACCTAGCTGCATCATACAGCAACTTTGCCGTGAGAAAGCTGTCTAAGTCACCCGAATCAGGCATTTCGAACTCATCATCCTCTATTTTTTCATAATGCTGAAGAATTGGCTCGAATACCGATATGATTTCATCATCTGATCCACCCAATGGTTTCAGTACAATAATTTCATCATCTGTCGAGGGCTGTACCACGCACCTTCTACCTCTGAACTTAACGAGTTTCCCTGGTTTTTTAAATTTGCTCTCTATCATGATGTTTATCGTACTTTTCTGAAAATATCTTGTCTTCTTGATACAAATGAATCCACTGTTTCTGATGTGTAATCCCAAACAAGCACATCAAACCCTGCTAATTCAATCTGCTTGCGTTTTTTATTATCATCCGCTTTTACAACGCTGTTTTTATGGACTCCACCGTCAACAAAGATTAAAGCATTCTCCTTTTCATAAATAAAATCGGGTTGTATGTAGAACTGCTCAAGGTTGTAATTGGTGTAATCTGGCAGTCTGAAACCATTACCAAACAGATATTCCAAAAGCTCTTTTTCTCCAGGACTTTTATGATGAATACCCTTTTTAAGCTCCTCGAATTTTTCCTCGTAGGTTCCAAAAGCAGTATCATCGGGATTTGAAGCTATAAGCAACTCTAATGCTTTAATGATCTCATGTCGGTTGATAGTGACATGATCCATCTGATTAAAATACGAGAGTAAATCATCATAGCTCGCCTTAGGTCTTAAAGGAAACTTGTCAGTCTTTGTATCGTAATCATAACCACATATTTCATACGCTTTCAGGAATATTTCCCTTAGCTTAATTGGATTCCTGGCGATATCTTTCAAAACACCAATACTTCCCTCGGAAGACTCGTAGAGCATGATGTTTTTATTTTCATCGCTACCCATCAGCTTTACAGCGATTTCAACAGGTTCAATGTTATACAGTTGTTCTATGGCCTTCTCTAGGGCATATTGTAGTGTAACTACTCCATCATCCGATAGTCCAAGAGCTTTCACAGGTTGGATATACATTACATCGGAAGTGTCATAGGTATACAACATGATATTTTGATTTGGATCCTCTACACTCTGCTTTTCAACCTGTTTTTTAGTTTTGAAAAAACCAGATTTCGACCCAATATCAAATCCATCATCCTTGGAACGTTTCCATTTTTTATTCAGTAAAATCAACTTGGCTGCTGGGGCATAAAACAACTTCATCATCTCATCCCCATCAATGGTCAATTTTATCTTGGTTGCATCCACTAAGCTGTCAGATGAGTTAAGGTACATTTCTGTTTCATAACCCTCGGAGGTTCTAACTTCCTCCATGCACGAGATTCGCTCTGAGTTTTCAGACTGTGCCTCTTCGAGTTCTAAGAGGTTTTGGTAGATTTCGATATTGCTTGAGGTAAATGGGCTACCTGTAATTGGATCCTGATTCTTCCCTTTACCTTCATCTTTGCCTAAAAACGCATAATTGGTTTCGGTGGAAATCTTTATTTCCATCAAATCGAGTGAGACATCATTTGGTGTCACCCTATTAACCTTATACTTACCTCCGTTATGGTATATCAGATTGTTGGGCCCGAATTCCCGCAAGCCAATGAAACGTGGCCTAGAAATGGATTCATTCCTGTCTTTGCCACCCAGAAACACTCTGATAGGCAATCTGGTGAAATTGTACCCTGGAAGAAAGCCCTCTGAGGCGAGATATCGGAACGTGTAAAATTCAGATAGGCTCGAATTTTTGTTTTTGTCGGATTGATTTTCCAACAAGTTCTTTCTGTCCTTTGCTCTGGCATAGGAAATGCCCGCCAACTTCTTTTTTTCACTGTCTTTGATTATCGGACTAATATGTGTTTCGTGAGCCTCATTCATTTGCCTCAAGGCATCCACATACATTTTTTTCCATCGAAGCAGCGCATGCTCCAATTTGTCAGGTACTGTTTTAATCTGTATTTCCAACCAGGTTTCATTGAACCACTTGATTCCACTAAAATCAATTTTAGAGACAATTTCCTTCACCAAGCTTTTTATTTCACCAAATCGTGAATCAATAATATCGTGGTATTTGGCTTTTACATTGCTTTTTAGCATGTATGTTCCGCCCGCAATATCAATCAAATCAACCAGAGAAGGTTTAAACTCCTCCGCATTCAAAAAGGATAATACTGTGGCGTTAATGTGCGATTTTATCAATTCCTCGTTGGTTAAATCAATTCTTGGAGCCTGTACAATTCCAGCCACCATTTTCACGGGATCTGAGAAATAATGTTTGTCGTGTGGTGACAGTTTAGAGGCATAAGTAAAGACTAGTGCAGATTGACCACTTCTTCCTGCCCGTCCGCTTCTTTGAGCATAATTTGCAGGGCTTGGGGGCACATTTCTCATGTGTACAATGTTCAACGAAGAAATGTCAATACCAAGCTCCATCGTAGGTGAGCAGTACAGGGCACTTAACTCAATAGCCTCATTAAACTTATCTTCCCTTTCAATTTTATCCTCGTTTTTAATTTGTCCTGTATGCTCAGCTGCAATGTAGGACTTCGGAAGACGGGTAAAATCTTCCTGGTATAAATCTTGAAAATATTTATGTGGCTTTAGGTTTATTGGGTTTTGTAAGGTGATATAAGAGGTCTTGTCGGTATTGATGTTTACTTTATCACCCTTTTGCCATAGGACGGTGGTTAAGATTAGCTGATATGCATCTTTATCTCCCTTTTCTGCGTTAACCGTTACTTTTTTCAGGTAGTGTACTTCTGATAAAGCATCCAACACCTTTCCCAAGAATATTTTGTAATCATCAGTACTTGGTGGTGTTTTTCCCGCATTTCGAAATTCGTGCTTAATATATCTTGCTAACCTGCTAGAAGGCCCGATACTTTGAATAAAGGTGTCTCTCGTTCCTTTATCCGCACCTTGAATTGAAAGGAAGTTAGGCGCTTCAAGCTTTTCGCCTTTATCTAATGACCAGAGCTTTTCTTTGTTAAGCTGTTGGTTTAACTCACTCTCTGTCTTAAGTCTGTTTTCATATCGAAGCATTTCATAATCGACAGCATACATGTTTCTGAAATAATTCAGCACTTGAAGAATGAAATCAGCACGCTTTTCATCGGTCATCTCGTTAAGCAATTCTATATCTCTCCACAGAGACATATCAGCCGCATGCTTCTCTAAGTTCTTATAGGTTATGTTTAACAATGCTGTTTGCTCCAAATTGGGAAGTACGTATCTCCACCCTCTTTTTAGGTCTTGTATAATTCGATAAGCTATATAATTCCTCAAAGCCTCCAAATTATCTTCATTTGGTCGCCTTGGGTTTGGTGCTGGGTTTATTGCATACTCAGCTTCTGGTAACTTTAAGGCATCCTGAACTTTAAAAATTAAATCTGATATTCTCAGTGGTTCTTCACTTTCTTTAAGCACTTTTTCAATTGCTGAGCGCAAGTGAACAACTTGAATAAAATCGTTGAAGTGTCCAGCTTGTAATGATGCATCCTGCCTATTGTCGGTGAAGCTCATTAATTTTTGCTCCTTTAATGGCTTACCGTTTTTATACAACGCCAAAAGCGTTTGAAGCGTAATTAGTGTGGTTGAGGTGGATCTTCCCTCATTACCCAAAGAGATTAATTTCGTTTTCTCACTTGATTTGGTTTCTAAATAAATGACTCCACAGGTGGGGTCATATATTAAGGGTGCTGGAATAAACCAAGCCTTTTCACCTCCGTTAGGGGCATTGGAATATGACCCATCTTTGTTTACATAAACCTGGCTTGGGAGTTTCAATAGTTTATTTGGATCTATTTCACCTGACTTTGTGAGCCATGCAGTGGGTAGCAGATCTATGTAATCGTTAATATCTAACAAAAAGTCCTTATCAAAAAGGATATACCCGTCCTTGTAGTCGTCTTCAACTCTGCTTTTTACCTTTTTGTTGTTTATTTTAAGGTCTTCATCGTTTTTAGGGTTAGCGTTTTCATTGAAATCCCTAGAAATGAACTGGCCGCCACCATTTTCATCTATCTCCTTACGAACACACAGGAATTCCTCGCCACTCACCCTGCTAAATACGGTCTGAAATACGGGTAATTCTTCAGAGCTATCTGACAACTTAACAAATGGATTTGGTTCAAGGGTGATGTACCTTTCGGATGGCTTCTGAAGGGTTAGATATACATATCCAGTTTGTGAAATGAACTGATGAAGCTTAAATGGTAAAATCGTATCACTCTTTTTGTTGATAGCACTTTTTACGTTCAAGTCTTCTGCCCAAATCAATATCTCAATAATCTTATAGGAGCACACTTCATCTGGCAACCCAGTAGTTTGACTAAGTTCCTTGGATATTGCTTGCAGTGATTTTGGGGCGTTTCTACGCTTGTTGTCACCCTCATTTCTAATTGCAATGGTTCGCTCTAACCATATAGCGATCGGGTTACCAAGTATTGCCTCTTTGGATTTATCAATTATTGCTGTGGTAACGGTATCTTTAATTTGTGAAGCTGTCGGTATCTCTTCTTTAGTTGAATACGTTAAGGATTCCACAATAACGCTGCTAGATGTAAAATCTGTATCAAAAAATCTCGAAGCAACTTTAGCAACTTCAAGCTTTTGTTCTTCAATCGTGCCAGTGGCCATAGTAGCCGAGGTGCCAATACATATAATATTCTTATTCCGTGCAGCCGATTTTATCCTGCGATTTAAAAGTGAAACATCAGCTCCTTGTCTGCCCTTATATACATGAAGTTCGTCATACACCAAAAACTTTAGGTTATCTAGGAAAGAATTGCGCAAATCCTCATCAGCTTTTCTGACCATCAGGAGCTCAAGCATCATGTAGTTGGTGAGCAAAATATCAGGAGGATTGGCAATAACTTTGTCACGATCCTCTTGCTTTTCCTGACCAGTATATTTGGCATAAGTAAATGGTAGTTTTCTACCAGTTCGCTTTACGAAGTTTTCCTCAAAACCAATTAAAGCTGATTCCTGGGAGTTAATCAGAGCATTTAAAGGATAAACAATAATTGCCTTAATGCCTGGTTGATCTGGATTTTTAAATAGGTAGTTAAAAATAGTAGAAATGTAGGTCAAGCTTTTACCGCTACCAGTACCTGATGTAACAACAAAACCTTGACCTTCATTCCCTTTTAAAATCGCCTCAGATTGGTGTTTGTATATAGACCATGACTTATTATCAGCATCGTAAAAAATATCTTTGAACTCCTTAACAAGAGTGCCTTGATTAATCAAATCCTGAACATCACCGCCTGGCTCGAAGGAAGGATTGAACTGAACCAGAGGCTCAGGGTAAAGATTGCCTGATTCGAACTCAGTCTTTACCGTATTGAGTATCTTAGCATCAGCGATATTAATAAAACTATCGATGTACGATTTGTAATCAGTTAAAATATCCCTATGTAGGTCAAATATATTTTTCATAGCAGTTACTTATTCTTGGTGGAAACAATCAAATCAGTTACATCACAACCAGTTGCCCCAGCAATCTTGTTTAATTTGGAAAGGGGTGGTTGAAGGGTGTTACTACACCACTAGGAAACGGAAGACTTAGTCACTCCAAGTATTTCAGCCAACAGGATCTGTTTTATCACTTTCTCTTTCAAAACTTGATGTACACGATTCATCGTTATCCACTTTAAGGGTAAAATATTATTAAAACGGTTCAGTTTCCTTGAACCAAATTATCTTTCATTATTAAAACAGTAAGAATGTGCGAATTCATAATGAAACCCTCCCCAAATTTCGGATGGATGGTGAACATCTCCGGCGTCTTTTCAACTGTCTGCATTTTAGGGGTACTTACACTGATAATGAACAAGTAAAAATACCTAATTTTATTAAAGATAACATCAAGAGTAACCAAACCAGCCTTTTGCTCTGTTCGTCAATTACTAAGTGTGAGCCCAAGTTTAAATTCGTCTGACAAATCAGGTCAACTGGCGTAAACCTGTTGGAATTTCCTCTAAAAAACATAGTCCCTACGGAAAACCGAGGGACTTTGACCGGAGAAAAAGGGGAAGGATGACCGGATTTGAGGTAACTATCTGGGATTTTGGAGGGAACCAGGCTGAATTGAGCCTAGTAAGGTGGTCCATTCAGGACAAATTCGTTGCTGTTGGACGGGCTTTTGTCGATGATGGCCTTTTCTTTCATGTATTTGATGTAATTGCGGGCCATTCTATCTTTGACGTCCATGGCCTCCATAACCGCTTGGGTTAGTTCGTTCATGGGAATTGTCCGCCTTTGAGCAAAGATTTCCCGGGCAACATCGGTTAGGTCGTGGACCTTTCGGGTTTCGGCGTCCTCCTTGCTTTTCTCGCCCATAAATACATGCCGCCCCTCGCGCTGGTCCCACCCGAATTGAATCAATGGCACATCCAGGGGTGACCCGTCGCGCACCTTCAGGGCCTTGACCACACTGCAACGATTGTCGTCGTCCTTTTCGATAAGAAGGATACCGGCCGCTTTGCGCTGAACCTCGGAGCCCAGGTGCCCCCTCAGCTTCATCCCTGACGGTGCCAGGTGCAACACACAAACAATACAGGTTTTGTAGATGGCCGCCAACCTGAATAACTCCTCAATCAGCTTTACAGAGCTTTCCTCGTCATTTACCCCGCCCAACAGATCCGCTATTCCATCGATGACCATCAGGTGAATTCCACCGTACTCATAATAGTACCGGTCCATGGACTCCAGAATCAATTTCATGCGTTCATTGCGTCCAATTCCCACAAGGCAAAAGGACTTGAACCAAGCCGGCGGACGTTTCAAATCAGCCCGGTGAAGTATGTAGTTCAGGTTTTTGTAGAGCTGGAATTCCGATTGTTCGGTATCATACAGCAGAACCGCCTTCTGGTCTGGATTTTCTTGCACCGTGGTTCCAAGGGTATCAACGCGGGTGCCCACCGGCTTGATGGCCCCCGAAAGGATGCCCCCCAGGTAATTGGTTTTACCGCTACCCTCTGAACCGGCAACACATAACAGGTTTCCGGGCGACCCTATGGTAACATCGTTGATGGTGATGATGGGAACCGGGGCTTGGGGCGGCTTATCAAAATCAATCTCACAACTGCGAATGACCGACAAGGTGTCCTCGTAGAGCTGGTCCAACATCTCGACAAACAGCATCATCAGGTCCTCCGAACTATGACCCAGGGCGAAGAAATCGGAAATATCCTTTTGACTGGGTTCCCCGGAAAGTGGCAATCGGAGTTTCTTGACCTGGAAGGCTTTGTGCTCTTGTACCAACTTATCCATGGCCTTAAGACCGGTCTCGTCCACATCGTAGAGAAGGGTGATATGCTTAAAGCGATAACTCAGACTCCGCAAGAGGTTTTTGGGAATATGGGCCGTTTCACTGTTGAGCGACAGGGCATGAAAACCGTGGGAAGCCAGGCTCAGGACATCTTTCTCCCCACCGGTAACAAAAAGTATATCCCCGCGAACCGGCAGCTGCTCAATGCCAAAAACATAGTTTTCGGTGAGTTCCCCGGTGTAGAGAAACCTCAACCGGGAATGAGGCATGTACAATTTGGTGTGCCTACGGCCCTGATACCCAAAGATGGGTTCAGCTGGACTTGCTTGGAGCTGATAGTCCTTCCCCTCCTTGTTGGTTCCACGGAAGGTTTCCACCGAAACCACCTGGTATCGTTGAAGTATCTCATGTGGAATACCGTACCGCTGCCAGTACGCTAGTTCTGAGTCGCTGAATGCTTTGGTCTGAAGGGGCATTTTGGCTTTGGCGGTTTCAAATCCCTCATGGATGGAGGGCAAGTGACTGGCCCTCTGGATGCGTCCGGTGTTTTCCCTAAGAAGACGATCCACTTTCTGCGGTTGGTCCTCCAGACAGAGGTTGAGCTCGCGGTCTATGATTTCCAGGATATTCAGAAAATCACTGCGGTCCTGACACTGCAAGGCAAAGATTTTGCCGACCATGAAGAAGCAATCCCCGCTGTATTCGGTATCTCCAAAATCTTTGAATTTGTAGATTCCCGATTTTGAATCAAAATAGACATAACATGAAGCCCGGCTGTCTTTGTAGAAGGGGCTTTTGAAGGATTTGCCCACTTTGGAAAATCGGCTTCCCAGAAAATGCTTGAATACATCCAGGCCTTTGTTGGTGGCCTGCAATACCGTGTCTTTGCTAAGGGTCATGTTTGGTAGAATGGAATGATTAGGGGAGGATGGATGGCAAGGCGGATTTGTAATTGGATTGACCGTATTTGACAAGGTCCGAGAGAAGAATCCGGCGCTGCCTGCCCACCTGGGTATAAGCCAGGTGACCGGATTTCATCAATTCGTAAATCAAGGTTCGACCGCAATTCAAGTAGCGACAGGCGTTACCCACATCCAGGTAGCGTTCCTCGCCGTTCGATTCCTTGGTAACCTCGGTCAGCTGGTTTAACTTTCGCTCAACTCGCTCCAATCGTTCTTGGAGCTCTTGGATTTTAATTTCATCCGGTTTCTTGTCGTTTGCTGTCCACATGGTCGCTCGTTTTGATTACGAGTGCAAGGGTAGGCAGTTTCCAAAACCTAATTATTGTAGTTGAATTGTAGTTGAATA
>Ga0315902_10006668_pt1 | contig 15931 bp, 17 predicted proteins | sample LakEriMetagenome_9_FD_203523 | JGI IMG/M metagenome (GOLD analysis project Ga0315902, IMG submission 203523) | Freshwater fungal communities from buoy surface, Lake Erie, Ohio, United States - Buoy 12 MA117 | ecosystem: Environmental > Aquatic > Freshwater > Lake > Lake biofilm | place: USA...
ACAGGCTTTGGTGATCCAGAGCGCATGCGTCGCGCTTTCATCCGCCTCTACGGCGCGCCGCCCGCCGCCATGCGCCGCACGCTGCGGCAAGCTTGACGGCGCCGCAGTTCCAGCGGACCACTTTCAGCATGGCTGAACCGCAAAAATCCATCTTCGTCACCGGCGCCGGCTCCGGCATTGGCCGCGCCACTGCAAAGCTCTTTGCCGAGCGCGGCTGGTTCGTCGGCCTCTTCGATGTCGATCCGAAGGGGCTTGAAGAAACGGCCGCGATGCTCCCCGATGGTCAGCGCATTTCGATGGTGTTCGACGTGCGCGATCGCAACGGCTGGGCGCGCGCAGTGGAATCATTCGGCCAAGCCACCAATCGCCACATGCATGTGCTCTTCAACAATGCAGGCGTCGGCCGCGGCGGCTTCATCGAAGAGATGCCGGACGACGACATTGATCTCGTGATCGATGTGAATCTCAAAGGCGTGATCAACGGCGTGCGCGCAAGCTTGCCTTTGCTGCGCGAAACCCCAGGCGCGCGCATCGTCAACACCGCTTCTGTCGCGGGCATTTTCGGGGCGCCGAAACTTGCCGTGTATGTTGCAACGAAATTCGCGGTGCGCGGTTTAACGGAAGCGCTTGATGCAGAATTTTCGCGCTACGGCGTAAGCGTCGCGAGCTTGATGCCGTGGTTCATCGATACAGCGATCCTCGGCAATTTCGCGGAAGAAGGTTCGAACCGCACGCTCAAAGACTCGCTCAACGAAAACAAGACGCCGATCTATCCCGTCAGCATGGCGGCCGAACGCGCCTGGGAAGCAGCACACGGCAAAGAGCTGCACTACATGGTCGGCAAGGAAGCCGAACGCGCGCGTTTCGCAGCGCGCTTCTTCCCAAACGCCATGCGCAAGAGATTGCGGAATTTCATTCCAGACGAATGAGCCAAACAAAAAACCCCGGCGTCTGCGCCGGGGTCTCTTGTTGAGCTTGGCTCTGAGATCAGGTCGCCGCGTTGACCAGCAAATGGTTGGCGGCCTCGGTGTCGGTCGGCGCATCGGTCACTGGCGCGGCTTCAGCCGGCGCATCGGTGATCGCTTCGCTCGTCGCCGCATCCGTCACGGCATCAACCTCAACACCTTCCGGCGCCAGATCGTCCGCAGCGGTCGTGCGGCGCGCGCCCGTGCCACGGCGGCGCGCCAGCGCTTCTTGGTAATAGGCGCGCTCTGAGCGGTTCGGGAAACGGTAGAAGACGTGGCTGCCGACATTGACCGTCTCAACCAGGCCCGAGTTCCAGACCGGGTTCACAGCGTGCGTGTGATAATGCGTGGCGCCCTGCGTCATTGGCCGAGTGTAGCCAAGCATCACCGCCGTCGCGACCCGCTGGGCGCGGTCCCAGGCGCGGCCACGCGGGCGCTGCCCCAGCGAGCCGTCGCAGGTGAAGGTGAATTGGCAGCCGGTCGACCGGTGCGAGCCTTGGAAGACCACGCCGCAGATCGAGTTCGGGTAGGCGTTCGAGCGTACCCGGTTGATAATCACTTCGGCCACAGCGACTTGGCCGCGCTGGGCCTCGCCGCGGGCTTCGTAATAGATCGCCTGGCTCAAGCAGGCGTGCTGGCGCGCATCGATCTGCGGCTCGGCCGGGGCGGCTTGTTCCGGCGTCGCAGCGCCCGATGGCCCACGGAGAACGGCTTGCACCATCATCGCGCGCGCATCGGCGCTCTCGAACAACGTGGCGCTGCCACGGGCGCGCAGACCGTCATTGGTGCGGAAAGAGGTCAGCTCAACGCGCGCATTCGGCTCTGTGGAAGCCAGTTGCTGCTGCAGTTCAGCTTGGAAGGCGGTGGACGTGGCGGCCCATTCAGCGCCGTCGCGCTGTTCGGCAGCGCGGTGCGCGATCAGCGGCATCGCAACCGCAGCGGCTGCAAGGCACATGATCGTGGCCGCGCCCTGGCGCACAGCCAGAGGATTACGCTCGATCTCCACCATCACTTGGGTCCGTATCTCGCCCGCAAAGACAGCCAGTCGACGCCAGAACAACGATAAATGCATTAAGCCCCGCTTAACGCTGTCCAGATTTGGCGCAAGTAACCGCCAGATAATCTGCAACAGACCATACCATTTCGCTCCGGCAATGTTTTGCTCGGAGGCCTGCGGGGGATACAGGACCTGCGCCCGGGGGGCGATTGTCTTTTTGTTCATGGTCCAGGTTCCCGCGAGTTCTAGGTGACTTGAGCTCCCCGGTGCGTCCCTGAGGTCACGCCGAGAAAGCCCAAACCGTCCAAAGTCTTGCGAGGGCCGTGCCAGTTCACCGAATTGGCGAAATGGGCCGCGACCGCCGGTCGCGGCCGCCGCAGGTGACTTACGTGACGTCAGATACGGTTACGGGCGCCCGCTAGCGCTTCCCGCCAAGGGCGGCTTGGGCGGCAGCCAGACGTGCAATCGGCACCCGGTACGGCGAACACGAGACGTAATCGAGGCCCACACGCTCGAAGAACGCCACCGACGCCGGGTCGCCGCCATGCTCTCCGCATACGCCAAGCTTGAGCCCCTTCCGGGCGGCGCGCCCCCGTTCGCAGGCAAACCGAACGAGTTCGCCCACGCCCTCGGCGTCGACGGTTACGAACGGATCGGTCGCCAACACGCCGCGGTCCACATAGGTTCCAAGGAATTTGCCAGCGTCGTCACGCGAGAGGCCCATCGTCGTTTGCGTGAGGTCGTTGGTGCCGAACGAGAAGAACTCGGCCGCTTCGGCGATCTCGCCCGCCTTCAGCGCCGCACGGGGCAGCTCGATCATGGTGCCGACAAAATATTCGATACGTCGACCGCGCTTGGCGAACACTTCTTTTGCGACCGCATCGACGCGTGCTTTCAGAATCTCGAACTCCTTCTTGGCGATCACGAACGGGATCATGATTTCCGGAATGGGTGCTGGGCCCTCCTCGGCTACGTCGCACGCGGCCTCGAACACGGCGCGCGATTGCATGTCGTAGATTTCCGGGAACACGATCGCCAAGCGGCAACCGCGGAAGCCAAGCATTGGATTGCTTTCCGCCAGCTCCCTTGAACGCGCGAGCAACGCCTTCGCATCGAGCCCCGTCGCCTTGGCGACATCAGCGCAATCTTCCTCGGTGTGCGGCAAGAATTCGTGCAGCGGCGGATCGAGGTAGCGGATCGTCACCGGCCGCGCGCCCATCGCTTGGAAGATTTCGAAGAAATCCTTGCGCTGGTGCGGGAAGAGTTTGTCGAGCGCCGCCACACGCGCCGGCAGTTTTTCCGCGAGGATCATCTCGCGCACGGCGGCGATGCGCTCAGCGTCGAAGAACATATGTTCGGTGCGGCAAAGACCAATGCCTTCGGCGCCATACTTCACGGCGGTGGCCGCATCCGCCGGCGTTTCCGCATTGGCGCGCACTTTCATGCGGCGTGCGCCATCGGCCCATTGCATCAACGTGCCGAAATCGCCGGTCAGTTCCGGCTGCACCATGTCGGCGGCGCCGAACAGGACTTCGCCTGAGGAGCCATCGACGGTGATGGTCTCGCCCGCTTTGATGACACGGCCCGCAGCGCGGAATTCGCCGAGCTTCATGTCAATGCGAATATCGCCCGCGCCAGACACGCATGGCCGGCCCATGCCGCGCGCGACCACGGCCGCGTGACTGGTCATGCCGCCGCGCGCTGTCACGATCGCTTTCGAGGCGTGCATGCCGTGAATGTCTTCGGGGCTGGTTTCTTCGCGCACCAGGATCACGTCAACGCGATCGAGCGCCAAGCGTTCGGCTTCGTCCGAGTCAAACACCACCACACCCACCGCCGCGCCAGGCGACGCCGGCAAGCCCTTGCAGATGATGTCGCGCTTATAGCCGGCGGCGATCGTCGGGTGCAGCAATTGGTCGAGGGCTGCGGGATCGACGCGCATCACCGCTTCGTCCTGAGTGATCAGGCCCTCGCTCGCCATATCGACGGCGATCTTCAGCGCCGCTTTCGCCGTGCGCTTTCCGTTCCGCGTTTGCAGCATGTAGAGCTTGCCGCGCTCGACGGTGAACTCAAGATCCTGCATGTCGCGATAATGCGCCTCAAGCTTTTGATAGACGCGCACCAGCTCCGCATAGACTTCCGGCATCGCCTCTTCGAGCGATTCACCGGGCTCCTTCATTTCCAAACGCGAGGCTTTCGTCAGCGCCTTCGGCGTGCGGATGCCGGCGACGACGTCTTCGCCCTGCGCGTTGATCAAGAATTCGCCGTAGAATTTCTTGTCGCCCGTCGAGGGATCGCGCGTGAACGCAACGCCCGTGGCCGACGTCTCGCCCATATTGCCGAACACCATCGCCTGCACGTTCACAGCCGTGCCCCAGCTTTCGGGGATGTTGTTGTGCTTGCGATAGAAGATTGCGCGATCGTTCATCCAGCTTGAGAACACCGCACCCATCGCGCCCCAGAGCTGTTCCTTGGGATCGGCGGGAAACGGCTTGCCGAGTTCGCGTTCCACCGCGCGCTTGTACTCGGCGACAACGACTTTCCAATCATCGGCCGTCAATTCGGTGTCGGCGCGATAATCATTGGTGTCTTTGTGGGAGCCCAGGATTTCTTCGAACACGCCATGCTCCAATTCGAGCACGACGTCGGAATACATCTGAATGAAGCGGCGATAAGAATCGTAGGCAAAGCGCGCATCGCCCGAGAGCTTGGCCAGGCCTTCGACCGTCTCATCGTTGAGGCCAAGGTTCAGCACCGTATCCATCATGCCCGGCATCGACGCGCGCGCGCCGGAGCGCACGGACACGAGCAGCGGGTTCGCCGGATCACCGAACTTCTTGCCGGTCTTTTTCTCAAGCGCCGCGAGCGCCGCATCGACTTCAGCAGCGAGTTCCGGCGGGTAGGCGCGATCATTGGCGTAGAACGCGTTGCAGACTTCAGTCGTCAGCGTAAAGCCGGGCGGCACCGGCAGATCGAGCCGCGCCATTTCCGCGAGATTGGCGCCCTTGCCGCCGAGCAGCGCTTTCAGCGACGCATCGCCCCCGCTCTCACCGCCGCCAAACCCGTAAACCCATTGCTTTGCCGACATCGCACTTCCTTCGCCGCCCCCTCGCGGGCGGCGAGGAGGTCTCAGCCCTCGATCTTCGAGAAATCCGCGACCGCAGACAGCGCCTCACGTAACCGCGAGAGCAGCAAAAGTCTATTGCGGCGCAGCATGGGATCTTCGGCGTTGACTAGAACTTTTTCGAAGAACTGATCCACCGGCGCGCGAAGCTGGCTGAGCGCTTTCATCGCGGACGCGAAGTCTTCCTTCTCCACCGCCGACCGCGCGGTCGGCACAGCGCTCTCAAGCGCCGCATGGAGCGCCTTCTCGGCGGGCTCGGCGAGCTTGGCGGCATCGACTTGGGCCCGGGCTTCGTCCGCGCTCCATTTGCCCTTCTTGTCCTCGGCGCTGAGAATATTCGCCGCGCGCTTATAGCCCGCCAGCAAGTTCGCGCCGTCTTCCGTTTTCAAGAACGCATCGAGCGCCTCGACACGCGCGACAATGCGGACGAGGTCGTCGTCGCCAAGTGCGAACACGGCGTCGACGAGATCGTGGCGCTTACCTTGGTCGCGGAGCTGAACTTTGAGGCGATCGGCGAGGAAGGCGATTAACTCGGTCGCTAATTCTTGGTCATTTGTAGCCGAGCGTATTTGGCCAGCGAACACCGCATCCATCCAAGCACGAAGCATCTCCCGAATGGAAATTCGAGTGTTGTTGCTAAGCGCAATTCGCAAGAGTCCGAGCGCGGCACGCCTCAACGCGTAGGGATCGCTGGACCCCGTTGGCTTTTCATTGGTGTGCCAGAAGTACGCGAGAGTATCGAATTTGTCGGCAACCGCGAGCGTTACTGCGACCGCGTCGGTCGGCACGCGATCATTCGGCCCCAACGGTCTATAATGATCCTCAATGGCCACCGCGACGCTACCGTTCGCACCGTTCTCCAGCGAGTATAGTTGGCGTCCAACCTGGCCTTGCAGTTCCGGAAACTCACCGACAGTTTCCGTGACCAGATCCATTTTTGCATGGACAGCAGCTTGTTCGACCAGTTGCGGCTCTGCGCCAGTAGCCGCACACAACTCCTTCGCCAGCGCCGCTGTGTTAATCACCTTATCCCAAATTGAACGCTTCTGGTGGAAGACGATCTTCTCAAGCTTCGCCTTGCGCTCATCCGTGTAGAGCGGCGTTTTCTTATCCGTGTCCCAGAAAAAGCGCGCGTCGTTCAGGCGCGCCGACAGCACGCGCGCATTGCCCGCCGCGATGGCCTTGCCGCCATCCTTCGCTTCGACGTTCGCCACCGTGATAAAATGCGGCGCGAGCTTGCCGCTCTTTGGATCGCGCACCGCGAAATATTTCTGGTGCGTACGCATCGAGAGCCGGATCACTTCGCCCGGCAGGTCAAGGAACGCAGAATCCATATCGCCCAGCAACACGACCGGCCATTCCACCAGCCCGCACACTTCTTCCAGCAGGCCTAAATCCTCGACCAGCTCGACCTTCTTATCGGCGCAAAGCTTCCGCGCTTGATCCAGAATGATCGCCTTGCGCTCTTCGCGCTCGATCAACACCTTTGCGCAGCGCAACTTGACGGCGTAATCGGCCGCATCCTTCGGATTGATCGCCGCTGGCGCATGGAAGCGATGGCCCCATGTCTCGGGCTTCGAGGCGACGCCTTCGATCTCGATCTTCACCGGCGCGCCATCGAACAGGCAAAGCACATTGTGCAGCGGCCGCACCCACGTGAGATCACTCTCGCCCGAGCGCATTGATTTCGGCCACGGAAACGCGCGCACGATCTCGGGAATGATCTCCTGGACGATCGCCGCCGTCGCGCGTCCCACGCGCTCGATCTTGGCGACGTAGAACGCGCCCTTCTTATCCTCGACCACTTGCGCCTGATCGATGGAAGCCAACCCGGCGCTCTTCAAAAAGCCCTGGATCGCCTGATCCGGCGCACCCACGCGCGGGCCCTTCTTCTCCTCGTTTACGTCCGCCGCCTTGCCCGGCAGATCTTCGATCACGAGGCCCAGTCGACGCGGCGAAGAAAACGTCCGAACCGCCTTCGCGTCCAAGCCCGCCGCCTTCAGCTTCTCACCAAAAGCCCGCGCCAAATCCTCCTCCGCACGCTTTTGCATGCGCGCAGGAATTTCCTCGGAGAAAAGTTCGATAAGAAGTTGGGGCATTAGCTTTGGCTCTCCGCCCAAGCGCTCGCACAGCCCTTCGCCAAATCACGCACGCGGGCGATGAAGCTTTGACGTTCCGTTGGCGAGACGACGCCGCGCGCATCGAGCAGATTGAAGAGGTGCGAGGCTTTCAGGGTGTAATCGAAGGCCGGCAGCACATTGCCCTGCTTCAGCAAGCGCGCCGCCGTCGCTTCCGCATCGCCGAACCAGCGCAGCACCATCTGGGGATCGCTGAGTTCAAAATTGTAGCGCGATTGCTGCTTTTCGTTTTCGAGGAAGATGTCGCCGTAGGTGACAGGATATGCGCTATCAGGATCGTTGAACGGCAGATCGTACACGCGATCGACGCCAAACACATACATAGCCAAGCGCTCAAGCCCGTAGGTGAGTTCGCCACTGACCGGGCGCACGTCCAAGCCGCCGACTTGTTGGAAGTACGTGTATTGCGACACCTCCATCCCGTCGCACCACACTTCCCAGCCCAAACCCCAGGCGCCGACAGTCGGGTTCTCCCAATCGTCTTCGACAAAGCGAATGTCGTGCAGCAGCGGATCGATGCCGATGCGCGCGAGGCTATCGAGATAGAGTTGCTGCAAATTCGCCGGGTTCGGCTTCAGGATCACTTGGAATTGGTAATAGTGCTGGAGCCGGTTCGGGTTCTCGCCATAGCGCCCGTCCTTCGGCCGCCGCGAGGGCTGCACATACGCCGCGCGCCAAGGCTTGGGCCCCAGCGAACGCAACGTGGTGGCCGGGTGCAAGGTGCCGGCGCCGACCTGCTCATCATAGGGCTGCAGGATCGCACACCCCTGCTCGGCCCAGTAATTCTGGAGCGTCAGGATCACGTCCTGGAAACAGCGGGGCGGCTTGTTCGACATGGGGGCAGACGGGTAAAGCCGCCCGCCCCCTTGTTCAAGTGGCGCTTACTCAGCGGCCTTTGCGCCAGCCTCGGCGCTGAAGATTTGCTCGATGGCGAGGCCGAATACGGCCGCAATCTTGAAAGCGAGCGGCAGCGAGGGATCGTATTTGCCCGTCTCGATCGCGTTCACGCTCTGGCGTGAGACGTCGAGCTTGTCGGCCAAATCCGCCTGGCTCCAATTGCGCTCGGCGCGCAGGACTTTGAGTCGGTTTTTCATTGATAGCGCCGCCGGACAAAGAAGGCCGATGCGCCCCAAGTGATCACCACAGCCGGGATCATCCAGATCAGCGGAATGTGCGGAAAACCTGCCCATTCCTCTAGAAAGCCGTAACTGAACGCCGCCACCGTCACGATGCCGAGCGTGATCAGCGCCGCCTCGCCCTGCACGCGGCGCTGAAACTCATCCAGCGCACGAAAGAAGGTCAAATACGCGCGCAACATCAGCAAAGCGGGCAATGCGGGCAGCAACGCCAGCACGATCACCAGCCATTGCGGCGGGCTCATATGGCTGATCACGCTGACGCCGAGCGCGACGATGCCGACATAGAGCAGGCCCGCCACCATCATGGCGCGCGTGTAACGGCGGCCAGCCTGCTTGGCGCTTTCAGGAACCTCACAATTCATCACCGCCCCCTTCAGCCGAAGAAACCAAGCGACATCGCGAGCAACTCAAACGCCGCCACGGCCAGAAGACCGCCCCAAGGCCATTCACTGATTTCCGTCATTTCCATCTCCATCAAGCGAGCTTGTCTCTATGACAAGGATGCTTGTCCATTCTGGAGTTCGTGTCAAGCGTGCTTTGCAAAATTGTTGGCATCCTTGACGTTTGCACTCCAGCCGGAATCCGCCGCAAGCTCTACGCATGGCGATTTGTGGGATCGACGAGGCGGGGCGCGGGCCCTGGGCGGGGCCAGTGGTGGCTGCGGCCGTGATCCTGCCGGCCAAGAAGCGCCCAAAGGGTTTGGCGGATTCCAAGCAATTGAGCGGCGACGCGCGCGAAGAATTGGCGCTCGCCATCCGCGCCTGCGCGGCTGTGGGCGTTGGCATGGCCTCTCCGGAGGAGATCGACCAGATCAACATTCTCCAGGCCACCTTCCTGGCCATGCGCCGCGCCTTCAACGCGCTGCCCGAACGCCCTGTGGCGGCTTTGATCGACGGCAATGGCGCGCCCGACCTGCCCTGCGCTATCGAGATGATCATCGATGGCGACGCTTACGTCGCCTCGATCTCGGCAGCCTCGATCATAGCCAAGGTCGAACGCGACAGGCTGATGGTCGAGCTCTGCGCCCAATATCCAGGCTACGCCTTCGCCAAGCACAAAGGCTACGGCACGCCGGAGCACCAAAAGGCGCTGGCCGAACTCGGCCCCTGCGCCATCCACCGCCGCTCCTTTAAACCGGTGCGGCTGGCCTCTGGACGCGCCGCCTAGTCGCAGCGCGGTTTACTTCGCCGCCGCCCTCTCCCATCTTCGCCAGCACGTCACAATCGACCGTCGCGCGCTCCAATCAGGGCGATCTGCCCACAGGGGCCATCTGGATCATCTGTATCGTCAGCTACGTCGCCATCATGCTTGCGGCCGCGTTCGGGGGCGACTTTCTGCAGGGCCCTGGCCGCAATTGGGAACTCGGCCCGCTCGAAACCGGCCAGAATATCCTGCTGCTCGTTGCGCTCATTATCATGATCGATGTCGCGCGCCGCGCCGATGAAAGCCTGTTGCGCTGGTGGATGATCTTTGTGGCGCTCGGCACGCTCTTCCTGCTGGGCGAGGAAGCCAGCTGGGGCCAGCACTATTTCAATTGGGAAACCGGCGGCTGGTTCGCGCAAGTCAACGACCAAGGCGAAACCAATTTCCATAACACGCCGGATGGTTGGCTCGATCAGAAGCCGCGCGCGATCCTGCAACTGGGCATGATCCTGGGCGCCATCGTCCATCCGCTGGTGAAGAAATTCCGCGACGGCCGCGGCATCTTCGACAATCCTTGGTGGCTCGCGCCCACTTTCGCCTGCATGCCGCCGGCAATTGTCTCGATCCTCGCCGGCCTGCCCAAAGCGATCGATAAGCTCGCCATCCTGCCGTTCGAACTTCAATTCACGCGCGTCAGCGAGATCGAAGAGCTCTTCATGTACGCCTTCTTCGTCACCTACGCTCTGTCGCTGCGTGGGCGCCTCGCCTACCCGAAGGCGCCGCCGGTAGTGTCAAGCTGAGAAAGCATGGTTAACGGCCACGCGGACTCTTGATTCCTGATTCGCGTCAAGCTTGAATCGATCCCCTCACGGGGGATCAATGTCAGCGCGCCAACTCAAAGACCGGATCATCCAAGGCGATTGCGTCGAAGCGATGCGAAAATTGCCCAAGGGCTGCGCCGACCTCGTCTTCGCCGACCCGCCCTACAACATGCAGCTCGGCGGCGCCCTCACGCGGCCGGACCAATCGAACGTCGATGGCGTCGACGACGAATGGGACAAGTTCGCCGACTTCAAATCCTATGACGATTTCACCCGCGCCTGGCTCACCGAAGCCCGTCGCTGCCTGAAGGACGACGGCGGCATCTGGGTCATCGGCGCCTATCACAACATCTTCCGCGTTGGCGCCATTATGCAAGACCTCGGGTTTTGGATTTTGAACGACATCGTCTGGCGCAAAACCAACCCGATGCCGAATTTCAAGGGCACGCGCTTCACCAATGCGCACGAGACCCTGATCTGGGCCGCCAAGTCAAAGGAAGCGAAATACACTTTCCACTACGACGCGCTGAAAATGCTCAACGACGACCTGCAGATGCGCTCCGATTGGACGCTGCCGCTCTGCACCGGGTCTGAGCGCCTGAAAGATCGCGAAGGCCGCAAGCTGCACTCGACGCAAAAGCCCGAAGCGCTGCTGCACCGCGTCGTGCTCGCCACCACCCGCCCGGGCGAAACCATTCTCGACCCCTTCTTCGGCACCGGCACGACGGGTGCTGCAGCCAAGCGCCTTGGCCGCCACTACATCGGCTGCGAGCGCGACGAGAGCTACATCGCCGGCGCCAAGGCGCGCTTAAAGAAAATCACACCAGCGGCGCCGGAAGATCTGGCGGTGACGCGCTCGAAGAAAGAGGAGCCACGCGTGCCGTTTGGCCAAGTGATCGAAGCCGGCCACATCCATCCCGGCGATTGGCTCGTCGCGCCGAACGGCAAACGCGCCCGCGTGCGCGTCGATGGCAGCTTGGCGCTGGGCGACGTGACGGGCTCGATCCATCGCGTCGGCGCGGTCGCGTCCGATGCTCCAGCCTGCAATGGCTGGACGTTCTGGAGCTTGGAAACCAAGCAAGGCCCCAAGAGCATCGACCTCTTCCGCCGCGAAATTCGCCGCGAGATGGCGATGAGCATGGGCGCTTAACAGCACGCATTGCCGCAAGCATCGCCTGAAAAGACGTCACACCGGCGATCGTCGCGCTCAACCCGCGTCTCGTCGCAAAGGCTGCGGATCGCCACATCCATTTCGCATCGCGATTGCATCTACCTCCCGCAGGTTTGGAAAAACTACGGGAGTAAAACCATGAAGCGCATGTTCTTGATCGTCGCCGCGCTTGTCATCGCAGCGCCGCATCCGCTCACGCGCAGGAGCGGATGAGCGACTGGCGATACCTCGCCGCGCAGCGTTGCCTTGCTTACGCGGACCTCCAGCAATTCCAGGCCGACAGCGGCAATTTTTCAGCTCTGCGCGAAGCTGCCGACGCTGGCGGGCGCCTCGGCTCTGTGCGCTCGCAAGCCCGCACCCAGGCGCGCGACATCCGCGTCCGCGCAAGCGGCGCTACTATCGACGAACTACGTGAAAGGCGCGACGAAGCGTGCGCAAGCTTCGTTCAGAACGGCCTCGTGCAACTGAACGGCGCCAGCGCCTCGTAAGCACAAGGGGCGCTCCAAACAGAAACAACGAGAGGCGGCGCGTTTGCGCGCGCCGTCAATCGCGCCCTCATGCGCGCTGATCGACGCGCGCGTGCAACGACAAAAACAATCGCTTCTACTCCACAGGCCGATCAACAGGAGCCAACAGATGATGCGTGCATCCATAAGCGCTGGCGTAATCGCCGCCGCCCTTTCCTTCGCCGCGCCGGCAAGCGCCCAGACCCAAACCTTGATGACCGACACCCAATTCATCAACGCCTCGGTTTGCATAGCCTACGCCCAACACCGCGCCCTCGCTGATGACGCGCCGAACGTCGAAGCGTTGCGCGACCTTGTCTCCGACCAAGGTCGCCGCGTCACGCCGCCGGCCGCCGCGCGCGCCGAAACCCGCAAGCGCAGCATTCGTCGCGCCGACGCCGACACTCCAGAGCAAGTCGCGGAACTTCGCGCCAATCGCGATCGCGCCTGCTCGAACTTCGTGGCCACCGGCTTGGTGCAAGCCGCCAATACGCCGACGCCGTGAATCCCGGCGCGAGTTTGGGTGCGGGCGCGCGACTCTGATCGCCTCCCGCGCCTAAATTCTTGACGCGGCCAAGCGCGGGCCTAATGGTCCGGCACATGGCCGAGAAGCACGACATACCTGCCGTCGAGGCGGCGCTGGCGAAGGCTGAGCTGATGGCGGCGCTGAGCGAAGCCACGCGCACCAAGCTCGCCAAGCAGGGCCAGTCGATCGTTGTGGAAGCCGGCAAGCTCCTGTTCGCCAAGGGCGACAAGGGCGACGCGCTTTACGTGCTGCTCGAGGGCGAAATCGAAGTCCGCACCTCGACCGAGGCCGGCAAGGATGTGCGCATCGCGGCGTTGAAACCCTACGCCGTGATCGGCGAGATGGCCGTACTCGACGGTGGCGTGCGCTCAGCCGACATCGCCGCCATGCGCAAATCGCGCCTGCTCCGCATCGGCCGCGACCAAGCGCTTGCCGCGCTCGAATCCGAACCGCGCGCGCTGCTCAAACTCATCGCCGAACTCAGCAAGCGCCTGCGCCACGCGGACTCCGCGCTGGAAGACGCCCACACGCTCGATCTCGGCGGACGGCTGGCGTTGCGATTACTCGACGAAGCCGGCGACGGCACAAGCGTCACGCTCACGCAAACGGAGATCGCCCGCCGCATCGGCGCTAGCCGCGAGAAGGTGAACCGCAAGCTGCACGAATGGGTCGATGAAGGTTGGATCAATATGGGCCGCGCCGGCATCAAACTCATCGCGCGCGATAAGCTGAAAGCGCTGATCCAAGAATCGCGGGCGACTTAAGGCGCCTCGGCCCGGATAACGCAAACCTCAAAACCCGCATCGTCCAACAAACGCGCGTGGTCTGCGCCACGACTGATCAGCCCCGCTTTGGCCGCAGCGATGGCGCTCTCTTCCGTACCACGATGATGCGACGTGCCTCTGCTCACGCCACGCAGCACATATTGAACGCTATACATCATCGCCGGCTCCTCAGCGCCTATGCATGCGCCAATCACACGCCAGCAACAAGGCGAAGTGCCCGCGGTCACAGCGCGGCGTCGGGCTTGTCGCTACAACGTCCCCACTGATCACCCGCAGCGCCTTCTCCTTCCTGAGCGCCCCGGGCCAGACGGATCGCCGCGAGAGCCAAGCGCTGCGATCACCAAAGCAAGGACGCGGAGTAGCTCCCCTCCGCGTCCTTCGCTTGTTCAGGCCTTGCCGCTCGCCGCCGCCAAACGCGCCAAGCTCTCCGGCGACCATTGCTTTGGCGTGTCGTAATAGATTTCAAACGCGGGAATATCTTCAGGCAGGCTCACCCAGGGTACGCGGCTGCGTGTGAAGATATGTGCATCAGGCCTGATCGCGTGCGGCTCATCCAAAGTCGCGACGCGGACAAAACGCATCCAGGTGCGCCGCCCGTAATTGCTCCACAGCGCAACGTCGCATGACGGGCAACGATGCACTTCATGCCCGCGTCCACTCGGGCTCGGCATCTCGATCACCCTAGGGTCACCGGCCAGCATTTCGATCCGCGACGTTTCGATCATCGCGTTGATCGCAAACGCGCCGCCGGTTTGCTTCTGGCAATCCAGGCAATGGCGGCAATTCGTGAACATCGGTCGCGAATTCATGCGATAGCGCACCGCGCCACACGAACACCCGCCATCGAAGGTTTCACTCATCTGGCGCCTCCTTCAACAACGCCGCCTTCTTAAACACGGTAGGCAGAGCGCGCGCATCGCCCCACCATCCTTCACCCCTGGGCGCCGCGTTCGCCACATAAACTTCAAGCGTCAACGCAAAGTGCGTGAACACGTGGCGCACCGCGCCCGCTTCGCGCCATTTCGCTTTCACCGGCGCGTGCTTCAACGCCTCAGCGCGCGTCCAAGCCTCGCTGCGCCATTCCGTTGTCGGCAACGCCGCCATGGCGCCGAGCAAGCCCTTATCCGGGCGTCGCACCAACCAGATCGCGCCATCGCGCTCGGCGCGAAACGCTACGCCAAACCGCTCCGGTCGCTCCGCTTTTGCGAGCTTGCGCGGGTATGTTTCGGGCGCACCGCTCGCATACGCCGCGCACGCATCGATCCACGGACAAGCCCGGCACTTCGGCGATTTCGGCGTGCAGATCGTCGCGCCCAAATCCATCAGCGCCTGCGCCCAATCGCCGGGGCGCTCAGCCGTCACCAGCGCACCGGCCTTCGCTTTCAATTCAGCCTTCCCACTCGGCAACGGCGCGTCCACCGCATAGAGCCGCGCCATCACGCGCTCGACGTTGCCGTCGACCACGTTCGTCGCCTCGCCATAGCAAATCGCCGCGATCGCCGCTGCCGTATAGGGCCCCACGCCTGGTAGTTCGCGCCAGCCGGCCTCATCGGCCGGGAAACCACCCTGCGCCAGCGCTTGCGCGGCGGCGTGTAGGTTCCGAGCGCGCGAATAATAGCCAAGCCCGGCCCAGGCCTCGAGCACGTCATCCCTGGGCGCCCCAGCCAGAGCCTCAACATCGGGCCAGGCGCCCAAGAATTTTGCGAAATACGGCCCGACGGCGGCGACCGTGGTCTGCTGCAGCATGATCTCCGAGAGCCACACGCGGTAAGGATCGGGTTTTCCGCTGCGCAGCCGCCAGGGCAGGTCGCGACCGTGATGGTCGTACCATTTCAGCAACGATTTCCGCAACTTATCCCGAGTCGCGCGCGCCTTATCCCCAGGCCTAGGTCGTTTCTGAGCAAGCGCAGGCATCGAGCGTCTTTACCCTTTGTTCATGGCTTTACGATTCGCTCAACAGCCCATGTCCCTGCGCGACCGCTTCCGCCCAGCCAAGGACTCTTTCTTTGGCCCCGCCGCCGACGCCCTCAATGAGGGCCGCGCGGCGCGTGAGCTTGCGGCCAAGCGCGGCAAAGCCGTCATCGCGCCCCCGCCGAACGCAAGCAAGGCCGTCACAGCGGTGGTACGTCCGCTTCTGAAGGGCACAGGTCTTGGCATCAACGAACTCAAGCGCAATTGGGCTGAGATCGCGGGCGACAGCTTCGCCCGGGCTCAGCCCGAGCGCCTGATCGCCGGCGTGCTGACCCTAAAGGTTCCCGGCGCGCTCGCGCCCTTCTTGCAGCAACAGACCCCGCTCCTGCTCGAACGGCTGAAAACGGCCGGGGCCAAAATCAAATCGATCAAGCTGGAGCAGCGCACGGCGGCGGCGCCCAAGCAAACCAACGTCGCCCCGCTCAAGCGGGCGCTTTCCCCGGCCGAAGAGGCCGCACTGGCGCAAGCGCTTGACCCGGTGGCGGACCCCGGCCTGAAATCGGCGCTGATGCGGCTTGGGCGCGCGGTCAAGCAGGGTTGAGTTTCCCTTCCCGGCAAAAGACTTTATGCCTCCCGGCCAATTCTGGAGGTTTCGCATGTTCGTAATGGACCGTCGTGGTTTGCTTATTGGCGCGAGCGCATTGG
>Ga0315902_10006671_pt1 | contig 15923 bp, 17 predicted proteins | sample LakEriMetagenome_9_FD_203523 | JGI IMG/M metagenome (GOLD analysis project Ga0315902, IMG submission 203523) | Freshwater fungal communities from buoy surface, Lake Erie, Ohio, United States - Buoy 12 MA117 | ecosystem: Environmental > Aquatic > Freshwater > Lake > Lake biofilm | place: USA...
GTTGAAGTCAAGGCCTCTGCCACCGTCAAGGAAAGTGATCTGCGGGGCTTGAGAAAGCTGGCCAGTCTGGCAGGCAATCCATTCAAGATGGGCATTTTGCTTTACGACGGTGATGAGACTTTGCCGTTGGGCGATAACATCTGGGCCACTCCGCTCGCTACCCTATGGGGCAAATAGCCCCATGTTTCCTCACTGATACTCAGCAGTACTCAGGAGCTTTGAGGGTTGGTTCGATACGAGTCGCCTGACCTGCCAGCGGTCGGCCACGTGCTTTTCGGTCATCACGGGGCAGTGCATCTTTTTCTCCTGAACAGATGACCCCATGACAACGCTGTTCACCGTAGAAGCCAAGCTCAGTGTTCGTTGATCACCCGGCAGCCGTCTCCGCAATCAGAACATCGGCCGGGATGCCCAGGCCTTTGTGCAATCGGCGGATCATGGCAAGCGTCAGCGGGCGCTTGCGGTTCAGAACTTCGTAGACGCGGTTGCTTTTGCCGATGAGCGGCTCGAGATCCTTGACGGACAGTCCGCTCTGATCCATCCGGAATTTGATGGCTTCCACCGGATCCGGGGCGGTGATCGGCACGTGCTTGGCCTCATAGGCCCGCACCAGCGTGGCCAGGATGTCCAGGCGATCCCCTTCCGGCGTGCCCAGATCAGGGTCGGACTCCATCAAGGCAGAAATCTCTTTGAGCGTGGCCTTGTAGTCTGCTTCGGTGTGGATAGGGCGAATGTCCATGTTTTCCTCCGTGGCCGGTCAGGCCGCATCGATGGTTTCTGCGTCCACTGCGTCGTACTCCTTGTGGGTGCCGACAAACTTCACGTAGACGATCTGCAACTTGTACGCAATGGCCACGGCTCGGCGTCGGGGTAGCGCTCCCAGAAGGCCCGAAGGGTAGACACGCCAATCACTCGCAAGGGCCGAAGTTTAGTCCCAAAATGGGACTAAGGCAAGTGGCATCCACGCCGGGCGGGTGCCCAGCCCGCCCTGAACACCCCCAAAACTCAGCATTCACGATCCCCTGAAGCAACACTTCGCTGAGTGCAACGGTCGGCATTAGCCCGAACTCGGGAGCGGCACGGGTTAGAATGTTCAAGGTTTTACAAAACTTGATCGAGTTACGCTGAATCGCGATGCCGCGCGATCCGCCAGCAGCCCACAACACACCTCCTGCGACCCGCCCCAGAGCATCTCTGCATCAAGGGCCTGCTTCAACCTTATGACCAGCCGCCAAGCCAAGCTCCAGGAAGACACTTACTTCCGGGTGATGCGCATCCTGCAAGACAACCCCGACCTCACCCAGCGCGAGCTGGCCGAAAGGCTCGGCATCAGCGTGGGCGGTCTGAACTACTGCCTGAAGGCCCTAATGGACAAGGGACTGGTGAAGATGAAGAACTTCGCCAATTCGAAGAACAAGTTTGGCTATGTCTATGTGCTTACCCCAATGGGCATGGCCGAAAAGGCGGCCATTACCCACCGGTTTTTACTGCGCAAGATGGATGAGTATGAGGCGCTGAAAGTGGAGATCGAAGCGCTCAGGTCTGAAGCGGCGGCAACTTCAGGTCTTAATGCAACACCATACCAAGTTGAACATTTCAATGGGTCGTAGCTTGAGTCTTCTCAGATGCTCCTTGGATAAGATCACTACAGGCTTGAGTGCGGCTGCGACAGTTCAGCGTTTGACGCGGCCGGTTGTTGCGAAGGCCTGCGATCGAATAGAGGACCTATTGGTCGTGGACGGACGGGTCCCCGCCCTTGAAAGACACCTTGCGCAACAGCCCGTTGGTGTTTTCGCAGGTACCCCATTGCCAAATTCTGTGCAGGTCACGGAAGTAAACACGCATGTTAGTCTCCCGCGTCAGGTTTCGGTGCGTAGCCGTTTCCTTGCCTTAGTCATAGGCCAACTTTTACCGGAGCGGTGCCGTGATCTCGTTGAGGTTGAAACTGAACTCCGTCAACGTGGATTCAACTGTCTCGTCAGGCATCTTGATCAGCAGCACCAGGCGCGTAGAGTGCTTGACAAGCACGCAAATGACGGATTTGTTGCTCGCACCCTCGATCAAGTCGCCCTCCCAGCTACCCGTCATGACTCGATCGTAGGCCTGCGTAATTTGCTCTGGCGATCACAACCATCCCAGCATATGCAGAACAAAAGACCAGGTTTGCGCACCCGGATCAAGCTTGCGAGCACAGCGCGCCTTCGCGAGACGAGATTGGCAACTGGGTTGAGCGGAGCGACAAACGCAGAAATCGCAAATCGAATTGCGCTGCAACTCCCGGCTCAGCGTACTGGCACAGCGACCCAAGGCGGCCCCAATGGCCAGCAGGCTCATCCCCAGCATCCTCATCGCCGGCAACACAACGCGACCTTCCACTTGCATTAGCGGATCTTTCTTAGCCATTATTTAGCCTTACCAAACTGATAAGGGTTTTCAATTAACATTTGAACCTTCGCCCTGATGGTGCTGACCGACCAAAACTAAGTTTCCAGATTTTGCACCTCAGCCAAGGTAAGAACAAGTTAGCTGAATATGCGTACTCGAACCATGTAAAATTGCTAAAAACAACGCATACCATTAGATTGCTGAAACTCGGGCTTACCGAATACGAAGACCGGAAAGCTGTGTACGCGCGCGTCTCTGATGATTTTGCAGCCCATGCTGAAATCTCTTATTTAATTGGGAGTCACTTTTGAGTTTGATTCAACATGTTCATTTTCCTCCCCTTGGTGATAATCGCGGCTCGCTTGTATCTTTGGAAGCACTTAAAACTGTGCCTTTTGATGTCAAGCGCGTGTATTACATATTTGGCACAAAAGCTGGTGTTTCAAGGGGTTTCCATGCACACCGAGCCCTTCAGCAAGTAGCCGTCTGTGTAACTGGTAGGTGCCGCATGGTGCTTGATGACGGACACAGGCGCGAGGATGTTTGGCTAGACTCCCCCACGAAGGGCTTGCTGATCGGAGAATTGGTATGGAGAGAAATGCACGACTTCAGCCCCGACTGTGTGTTGTTGGTGTTGGCCAGTCAGCACTATGATGAGACTGACTACATCCGGAGTTATGACGAGTTCAAAAAGGTTAGTAAATAATGAGTTTCATTCACCCCTCAGCCGATGTTGCAGAAAGCCAGATTGGGCATGGCACTCGTGTCTGGCAATTTGTTGTGGTGCTCAAAGGCGCTAAGATTGGGGCGGATTGCAACATCTGCGCTCATACCTTGATTGAAGGCACTGTTGTCATTGGGAACCGGGTGACGGTCAAGTCGGGCGTGCAGATTTGGGATGGATCAATAATTGGCGACGATGTATTTATTGGTCCCAACGCCACATTTTCAAACGACCTCTACCCGCGGTCAAGACAATACCCAACGAGATTCCTTGGAGTAACTATCCGCAACGGAGCAAGCGTCGGAGCCAATGCCACTTTGCTGCCGGGAATTACCATCGGCGAAAAAGCCTTGGTAGGAGCGGGTGCAGTAGTCACGAAAGATGTGCCCGCCCGAGCTGTGGTGGTTGGCAACCCAGCGAAAATCGTGAGATACCTTGATGATTCCGTTTCTTGATTTAAAAGCGATCAATAAGCAACACCGCCAAGCCTTGGTCGACGCGGCCACCCGCGTCATCGACTCGGGTTGGTATGTGCTGGGCGAAGAGGTCACGGCCTTTGAGCAGGAATTTGCGAGCTATTGCGGCAGCCAGCACTGCGTCGGCTTGGCCAACGGTCTGGACGCGCTGGTGTTGACCCTGAGAGCTTGGAAAGAACTGGGCAGGCTTAAAGACGGTGACGAGGTCATTGTGCCGGCTAACACCTACATTGCTAGCGTCTTGGCCATCACCGAGAACCAACTGAGACCGGTCCTGGTCGAGCCCGACGCGCACAGCTACAACCTATGCCCCCAAAAAGTGCGTCAATCCATCACGTCGAAAACTAAGGGCATCTTGGCGGTGCACTTGTATGGGCAGTTGGCCCCCATGAAGGCAATCATGGACTTGGCCACAGAACACAACCTGTTGGTGTTGGAAGACTCAGCCCAAGCTCATGGCGCAACGGTAGACGGTAGACGCGCCGGCAACTGGGGCCACGCCTCTGGGTTCAGCTTCTACCCCGGTAAAAACTTGGGTGCCTTGGGTGATGCCGGCGCCATGACCACCAACGACGCGGAAGTAGCTCAAACCGTACGTGCCTTAGGCAACTACGGTAGCCATAAGAAATACGAAAATCTCTATCAAGGACTTAACAGCCGGTTGGACGAAATACAAGCCGCGCTACTGCGCGTGAAGTTACAACATCTGGACGCCGAAACCTTGGTACGCCAGCGAATTGCAGTTGCTTACGCACAAGGAATAACCAACCCGCTCGTTTCTTTGCCCATTCCATCCACCGCGTCAGTGGCCGGCTTGCAAAACCATGTGTTCCACTTGTTTGTGGTACGTGTCAAAATGCGCACCGCTTTTCAAGCCCACCTTAAGGCAGCGGGCATTGATACGCTGATCCATTACCCCATTCCGCCACACCAGCAACGGGCTTACCGCAATTACCAGCACCTGACATTGCCATTGACCGAGACGCTTCACCAAGAGGTGGTCAGTTTACCCATTGGTCCCACCATGGACATGTCTCAAGTGGCTCAGGTAACGGCAGCGGTCAATGCGTTTGCGGGTTGAACTTTGCTACACCTTCAACAGTGATGACTGAAAACTCAAATTACCGCAATCTGACGATTTTGGTGAACACGTGTGATGCTTACAACGATGTTTTAGGCATTTTTTTCCATGCGTTTCAAGACTTTTGGCCCGATTGCCCACACCCCGTGGTTATCAACACCGAATCAAGAGATTACACCCACCCAGCGCGGGTGCACCACCACATCAGCCCAAGCGGCACCGATGATTGGGGAGCGCGACTGCGTGCCACTTTATCGACCATCGACAGTGAATTCGTGATGATGCTCTACGACGACTTCATTTTAGATGCGCCTGTGAGCCATAAGCGCGTTCAACAAGCGCTGTATTTACTGCAGTCGCAACCATCGGCGGCGGTCACTTATTTGATTGACACAGCCATCCCCCTGAGCAGCGCAGACACCGACGACATATTCGTTCCAATTAAAGATCGGGTCGACTACCGTTTGAATTCAGCACCGGCCGTTTGGCGAAAACATGCATTAACGGACTATACCGAGGCGGGTGACACGCCGTGGGCCTGGGAAGTGTTCGGCACCTACCGAACTTGGGGCGATGGTCGGGTGTTTTATTCACTCAATCCCAAGCTGGCTGACGTTTACTCCTACAATCACAAGAAAGGTGGTGCCATTTATCGTGGAAAATGGGTGCGCGAGGTGGTTGAACGGGCGGCACAAAAATACTCATTGAATATCGATTGGACCCTACGCGGATTTTCTTCGGACACGGTGTTTGAAAAGCGTTCCCTCATGTGGAAGTTGCGCTTCATGCAAACAGGTTTTCGAATGGTTGGCTTTAAAGCGCTGAACTTTGTAACTAGTTACATAACAGAGAAAATGCATGTCCGCTGAAGCCAAACCCTCCTTTGCATTTTTAGTTCTAACTTTTAACCACCAAGATTATATATTAGAGCATTTGGAAAGCATCAAGTACTTGGTGCATACCCATGGTTCAGGATGGGACATCGACTTGATTGTGAACGACGACGCTTCGCGAGACCAAACCTGCTCCTTGGTTGATAGATGGTTAACAATCCATTCTACAAATTTTCGACACGTAAAGACTATATATAATGCGAAGAATTTGGGCACCTGCGCCAGTGTCAACAATGTGCTATCTTATTTAGTTGCTGATCGCTGCAAGCTTACGGCTGGCGATGATGTCTATTCATTTGAGAACATTTTCGAATTGACGGCCTATGCAGGCGACACCGCCATGGTGTCGGGGCGAGCCTTGTATTTGCTGGGTGATGAATTAAGAGTGGATCGACTGGCCAACATACTCACCACAGCCACACAGGCGATCTACGACCACAACTCACTTCTGCACCGATTCAAGCACCTCTCATATAATAACGCACCCAATCTACTTTATGCAACCGAGTGCCTTATGAACCCTAGGGTCCGAGAGTTTTTACTGCGTTTTGATGTGGTGGAGGATTGGCCTTTGCAAGTCGCCATTGCTCGTGAATATCCAAAGCATCGACTTGCGTTGATAGACCAGGTGCTGGTGTATTACCGCAGAACACCGGGATCCACATACATTGTGGCAAACCAGCGCTTCGTGAAGGACAAGCTCCAACTTTACACCGATTTGATTCAAAATGAAGCCAGTGCTTGGGAGCGTTTGAGGCTAAAGAGTCGGCGCTATTGCTTTAAACTACAAAATCGGTGGGCCAACAAACTTTTGAACCTTGACTGGTATATATACTTGGCGTCATGCATATCCAATTTATATAATATTTTCCAACGAGAAAATAGATTGAACTTTCATTCTGAAAAGCATCGAAAACATTACGCAAGAGTTCGTTTAGCAGCGCTTCAATTTTTATCCTCGCGTTAACACTAATAATAGACATTTATAAAAGTTGTTATTTATTAATTCTTAATATAAATATTAAGTTAATGATAAAAAATTTTTATGGCTTGATATGGATAATCTTAAGCCAAGTAATTTTGCTCATTGTAAATCTTTTATTGCTACGAATATTAACTCAACAGCTTACTGTTGCAGATTATGGATTTTATGCATTGTGCCTGACGATTGTTTTATTCCTACGGCAGGTAACATACGATCCTTTTTCAATGGTTATCGCCAAAGAGGCATCCGTTAGGTCATCTCGGGGCGATAAACCAACCACAGAATTTTTAATCGCTAAATATGCTATTGATAAGTTATCGTTGTTTTTTATTATTGCCGTTATCTTTATATTTTTCATTGGCTATGCCTATTTGCGCGTCAATAATTATGCAATCGCACTTTTTATTTGCTCTTTATATTTGCTGTCGAATGGCGCCCAAGGATTATACATAAATATACTTAACGCCATTAGGGAAAGGAAAGTTGCAGCCATATTTTCAATTATTGACTCATTAACTAAACTCATATTAGTTCTGACTTGTATTGCCTTAATTGGCGATCAAGCTAACGATATTTTAGGTTCAATTGCAATAGGTGCAAGTGTAACGTTTTGGATGATGCGCCACTATTTTAATAAAAGATTTATAAAAGAATATTCCACCAACGGCATAAACAGTGATTTTTATAAATTCTTTTCAATGTCGATACCAATATTTTTTCCCTCCATACTTAATTCCCTAAAAAGTGTGGGAGATCGCTGGATCTTGGCGTCATTGATCGGTTTAGATGAATTGGCCGCGTATAGTGTATTATTACAAATCGGTTATTTTCCTATAATTTTAATTCTTGGCGTTGTTCAAACATATATTGCACCAAAGATATACCAGCTGTGTAAAAATGAAAATAGTGCATATTTAAGAAGTTTTGTGATTAAGTTAATTCTAGCGACTTTTCTTTTGAGTGTCTTAGCAACGTTAATTGCTTACACATCTTCCGACATCGTGTTTAAAGTTTTTGTTGGCGAAAATTATGTGAACTACTCAGTATTTCTTCCCATCTTTGCGCTTGCTGCCGCTATATCTGCCGGTGCAGCAATAATGCAGAATGTGATTTTTGGATATTTTGATACAAGGATTTCTAGTATAATAATTATGATTACTAATATAGCTGGAATTTTGATATCATTAATTCTCACGTATTTATATAAATTTAATGGCGCAATAATAGGGCTGGTGCTCATTGGTTTAATGTCTTTTCTTATATTTTCAATAGCAATCATTTCCAAGCTGCCTGTAAAGCATACGCACGATCGGGCAGCTTAACATGAAAAAATATTATCCACTGATGATGGTTGAAGGGTATTTGATTGGCACACTGCTGTTATTCTTTCTTGGTCCGATAGATTTTAATTATAGAAATAAACCGTATTTTATTATATTGATGATTCTTTATCATACAAGCTTTGTGGCAGGTTTCATTTACGCATGCAAAAAGAAATTTATTCATCGCGAAAGGAGCGATGAAATATTTTCAGTAAGGAAATTTTGGATTTTACTCGGACTGGGTACCATCGGCGTAATCGCCACATACAACAACTTGATGTTGTCTGAAACCGTTATCCCATATGATTTTTTTGAAAATTTAACTAGAGGGATTTCTGAGCCAGGGCTTGTGTACGCTGCTCGAATGTCTAACTTGGAGCAATTTGTAAATTCAGACTCAAGATTGTTTAATATTTCTTCGATATTTTTCTCGTTTGCGAAATTACTATTTATATTCTATTTTGTCTATTTTTGGAGAGAAACGAACTCAAGTCAGAAGGCATTTTCAATAATTTATTCTTTTATATTTGTTTCCTCGGGAATTTCAGCCGGCGTCAATAGCGTAATATTTATTTTTATAATATTTCTTCTATTTTCTATATTTGTCATCTTTTATCTCAAAAAAAGTAAGTATTACAAGTATTTTATATATATTTCTATATTAATAATGATTGCCCCAATATTGTCGTTTGGCAACATTATGTCCCAACGAGGAGGTGGATTTGACTATTTTGTTTCAACTTCGCCGCTGGGGGATATAAGCCTAAAAACTTCTTTTGAGGTCGGTGATAACTCAACGTTCCTTGATTTTTTATACTACTCCTTGGTTTGGTTGAGTTATTATGTTGTTCAGGGTTATTATGGATTTTCCCTGATAATTAATTTAGACTGGAATTGGACGTTTGGCTTTGGAAATTCAGAGTTTCTTCAAAGGCAATTTTCTTTAATATCGGGATATGATATTTCAAACCTAACCTATCAGCACAGAATTAGTGATTATTGGGACAAGTCGGCGCAGTGGCACAGCTTCTACGGGCAATTTGCAAATGACTTTGGGATTTTTGGTCTTATTTTTTTGATGGTTGCCTTGGGTTATCATTTCGCCATGATATGTCAGTCAGCGACGATCCAAAAAAGTTTTTATGCAGCTGCGCTTATACCTATATTTGCAATTATGTTTATTTTTTTTCCCGCAAACAACCAAGTATTTGCATTTATAGATATGCTTTCATATTTCATCTTTATAAACGTTTTTTGGTTCTTCGAAGGTAAAAAAATAAAGGCTTGATCATGTTTCAAAAAAAATCACTGCTAATAACTGGCGGCACAGGCTCTTTTGGAAATGCGGTCCTTCGTCGTTTTCTTGATTCGGGTTTTCACGAAATTCGAATTTTTAGCCGCGATGAGAAGAAGCAAGACGACATGCGCAAAAAGTACAGCAGCCCCAAGCTGAAGTTTTACATTGGCGATGTGCGTGACCCGCAGTCGGTAATAAATGCGGTTCGCGGAGTGGACTACATCTTTCATGCAGCCGCTCTTAAGCAAGTCCCTTCGTGTGAATTCCATCCCTTGGAGGCCGTCAAAACAAACGTCTTAGGGACTGAAAACGTGCTGGAAGCGGCCATTCAGTGTGACGTGAAGCGCGTGGTGGTGCTCAGTACCGACAAGGCCGTCTACCCCATCAACGCTATGGGCATCAGCAAGGCCATGATGGAAAAGGTTGCCGTGGCCAAGTCTCGCAACAGCGCTCAGACCGTGATCAACGTCACCCGCTACGGCAACGTCATGGCTTCTCGGGGCTCGGTGATCCCCCTGTTCATTGAACAGATAAGGTCGGGCAAGCCCATCACCCTGACCGACGCCAACATGACTCGCTTCATGATGACACTAGACGATGCGGTTGACTTGGTTCTCTATGCTTTTGAGCATGGACACCCGGGTGAGATCTTTGTGCAAAAGGCTCCAGCCGCCACAATTGAGGTTTTGGCCAAAGCCTTGATCGCTTTGGTGGGTAAACCCGAGCACGAGGTGCAGGTGATCGGCACCCGCCACGGGGAAAAGCTCTATGAAGCTTTGCTCAGCCGCGAAGAGATGGTGTCGGCAGAAGACTTGGGCGGTTACTACCGCGTGCCTCCCGATTTGCGCGATCTGAACTACGGCAAGTTCGTAGAACAGGGTGAAATCAAGATTTCAGAAGCTGCCGACTACAATTCTCACAACACCGAGCGCCTTGACATTCCAGGCATGCAGGCTTTGTTGATGAAGCTACGATTTATGCAAGCCATTTCCCGTGGCGAATACGTCGCCCCTGAGGAGTAAATCTTGAAAGTGCTCATCTCTGGCGCCAATGGTTTTCTCGGAAAGAACCTGCAACTGCAACTGGCTGAGCGGAATGACGTGCAGGTGGTCTGCTTCACTCGCGAACATGCGGTAATGCAATTGCCCGTGATGCTGGAGGACGTGGATCTTGTGTTCCACCTGGCGGGTATTAATCGCCCGCTACACCCGGCGGAGTTTGCCGCCGGCAATACCGACTTGACGGTGGCGCTATGTATGGCACTGGCTGGCGTGGCCGAAGCGACTGGCCGCAAGGTACCCGTGGCCTTTACATCGTCTACCCAGGCTGCGCTTGACAGCCCCTACGGTGCCAGCAAGCGCGCCGCCGAAGACGCCCTGTTTGCACTGCAGCGTCAGTACGGTGTACCAGTGCACGTGTTCCGCCTACCCAACGTGTTCGGGAAGTGGTGCAAGCCCAACTACAACTCGGCTGTGGCAACGTTCTGTCATAACGTGGCTCGCGATTTGCCCATCACGGTCAACGACCCCGATGCACCTTTGACCCTGATGTACGTGGACGATGTATTGCAGCGCTTCATCCAGCTGATGGACGGCGCTGATGGGTCAGTTGATACCAACGGCTTTGCTGTTGCGTCGCCGCAATACACCACGACCGTGGGTGAGGTGGCCAACCTAATTCAGGCTTTCAAAGACAGCCGCCAGACCTTGCTGACTGAACGGGTCGGCACGAGCCTCGCTCGGGCCTTGTATGCCACCTACGTTAGTTACCTGCCGCCCGAGGCCTTTACTTACACCGTGCCCATGTATAGCGACCCACGCGGCGTGTTTGCCGAGATGCTGAAAACCCCCGAATGCGGCCAGTTCAGCTACTTCACCGCGCACCCAGGCGTGACTCGCGGAGGGCACTACCACCACAGCAAAACCGAGAAGTTCCTGGTCATTAAGGGGCAGGCATCTTTCAGGTTCCGCCACATGCATACGGGTGAGGCCTACGAGTTGATCACCCGCGGCGAAAAAGCTGAAGTCGTGGAAACCGTGCCGGGTTGGACGCACGACATCACCAACATCGGCACAGAAGAAATGATCGTGATGCTCTGGGCCAATGAGGTGTTCGACCGCCAGCGCCCCGACACCTTTGCCTGCCCCCTGTGAACCCCACCATGAAAAAACTCAAAGTCATGTCGGTTGTGGGCACACGGCCAGAGATCATCCGCCTTTCGCGTGTGCTAGCGGCACTTGACGTGCATTGCGATCATGTGTTGGTGCACACCGGCCAGAACTATGACTACGAACTGAACCAGGTGTTTTTTGACGACCTGGGGGTGCGCAAGCCAGATTTCTTTTTGAACAGTGCCGAAGGCAGCACGGGCGCGGCCAACACCATTGGCAACCTGATCACCGGGGTGGACGGTGTGCTGGCCCAGGTGCAGCCCGAGGCCATGCTTGTGCTGGGCGATACCAATAGCTGCTTGTCAGTGATTCCAGCGAAGCGTAGAAAGGTTCCGATTTTCCACATGGAAGCGGGTAATCGCTGCTTTGACCAACGCGTTCCGGAAGAGACCAACCGCCGTATCGTGGATCACACGGCAGACATCAACCTCACCTACAGCACCATTGCCCGTGACTACTTGTTGCGCGAGGGCTTGCCGCCCGACCAAGTGATCAAGACCGGCAGCCCCATGTACGAGGTGTTGCATCATTACCTGCCGCAAATCCAGGCGTCCAACGCCTTGAGCCGCCTAGGGTTGAAGCCCGAGCAGTACTTCGTAGTGAGCGCGCACCGCGAAGAAAACATCGAATCCGACAAGTCGTTCACCAAACTGGTGTTAGTGCTCAATGCAGTGGCCGAAGATCACGGCCTACCAGTGGTGGTGTCCACCCACCCACGTACCCAAAAACGTGTCGATGCCACGGGCGCCAAGTTTCATCCACTGGTGCGCCTGATGAAACCCTTGGGTTTTCACGATTATGTGAACCTGCAAATGCAGGCGAAGGCTGTACTGTCTGATAGCGGCACGATCAACGAAGAGTCTTCGATCCTGAACTTCCCGGCGCTGAATCTGCGCGAGGCGCATGAGCGGCCCGAGGGCATGGAAGAAGCTGCTGTGATGATGGTGGGTTTGGAAGTGGAGCGTGTGCGGCAGGGATTGGCCATTGTGGACTCCCAGGCGCGGGGTGATCGTCGCGATCTGCGCTTGGTGGCGGACTACAGCATGCCCAATGTGAGCACGAAGGTGCTGCGCATTCTTCACAGCTATACCGATTATGTGAATAGAGTGGTCTGGAAGAAATATTGAGCCAGGTTTTTAAACTGCGGGTGCTGCTGCTGACGCAGTGGTTTGATCCGGAGCCGACTTTTAAGGGCATGGTGTTTGCCCGCGAGTTGGTGCGTCAGGGATTTGAGGTAGAGGTAGTCACGGGCTTCCCCAACTACCCGGGTGGCCGGGTGTATTCGGGCTACAAGGTCAAGATAATCCAGCGCGAATGCATTGACGGCGTACAGATCACGCGGCTGCCGCTGTATCCCAACCACGATCAATCGGCCATCAAGCGGGTGATGAACTACGCCAGTTTTGCGGCTTCGGCGTTGGTGTATGGCTTGTTCATGGCCAAGCGTGCGGATGTGATGTATGCGTACCACCCGCCGTTGACGGTGGGCGTTGCCGCTAGCTTGATCCGCTGGTTGCGCGGTATTCCCCTAGTTTATGACGTTCAAGACATGTGGCCCGACACTCTGCGAGTCACGGGTATGCTGAACAGTCCTCGAGCATTGGCTTTTGTGGGGCGATTGTGTGACTGGGTCTACAAAAAGGTGGATCAACTGGTGGTTTTATCACCAGGTTTCAAACGTTTGTTAGTGCAGCGCGGTGTTCCCGAGAACAAGATTGAAGTGATTTACAACTGGGCCGATGAGTCTGCTTTGATGTCACCCGGTGGCACGGTGCCAGCGGCCTTTCCGGGTGCTGATCGCTTTAAGGTGGTGTTTGCGGGCAACATTGGTAAAGCTCAGGCGCTGGACGCTGTGCTGGATGCCGCTGAGATTTTGCAAGCGCGTGGCTCTCGAGCCAGCTTGGTGATGTTGGGTGGAGGAGTGGAGGTGCACCGCCTGAAAACCCGTGCGATGGAGATGAAACTGGGCAATGTAGTGTTTTTGCCCCCTGTGCCCATGTCAGAAGTGGGTACGGTGCTGGCAGCGGCCGATGCGTTGCTGGTGCATTTGCGCAAAGACCCGTTGTTTGAAATCACCATCCCGTCCAAAACGCAAGCCTACATGGCCGTCGGCAAGCCCTTGTTGATGGCGGTCAACGGTGACGCGGCCGACTTGGTTAGGCAGGCGGCGTGTGGTTTTACCGCCGAGTCGGAAAACGCGCAAGCTCTTGCTGAAGCCGTAGACGCCTTGGCCGCATTGCCAGACGATGAAACGAGAACTATGGGCCAGAACGCCAGCCGCTTTTACCGCGAGACCTTGTGCTTGAAAGTGGGTGTGGGCAAGTTCGCTGGGGTATTTGAGTGCGTAAGACGAAAGACGATTGGGGCTGGGCAATGAAGCGGTTGTTTGATTTGGTGGCTTCGATCCTAGGGCTGTTGCTTTTGGTCGTACCCATGGCCGTGTTGGCGTTGTTAGTGCGCCGCAAGCTGGGTAGCCCTGTATTGTTTACCCAAAAGCGGCCTGGGCTGAACGGTAAGCCATTCGAGATGGTGAAGTTCAGGACCATGACTGATGAGCGAGACCCCGACGGCAAGCTGCTGCCCGATTTCGTGCGCCTCACACCCTTCGGTCGCTTTCTGCGCGCCACTAGCCTTGACGAACTACCTGAGCTCTGGAACGTGCTGAAAGGAGAGATGAGCCTGGTCGGGCCTCGCCCCTTGCTGATGGAATACTTGCCGCTCTACACGCCAGAGCAGGCCCGTCGCCATAAGGTGCGACCGGGAATCACCGGCTGGGCTCAGGTCAATGGCCGAAACGCCATCAGTTGGGAAGACAAATTCAAGCTTGATGTCTGGTACGCAGACAACCGCAGCATGTGGCTCGATATCAGGATCCTGTGGCTCACGGTGAAAAAGGTGCTGATGCGCGACGGAATCAGTGCGACGGGTGAGGCTACGATGCCCAAATTCACAGGCAGCCTGCCCCGGCAGCATCATCCATGAAGCAACTGGCCATCTATGGAGCGAGTGGCTGTGGACGTGGTGTCATGCCACTGGCGCGCCATCAATGGGCGCCCAGCAACGAGCCCTATCAGTTGGTGTTTGTTGACGACCACCCTCACAGCAGCGCGTGCAATGGGCACCCGGTACTGACCTACGCTGAGTGGCTGAGCCAGCCGGCAACGAGCCGCCATGCAAACATCGCGATCGCGAATAGCGACGTGCGCCAGAAACTCGTGGAGCGCTGCCAGGCCGACGGCGTGGCGTTCTTTGAGGTACGGGCTGCAAATGTCGTTCAGCTCGACAATGTGCAAATCGGCGAAGGCGCTATCTTGTGCCCCTTTGTCACCCTGACCAGCAACATCCGCATCGGCAAACACTTTCATGCCAACCTCTATAGCTACGTGGAGCATGACTGCATCATCGGCGACTTCGTCACCTTCGCCCCGGGCGCGAAGTGCAATGGCAACGTGGTGATCGAAGACCATGCCTACATCGGCACGGGTGCCATCATCAAGCAAGGCACACCCGACAAATCTCTGGTCATTGGGCGCGGTGCCGTGGTTGGCATGGGCGCTGTCGTCACCAAGAATGTCCCTCCCGGAGTGACTGTGGTGGGGAATCCAGCAAGGCAATTGATCAAATAGCGCGGCAATCATCAATCATGCTCAACACCCGATTTCCTCCCTGGCCGAGCTTCACCGCCCAAGAAGCAGATGCTGTGCGCGACGTCATCCTCTCAAACAAAGTCAACTACTGGACAGGTACCGAGTGCAGAGAGTTCGAGCGCGAGTTTGCCGCTTGGGTTGGAGTACCGCATGCAGTGGCGGTGTCCAATGGCACGCTCGCTTTAGACTTGGCACTCAATGCATTAGGCATCGGCCCAGACGATGAGGTCGTGGTCACCCCCCGCACTTTTCTTGCAAGCGTGTCCTGTGTAGTCAACGCAGGCGCTACCCCGGTATTTGCTGATGTTGACGCAGACAGCGGCAACATCACCGCCAACACCATTCGCGCAGTGTTGTCCCCGCGTACACGCGCCGTGATTTGCGTGCATCTCGCGGGTTGGCCCTGCGACATGGATCCCATCATGGCCTTGGCCGAACAGCATGGCCTCAAGGTCATCGAAGATTGTGCTCAAGCCCACGGCGCTCGCTATAAAGGGCGGAGCGTGGGTAGCATTGGCCACATAGGTGCTTGGAGTTTCTGCCAGGACAAGATCATGACCACAGGCGGTGAGGGTGGCATGGTCACCACACAAGACGAATCCCTGTGGCGCAGCATGTGGGCGTTCAAGGATCACGGCAAAAGCTATGAGGCCGTGTATGAGCGGCAGCACCCCCCGGGGTTTCGCTGGTTACACGAGAGCTTTGGCACCAACTGGCGGATGTTGGAAATGCAGGCTGTGATTGGCCGTATTCAGTTACAGCGCATGGAGCAATGGACCACCCTGCGCGCTTCTCACGCGGCTTCACTGGCCTTCGCATTGGCACCCTTCAACGGTCAAGGTGGTCCGATCAGACTTCCGAGGTTCGGATGTGCGTTCGCTTGTAGTGATGTCGGTACAGCGGGCGCGTGCAAACAGGCGTGTCAGCATGCGCAATACAAGT
>Ga0315902_10006677_pt1 | contig 15919 bp, 12 predicted proteins | sample LakEriMetagenome_9_FD_203523 | JGI IMG/M metagenome (GOLD analysis project Ga0315902, IMG submission 203523) | Freshwater fungal communities from buoy surface, Lake Erie, Ohio, United States - Buoy 12 MA117 | ecosystem: Environmental > Aquatic > Freshwater > Lake > Lake biofilm | place: USA...
CGCACCTCGTAGACCCCCAGCTTGCGGTGCAGCGGCGACTCGTCGGCAACGAAGAGGAAGGCGGGCTCGCGGGCCGAGGCGTTGGCCAGCGTCACGCCGGTGTAGCCCGGCACGCAGGCGGTGTCGGCGGCGCCCAGCGCGAAGGCCTCGCCCTCGTCGGTGCGCAGTCCTGCGGCGCCCTCGATCGTGTGGAACACCATGGCCGGTGACCGCGCCGGCAGGCGCAGCGTCTGGCCCGGCCGCAGCATGAGCGCGTAGAAGCCGAGTATGTTCTCGGCCGGCGCGCCGGTCTCGGGGTTGGTGTACTCGACCTGAACCGCCTCGAGATCAGGCCGGTCATGGGCCAGTGCAACCAATGCCGCGCGCGCGTCGGCCCAGGGATAGCGCAGCATCGGGTAGGCCTTGCCGCTGCGCTGGAAGACCGGGGTGGGCGCGAGGCCGCCACGCGAGTACGCCCGGTCCCCGTGGCCCGGGTTCACCGCCTGCCGGTCGCCGCCCACCACGTAGGAGGTCTCGGTGTAGTACACCAGCGGCAGGTCCAGCACGTCCAGCCACACCACCGGGTCGGTGCCGTCGTGGCCATGCTCGTGCCACAGGCCGGTGGGCGTGAGGATCAGGTCGCCGCGGCTCATGGCGCACTTCTCGCCGTCCACCGTGGTCCAGGCGCCCTCGCCTTCCACCACCATGCGCACGGCGTTGGGCGTGTGGCGGTGCGACGGGGCCCACTCTCCGGGCATCAGCAGTTGCAGGCCCAGGTACATGGCCGCGCTGGCCTGCATCTTCTCCAGCCCGTGGCCGGGGTTGGCCAGCACCAGCACGCGGCGCTCGGCCTTCTCGATGGGCGTGAGCTCGCCGGCACGGATCAGCAGCGGCCGCACCGCCGCGTAGGACCAGGCCGTGGCCTTCGTGCGCCTTGCGGGCACGTGGGGCGGCAGCACCGCGCGCAGGCTGGGCCATAGCGGCACCAGGTTGAGTGCGGTGAGTTCGTCCCGGTAGTCCTGGGGCAGGTCTTCGAGTCGGCCAAGCGCTTCCATCGGGGGCTCCTTGCAGTTCAGGCCTGGGCCAGGCAGTTGTCGACGTTCCAGCCGTACAGCCACTCCATCGCATCGTAGAAGCGTTCCTGCGAGCGGCCCTTCCACAGCGAATTGCGCACCAGGCGCTCCACGCCCGCGGCGTGGTACAGCCGACCCATCTCGCGGCCCGACAGCACGATGCGCGCCGTGCGGGTGACGCGGTGGGCCTGGTAGCGCTGCAGCGCGGCGTCCCAGTCGTGGTCCGTCACGCGCAGCGCCTCGCCCAGCGTGACGGCGTCTTCCATCGCCATGCACGCGCCCTGGGCCATGTACTGCGTGGTGGGGTGCGCCGCGTCACCCAGCAGCGTGGCACGGCCGAAGACCCAGTTGCCGATGGGCTCGCGGTCGGCCGTGGCCCAGCGCTTCCAGCTCTTGGGCAGCTCGATCAGCTGGCGGGCCTTCGGGCAGATGCCCTGGAAGTAGCTCTCCACCTCCTCCTTGCTGCCGTCGGTGACGCCCCACTGCTCCTGCTGGCGGCTGTGGAAGGTGACCACCACGTTGTACTGCTCGCCGCCGCGCAAGGGGTAGTGGACGAGGTGGCACTTCGGCCCGGCCCACAGGCTGGCGGCATTCCAGCGCAGGTTCTCGGGGAAGTCTGCGCGGTCCACGACGGCGCGGTAGACGACGTGGCCGGTCACGCGAGGCGGGTCGTTCACGTACTGCGTGCGGACCACCGACTTGCCGCCGTCTGCGCCGATCAGGGCCTGGCCGGTCCAGCGACGCCCGTGCGTATCGATGGCGGTGACAGTCTTCGAGTTCTCATCTTGCTCGATGCGCACCACCCGCGTGTCGGTGTGGAAGGTGACGCGACCGGTCTCCTGCGCGCCCTCGAGCAGCGACAGGTGCACGTCGGCACGGTGGATCACGGCGTAGGGGTTGCCGAAGCGCTGGCGGAAAGCCTCGCCGGTGTCGATGCGGCCCACCAGGGTCTCGTCCAGCGCGTCGTGCATGACCATGCAGTCGGTGTAGACGGCCCGGCTGCGCGCCTTGTCACCCACGCCCAGGGCGTCGAAGGCGTGGAAGGCGTTGGGCCCGAGCTGTATTCCCGCGCCGATCTCGCCGATCTCCGGGGCCTGCTCCAGCACGGTCACCGAGTAGCCCTGGCGCACCAGCGCCAGCGCGGCGGCCAGTCCGCCGATGCCACCGCCGGCCACGACGACGGGCAGGTCTGTGCGGGGTGTCTTCATGGGCGACTTCCTGCGGCTGCGTGACCGCTCTGTTGGCGTGCTGATCATCAGTATACTGATTTTATGGGTCGACCCTCGCCGCCCGTCTTCCCGTGGTGCGCACGCCACGGCCTGCCGAGGGCCTTGCGCATCCTCACCTGAGGCCTCACGCCGCTCGCCGAGCATGCCTGCACGCCGCAGCGATGGTGCTTCGGCTTGAAGGAGAAGACCCATGTCCCGACTTGTTGCCACCGGCCTGCTGCTGGCCGCGGCTGCCCTCGCCCACCCCGCGTTTGCCCAGAACACCACCGCCTACGCCGGCGCCTCGGCCGGACGGTCCAAGGCCGACATCGACTGCACGGGCACACTCACCTGCGACACCTCCGGCACCGCGTGGAAGATCTTCGCCGGCTACATGTTCCACCCGAACTTCGGGGTCGAGGGGGCTTGGTTCGATCAGGGAAAGGCCAAGTTCACGGCACCCGTCACCGGTAGCCCCGATGCGTACGGCGAATTCAAGGGGCGCGGATTCGGCCTGTATGCGCTGGCCCAGGCGAGCCAGGGCCCGTGGAGCGGCTTCTTCAAGGCCGGCGTGGTGTCGACTCGGGCCACCGGGTCGGCCACCGTCTCCGACATCTCGGGCAGCATCAGCGAGACGCACACCAACTTCGGCTGGGGCCTTGGCGGCGGCTACGACTTCACGCGCAATTTCGGTGCGCGGCTGGAGTTCGAGCGCGCGCGTGCCGAGCTGCTGGGCGAGAAGGTGAACGTCGACCTGGTGACGCTGGGCCTGCTGGCCCGCTTCTGAGCGTGCCCGCCATGAACGCGCTGCGTTCGGTGCTGGTGCACCTGGACGGCTCGCCACGCTCGGCCGAGCGGCTGCACGTGGCGCGCTCGCTGGCCGCCGCCCAGGGGGCCACGGTGACGGCCATGCTGGCGGCCAACCCGGCCCTGGTGGAGGTGCCGCTGTCGTACCTGGGCGATGCCGGCGGGGCCCTGCTGCTGCAGGAGGCCGAGGCGCAGCGCACCCGCGATGCGCGGGCCCTGTTCGACCGCGAGAACGCCAGGCCTGGGCCGACGATGCGCTGGCACGATCCGCCGCAGTCGTCACCGGCCATCTCGGCCTTCAGCGAGCGGGCCCTGCTGTCGGACCTGACCGTGCTCGGCCAGCACGACCGACATGACCCGCTGTCCTGGGGCGTGCCGCGTGACTTCGTGCCCGCGGTGCTGGCCGCCAGCGGCCGGCCGGGTCTGGTAGTACCGGCAGCCGGCCCCTTCGGGCTGGTGGGCCTGCGCATTCTGGTGGCCTGGAAGCCCACCCGGGAGGCTGCCCACGCCGTCACCGCCGCGCTGCCCCTGCTGACCTGCGCGCAAACCGTCAGGGTCGTGATGTGGGAGGAGCCCGACACCTTCACCCCGCGGGCCGAAGGCCTGACGGACTTCCTGTCGCTGCATGGGGTGCAGGCCCACTTCGACCGCGCCGGCCCGGCCACCGGCCCGGTGGGCGAACTGCTGCTGTCTCGCGCAGCCGACGCCGAAGCCGACCTGCTGGTGATGGGCTGCTACGGCCACGCCCGCGCTCGGGAGTGGCTGCTCGGCGGGGTGACGCGCACGGTGCTGAAGTCGATGCCACTGCCGGTGCTGATGGCGCACTGAGCGCCCTGCGCCCGCCGGCAGCGCGCCAACCTTCACATCGACTGATGCGCAGTCCGGCGCTTGCGCCGGCTCAAGGCCAGGCGGCTGCGCGGCCCTAGCGTGGGGGGCCCATCGAACCGGCCATCACCATGCCCAACCACTCCGCCTCGCCCCGCACCGTCGCCCCGCCTTCCGCCTTGTCCGAGGCCCGGCCCTCCAGCCTGGAACACGCCCACGACGACGAGCCCCCCGACACCGAGGTACAGCTGCCCCCGGGCGTGCTGCCGCTGGTGCCGCTGCGCAATGTGGTGCTCTTCCCCCAGCTGCTGGTGCCCATCACGGTGGGACGCGCGCGCTCGCTGGCGGCCATCCGGCACGCGGTGCGCACCCGGCTGCCCCTGGCGGTGGTGCTGCAGAAGGATGCTGCCAACGACAACCCGGACCTGGAAGCCCTCTGTCGCATGGGCACGGTGGCCCAGGTGATGCAGCCGGTGCGCCAGGACGACGGCCAGATCCATGCCGTGTGCCAGGGCCTGCACCGCATGCGTCTGCTGGGGCTGGTGGAAGGCCTGCCCTTCCTGGCTGCGCGTGTGGAGACCCTGGACGCACCGGGCACGCCGTCCACCGAGTCGCAGGCCCTCGCACTGCAACTGCGTCAGCGGGCAGCGGAACTGCTGTCCCTGCTGCCCAGCGTGCCGGCGGAGCTGTCGCAGGTGCTGCAGGGCACACGCTCGCCCGCCCAGCTGGCCGACCTGGTGGCCAGCCTCATCGACGCCGAGCCGGCCGAGAAGCAGATGCTGCTGGAGACCCTGCAGACCGAGGAGCGGCTGAGCAAGGTGCTGCAGCTGGTGGGCCACCGCATCGAGGTGCTGCGCCTGTCGCAGGAGATCGGGGCGCGCACCCGCGAGCAGGTCGATGACCGGCAGCGGCGCTTTCTGCTGGAGGAGCAGCTCAAGGCCATCCGCAAGGAGCTGGGTGAGGACACCGAGACCTCGCAGGACATCGCCCACCTGGAGGCCGCGATCACCGCCGCCGCCATGCCGCCCGAGGCCGAGGCCCAGGCCCGCAAGGAGCTCAAGCGGCTGGAACGCACGGGCCAGGCCTCGGGCGAGAACTCCATGCTGCGGACCTGGCTGGAGTGGATGACCGAGCTGCCCTGGGCCGAGCCGGCTGAGCCGGTGATCGACCTGGAGGCAGCCCGCCAGGTGCTGGAGGCCGACCACTTCGGACTGCCCAAGGTCAAGCGGCGCATCCTCGAGTTCCTCGCCGTGCGCAAACTCAACCCGCGCGGCCGTGCCCCCATCCTGTGCTTCGTGGGCCCGCCCGGGGTGGGCAAGACCTCGCTGGGCCAGAGCATCGCGCGGGCGATCGGGCGTCCCTTCGTGCGGGTGTCGCTGGGCGGTGTGCACGACGAGGCCGAGATCCGCGGCCACCGCCGCACCTACATCGGCGCCCTGCCGGGGCTGATCGTGCAGGGCCTGCGCAAGGCCGGGGCCCGCGACGGGGTGATGATGCTCGACGAGGTGGACAAGATGTCCGCCAGCCTGCATGGCGACCCGTCAGCAGCGCTTTTGGAGGTGCTGGACCCCGAGCAGAACTCGACCTTCCGCGACAACTACATCGGCCTGCCCTTCGACCTCAGCCGTGTGGTCTTCATCGCCACGGCCAACGTCATCGACCCCATCCCCGCGCCCGTACGCGACCGCATGGAGGTGATCGAGCTGCCGGGTTACACGCAGGAGGAGAAGCTGCAGATCGCGCGCCGCTATCTGGTGGACCGGCAGCTCGAGGCCTGCGGCCTGAAGCCCGGCCAGTGCACTCTGACCGACGCCGCGCTGCAGATGCTCGCCGCCTCCTACACGCGCGAGGCCGGCGTGCGTCAGCTCGAGCGCGAGATCGGCCGCGTCATGCGCCACGCCGCCACCCGAGTGGCCGCGGGCGAGGCCACCGAGGTGGCGGTGGACCACGGCGACCTGGAGACCGTGCTCGGCCCGCCCACGGTGGAGCACGAGGTCGCGCTGCGCAGCGGCCTGCCGGGCGTGGCCACCGGGCTGGCGTGGACGCCCGCGGGTGGCGACATCCTGTTCATCGAGGCCACGCGCGTGGCTGGCGAGGGCCGGCTCATCCTCACCGGGCAGCTGGGCGAGGTCATGAAGGAAAGCGCCCAGGCCGCCTTGACGTTGGTGAAAAGCCGCTCGGGCGCCCTGGGCCTGCCGACCTCGATGTTCGAGCACGCCGACGTGCACCTGCACGTGCCCGCCGGGGCCATCCCCAAGGACGGCCCGAGCGCCGGCGTGGCGATGTTCGTGGCCCTGGCCTCGCTGTTCACCAACAGGCGGGTGCGCCCCGAGGTGGCGATGACCGGCGAGATCAGCCTGCGCGGCCTGGTGCTGCCGGTGGGCGGCGTCAAGGAGAAGGTGCTGGCCGCGCTGCGCGCCGGCGTCAGCACGGTGCTGCTGCCCGCGCGCAACCGCAAGGACCTGGTCGACATCCCCGACTCGGCCCGCACCGCCCTGCAATTCGTCTGGTTGCAGGATGTGGACGACGCGCTCGAGGCAGCCCTGGGCGATCGCGTCCAGCACGCCAACCACGGACTCACGTCGACCTCGCCTTGAGGCCTCTCAAGCCCTTCCCGGTGACACCGGCGGACCATGCGATGAACGCCCCGGCCGGGGCGGCAAACGAACCCGAAAGGACCTGCATGAAGACCGACAGCGAACTGAAGAAGGATGTGCTCGCCGAACTGGAATGGGACCCGCAGATCACGGCCCCGTCGGTGGGCGTGGCGGTGAAGGAGGGGGTGGTCACCGTCAGCGGCCACCTGGACACGTATGCCGAGAAGTTCGCCATCGAGCGGGCTTTGCGGCGGCTGTCCGGGGTCAAGGCCATCGCGCTGGAGCTCGACGTGGTGCTCGCCCCGCTGCACAAGCGCAGCGACAGCGAGATCGCCTCGGCGGCGGCGCAGGCGCTGAGGTGGCAGTCCCAGGTGCCGGCCGAGCGCATCGGCCTGACGGTGGAGAACGGCTGGATCCAACTCACCGGCGAGGTGGACTGGGAGTACCAGCGCACCGCCGCCGAGCGCGCGGTGCGCAGCCTCACCGGCGTGCTGGGGGTGCGCAACGAGGTCACGCTGGCGCTGCGTGCAGCCCCGGTCGACCTCAACCAGCGCATCGCCGAGGCCCTGCAGCGCCAGGCCCTGCGCGAGGCACGCCGGGTGGACGTGGCCGTGGACGGACCCAAGGTCACGCTGCGCGGCACCGTGCACTCCTGGCAGGAGCGCGACGCGGTGCAGGGCGCGGTGTGGTCGGCTCCGGGGGTGCGCAACGTCATCAACGAGTTGCGCGTGGCGACCTGAGACCAGGTCTCGCGGCGGCCGGGTCGGCCTTGAAGGCTGTCCCGGCCGCCGCGGCTTTCACAGGACTTCGTGGGCCTTGTGGGCCTCAGTGCCGTATCGCCCGGGACAGCAACAGCACCGGCAGCAGCCCCACGGCGACGATGGCCAGCGAAGGCAAGGCCGCCTCGGCCAGGCGCTCGTCGCGGGCCAGCTGGTAGGCGGTGACCGCCAGGGTGTCCATGCCGAAGGGGCGCAGCACCAGGGTGGCGGGCAGTTCCTTCATCGCGTCCACGAACACCAGCAGCGCCGCCCCCAGAGCGGGCCGGCGCAGCAGGGGCAGGTGCAGTCGCGTGAAGACGCGGGCCGGGCCGGCGCCCAGCATGCGTGCCGTCTCGTCCACCGAAGGCGACACCCGGGCGTAACCGGCATCCACCGACTGCATGGCCACCGCCGAGAAGCGCGCCAGATAGGCCACCATCAGGCCCAGCGCGCTACCGGTGAACAGCGCCGCCAGGCCTGCGTCCGGCCAGCGCTGCTGCGCCCAGCCCAGCGGCACGAGTATGCCGATGGCCAGCACGGCCCCCGGCACGGCGTAGCCCAGCGACAGCGCGCGCGCACCCAGCGCCACTGCGCGGTCCATAGGCGACACGGCCGAGCCCTGGCGCCGGCGGGCGAAGCCCAGAGCCAGGGCCAGGGCGGTCGCGGCCAGGGCGGCCGCGCCGGCCAACCAGAAGCTCGACCCCGCCCAGCCGGTGAAACGGTCCCAGGGGGCCGCGCCCTCGCCTGCGGCGGCCTCGCGCCACCACATCGCCGCCAGCCAGGCCACAGGGGCCACGAAGCCGGCACCCACCGGCAGCGCGCAGATGGCCCAGGCCAGAGCCGCCCGCGCCCCACTGAGTTGCAGCGGCTGGCCCTCAGAAGCCCCAGCCGGCGCACGCGAGGCGGCAAAGCGCAGCCGGGCCTGCGCGCGGCGCTCCATCACCAGCAAGGCGGCCACCAGCAAGAGCAGCAAAGAGGCCAGCTGCGCCGCGGCGATGGGATCGTTCATCGACAGCCAGGCCCGGTAGATGCCGGTGGTGAAGGTGGACAGGCCGAAATACGCGCCCACGCCGTAGTCGGCCAGGGTCTCCATCAGCGCCAGCGCCACACCGGCCACCACCGCTGGCCGGGCCAGCGGCAGGGCCACGGCCAGCACACGCCGGCGGGGGCTGGCCCCCAGCAACCGCGCGGCCTCCATCAGCTGCACGGCGCGCTCGCCCAGCGCCACGCGCGTCAGCAGGTAGACGTAGGGATACAGGCACAGCACGAACAGGATCACCGCGCCGCCCAGGCTGCGCACATCGGGCCACAACGCGCCGCGCCAGCCGAAGGCCGAGCGCAGCCCCGTCTGCAGCGCGCCGCTGAACTGCAGCGCGTCGGTGGCGGCGTAGGCCAGCACATAGGCCGGCATGGCCATGGGCAGCAGCAGTGCCCACTCGAAGAAGCCGCGGCCGGGAAAGCGAAACAGCGCCACCGCCACGGCGCTGCCCACGCCCAGCACGGCCACCCCCAGGGCCACCCCCACAGCGAGCACGGCCGATTGCGTCGCGTAGTCGGCCAGCACCGTCTGCGCCAGGTGGCGCAACACGGCCCAGCCCGCAGCGTCGAAGCCCAGCCAGGACGCCCCGACCGCCAGCACCGGCGCCGCCAGGGCAAGACTCAGCAGGGTCAGCAGGAGGCGCAAGACAGCACTCTGAATGAGAATGATGCGCATTCAGCGCGGGCGCTTATCATAGGCCGATGTTCCTCAGCCTCGACCAGGTGAGCGTTCGCTACGCCCGTTCGGCGGCGACCGCGTCCGCGGTCGACCGGGTGTCGCTGTCGCTGCCCGTCGCCGGCATCGGGGTGCTGATCGGCCCCTCGGGCTGCGGCAAGACCTCGCTGCTGCGCGCCGTGGCCGGGTTGGAACCGCTGGCCGGCGGACGGCTGTCGATCGATGGCCAGGTGCTGGCCGATGCGCAGACCGGCACGCACCTGCCGCCAGAGGCCCGCCGCATCGGCATGGTCTTCCAGGACTACGCCCTCTTCCCCCACCTCAGCGTGGCTGACAACGTGGCCTTCGGCCTGCACGGCCTGCCGCGAGCCGAGCGCAGCCATCGCGTTCAGGCCATGCTCGACCTGGTGGGCCTGGCCCACGCCGCGCAGCGCCTGCCCCACCAGCTGTCGGGCGGCCAGCAACAGCGCGTGGCACTGGCCCGGGCCCTGGCGCCGCAACCCCGCCTGCTGCTGCTGGACGAGCCCTTCTCCAGCTTGGACGTGGACCTTCGCGAGCGCCTCGCCCAGGACGTCCGCCAGATCCTCAAGCAGCACGGCACGGCGGCCCTGGTCGTCACCCACGACCAGCAGGAAGCCTTCGCCATGGGCGACGTCATCGGCGTCATGAACCGCGGCCGGCTCGAGCAGTGGGACGACGCCTACTCGCTGTACCACCGTCCGGCCAGCCGCTTCGTGGCGCAGTTCATCGGCCACGGCGTGTTCACGCCGGCGCAGATCGTGGCCTGCGCCCACGGCCCCTGCCTGCACACCCCCCTGGGCGAGCTGGACGACCCCAGCGGCTGCCCGCTGCCCACCGCCTACCCCGGCGGCCACTGCGACCTGCTGCTGCGCGCCGACGACATCGTCCACGACGACGACTCCCCGGTGAAGGCACGCATCGAGCGCAAGTCCTTCCGCGGCTCGGAGTTCCTCTACACCCTGCGCCTGGACAGCGGCGAGCAGATCATGGCCCACGTGCCCTCTCACCACGACCACCACGTGGGCGAGTGGATCGGCATCCGCGCAGCGGTGGACCATGTGGTCACCTTCGAGCGTGAAGGGGCGTAGGCTCAGTCATATACTGGACCGCATGCAAGCGTCCAAGTGGAAGGTAGCCGGGTTCATCGCCGTCGGAGCGGTGGCCGGCGCGCTGGCGACCATGCAGGTGCAGGCCGTTGCGCAACGCTCGCTGGCGCCGCTGCCGCTGGAAGAGCTGCAGCAGCTCGCCGCGGTCTTCGGCATCGTCAAGAGCGACTACGTCGAGCCGGTCGACGAGAAGAAGCTGCTGACTGACGCGATCAGCGGCATGGTGTCCGGGCTGGACCCGCACTCGCAGTACTTCGACAAGAAGACCTTCAAGGAATTCCGCGAGGGGACGTCCGGCAAGTTCGTCGGCGTGGGCATCGAGATCGGCATGGAAGACGGTCTGGTCAAGATCGTCTCCCCCATCGAGGGCTCTCCCGCCTTCCGGGCCGGGCTGAAGGCCGGCGACCTGATCAGCCGCATCGACGAGACCGCAGTGCGCGGCCTGAGCATCGACCAGGCCGTCAAGCGCATGCGCGGCGAGCCCAACACGCGGGTGATGCTGCAGATCTTCCGCAAGAGCGAGAACCGCACTTTCCCGGTGACCATCACGCGCGAGGAGATCCGCGTGCAAAGCGTGGTCGCCAAGATGGTCGAGCCCGGCTATGGCTGGGTCCGCGTGCGCCAGTTCCAGGAGCGCACCGTGGAGGACTTCGCCCGCAAGGTGGAGGAGCTGTACAAGACCGACCCGCAGCTCAAGGGCCTGGTGCTCGATCTGCGCAATGACCCGGGCGGCCTGCTCGACGGCGCCATCGCACTGAGCGCAGCCTTCCTGCCGGCAGACGTCACCGTCGTCAGCACCAACGGCCAGCTGGCGGACTCCCGGGCCACCTTCAAGGCCTCGCCCGAGTTCTATGCCCGCCGCGGCGGCGGCGACCCGATCCGCCGGCTGCCTTCCGCGCTGAAGAGCGTGCCTCTGGTGGTGCTGGTCAACGAAGGCTCGGCCTCGGCCAGCGAGATCGTCGCCGGCGCCCTGCAGGACCACAAGCGCGCCACCATCATGGGCTCGCAGACCTTCGGCAAGGGCTCGGTCCAGACCATCCGCCAGCTCGGCCCCGACACCGCACTGAAGATCACCACCGCGCGCTACTACACGCCCGGCGGACGCGCCATCCAGGCGCGTGGCATCGTGCCCGACGTCTGGCTGGACGAGACCGCCGAGGGCAATGTGTTCGCCGCCCTGCGCATGCGCGAGGCCGACCTCGAGAAGCACCTGTCGGGCGCCGACGAGAAGAAGGACCCCGAGCGCGAGAAGGCCCGCGCCGAGGAGCGCCGCAAGCTCGAGGAGCAGCTCGCCAAGCAGCGCGAGTCGATCAAGCCCCTGCCCGAGTTCGGCAGCCCCGAGGACTTCCCTCTGCAGCAGGCGATGAACCAGCTGCGCGGCAAGCCGGTCCTCGTCAGCAAGACCGCCGCCGAGCGCAAGGCCGAGGCCGCGGGCAAGTGAGCCCCGGGGCCCCGGCCCTGAGCGAGACAAGCCGATGAACGACGAGCAACTGCTGCGCTACTCGCGGCACGTCTTGCTCGAGGAGATCGGCATCGAGGGCCAGCAGCGCCTCTCCAATGCCCACGCCCTGGTCATCGGCGCGGGCGGCCTGGGATCTCCCGTGGCCCTGTACCTGGCCAGCGGCGGCGTGGGCACCCTGACGCTGGTGGACGACGACGACGTCGACCTCACCAACCTGCAGCGGCAGGTCGTGCACGACACGCCCTCGGTGGGCACGCCCAAGGCGCAGTCGGCGGCCAGACGGCTGGCGGCCCTCAACCCCGAGGTCACTGTTCACCCGCTCGTGCAGCGCGCAGACGAGGCGCTGCTGGAGCAACTGGTGCCGCAGGTCGACATCGTGCTGGATTGCAGCGACAACTTCGCCACCCGCCAGGCCGTCAACCGTGCCTGCGTGCGGCACCGCGTACCGCTGGTGTCAGGCGCCGCGATCGGTTTCGACGGCCAGGTCTCGGTCTACGACAGCCGGCGGCCCGACACGCCCTGCTATGCCTGCGTCTTCCCTCCCGAGGCCACCTTCGAGGAGGTGCGCTGCGCCACCATGGGCGTGTTCGCGCCGCTGGTGGGCATCATCGGCACCATCCAGGCCGCCGAAGCCCTGAAGCTGCTGGCGGGGGTGGGCACCTCGCTGGCCGGGCGGCTGCAGATGCTGGACGCGCGCACCATGGACTGGACCACCATCGCCCTGCCCCGCCATCCCGCCTGCCCGGTGTGCGCTGTCCGGGGCGCCCCTGCATGACCGCCATGGATACCCCGCCTTCACTCACCGCCCGCAACTTCCCCTCGGCCGAGGAGGAAGCCCAGGCGCCCCGTGCCCCGTCTCGCTACGAGCAGCCCGGCAGCGCCTACAAGCTGGCCTTCACCGACACCGAGTTCCTGCTGCGCGAAGACCTGCGCCCGGTGCGAATGCAGCTCGAACTGCTCAAGCCCGAGCTCGTGCAGCAGGAGCACGGCGTGGAGTCCACCGTGGTGATCTTCGGCAGCGCCCGGGTGCTGGATCCGCAGGCGGCGCGCGAGCGTCACGCCCAAGCCGTGGTCTCGGGCGACGCCGCGGCCATCGCCCGCGCCGACAAGGCGCTGGCGATGAGCCGCTACTACGAGGAGGCCCGGCGCTTCGCCGGCCTGGTGACCACCCAGTCGCGGCACCATCACACGCCGATCTTCGTGGCCACCGGCGGCGGCCCCGGCATCATGGAGGCGGGCAACCGCGGCGCCTTCGAGGTGGGCGGCCCGAGCATCGGGCTGAACATCGTGCTGCCGCGCGAGGAAGAGCCCAATCCCTACATCACCCCCGAACTGTGCTTCCGCTTCCACTACTTCGCGCTGCGCAAGATGCACTTCCTCATCCGCAGCATCGCGCTGGTGTGCTTCCCCGGCGGCTTCGGCACGCTGGACGAGTTGTTCGAGGTGCTCACGCTGCAGCAGACCGGCAAGATCCGGCGACGGCCGATCCTGCTGTTCGGGCGCGACTTCTGGAGCCGCCTCATCGACTTCGACCACCTCGTGGAGCACGGCATGATCAGCCCCGAGGACCGCAGCCTGTACCAGTACGTGGAGACGGCCGAGGAGGCCTGGGCCATGCTGGCCAAGCACTACGGCTTCTCTGACGCTCCCGCCACCGTCGACCATGCGCAAGCCTGAACGCGTCAGCCTGATCGGGGCGCCCACCGACATCGGCGCCGGCACCCGCGGCGCCAGCATGGGGCCGGAGGCCCTGCGCGTGGCCGGCTTGCAGGCGGCACTGGAATCGCACGGCGTGGAGGTCGCCGACCGAGGCAACCTCGCCGGCCCCCACAACCCCTGGCAGCCGCCCGTGGGCGGCTACCGCCACCTGGACGAGGTGCGGCTGTGGAACGAGGCCGTGCACGCGGCCGTGCACGCGGAGCTGTCGGCCGGCCGCATGCCCCTGCTTTTGGGTGGCGACCACTGCCTGGCCATCGGCTCGATCAGCGCGGTGGCGCGGCACTGCCGCGAGACCGGCCGCAAGCTGCGCGTGCTGTGGCTGGACGCGCACGCCGACTTCAACACCTGCGAGCTCACACCCAGCGGCAACCTGCACGGCATGCCGGTGGCCGTGCTGGCCGGCCACGGCCCCGCAGCCCTGACCGGCCTGGGCGGAACAGTGCCCGCCCTGCAATGCAAATGGGTGCGGCAGATCGGCATCCGCAGCGTCGATGCCGGCGAGAAGCGTTTCGTGCATGCGCAGGGCCTGGAGGTCTTCGACATGCGCTTCATCGACGAGATGGGCATGCGCCACGCCATGGAGCTGGCCCTGGCCACGATGGACGCGTCGACCCACCTTCACGTGAGCTTCGACGTCGACTTCCTCGACCCGGCCATCGCGCCGGGCGTGGGCACCACCGTGCCGGGCGGCCCCACCTACCGCGAGGCCCAGCTGTGCATGGAGATGATCGCCGACACCGGCCTGCTGGGCAGCCTGGACGTCATGGAGCTGAACCCGGCCCTGGACGTGCGCAACCAGACCGCGCAGCTGGCGGTGGACCTGATCGAGAGTCTTTTCGGGAAGAGCACGTTGATGCGTGCTCCCGACTGATCCGCACGTTGCAGCGTGCCCCGGGGTGATGCCGATGAAGACCCACCTTCTCGCCCTGGACCAGGGCACCTCCAGCTCGCGCAGCATCGTCTTCGATGCGGCCGGCCGCATCGTGTCCATGGCGCAGCGCGAGTTGCGCCAGATCTACCCGCAGCCGGGCTGGGTCGAGCATGACCCGATGGAGATCTGGCAGACCCAGCTGGACACCGCGCGCGAGGCGCTGCAGCGCGCCGGCCTGCAGGCGGCCGACCTCGCCGGCATCGGCATCACCAACCAGCGCGAGACCACCGTGCTCTGGGACCGCCGCACCGGCGTGCCTGTGCACCACGCCATCGTCTGGCAGGACCGCCGCACCGAGCCGCTGTGCCGCCAGCTTCGCGACGAGGGGCTGGCCGAGCCCGTACGCCAGCGCACGGGGCTGGTCATCGACCCGTATTTCTCGGGCACCAAGCTGAACTGGCTGCTCCAGCACGTGCCCGGGGCGCGCGCAGCAGCAGACGCGGGGCACCTGGCCTTCGGCACCGTGGACAGCTGGCTGCTGTGGAACCTGACGGGCGGCGCCCACCTCACCGACCCGAGCAACGCCTCGCGCACGCTGCTGTTCGACATCCACCGCAACGCCTGGGACGAGGGCCTGCTGCAGCGGCTGGAGATTCCTTCTTCCCTGCTGCCGCAGGTGCAGCCCTCGAGCAGCCACTTCGGTGACGCCCTGCCGCAGTGGCTGGGCGCCGCGGTGCCCATCGGGGGCGTGGCCGGCGACCAGCAAAGCGCCCTCTTCGGCCAGGCCTGCCTGCGCGAGGGGCTGGCCAAGAACACCTACGGCACCGGCTGCTTCATGCTGATGCACACGGGCAACCGCGCCCAGGCCAGCGCCAACGGCCTGCTCACCACCCGCGCAGCGCAGGCCTCGGATCAGGCGCAGTACGCGCTGGAGGGCAGCGTCTTCATCGGCGGCGCGGTGGTGCAGTGGCTGCGCGACGGCCTGCAGGCCATCCGTGCCAGCACCGAGGTGGAGTCGCTCGCCGCCAGCGTGCCCGACGCCGGTGGCGTGGTGTTCGTGCCAGCCTTCACCGGCCTGGGCGCGCCGTACTGGGACGCCAACGCCCGTGGGGCCCTGGTGGGCCTGACGCGCGGCACCTCGGTGGGGCACATCGCCCGCGCCGCGCTGGAGAGCATCGCCTTCCAGAGCGCGGCCCTGCTGCAGGCCATGAACCGCGACGCGGTGGCCGGCGGCAGCGCGCCGGTGGCCGAGCTGCGCGTGGACGGCGGCGCCTGCGTCAACGATCTGCTGATGCAGTTCCAGGCCGACCTGCTGGGCATTCCGGTGGTGCGGCCGACCGTGGTGGAGACCACGGCGCTGGGCGCGGCCTACCTGGCCGGACTGTCCTGCGGCCTGTACGGCGGCACCGACGAGCTGGCCGCGCAGTGGCAGGTGCAGCGCCGCTTCGAGCCCACGTTGCCGCGCGAGCGCGCGGCAGAGCGCATGGCGCAGTGGGAGCGGGCCGTGCGGCAGGCCGTGGCGGGCTAGCTTTTCCCTCGGGCGCGGCGAGCGCGGCGCGCGCGGCGAGGGCGGCAATCTCGGCGCTTCAGCGGCGTCGGCGGTCCTGGGCGCACAGCCAGTCCAGCACCTCGCCGTACCACTGCTGAGAGTTTTGCGGCTTGAGGATCCAGTGGTTCTCGTCAGGGAACCACAGCAAGCGCGTCTCCACGCCCCTGGCCTGCAGGGTGTTGTAGTAGGCCAGTCCGTTGTGGTCGGGCACGCGGTAGTCCAGGGCGCCG
>Ga0315902_10006685_pt1 | contig 15910 bp, 30 predicted proteins | sample LakEriMetagenome_9_FD_203523 | JGI IMG/M metagenome (GOLD analysis project Ga0315902, IMG submission 203523) | Freshwater fungal communities from buoy surface, Lake Erie, Ohio, United States - Buoy 12 MA117 | ecosystem: Environmental > Aquatic > Freshwater > Lake > Lake biofilm | place: USA...
ACGTCAGCATCACGGTCAAGCTGATCGCGCCCATTGCCATGGAAGAGGGGCTGCGCTTTGCCATCCGCGAGGGCGGTCGCACCGTCGGCGCGGGCGTCGTGGCCAAGATCCTCGAGTGAACGCCATGCAGAAACAGAAAATCCGCATCCGCCTCAAGGCGTTCGACTACAAGCTGATCGACCAGTCGGCGCTCGAGATCGTCGACACCGCCAAGCGCACCGGCGCGATTGTGCGCGGCCCCGTGCCGCTGCCCACTCGCATGCAGCGTTTCGACATCCTGCGCTCGCCGCACGTCAACAAGACCAGCCGCGACCAGTTCGAGATCCGCACGCACCAGCGCCTGATGGACATCATCGACCCCACCGACAAGACCGTGGACGCGCTGATGAAGCTCGATCTGCCGGCCGGCGTCGACGTGGAGATCAAGCTGCAGTGATGAGCCCCCGAGGGTCTTGCCCTCGGCCTTGTCGCTGCTATACTCGCAGGCTTTTCGGCTGATCCCGCCTCCGTGCGGGACGACCGGAAGACCATCCAGCCCGGCCAATCGATGTCGGGCATGTGCAACCAGGCGGTCCCGTCCCCGGGCGGTGCCGCTGGAGAAGAATCATGACGACCGCAGATGCGAGCTATCGGCTCGGTTTGCTGGGCCGCAAGGTGGGCATGATGCGCATCTTCACGGACGACGGCGACGCCGTTCCCGTGACGGTGCTGGACGTGTCCAACAACCGCGTGACCCAGGTCAAGACCGTCGAGAACGACGGCTACGCCGCCCTGCAGGTGGCGTACGGCACGCGCAAAGCGTCCCGTGTGAGCAAGCCCCAAGCCGGGCACCTCGCCAAGGCAGGCGTGCAGGCGGGCGAGATCCTCAAGGAATTCCGCGTCCCCGCCGAGGTGGCCAGCCAGTACCAGCCGGGTGCCACCGTGCCGGTCACGCTGTTTGCCGCCGGCCAGATGGTCGACGTGCAGGGCACCTCGATCGGCAAGGGCTTCGCCGGCACGATCAAGCGCCACAACTTCAGTTCGCAGCGCGCTTCGCACGGCAACAGCCGCTCGCACAACGTCCCGGGCTCCATCTCCATGGCCCAGGACCCGGGCCGCGTGTTCCCGGGCAAGAAGATGACCGGCCACATGGGCGACGAGACCGTGACCACCCAGAACCTGGACGTGGTGCGTGTGGACGAGGCCCGCCAGTTGCTGCTGGTTAAGGGCGCGGTCCCCGGCTCTAAGAACGGGCACGTGGTCGTTCGCCCCGCCGTCAAGGCCAAGGCCAAGAAGGGAGCCTGACGATGCAGCTCGAGCTCCTGAACGAACAGGGCCAGGCCACCGCCAAGGTGGACGCACCCGACACCGTCTTCGCCCGTGACTACAACGAGGCGCTGGTGCACCAGGTGGTGGTGGCCTTCCAGGCCAACGCCCGCCAGGGTACGCGCGCACAGTTGGACCGTGGCGAGGTCAAGCACTCGACCAAGAAGCCGTTCCGCCAGAAGGGCACCGGCCGCGCACGCGCCGGCATGACCTCCTCGCCGCTGTGGCGCGGCGGCGGCCGCATCTTCCCGAACCGGCCTGACGAGAACTTCTCGCACAAGGTCAACAAGAAGATGTACCGCGCCGGCATGGCGTCGATCCTGTCCCAGCTGGCCCGTGATGGCCGCCTGGCGGTGGTCGAGTCGCTGTCGGTGGAGGCGCCCAAGACCAAGCTGCTGGCGCAGAAGTTCAAGGCCATGGGCCTGGACTCGGTGCTGGTCATCGCCGACCAGATCGACGACAACCTGGCGCTGGCCTCGCGCAATCTGGCCAATGTGCTGGTCGTCGAGCCCCGCTACGCCGACCCGCTGTCGCTGGTGTTCTTCAAGAAGGTCCTGGTGACCAAGGGCGCCATCGGCCAGCTGCAGGAGATGTTCGCATGAGCGCCGCACCGAAGTTCGACGAGGGCCGGCTGGCCCAGGTGCTGGTGGCGCCCATCGTCTCCGAGAAGGCCACCCGTGTCGGCGAGAAGCAGAACCAGGTGATGTTCAAGGTCCTGCGCGACGCCACCAAGCCCGAGATCAAGGCTGCGGTGGAGTTGATGTTCAAGGTCGAGGTTGCCTCGGTGTCCACCCTGAACCAGAAGGGCAAGGCCAAGCGCTTCGGGCGCACCGTCGGCCGGCGCGACCACGTCAAGAAGGCGTACGTCGCGCTCAAGCCGGGCCAGGAGCTCAATTTCTCCGGGGAGGCCGCGTAAATGGCTGTCATCAAGGTCAAGCCCACTTCGCCCGGCCGCCGCGCCGTGACGAAGGTGGTGCACAAGCACCTGCACAAGGGCGCCCCCGAGGCCTCGCTGCTCGAGCCCCAGAAGCAGAACTCCGGCCGCAACAACAACGGCCACATCACGATGCGCCACAAGGGCGGCGGTCACAAGCACCACTACCGTGTGGTCGACTTCCGCCGCAACAAGGATGGCATCCCGGCCAAGGTGGAGCGTGTCGAGTACGACCCGAACCGCACTGCCCACATCGCCTTGCTGTGCTACGCCGACGGCGAGCGCCGCTACATCATCGCCCCGCGCGGTGTCGAGGCGGGTGCCACGCTGGTCAGCGGCTCCGAGGCTCCCATCAAGGCGGGCAATACCCTGCCGATCCGCAACATCCCGGTGGGCTCGACGATCCACTGCGTGGAGATGCTGCCTGGCAAGGGCGCGCAGATCGCGCGCTCGGCCGGCGCCTCGGTCACGCTGATGGCCCGTGAAGGCACCTACGCGCAGATCCGCCTGCGGTCGGGCGAGGTCCGCAAGATCCACATCGACTGCCGCGCCACGATCGGCGAGGTCGCCAACGAAGAGCACAACCTGCGCCAGTACGGCAAGGCCGGCGCGCGGCGCTGGAAGGGCATCCGCCCGACGGTGCGCGGTGTGGCGATGAACCCGGTCGACCACCCGCACGGTGGCGGCGAAGGGCGCACGGGCGAGGGTCAGCCGCAAGTCTCGCCGTGGAACACCCTGACCAAGGGCTACCGCACGCGCAACAACAAGCGCACGCAGACGATGATCGTCTCGCGCCGCAAGAAGTAAGAGGACCGTGCCATGACCCGTTCCCTCAAGAAGGGCCCGTTCGTCGACCACCACCTGATGGGCAAGGTCGAGAAGGCGGTGGCCATCAAGGACAAGAAGCCGATCAAGACCTGGTCGCGCCGCAGCACGATCCTGCCCGACTTCATCGGCCTGACGATTGCCGTGCACAACGGCAAGCAGCACGTGCCGGTCTACGTGACCGACCAGATGGTCGGCCACAAGCTGGGCGAGTTCGCGCTGACCCGCACCTTCAAGGGCCACCCGGCCGACAAGAAGGCCAAGAAGTAAGGGGCACCCAAGATGCAAACCAAAGCAAGCGTTCGCGGCGTGCGCCTGTCGGCCGACAAGGGCCGGCTGGTGGCCGACCTCATCCGCGGCAAGAAGGTGGACCAGGCCCTGAACATCCTGAACTTCACCCAGAAGAAGGCAGCCGGCATAGTCAAGAAGGCTCTGGAGTCGGCAGTGGCCAACGCCGAGCACAACGACGGCGCGGACATCGACGAACTGAAGGTCACCTCCATCTACGTCGAGCAGGGCGCCACGCTCAAGCGGTTCTCGGCCCGCGCCAAGGGGCGCGGCAACCGGATCAGCAAGGGCACGTGCCACATCTACGTGACCGTCGGCAACTGAAGCGCGCAGGAGCAACATGGGACAGAAGATCCACCCCACCGGCTTCAGGCTGCCCGTCACCCGGGCCTGGTCCTCGCGCTGGTTCGCCAACAACCGCAACTTCAGCCAGATGCTGGCTGAAGACCTCGACGTGCGCGAGTACCTCAAGGGCAAGCTGAAGAATGCAGCGGTCTCGCGCATCCTGATCGAGCGCCCGGCCAAGAACGCGCGCATCACCATCTACTCGGCGCGTCCGGGTGTGGTGATCGGCAAGAAGGGCGAGGACATCGAGAACCTCAAGGCCGAACTGACCCGCCGCCTGGGCGTGCCGGTGGCCGTGAACATCGAGGAGGTGCGCAAGCCCGAGATCGATGCCCAGCTCATCGCCGACTCCATCACGCAGCAGCTGGAAAAGCGCATCATGTTCCGCCGCGCGATGAAGCGCGCCATGCAGAACGCGATGCGCCTGGGCGCGCAGGGCATCAAGCTGATGTCCTCGGGCCGCCTGAACGGCATCGAGATCGCCCGCTGCGAGTGGTACCGTGAAGGCCGCGTGCCGCTGCACACCCTGCGCGCCGACATCGACTACGGCTTCTCCGAGGCCAAGACGACCTACGGCGTGATCGGCGTGAAGTGCTGGGTCTACCGCGGCGACACCCTTGCCCGCGGCGAGGCCCCCGGCGCTGCCCAGCGCGATGAGCCGTCCGATGACCGCCGCGCGCGCCGTCCAGCCCGCCCGGGTGCCGCCCCCGGTGGCCGTGGCCGCCCGGCGCCTGCCGGCGAGCGCGCCCCCAGAACCGATGCAGCCCCGGCCGCCGCGCCGGCCGACGCGCCCAAGACGCCAGCCGTCAAGCGGGTGCGCCGTGCCGTGGCGCCGCCGACCGAGGGCAAAGGAGAATAACGATGCTGCAGCCTTCACGGCGCAAGTTCCGCAAGGAGCAGAAGGGTCGCAACACGGGTATCGCCACCCGCGGTGCGGCCGTGTCCTTCGGCGATTTCGGCCTCAAGGCCACCGAGCGCGGCCGCCTGACGGCCCGCCAGATCGAGGCCGCGCGTCGCGCGATCTCCCGCCACATCAAGCGGGGCGGCCGGATCTTCATCCGCATCTTCCCGGACAAGCCGATCTCTCAGAAGCCCGCCGAAGTGCGTATGGGCAATGGCAAGGGCAACCCGGAGTACTTCGTCGCCGAGATCCAGCCCGGCAAGGTGCTGTACGAGATCAACGGTGTGCCCGAGGCGCTGGCCCGCGAGGCCTTCACGCTGGCGGCGGCCAAGCTGCCCCTGCGCTGCACCTTCGTCGCCCGCCAGGTCGGCGCCTGAAAGCGAGAACGCCATGAAAGCATCTGAACTGAGGGCCAAGGACGTGGCCGCGCTGGAGAAGGAGGTCTCCGACCTGCTCAAGGCGCACTTCGGCCTGCGCATGCAGAAGGCCACCCAGCAGCTCACCAACCACTCCCAGCTGGGCCGCACCCGCCGCGATATCGCGCGCGCACGCACCATCCTGGCCCAGAAGAAGAAGGAAGCGGCGAAATGAGCTCCACTCCCGCCACTGCCAAGAACACCCGCACCCTGGTGGGCCGCGTGGTCAGCGACAAGCGCTCCAAGACGGTCACCGTGCTGGTCGAGCGCCGGGCCGCGCACGAGCTCTACGGCAAGATCGTCGCCCGCTCGCGCAAGTACCACGCCCACGACGAGAAGGGCGAGTACAAGATGGGCGACCTGGTCGAGATCGCCGAGGGTCGGCCGATCTCCAAGACCAAGTCCTGGACGGTCACGCGCCTGGTGGAGAAGGCCGGCCTGGTCTGACCGCCCCTCTGCGCGGGGCCCAGCTCCCGCGTGCGCACCGCAAGGCCGGAACGCTGAAACACCGCGCGCCGGCCTTTTCACTCCCAGGCCTCTCAAGCACACACAGGAGAAGCACCCATGATCCAGACCGGAGACAAGCTGCCCGGCGGCACACTGCGCGAATTCATCGAGGTCGAGGGCAATGGCTGCTCGATCGGCGACAACGCCTTCGACATCGCCCAGCTGTTGGCGGGCAAGCGCATTGCGGTGTTCGGCCTGCCGGGCGCCTTCACGCCCACCTGTTCGGCGCGTCACGTGCCCGGATTCGTGGAGAAGGCCGATGATTTGCGCGCGGCCGGCATCAACGAAATCTGGTGCGTCTCCGTCAACGACGCCTTCGTCATGGGCGCCTGGGGTCGCGAGCAGAAGACCGCCGGCAAGTTGCGCATGATGGCCGACGGTAATGCAGACTTCGCGAAGGCCATCGGCTTGAGCATCGATCAGCACAACATCGGCCGCGGCATCCGTTCGCGCCGGTATTCGATGCTGGTCGACAACGGTGTCGTGCGCGCCCTGAATGTCGAAGAGCCGGGCAAGTTCGAAGTGAGCGACGCCGCTCGCCTCCTTGACCAGGCCCGTGCGATCTTTGCACCCTCCGCTTGACAACGCAAGAAAAAATAGACGATACTTGCCAGCTTTCCCGCGATCGAGGCCCGCCTATTCAGGCTCGGCAGCGCTCGTCGGATCCGCCCAACCGTGCTAACCGGAATTTCCGGAGAGCCCGACGGGCCCAAGACTGACCCTGCCGCAAGCGCCACTGGCGCGATCGGGAGGATCAAGTTGGGGACACACAAATGATCCAAATGCAATCCCGGCTCGACGTGGCCGACAACACGGGCGCGAAGTCCGTCATGTGCATCAAGGTGCTCGGCGGCTCCAAGCGTCGCTATGCCGGCATTGGTGACGTCATCAAGGTCAGCATCAAGGAAGCCGCGCCGCGTGGCCGCGTCAAGAAGGGCGAGGTCTACAGCGCGGTGGTAGTGCGCACCGCCAAGGGCGTGCGCCGCCAGGACGGCTCGCTGGTGAAGTTCGACGGCAACGCCGCCGTGCTCCTCAATGCCAAGCTCGAGCCCATCGGCACCCGCATCTTCGGCCCGGTCACGCGCGAGCTGCGCACCGAGCGCTTCATGAAGATCGTGTCGCTGGCGCCTGAGGTGCTCTGACAGCGCCGCCCCCGACCGAGAGGACCGACCATGAACAAGATTCGCAAGGGCGACCAGGTCATCGTGTTGACCGGCCGCGACAAGGGCAAGCGCGGCACCGTCAGCCGCCGCGTCGACGACCAGCTGGTGGTCGTGGATGGCGTGAACATCGTCAAGAAGCACGTCAAGCCCAACCCGATGAAGGGCACCGCCGGCGGCGTGGTCGACAAGACCATGCCCATCCACCAGTCCAACGTGGCCATCTGGAATCCGGCCACCGGCAAGGCCGACCGCGTCGGCATCAAGCTGCTCGCCGACAAGACCCGCGTGCGGGTCTTCAAGTCCAGCGGCGACGAGATCAAGGCCTGAGCGGGAATCACCAAATGGCTCAACAGCAATCGGCGCGACTGCAGGCGCACTACCGTGAGAAGGTCGTCCCCGACCTGATGAAGAAGTTCGGGTACACCTCCTCCATGCAGGTTCCCCGCCTGACCAAGATCACCTTGAACATGGGGGTGAGCGAGGCGGTCTCCGACAAGAAGGTCATGGACCACGCCGTGGGCGACCTGACCAAGATCGCCGGCCAGAAGCCGGTGGTCACCAAATCGAAGAAGGCCATCGCCGGCTTCAAGATCCGCGACGGCGTGCCCATCGGCTGCATGGTCACCCTGCGCGGCGTGCGCATGTTCGAGTTCCTCGACCGATTCGTCACCATCGCGCTGCCGCGCGTGCGCGACTTCCGCGGCATCTCCGGCCGCGCATTCGATGGCCGGGGCAACTACAACATCGGCGTCAAGGAACAGATCATCTTCCCCGAGATCGAGTACGACAAGATCGACGCGATCCGGGGCCTGAACATCAGCATCACGACGAGCGCGAAGAACGACGAGGAGTGCCGCGCACTGCTCACCGCCTTCAAGTTCCCGTTCAAGAACTGACGACCGGAGCCAACATGGCCAAACTGTCCCTCAAGCAGCGCGAGGAAAAGCGCGAGAAGCTGGTCGCCAAGTTCGCGAAGAAGTACGCCGAACTGCAGGCGGTGGCCCGTGACGCCAAGCGCAGCGACGAAGAGCGCTATGCCGCCCGCCTCGAGCTTCAGAAGCTTCCGCGCAACGCCAACCCGATGCGTCTTCGCAATCGTTGCGAGCTCACCGGTCGTCCCCGCGGCACCTTCCGCAAGTTCGGACTGGCCCGCAGCAAGATCCGTGAACTGGCCTTCAAGGGCGACATCCCCGGTGTCGTCAAGGCCAGCTGGTAAGCGCGCGCAGATCAGGAGCAACCCATGAGCATGAGTGATCCCATCGCGGACATGCTGACCCGCATCCGCAATGCGCAGCTCGTCGAGAAGCCGGCTGTGACGATGCCTTCGTCGAAGCTGAAGGTCGCGATCGCCCAGGTCCTGAAGGACGAGGGCTACATCGAGGACTTCCGCGTGCGCGGCGACGGCGGCAAGAGCGAACTCGAGATCGGCTTGAAGTACTACGCCGGCCGTCCGGTGATCGAGCGCATCGAGCGCGTGAGTCGTCCGGGCCTGCGCGTGTACCGCGGCCGCGACGCCATCCCGCAGGTGATGAACGGCCTGGGCGTGGCGATCGTCACCACCCCGCGCGGCGTCATGACCGACCGCAAGGCACGCCAGACCGGCGTGGGCGGCGAAGTGCTCTGCTACGTGGCCTGACAGGAGAGCAACGATGTCCCGCGTTGGAAAGATGCCGGTCGCCGTCCCGAAAGGCGTGGACGTGCAGATCACGGCCGACCAGATCACCGTCAAGGGGTCCAACGGCACGCTCGTGCGCGCCGTGAACGCCCTCGTGACCGTCCGCAACGATGCCGGTTCGCTCAAGGTCGAGCCGGCGAACGATTCCGCCGAGGCCAATGCCATGAGCGGCACCATGCGTGCCCTTCTGGCCAATATGGTCGAGGGGGTGGGCAAGGGCTTCGAGAAGAAGCTCTCCCTGGTGGGTGTGGGCTTCCGCGCCCAGGCCCAGGGCACCAAGCTCAACCTGCAGGTGGGTTTCTCGCATCCGGTCGTCAAGGAGATGCCCGCCGGCGTGAAGGTCGAGTGCCCCACCCAGACCGAGATCGTGATCAAGGGCGCCGACCGCCAGGCCGTCGGCCAGGTCGCTGCCGAGGTGCGTGCCATCCGCCCGCCCGAGCCCTACAAGGGCAAGGGCATCCGCTACGTCGATGAGCGGGTGGTGATCAAGGAAACGAAGAAGAAGTAAGGAGCCGCACCATGCTGACCAAGAAGTCCCAGCGACTGCGCCGCTCCCGCCAGACCCGCGCTCGCATTGCCGTGCAGGGTGTGGCGCGCCTGACGGTGCACCGATCCAACACCCACATCTATGCCAGCGTGGTCTCCGAGGACGGCGCCCGCGTGCTGGCCAGCGCGTCCACGGTGGAGAAGGACGTTCGCGCGTCCAACCCGAACGGCGGCAACACCGCAGCGGCGGCCCTGGTGGGCAAGCGCATCGCCGAGAAGGCGCGTGCCGCCGGCGTCGAGCGCGTCGCATTCGACCGTTCGGGGTTCGCGTACCACGGCCGGGTGAAGGCGCTGGCCGAAGCGGCCCGTGAAGCCGGCCTGCAGTTCTGACACCCGCGTACCAGAGGCTCTACACATCATGGCAAAGTTCCAACCCCGGGTGGCCGACGAGGGCCGCGACGACGGCCTGAAGGAAAAGATGATCGCGGTCAACCGCGTCACCAAGGTCGTCAAGGGCGGCCGCATCCTCGGCTTCGCCGCGTTGACGGTCGTGGGCGACGGCGACGGCCGCATCGGCATGGGCAAGGGCAAGGCACGCGAAGTGCCGGTGGCCGTGCAAAAGGCCATGGAAGCCGCCCGCCGAGGCATGTTCAAGGTGTCGCTCAAGGGCGGCACGATTCACCACAACGTGGTGGGCGAGCATGGCGCCGCGCGCGTGCTGATGGCTCCGGCCAAGCCCGGTGACGGCATCATCGCCGGCGGCCCGATGCGTGCCGTCTTCGAAGTCATGGGCGTGACCGACATCGTCGCCAAGAGCCACGGCTCGACCAACCCCTACAACATGGTGCGCGCCACGCTGGACGCGCTCAAGCGTTCCACCACCGCCGGTGAAGTGGCTGCCAAGCGCGGCAAGTCGGTGGAAGAGCTCTTCAGCTGACGCGCCACGGAGACATCGAGATGTCCGACAAGAAAACCCTCAAGGTGAAGCTCGTGCGCAGCCCCATCGGCTGCAAGGCCTCGCACCGCGCCACCGTCGTCGGCCTGGGCCTGCGCCGGATGCACAGCGAGTCCGTGCTCGAGGACACACCCGCGGTGCGCGGGATGATCAACAAGATCTCGTACCTCGTGAAGGTGCTGTGATGGAACTGAACAACATCAAGCCGGCCTCCGGTGCCAAGCACGCCCGCCGCCGGGTGGGCCGCGGCATCGGCTCGGGCCTGGGCAAGACTGCAGGCCGCGGCCACAAGGGACAGAAGTCCCGCGCGGGTGGCTTCCACAAGGTGGGTTTCGAAGGCGGCCAGATGCCGCTGCAGCGCCGCCTGCCCAAGCGCGGCTTCAAGTCCGCTTCGCTGAAGTTCAACGCCGAGATCAACCTGTCGGACCTGCAGCGTCTGGCGCTTGACGAGATCGACCTGCTGTCGCTGAAGCAGGCGGGCCTGGTCAGCGAGCGCGCCAAGGTCGTCAAGGTCATCAAGTCCGGCGAGCTGTCGCGCAAGGTCAGCCTCAAGGGCATCGGCGCGACCGCGGGCGCCAAGGCTGCCATCGAGGCGGCGGGCGGCACCGTCGCCTGACGGCGCGCGCACACGACCGCGCTCATCCCGGGAACTGCACCGAGTGGCCACTTCCGCAACCCAGCTCGCCAAGAGCGGCAAGTTCGGCGACCTCCGTCGTCGGCTGGTCTTTCTCGTGCTGGCGCTGGTGGTCTACCGCATCGGGGCCCACATCCCCGTACCCGGCATCGACCCGGTGCAGCTGCAGGAGCTCTTCAAGAGCCAGTCCGGCGGCATCCTGAACCTGTTCAACATGTTCAGTGGCGGCGCGCTGTCGCGCTTCACGGTCTTCGCGCTGGGCATCATGCCCTACATCTCGGCGTCGATCATCATGCAGTTGATGACCTACGTCGTGCCCACGCTCGAAGCGCTGAAGAAGGAAGGCGAGGCGGGGCGCCGCAAGATCACCCAGTACACCCGCTACGGCACGCTTGTGCTGGCGATCTTCCAGTCGCTGGGCATCGCGCTTGCGCTGGAAGGCTCGCAGGGGCTGGTCCTGTCTCCCGGCTTCGGCTTTCGCATGACCGCCGTGGTCAGCCTGGTGGCGGGCACGATGTTCCTGATGTGGCTGGGCGAGCAGATCACCGAGCGCGGCCTGGGCAACGGCATCTCCATCCTGATCTTCGCCGGCATCGTGGCGGGGCTGCCCAGTGCCATCGGTGGGCTGTTCGAGCTTGTTCGCACGGGGTCGATGAGCATCATCGCCAGCCTGTTCATCATCCTGCTCGTCGTCTTCGTCACCTTCGCCGTCGTCTTCGTCGAGCGTGGCCAGCGCAAGATCCTCGTGAACTACGCCAAGCGCCAGGTCGGCAACAAGGTGTACGGCGGGCAGTCCTCGCACCTGCCGCTCAAGCTGAACATGTCGGGCGTGATCCCGCCGATCTTCGCCTCGTCGATCATCCTGCTGCCGGCCACGATCGTGGGCTGGTTCGCCACCGGCGAGGGCCTGCGCTGGCTGAAGGACCTGTCCTCGGCGCTGTCGCCCGGCCAGCCGATCTACGTGATGCTCTACGCAGCGATGATCGTGTTCTTCTGCTTCTTCTACACCGCGCTGGTGTTCAACAGCCGCGAGACGGCCGACAACCTGAAGAAGAGCGGTGCCTTCATCCCCGGGATCCGTCCCGGCGACCAGACCGCCCGCCACATCGACCGTATCCTGGGCCGCCTGACGCTGGCCGGTGCGCTGTACATCACCGCCGTGTGCCTGCTGCCCGAGTTCCTGGTGCTGAAGTACAACGTGCCGTTCTATTTCGGGGGCACCTCGCTGCTGATCATCGTGGTGGTCACGATGGACTTCTGGGCGCAGGTGCAGAGTTATGTCATGAGTCAGCAGTACGAGAGCCTGCTGAAGAAAGCCAACTTCAAGCCAACCTGATCCCATGGCCAAGGATGACGCCATCCAGATGCAGGGGGAGATCGTGGAAAACCTCCCCAACGCGACATTTCGCGTGAAACTGGAAAACGGACACGTCGTCCTCGGTCACATCTCTGGAAAGATGCGCATGCACTACATCCGCATCCTGCCGGGGGACAAGGTCACCGTGGAGTTGACGCCCTACGATTTGAGTCGCGCGCGGATCGTGTTCCGCGCCAAGTGAGAAGGTCAAGGAGAAGACCATGAAAGTCGCCGCTTCGGTGAAGAAGATGTGCCGCAACTGCAAGATCATCCGCCGCAAGGGTGTGGTGCGAGTGATCTGCACCGACCCCCGTCACAAGCAGCGCCAGGGCTGATCGCCCGGCCCGAGGAAACAGCACCATGGCACGCATCGCTGGTATCAACATCCCTCCGCACAAGCATGCGGAGATCGGCCTGACCTCCATCTACGGCATCGGCCGCACCACCGCGCAGAAGATCTGCGACTCGGTGGGCATCGCCTATTCCAAGAAGATCAAGGACCTGACCGACGCCGATCTGGAGAAGATCCGCGACGAGATCGGGCGCCTGACCATCGAAGGCGATCTGCGCCGCGAGATGTCCATCAACATCAAGCGTCTGATGGACCTGGGCTGCTACCGCGGCATGCGGCACCGCCGCGGCCTGCCGGTGCGCGGCCAGCGCACCCGCACGAACGCCCGCACCCGCAAGGGCCCGAAGACGGGCGCCGCGGCGCTGAAGAAGTAAGCTCACCTCCCGAGGAAGACCCCCGACATGGCCAAGGCTCCCATCAACACGGCCGCGCGCCGCGTGAGCAAGAAGATCCGCAAGAACGTTGCGGATGGCATCGCCCACGTGCACGCCTCGTTCAACAACACGATCATCACCATCACCGACCGTCAGGGCGGGGCGCTCGCCTGGGCCTCCAGCGGCGGCCAGGGCTTCAAGGGCTCGCGCAAGTCCACCCCGTTCGCCGCCCAGGTGGCCGCCGAGGTGGCCGGCCGCGCGGCGCAGGAGCAGGGCATCAAGAACCTGGACGTGCGCATCAAGGGCCCCGGCCCGGGCCGCGAGTCCAGCGTGCGTGCGCTGGCCTCCCTGGGCATCCGCATCAACTCGATCTCCGACGTGACGCCGATCCCGCACAACGGCTGCCGGCCGCAGAAGCGCCGCCGCATCTGACGCCGCCGTCACCTTCGTCCAACCCGTCTTCCCGACCAAGGAACACGTTTGATCCGCCCCGGGGCGCAAGGCGCTGTCGGGGCTTCCCGTAGAAGGCCGGCGCTTCGGCAGCGGTCTTCACAAGCCCACCGTCTGTGCACCCCGAGAGGTCGCCAGACTCGCGCGGGGGGCGTACTGCCTGTCAGTCGCCTTCGCCGCGTCAGCAACCACTGTCAGAGGACATCACGTGGCACGTTACCTGGGACCCAAGGCCAAGCTGGCCCGCCGTGAAGGCACCGACCTCTTCCTGAAGAGCGCCCGCCGGCCCATCGCCGACAAGGCCAAGTTCGAGAGCAAGCCGGGCCAGCATGGCCGCACCAGCGGCTCGCGCACGTCCGACTTCGGCCTGCAGCTGCGCGAGAAGCAGAAGGTCAAGCGCATGTACGGTGTGCTGGAGCGTCAGTTCCGCCGCTATTTCGCCGAGGCCGAGCGCCGCAAGGGCAACACCGGCAACAACCTGCTCACGCTGCTGGAGTCGCGCCTGGACAACGTCGTCTATCGCATGGGTTTCGGCTCCACCCGCGCCGAGGCCCGCCAGCTGGTGTCGCACAAGGCGATCACCGTCAATGGTCAGGTCGTCAACATCCCGTCCTATTCGGTCAAGGCCGGCGACACGCTGGGTCTGCGCGAGAACGCGAAGAAGCAACTGCGCGTCCAGGACGCGCTGAAGCTCGCCGAGTCGGTGGGCATGCCGGCCTGGGTGCAGGTGGATGCGACCAAGATGGAAGGGGTCTTCAAGAAGGCTCCTGACCGCGACGAGTTCGGCGCCGACATCAAGGAAGCGCTGATCGTCGAGTTGTACTCGCGCTGAGATCCTGGGCGCGTCGCCGTGGGCCCTTGCGGTCTTCGGCGTCGCGGCGCTGCGGTCCGCCGGGCACGCAGCGCAAGGTTTCTGCCCGGCGCGGTCCATCAGCCTTATTGGTGTAACGAGCCGAGGGTATTGAGAGGAACACGAATCCATGCAAACGAATCTGCTGAAACCCACCAAGGCCATTCAGGTCGAGCCCCTGGGCGGTCACCGCGCCAAGGCCACGTTGGAGCCCTTCGAGCGCGGCTACGGCCACACGCTGGGCAACGCGCTGCGCCGCGTGCTGCTGTCCTCGATGGTGGGTTACGCGCCGACCGAAGTCACGATCGCCGGCGTGCTGCACGAGTACTCCACGATCGACGGCGTCCAGGAGGACGTCGTGCACATCATGCTCAACCTCAAGGGCGTGGTGTTCAAGTTGCACAACCGCGACGAGGTCACCCTCGTGCTGCGCAAGGAGGGCGAGGGCCCGGTCACGGCCGCTGACATCCAGACCCCGCACGACGTGGAGGTGATCAACCCCGATCACGTCATCGCCCACCTGTCGCAGGGCGGCAAGCTCGACATGCAGATCAAGGTCGAGAAGGGCCGCGGCTACGTGCCGGGCAATGTCCGCCGCCTGGGCGACGAGGGCACCAAGACCATCGGGCGCATCGTGCTGGACGCCTCGTTCTCGCCGGTGCGCCGCGTCAGCTACGCCGTGGAGAACGCCCGCGTCGAGCAGCGTACCGACCTGGACAAGCTCGTGATGGAGATCGAGACCAACGGTGCCATCACGCCGGAGGAAGCCATCCGCGCTTCGGCCAAGATCCTGGTGGAGCAACTCGTGGTGTTCACCCAGCTCGAGGGCGCCGGCGCGCTGGACCTGGGCGAGCTGACCCGCCAGCGCGACGAGGGCCCTGAGCCCCCGGCCATCCTGATGCGTCCGGTGGACGAACTGGAATTGACGGTGCGCTCGGCCAACTGCCTGAAGGCGGAGAACATCTACTACATCGGCGACCTGGTCCAGCGCAGCGAGACCGAGCTGCTGAAGACGCCCAACCTGGGCCGCAAGTCGCTCAACGAGATCAAGGAAGTGCTGGCCTCGCGCGGCCTGACCCTGGGCACCCGCCTCGAAGGCTGGCCGCCCAAGAGTCTGGACCGCCGCTGAGCCTGACCGACACCGCGCACCCCCCGGTACCTGACACGGCCGGGGGCATAACACCCGAAAGGACACTCGAATGCGCCACCGCAACGGACTTCGCAAGCTCAACCGCACCAGCGAGCATCGCGCCGCGATGCTGCGCAATATGTGCAATTCCCTGATCGAGCACGAGGCCATCAAGACCACGCTGCCCAAGGCCAAGGAACTGCGCCGCGTCGTCGAGCCCCTCATCACCCTGGGCAAGCAGCCCACGCTGTCCAACCGCCGGCTGGCCTTCGACCGCACCCGCGACCGCGCCATCGTCACCAAGCTGTTCGAGGTGCTGGGTCCGCGCTATCAGGCCCGCCCCGGTGGCTACACCCGCATCCTGAAGATGGGCTTCCGCGTGGGCGACAACGCGCCCATGGCCTTTGTCGAGCTGGTCGACCGCCCCGAGCCCCAGGCCGCCGAAGCCGCTCCTGCGGCCGAGTGACCCTCCCGGCGCCGCACGAGCGGCTGCCGGACCTGTGCTCCCTCACTGCAGCGTCAGTACCGTGCCCGCACGGTATCTGGCGCTTTGTTCATTCCAGGCCTGACCGCGCGACGGGACGTCGGCATTGGCAGGCCGCATCGCGAACCGAGGGTCTGAAGCGGTGACCGCGAAGCCATCGGGCATGGACAGGTACAGCTCGTATCGGCCGGCCCGCGCATCGGCCGCCAGCGTCACCGGGACATTCCACGTGGCCGGTGACGCTGGGGCCCCTTCTGACGCTCCCTGCACCTGCAGGGAGCCGAGCAGCGGCCCGGTGGCCCGTGCCACCTCGCGCCCCGTCTGCGCATGCACCAGGCTGAGCACCAGCGCCCGTGGCCCGAAGGCCCGGGCCCAGCCCGTGTTGCGCAAGCTCACCTCCACCTGGACTGTCTGACCCGCCCGGGCGGTGGCCGGATGCCGCACCCCCAGGAACTCGATCCGCGCGCCCATCGAGCGCGA
>Ga0315902_10006686_pt1 | contig 15909 bp, 16 predicted proteins | sample LakEriMetagenome_9_FD_203523 | JGI IMG/M metagenome (GOLD analysis project Ga0315902, IMG submission 203523) | Freshwater fungal communities from buoy surface, Lake Erie, Ohio, United States - Buoy 12 MA117 | ecosystem: Environmental > Aquatic > Freshwater > Lake > Lake biofilm | place: USA...
AAAGTTTTGCAACACGCTCTTGCAACTTCTCTTTATCCCAATCGGAATCAGATGCTGCAATCTCGTTACGGATCTCAGTGGTGCGAGCAACAACTGCTGCCTTATCCCCTGCTCCATCAACGATTGTGGTTGCATCCTTTGTGATCACGATGCGGCGAGCGCGTCCAAGATCTGTCAGAGCAACTTGATCAAGTTTCATGCCGATCTCACTTGAGACAACCTGTCCACCGGTCAAGATTGCAATATCTTGCAACATCGCCTTGCGACGATCTCCAAAGCCAGGTGCCTTTACAGCAGCTGATGTGAAGACTCCGCGCATACGGTTAACAACAAGTGTAGAAAGCGCTTCGCCTTCGACATCTTCTGCGATGATCAAGAGTGGCTTTCCTGCCTGTGAAACCTTTTCCAAGATTGGAAGGAGTTCAGCCAAAGATGAAATCTTATTTGCAGAGATCAAGATGTAGGCATCATCCAATACTGATTCCATGCGGTCTTGGTCTGTCACAAAGTAAGGAGAGATGTAGCCCTTATCGAACTGCATACCTTCTGTGAATTCGAGTTCAACAGATGCTGTTGATGCTTCCTCAACAGTGATAACACCATCTTTGCCGACCTTATCCATCGCCTCTGCGATGAGATCTCCGATGGTGCGATCCTTGGCAGAAATTGTCGCAACATCTGCAATCTGCGCACGATCCTTTACAGGGATAGCAATCTCATGCAGCTTCTTTGAAACTGCCTCAACGGCTGCTTCGATTCCAAGCTTGAGATCCATTGGCTGAGCACCAGCTGCAAGGTTACGAAGACCTTCTTTGACCATTGCTTGTGCCAATACGGTCGCTGTTGTTGTTCCATCGCCTGCAACATCGTTTGTCTTTGTTGCAACTTCCTTAACAAGCTGTGCGCCCATATTCTCGGCTGGATCTGAAAGTTCAATCTCTTTTGCAATGGTGACACCATCATTGGTGATAACAGGTGCGCCAAATGATTTAGCGATCACAACGTTACGACCCTTAGGCCCAAGTGTTACCTTGACTGTGTCGGCAAGAATATTGACGCCACGTTCCATCGCACGACGAGCATGCTCATCGAAATCTAGAATTTTTCCCATCGCTTAGCGCTCAATAACTGCGAGAATGTCGCGGGCTGAGAGAACGAGGTACTCCTCGTTGTTGTACTTAACTTCAGTTCCGCCGTACTTGCTGTATAGAACGACATCGCCAACCTTGACATCCATTGGCACGCGCACGCCATCATCAAAACGACCTGGGCCAACTGCAAGGACTACGCCTTCTTGTGGCTTCTCTTTGGCGGTATCTGGGATAACCAAACCTGATGCTGTAACAGTCTCAGCCTCGTTGGTCTTTACAACGATGCGATCTTCGAGCGGCTTAATGGCAACGGCCATGGTATTTCTCCTTTTAGCAGTGTGAGTACGAGAGTGCTAACGCTAAGACTAGGCTGGCCGATTCGAGCCTGCAAATCGAGGGCTTTTGGACCCCGACTAGAGGCTTATTGCCTCAACTGGCATCGATGAGCTGGCATCAAAGGAGAGAGGGCTGGCTGGACGCCCCGACAGGACCATCAGTGAGCCCAGGGAGGCCACCATCGCCCCGTTATCGGTGCACAAGCCTGGTTCTGGGATGGCAAGTGCGATCTTGGCGCGCTCGCAGCGCTCGGTGGCAAGATGGCGAAGTCGTGAATTGGCGGCAACTCCCCCTGCGATCACGAGGCGATCGATTCCGCTTTCTTGGCAGGCGCGCACTGCTTTCTGCAAGAGCACATCAACGACTGCTTCTTGGAAAGAGGCTGCAACATCGGCCTTCGCGTACGCAGGCGTGCTTTCCAGATATCTCGCAACCGCAGTCTTGAGCCCGGAGAAGGAGAAGTCATAGGGACGAGTTTTCCAATCATCACTGGTTGTTAAGCCGCGTGGAAAATCAATTGCTGCTGGATTTCCATCGCGCGCGGTGAGATCAATGGCAGGTCCACCAGGAAAACCTAAATCCAAAATACGTGCGATTTTATCGAAGGCTTCCCCGGCTGCATCATCCATCGTCGCGCCAAGTTTTGTAATCGAGTGCGTGATGTCATCAATTTTGAGAAGCGATGAATGTCCACCGCTTACCAATAAAGCAATGGTGGGTTCGACAGGATTGCTATGAGTTAAGTAATCAACGCTGATGTGCGCCGCCAAATGATTGACACCATAAATTGGCCTACCCAGGCCAAGTGCTAACCCTGCAGCTGTTGATGTTCCAACAAGCAGCGCACCAATTAGTCCTGGCCCTGCAGTCACTGCAACGGCATCAATATCGCGCAGTGTCACACCGGCATCAGCTAGCGCTTGCTTAAGTGCCGGCTGAATCGCTTCCAAGTGCGCTCTACTTGCAATCTCAGGCACGACTCCGCCAAAGCGGGCATGCTCATCAACACTTGATGCAATCACATTTGCAAGAAGTGTGCGTCCTGCAACGATTCCAATCGCCGTTTCATCACACGATGTTTCGATGCCAAGAACTAATGGGCCTCTCATGTGAGCACCTTGGACATCACAAGAGCATCGATTCCGGGACCGTAATAATCAGGGCGCTGGGAAATGATGTCAAAGCCTTCAGAGATATAGAGCGCCTGTGCCGGTTGATTATTTTTCTCAACTTCTAGAAAAATCTGTGGCGAATTCTTTGTATAGGCCCAGTCAATGAGGGATGTCAGCATGTGGCGGGCAATGCCGCGCAGGCGAAGCTCTGGAATAACAGCGATCGTCAAAATATCTGTATCTGTGCCATCGGCTGCGCAGAGCGCCCCTGCCCAACCAACAATTTGATGTTGGCCATCACAGGCAACTAAATAATGGCGAGTAATTCCGTTATTTGAAATCTCTTCTTTAAATTGCCCCATAGACCAGGGATCATCTTTGAAGAGCTCTTTTTCAAGGGAAGCGACAACAGGAATATCTAATGGAATCATGGAGCGATATGTAATTGTCATGGTCGATCAGCCGTTGCCACTGCATCGGGTCTACGTAAGTAGAAAGGCTCGCTTACATTCTGTGAATGTGAGAGTTGAACTAATCGCAACACATCGGGATAGAGATCAATAATGTATCCAGCTACATCTGCCGGGAAATTAACAGCAGGTCCTTCAACCCGCACGCCATCGTGGTACTTAGCCCAGTAAATCTCTTTACGCCGGGCATCAATTGCAACTGTGTAAGAACTTTGATCCACAACAATCGCATCGAGGGAACAAATCCCGATTACCTCGATGTTGCGCGCTGCTGCAAAGGCTCGAGCAAATGAAATACCTACTCGTAATCCAGTAAAAGGTCCTGGCCCCATACCGACAACAACGCGATCTGGGTTCACACCTGCTGCTAACGCTTGCTTGGCAAGAATTGCCACAGCATTGCCGTGATCAGTTGCACCATCGTGAAATCCCTGCCAAATAACCTGTTCATCTTTAACAAGACCAACAATTGTGCGCGAAGTCGATGTATCAATAACGAGGCTGGTGCTCATAGCTCAACACCGTCCCATCTAGAACCTATGGCAGTGATCGTGACTATCCGTTCTTCGCTACTTCGATCTATTGTGATCTCAAGTCGGTCATCACTGAGCCGAGCAGATTCAGAGCCACCCCACTCGATAACGGTTAATCCATCTTCGCGGGCGGTATCAAGATCAAGGTCATCAAGATATGCCGCGGCGTTTCCCGCCTCAAGTAAGCGATAAACATCAACATGAATCAGCGGCATCACACCTTCGTGAATCCGTGAGATAACAAAGGTGGGCGATGTGACATCACTGATGCCAAGTGCCTTACCAACACCTTGTACAAAAATTGTTTTCCCGGCACCTAGTGGGCCATTGAGAAGTATGAGATCACCAGAGCGAGAAAGACGCCCAATTTTTTCACCGAGTGCCGCCATCGCATCTGCATCTGCGATCTGATATGTAGCGTGCGTTTGGTTAGACATAATAGTTAAGGGTAGTAGATGACGAAAGGCCCTGGTTTCCCAGGGCCTTTCGTATTCAATCTATTTCAAGTTATCCGAGCGCCTTAAATGTTGGTACGCGGAACTTGTTGTCATATGACAAGCCAACCTTACGAGCGGTGGTTGCTAACTTGCCACCCGTTGGGAACTTGCCATTAGTAAGTGTTGCAGTCATGAGATCGGCTGCTGCCAACCACTGTGCTGCTGTGAATGCGCAGTGACCCGTTCCAGCTCCTTGCGTCGCTGTCAGATCTGGTGACCCCGCCGCAGTGAACTTAGAGTACTTTGCAGCAGTCTTTTGCCACAGTACGACCAAGTTATTTGTCGGCGCAACATAGCTACGAGTCTTCTTCGCCTCTGCCATCGCCTTCATCTTCTCAGCTGCAAATTGCTCAGCATAGGTATCGATGTACCACTGAACGATTGAAGCTGGAACGAACTCGTCAGACTCAGACTGGAAGATAAGTGTTGGCTTAGTGATCTTTCCAGAAAGACCTACCAAGCTAGGAATCTTCGCAACTGCTGCTGGATCTGCAGTCTCACGTGGAGTAGCAGCGAGTGCACCGATGATGGCTGCAACTGCGTTATTTCCACTAAGAGCGAAGGAGTAGATATCAGCTTCTGGTGCAACACGAGCTGCGTAATCGGTCTTTGTATTATCAAAGACCTTTCCACCGGTAAGTAGTTCACCGTCTGCAATGAGCAAGGTGCCGTAGTTCAGAGTTGCGCCCATGTTTTCTAGGACTCCAACTGCTGGGGCGATTGCCAATGGATAAGTCTCAGCAGCACCTGCTGGTCCAGAAGTTCCATCAACGTGCTTGCTTCGTGTTGGCACGCCAGCCATAAGCCCAATTGTCAGCAACGCTGAACGTGAAGGGATACCAGCCGCTTGCAGCGCTTTACCTGCTGGGCTTGCTGTATCTGGCCATGCGCCAGTTGCAAGACCTGCTGAAAGCTTACTCAGTACTGTCAGAATCTTGCCGACATTTGCAAGTTGCTCTTGTTGACGTACAACAGGATCAGTGGAATATCCACCAACCTTGATTGTTGGATCAAAGAGAGCCTTGAAGCCCCAGAGAGCATCACCAAAGTAAGTCATCAGCGCATCTTGTGGATTTGCCGCAGGGCACGCAAGAATTACACCATCAACTAATTCTGGATTCTTCTCGGCAAGCAGCTGTGAATGCATTGCACCGAGAGATGCGCCCCATGCAATCACAGTCTTTGTTGTTGGGAATTTGGTCTTGAATGTCGCAATCAACGCTTTATTGGCAGCAAGTGCCTCAGTTGTATTGATTCCTTGACGGGAGAAGCCCGAACCTGCAACACCATAACCGGCTGCAACCAACTTATTAATGACCGATAGATCTCCAGAAGAAGCCAATGGGCCAGGTTCAGCTGCGTTGGTCATTGTGTAAGGGCCAACCGGAGCAAGGGTTGCTGGGATGTTCAGTGGCGGACGAACTCCGTGTGAATACAAGAAGACCGTGCCATTGAAGTTAGCTGCTGCGATGAATGCGTATGGCGCACCATCGGCACCAACTCCACCACACTGGGTGACGAAGTTGGCGGTAGCGCACTGTGGTGCAGCTTGCGCTGCAATTGGTGCGCCAACCATGACTGTTCCAGCAATTGCTGTAACAGCAAGTACTGAGACGAAACGTGATTTAAATGAGATTTTCATTAGTTAGGTAGTCCCTTCGCAGGCATTGCTGGACGCTTGTATGTTGATTCAACAACAGGTCCATTACCTGAATCAGTTGTGTAGACGGTGTACTTGCCACCATCTGCGGTGAGTGCACCAGTTGGTCCATATGTTCCAATCCAGTACCCGGTAGCACCAACGTGTGATGTTGTTGAGTATCCGAGTGGAGTAAGGAATGGGCTAGCAAAGGTTGAACCCTTTGTCTCAATAGTTTGAATCAAACCCTTGCGAGTGAGATTCTTGCCGGTTGCCTTAAGTGCCTGGACAACAAGGAACGCGTTTGACATACCTGCAACAACGTTATTGTCGAAGGTCTGTGTTGGCTGAGCTGCGGCATAGATTGTCTGGAATAACTTGATGTACTCATCAGAAGAATCTGATGGTGCTGGTGCAAATGAGAGACCCTTTGCTCCGTTGAGAAGACCAACAAGACCACGGTTAGTCGCGGCGATTGTTGTTGCATCTCCACCGACTGATCCAAGGACAAATTGAGTCTTTCCAACCCAACCTGCTGCAAATGCGTTACCAAGGAGCGCCGTAGTTGCTGATGAGACACCGAACATTACGGTTACATCTGGAGCAGCAGTTCTTAGCTTTGAGATCCAGCCAGCACCTGTTGCAGGCAGCGCCTGTGAACCTGATGCGTATGGAATAAGTGTGTCAAATGTGAGACCTGCAGTTTTAAATCCTGCGAGTGCGTCACGACCAAAGTCATCATCCTGATAGATGAGGGCAAGCTTCTTACCTGCGTACTTATCCTTGATGAATTGAGCCATAATCTTTGCTTCCATTTGGTAAGAAGGCAAGATTGAGAAAGTTGTTGGATACGCCTTCTTATCGGCAAATCCGCTCCACCCTGTATTTACAAAGAGTGATGGGATTCCGCGCTTTGAAAGCTGAGTTGAAGAGGTAAGCGCTTTCGTGCTCGCTGTTCCAAGTGTTCCCACGAGTGCGAAGACCTTGTCGCGAAGAATGAGTTCATTCGCGCGTGCCACTGCAGTTGCTGGGATGTATTGGTCATCTTTGACGACAAGTGAGATTTTACGACCGTTTACTCCACCGTTTGTATTGACATAGTCGAAGTAAGCCTTCATCGCACCAGGGATCTTGTTGTATCCAGGAGATGCGATACCAGTCATTGGGAGTGTGATACCCAACTTGATTGTTGTTGCTGTGAGGCCTGGTTCGTTGCTGCGAGGGTTATACGCCTGCGCAGGCACAGTTGTAACTGTGAGCGCTGCGATTGCGATTACCGCAGAAGCGCTTACGAGCTTCCGACGATTCATTGTGATCATCTTTTTCCTTCCATCGAGGGCCCTTGCGGGATTTTTTTACTTACTTCTTTACTACTGCTTCGCTTTACTACTTCTTGGTTGACCAAGTCTTACTGCCTACGCGGAGTGTTAACTCAACTGGACTATGCGAAGCTTTGCCGCTCTTCGCACGCTTTGCATGTCGTGCATGCATCTGTTCAACTGGGCCATTTGGCGACAGTAGAACGGTCAAGATGAGTAATCCACTCACTAGTAAGCCCGGCAAGTTCGTGATGATTGTCTCTGAGCCGCCGTAGCGATTGGCTATCGCTAGCGCGATCTCAGGTATTGCCACCAGAATCACTGCCCCAATCATGACGCCTCCGAGGGTAGTTACGCCAGCGAGGACTGCGCCTGTCGCCAAAGAAAAGGAGAGGAGAAGGGGGTAAACGCCCGGTGAAACCAGGCTTATGGTCATTCCTAGCAGCGCACCGGCAAGCCCTGCCAAGCCTGCGCTGATCGTGAAGGCTAGAACTTTATTCCGTCCGACGTGAATGCCGGCCAGCTCAGCCGCGACATCGTTGCTGCGAACAGCACGCCAGCTGCGACCATAACGAGAATTCAAAACATGTCGCAACCAATACATTGCGATAAGGGCTGCTGACCAAGTAATCCAGAAATACCATTTATATTGGGTGAAATCTTCACCAAGTGATGCTGGTGGTAATCCGATATCAAAAGAGAGCCCTTGCTCGCCGCCAAAAATTGAAAATTGGTTTGCAATTGATGGAAGACCGATTGCAAGTGCCAACGTTGTTCCTGCAAGGTATGGGCCACTTAATCTCGCTGCTGCTAAACCTAAGAGTGCGCCACCAACTGCAGCGGCAAGAACTGCAACGACAAAGGTGAGCCAGATGGGTGCGTTGTAATGAATGCGAATCAATACGGCGGCATAAGCACCAACAGCCATAAGCGCTCCGTGGCCAAGTGAAACTTGACCAGAATATCCAGTGAGAAGAATAAGAGATGCGATTGCAATAACGAAGATACCAACAGTTGCACCTTGATAGACAAGTAATTCATCTAAACGGTTGCTGATGAGGTAGAGAACAACGCCAAAGAATATGAAGGTGATGAGTGGGTGTTTTTTAAGCACGGCGGCCTGCCTTTGAACCTAAGAAACCTTGTGGGCGAAGAATCAAGAGTGTAAGCAAGAGTAAGAAGGCGACGATGAATACGAGAGTGCCACTGATATAAATCTGGACGAAGGCAAGGACTAAGCCAAGAATAAGTGAACCGAGTACCGCACCAGGTAGTGATTCAAGCCCACCGATTACCGCTGCAATAAATCCAAAGACGAGTAGCAAACTAAATTCGAGTGACTCTGGTGTAAGTCCACCTGTTCCATTGACTGTCTGCAAAATTCCTGCCGCAGCCCCTGATGCACCTGCAATTGCCCACCCCAAAGTGCGAATTCCAGAAACACGAATTCCAGAAAGTTGTGCGATTTCTGGAGCGTAGGCAGATGCACGTAGCGCCAGACCAATATTTGTTTTTTGGAAAACAATAGTTACAACAATGAGGAGAAATGTGACAAAACCAATGACAAAGAGTCCCATAGGAGCAATAAATAAGGTTGTATCACCAAAGGTGTAGCCAACTTTAGAGAGCGGTGCTTCGAGCTGAACATCTCCGTGTCCCCAGATGAATCCGATAACCGCACGGATAACCCCAAGAAGTCCAAGGGTTGCAATAATCGGAGCGATTGCTGCAATCGGACCCTGATTGCTGTGCTTGAGAAGTGTGCGCATTAAGAAGAATTCAATGAATGCGCTGAATGCTGCACCGAGAATCATTGCAAGTGGAAGCGATATCCAGAAATTTCCGGTGCGCGAAACAAGTTCGTATCCAATGTATGCAGATAGAAGCGCCATTCCAGCTTGCGCAAAGTTCACAACGCGAGTGGAGCGCCAGACCAAAACCATTGAGATTGCCATCAGTGCATAGATGGAGGCAGCGCTTATTCCGATCAAGAACATATCTAGAAATTGACTCATGACGCTCCCCTAGAATCCCAAGTAAGCAGTGCGAACTGCTGGGTCGGCAATAAGGTCAGATGCTCTACCCCATGCTGCGATTGTTCCTAGATTCAGCACAACACCAAAGTCTGCAATCCTTAGAGCGCCCATTGCATTCTGTTCCACAAGAACGACTGTGACACCCATTGAGTCAACGATGTGGCGAATCGATTGAAAAATCTGCTCGATAACAAGTGGAGCGAGTCCAAGAGATGGTTCATCGAGAAGCAAGAGTTGCGGGCGTGCCATATACGCACGGCTAATTGCCAACATCTGGCGTTCTCCACCAGAGAGTGTGTCGGCTTGCTGTTCGCGCCGCTCGTGCAGACGCGGGAAGAGTTCAAAGACTTCTGCCTTACTCTTCTTCGCCTCAGCAGGGTTACGACGCCAGAGCGCACCTAAATCTAAGTTCTCTTCGACAGATAATTGTGCAACTACTGATTTTCCTTCAGATACATGGGAAACACCTTGGCGCACATGGTGCTCTGGCTTACCATGCAAAAGATTGTGATCATTCCATGTCGCGCTTCCACTATCGGCAGATTTAAGGCCAGAGAGAGTACGCATTAGCGTTGTCTTACCGGCACCATTTGAACCAATCACCGCTGTGAGCCCACCTTGTTCAACAGAAAAAGAAACGTTATCTAACGCTCGGATTGCGCCATGAGAAACGCTAAGGCCGTTAATTTTTAACATTACGCCACACCGGTTCCGAGATAGGCCGCAATCACTGCAGGATCGCGACGCACAGTTTCTGCGCTACCGCTAGCAATGACCTCGCCAAAGTTAAGTACATATAGTTCATCACAGACACTCATCACAACATCCATATGGTGCTCGACGATCAAAATTGACATCTCGGAGCGGAGATTGCGGATCAAGCCATTCATCCATTCAATATCTTGTGCACCAAGTCCACCAGCTGGCTCATCGAGCATTAAAATCTTTGGTTCGCTTACGAGCGCACGAGCAATCGCTACTCGCTTTGTGTCAGGGTAAGAGAGCGCATCTGCACGCTTATCTGCAAGGCTTCCTGAATAGACGCGTTCGAGCGCCCATTGAGCACGCCCCCGCAGTTCTTCTTCGTCACGTTTATTTCGCCCAAATCCAGCAGAGATCAGACCAGTCTTTGCAAATTTTTGCGCACCGATCATGACATTTTCTGCAACTGTAAGATCTGGAAATAAACCAACTCCTTGAAGAGTTCGCGAAATTCCTAATGAAGTAAGTTCATGAGTTGCTGGCCAATCATGTGACTTACCATTCAAGGTAAGTTTTCCGGATGTTGGCTCGACGATTCCACAAATTGCATTAAAGAGCGTTGTCTTGCCTGCACCATTGGGACCAATAAGACCTACAACTTGATTGCTTTCAAGATTGAGAAAGACATCATCAAGTGCGGTGAGGCCACCAAATTTAACTGTGAGGTTGGAGATCGAGAGAAGTGAATCCTTACTCATCTACTCCTCCTACTCTCTACCTGGCGTTTGCGATCGGTAGATTCTAGGCACTCGGGGGCCAATTCGTGTAACTATCTCGTAATTAATTGAGCCTGTTGCGTTGCCCCAATCCTCAGCCGTGTAACCCCCTGCGATGCCATCACCGAATACTTCAACCCACTCACCTGAAATCGCTGCAGAGTCAGGGCCTAAGTCAACGACAAATTGATCCATAGACACTCGTCCAATGATTGGCGCGCGTTTGCCATGGACAAATATTCCAGCACCTTGTGCAATGCGTGGAATGCCATCTGCATATCCCATCGCAACAATCCCAAGTTTTGTATAACGTTCTGTTATCGCTGTTGCGCCATAGCCAACAGGTGAGTTAGCTGGAACATCTTTTACCAAATGCATTTTTGCGTAAAGCGACATGGCCGCCTTAAGTCCAAGTGAGTGTGATGAACCGAGCGTTTTCACATCTGGCGTTAATCCATACATTGCAATTCCTGTTCGAACCATATTGAATCGAGAGGCAGAATCCTTGAGCGTTGCAGCTGAATTAGATAAATGCTGAGTAACGTGTGAGAGCCCAAGTGCTTCAAGTTTCTTAGACATCTCTGCAAAACGATTTCGTTGTTCTACATTCTGATCTTGTTCAGGCTCATCGGCGCGGGCAAAGTGCGAGAAGATTCCGATGACTTCAACACCGTCTAAGTGAGTGCGGTCGAGTGTGTCCCACTCAGATAGAAACCCACCGCGTGTCATTCCAGTATCAACTTCGAGGTGAACACGGGCCTTACAATCAGATTTGACGGCAGCTATCTCTTTAAGGGCGATAAGTGACGGCACTGACAACTCAATATCGCGATCAATCGCGGATTTGTAATCTGAGCCCGGTGGAACAAGCCAAGCCAGGATTGGTGCCGTGATTCCCGCGTCGCGCAAGGCGATCGCTTCTTCTAACAGCGCAACGCCAAGATATGTTGCACCCCCTGCCAGCGCTGCGCGCGCGACTGGAACTAGGCCATGACCGTATGCATCCGCTTTAACAACAGCCATGAGGTCAACGCCGGCGATTGATTTGAGGTGAGCAACGTTCTCGCTGATTCGATCAAGATCGATGCGAGCCTCTGCTCGATTAAACGGTGTCATCTCTCAAGAACCACCATCGCTGATGCAATTCCACCATCGTGTGAAAGGGAAAGGTGAACCTGTGCGCCATCGACGAGGTCTGCGATCCCACCCCTGAAAAGAAAAGCAGGTTTTCCATTTTCTAAATTGATTACTTCAGCATCGTGCCATGAGAGCCCGTGTTCTGGGCTCAGTGCTTTATAGAGCGCCTCTTTTGCAGCAAAGCGCGCAGCAAGAGAGGCAGTTGGTTTATCTCGCTCTGAGGGTGTGAAGAGTTTTTCTAGTAGAGCTGGGGTCCGCTTGAGACTTTCTGAAAAGCGTTCGATGTCGACAACATCAATGCCGATTCCATCAATCATGGAGTTAAGTCTAGTGCAGTTGGCTTTTCGAGGGAACATACCTATCGACTGCAATCACAGCGACTAAGAGAGCACTTCCGACAAAGAGGCCGCCTAACAGGTCTGTAAACCAATGCGTGTGGCGAATAAGTGAGACGGTGCAGACAGTAAGTGAGATAAGTGCAACGCCAGCACTTGCAAGTCGGCCTTGATATCGATCAACATGGGCGTATCTATAAATCAGATAAGCCAAAATTCCCCAAGTAAGAACAGCATTCGATGCGTGGCCGCTTGGATATGACATTCCACCTGCATGCAACAAATCAATTCCGAGACGCGGTTTAGTGCGACCTAACAACAACTTTGCTGAGCCGACAATCAGATTCAAAAGAAGAAGTGATAGCAGCGCTAAGTTGAGTGGACGCCATGTCTTAAATTTCCAGGCAATATATATGGCCGCTATCAGGAGTACCGTTGCTGTCACACCACGTAGCCCTAAATCATCCAAACGGCGAAGAATAAAGCCAGCCAGGCCTTCAAATTGTGGCTTGGGCGAATTGTTAATCTTCTTATCAAAATAAGTGAGCGGGCCGTATGTATAGACCTGCTGAGTGACGAGTAGAAATCCACCGAATAAAACTGCGGACCAGCGAAGCGCTCTGTTACGTTGATTTTTTCGAATTGTTGCAACAGGCATTAATTACTCCACCGTCACAGACTTAGCTAGGTTTCGAGGTTGATCAACGTCATTGCCGCGAGTGACAGCCATTTCATATGCAAATACTTGAAGTGGAACTGTAGCCAGAATTGGTTGTAATAACGCAGGTGCGGCAGGGATTCGAATAATGTGTTCGGCCCCGACAACCACATCACCTTCTTGTGCAATCACAATTACCCGAGCACCACGTGCTTTAACTTCCTGAATATTGCTCAGCATCTTCTCATCGAGTGCATTTTCATGGCCTGATGGCAAGATCGCGATTACTGGTGTCTGCTTAATTGAATCGATAAGCGCGATAGGGCCATGCTTGAGTTCTCCCCCGGCAAAACCTTCTGCGTGAATGTAGGCGAGTTCTTTTAGCTTGAGGGCACCTTCGAGTGCGACAGGGAAACCAACATTGCGGCCTAAGAACAAGACGGTATCTGATTCGGCGAATTTTCTAGTCAACTCGCGAAGTGGTTCAACTGTCTCAAGAATCTGTTCAATCTGCCCTGGAAGTTCAAGCATCTGGTGATAGATAGTTTTAACCTGTTCATCACTTAATTCACCGCGTACCTGTGCAAGCTTGAGCCCAAGAAGATAGACGGCAACAATCTGGGTGAGCAGCGCTTTCGTTGATGCGACCGCGATTTCCGGACCTGCGTGTGTGTAGATCACCGCATCTGACTCGCGTGGAATTGTTGAACTATTGGTGTTACAAATGGCAAGAACTCGTGCACCTGCTGCCTTGGCATGGCGCACTGCCATCAAGGTATCCATCGTTTCACCCGACTGGGAGATAGCGACAACAAGGGTGGAGCTATCAACGATTGGATCGCGATATCGATACTCGCTGGCGATCTCAACTTCTACGCTGATCTTTGCCCACTTTTCGATCGCATACTTTGCAACCATCCCTGCGTGATAGGCGGTTCCGCAGGCAATAACAACAATCTTTTTTAGCGCTGCGATTTCAGCATCGCTCATATGAAGTTCATCGATCAGAATCTGATCGTTATCGCTTAAACGTCCGATCAAGGTATCTGCAACAGCCTTAGGTTGTTCAAAGATCTCTTTCAGCATAAAGTGTGTGAAGCCACCTTTTTGTGCAGCCGATGCATCCCAAGTGATCTCGTACTCTCGTGGCGCTACTGGCTTTCCATCAAGGTCAATGATTTCGATAGTTTCTGGAGTAATTGTGATGATCTCATCTTGACCTAATTCAATTGCGCGTTTGGTGTAATCAATAAAGGCTGCAACATCTGATGCCAAGAAGTTCTCACCATCGCCGATACCTGCAACCAGCGGTGAATTTCTACGCACGCCAACAATTCTTTCTGGGTCATCTGCGTGAACTGCAAGCAGGGTAAATGATCCGCGCAGAAGCTTGACCGCAGCGCGCATCGCTTGGGTGAGATCTCCCCCATGTTCTTTACGCAGCTCGGATAAAAGGTGGGCTACTGATTCAGTATCTGTATCGGATGAAAAGGTATGGCCGCGCGATTCAAGGGCCGCTTTAAGTTCTGAGTAATTTTCGATGATTCCGTTATGGATTACCGCCAGCTTGCCCTCGTTATCAACGTGAGGATGGGCGTTGCGATCAGTGGGTCCACCATGAGTCGCCCAACGAGTATGGCTAATTCCTGAGTGCACTGTTGGGATATTTGGTGAAAGAGCGCTTTCAAGATTTGCTAATTTGCCGGCACGTTTTTCAATAAAGAGTGATGTAGGTGTACCGAGTGCAATTCCGGCAGAGTCATAGCCACGGTATTCGAGTCTGCGAAGTCCTTCAATAAGTGGATCAACTGCAGAACGTGCGCCTGTGTATCCCACAATGCCGCACATCTATGGCTCTCCTTTTTTTCAATCCAAATTACAGAGAAAGTTCTTTTCTTACGACATCTGCAAGCGTTGTCGCAACTTCAGAGGCAAGGTTATCACTCGAGGCTTCGACCATCACTCTTACAAGGTTTTCAGTACCTGAGGCGCGTAGAAGAACGCGACCTGAAGATCCCAATGTGGTCTCGGCGGCAATGACCGCTTCAGAGATTGCCGAATTACTTGCTAACTTCTCTTTTGCAACGCCCTTCACATTGATCAAAATCTGTGGAAAGCGAGTCATTACAGATGCCAGCTCTGCCAAACTCTTTTTACTCCGTGCGACTTCTTGGGAAATTGCGAGCGCTGTAAGAAGTCCGTCGCCGGTATTCGCATACTTTCTCATAATCACATGGCCTGATTGCTCTCCGCCTAGAACATAATCTTTTTCAAGCATGAGTTCGAGAACATAGCGATCACCGACTGGAGTTCTTTCAACGGTAATCCCCGCGTTCTCCATCGCCTGCATGAAGCCAAGGTTGCTCATCACGGTTCCAACAACAGTATTGGCTTTGAGGTTTCCTGACTGCTTCATACCTATTGCAAGAATTGCCATAATCATGTCGCCATCAACTTCATTTCCTTGGGCATCAACAGCCAAGCAACGATCAGCATCGCCATCGTGGGCAATACCAAAGTCAGCACCCTCTTTGACGACCGCCTCTTTGAGGTTGGTCAGATATGTAGAGCCACAGTTATCGTTGATATTCCAACCATCTGGAGTATGAGAAATTGCTACAACTTTCGCGCCAGCACGAGCAAGTAGTTCAGGTGCGACAAAAGATGCTGCGCCATTTGCGCAATCAAGAACGATCTTTAGCCCATCAAGTCGAGTAGTCAGAGATGTCATGAGATGTTCGATGTACTTCTCTTTTGCGCCAGCATCATTAATGGCTCGCCCGACACCTCGGCCAGTTGGACGCTCCCACGGTTCACCGATGCGAGCTTCGACAAGAGCTTCAATCGAATCATCGAGTTTTCCACCACCACGTGCAAAAAGCTTGATTCCGTTATCGGGCATCGCATTATGTGAGGCTGAAATCATGACGCCAAGATCAGCACCAGTACTTGCTACAAGGTATGAAATTGCAGGTGTTGGCAGAACACCAACGCGATAGACATCAACACCAGCACTAGTGAGGCCAGCAACAACTGCTGCCTCTAGAAACTCTCCTGATGCGCGCGAATCCTGACCAACAATTGCGCGTGGACGTTCTGATTTATCGTCAAAGCTTTCAACGAGAATATGTGCAGCAGCGACAGCAACATCGAGTGCGAGTTCGGCGGTAAGAATCTGGCCGTTAGCTAAGCCGCGGATTCCATCTGTACCAAATAGGGACATGAGCACCGCTCTTTAAGTGAATTAACGCTTTGAGTATTGTGAACG